>Ga0335081_10014009_pt1 | contig 12969 bp, 12 predicted proteins | sample Lox_Sample_35_FD_206713 | JGI IMG/M metagenome (GOLD analysis project Ga0335081, IMG submission 206713) | Soil microbial communities from Loxahatchee National Wildlife Refuge, Florida, United States - Lox_Sample_3.5 | ecosystem: Environmental > Terrestrial > Soil > Wetlands | place: USA...
TGGGTCGAGGACGGTGAAGTCGAGGCCCTCGCCGAGCGCGATGTGGCTCGCGGCATTCTCGTCCAGCAGGGTGTCGAAGAACACCGTGTCAAGGTTTCCGACGCGGCTCTCGCGGTCGACGAGCGCGACCTCGCCGAGTCGCGCCGCGCCCGGGTCGCGCTGGGAAAGGGCGCGCAGGGTGGCGGCGCCCTGGTCGGCTTCGATCTCGACCGCGACCCCACCCTCGAAGCGCACGCGCAGGCCGGTGAGCAGCACGCCGGACACGAACAGCGGCTTGGTCGAGGTCACGTAGCCGTCGACCCGGGCCGGGTCGGGGGTCGTGAACACCTCCTCGGTGGGGAGGTTCGGCGCGTGGACGATCCCGCCGACGGTCTCGATCCGGGCGCAGTACCACCTGCACGATGGGAGCAGCCCGACGGTGAGCTCGGTTCCCGGACCCTCGAACCGCATGGCATCGAGATGCAGCTCGTCGAGCTTGGCCGCGGCCGCGGTCAAGCGGTCCATCCGCTCGTTCCAGGCGGCCACGGGGTCGTCGTCGTCGACCCGGCAGGCGTGCGCGACGTCGCGCCACAGGCGTTCGAGCGCCTTGCCGGGCGGAAGGCTCGGGTACACAAGCTCGGCCCACGCCTCGGTCGGGCACGGGGCGGCCGTCCAGTTCGTCGTGCGCTGGTTGACGATCTCGATCGACTCCCGGAGCGCCGGGAGCAGGTCTTTGCCCAGCCGCGACGGCTCGACGCCGTCCATGACGTGCGGGGCGACCGGCCCGGTCAGCGCGATCACCGCGCAGCGGTTCTCCCCGAGTGCGCGCATCCGCTTGCCGTACCAGGGCGGGACGAACCCCAGCGTGTCCGGCGCCGCGTACAGCGCACGCGCGCGCTTGAGGTAAATGTCGAAGACCGAGAGGTCGACGAACTTGGCGCCGGCCTTGTAGGCGGACTCCGCGACGGCGCGGGCGAGCGGCTCCTTCCCTGGGGCGGAGCTGATGGCCACGATCTGGCCCGGCTGAACATTCGCGCCGAATCGCACGATCAGGTCAGCCAGCGCTTCGAGCTGGTCGGTGGTGCCCGCTCCCATACCTGGCTGCAGGATGCCACCCCTTTGCCATGCACGCATCGACAACCAACCGCGCCCGCACCGGCAAGCGGCCGGGCGTCCGGGGAGCGTAGAGTCGCGACGGTGACGACGGCTTTGCGCAACCTCGACGAGCGGCACGCGGCCGTGCTCGAGTCGCTGTGCGAGACGATCGTGCCGGGATCGGCTCGCGTCGGGCCTGTCGTTTACATCGACGCGGTCATGTCGGAGATGCCCGAGCCCGTGCGCGAGACCGTGACGCAGTCGATCGATGCGCTCGCGGACGCGGCCCCCGGCGGTGCCGACGCGCTCCGGGCGCACGCGTCGACACCCGCCTTCCAGCTGATCCGGGCGCTCGCTGTCGAGGCCTTCTACAGCGACTTCGTGGCGCCCGGCGCGAGCGGTCCCAGCGCGTACGAGGAGATCGACTTCCACTCGCCTCTCGCGATGCGGATCAAGAAGGACTGGTCGTACCTGGGGGTGGCGTGAGCGAGCGCTTCGAGGTGGTCGTCGTCGGTTCGGGCGCGGGTGGCGGCGTCGTCGCCGGCGACCTCGCCGAGCGCGGCCGGTCGGTGCTGCTGCTCGAGGCCGGCGGGCACTACGTCGCGGCCGATTTCATGCGGTGGGAGAGCCGCGCCTCGCACGACTATTGGTGGCCTCTCGGCTTCGCGTTCCCGGCGGGCGATTTCGGCCTCGGCCCAGTGGTGCTGATCAGCGGGCGCTGCGTTGGTGGGAGCACGACCATCAACACGAAGGTGGCGCTGCGGGCGACCCAGCGCGAGCTCGACAAGTGGCACGCCGCCACCGGGCTCTGCAACTCCCGCGGGGAGCCGATCTCGCGCGCGGATCTCGACCCGTATTACGACCGCATCGAGCAGTACCTCGGCGTCCGCGACCGGTCCACCGATTGGGACCTCAAGCGGTGCGTCCAGACCGCCAAGCGCGGCTTCGAGGCGGTCGGCGCCACTCTCGAGCCCGTTCGCGCCTACGTCGACGAGAACTGCGAGCAGTGCGGCTCCTGTCTCCAGGGATGTCCCACCAACGCCGGCAAGTCGACGATGAACACCTACATCCAGCGGAACCTCCTGTCCGGCGCGCTCTCGCTCCGGACGGACTCGTTCGTCCAGCGGGTGCTGATCGAGGACCGTGGAGGTGGCCCCGAGGCCACCGGTGTGGAGTACCTCGACGCATGGGGCGATACCCACAGCGTCGATGCCGATGTCGTCGTGGTCGCCGCGGGTTCCCTGCGCACGCCGCAGGTACTGATGCGCTCCGAGGTGCCCAACCCGAACATCGGCAAGCACCTTGGGTTGCACCCCGCCCAGTTCGTGTTCGGTCTGTTCGACGAGCCCCAGGACGCCCACATGGTGGCCCCGATCTCCGGCCACTGCTACGACTTCGCGGCCGACGAGGACGGTGGGTTCGCGGTCGAGGCCGTGACCGTCCAGGACCCGATCGGGTTCACGGCGAGCCTGTGCGACGAGAACGGGCCGATGTGGGGTCAGCCGCTTGTCGACGCCGCCAAGAAGTACCGGCACTGGATCGGCCTGCTCAATATGTCCAATGACGACAACAACGCGAGCGTCACGCTCGATGAGAACGGCCACGAGCAGTTCCTGTCGGACTTCCAGCCGGTCGAGCTCGAACGGATCAACAGCGCGCGCTCGTTCTCGACCCGGGTGCTCGAGGCCGCCGGCGCCACCCGGATCCTGTGGTCCGGGCTCGCCACCACCCACATGCAGGGGAGCTGCCGGATGGGCGCCGACCCCGCCACCTCGGTTGTCGATACCCATGGCCAGTCGCACGAGGTCAAGCGGCTGTACGTCGGGGACAGCTCACTGCACTCGCGGACGCTGTCGGTGAACCCGTCGCTCACGATCATGGCGCTCGCCTCCCGACTAGCCGACTATCTGGATTCGGGCGCCGAAGGCCAGCTCACCGCCGGCCGGGAGCAGCTCGTCGCGTGAATCCTGCGGGGCCGGGCGACGCGCTCTTCGCCAGCCCCCGGCCGGTCGCCACACTCGCGGACTTGTTGGCGAACGTCTGGCAGTTCGGCTATGTGACCAACGACCTCGATCGCGCGATCGCGCTCATGTCCGAGCGCTTCGGGCTCGAGCATTGCCTGAAGCTTCCGGCCGGCGGCGCCACGTTCCTGGTCGGCAATGAGCCCGCCGAGTGGAATGCGAAGTTCGCGATGGGCGCCCGCGGGGGGCTCATCGTCGAGTTGATCGAGCCGGTGGCCGGAGAGATCGACTTCTACACCCGGGTGCTACCGCCGGACGGGTCGTTTGCGGTCCGCTTCCATCACATCGCGACCTTCACCGCTCCCGGCGATGTGGAGTGGGAGCGGCTCGGCGCGCTGCTGGCGGCGTCGGGCTTGAAGGTCGACTACACCGTGCTGATCCCGGACCGCGTCCGCGCCGGCTACGTCGACACCACCGGGGAGCTCGGGCACTGGCTCGAGATCTGCCAGCTCCAGCGCGAGGACATCGACTTCTTCAGCTCGCTCGTCGCCGACAGCGCCTAGGTAGCGATGCGCGTCGGCGGATCAAGGCGGGCACGATCGACCCGCGCTGAACCCGCCGCGCCTCCAGGTGCCCGCCATTATCCGCCGGTCGGTACGAACTGGCATCAACAACGCCGGCGCGGCATCCTGTAGGCGGACGCATACCCCCAAGGAGGAGAGCATGGGCGAGCCGCTGCTGAACGGGCTGATGATGGACGACTACCCGCTGTCGCTGACCACGATCGTCGAGCGGGCCGAGCAGCTCACTCCCGAGCGAAAGGTGGTGTACCGGCGGCCCGACGGCAAGGTCCACAGGACGACGATGGGCGACTGCGCCCGCCGTGCCCGCCGCCTCGGCGCCGCTCTGAAAGACCTCGGCATCGGCGAGGGGGACCGGGTCGGGACGCTGATGTGGAATCAGCCGGAGCACCTGGAGGCCTATTACGGCGTGCCCTCGATGGGCGCGGTCGTTCACACGCTGAACCCGCGCCTGCACCCGGATGAGCTCGGGTTCATCGCCGGCGACGCCGAGGACCGGGCGATCATCGTCGATGAGTCATTGCTGCCGGCGCTCGACTCGTTTCGCTCCGCCTACGAATTCGAGCACGTGATCGTCGTGTCGCACGGCTCCCGGGTTCCGGACGGCGCGATCGCCTACGAGTCGCTGATCGACGGCGCCGATCCGATGGAGTGGCCCGCCCCGCACGAGCGGCGGGCGGCCGCGATCTGTTACACGTCGGGCACGACCGGCCGGCCGAAGGGCGTCCTCTACTCCCATCGCGCACTGGTCCTCCACTCGATGGGGGCGGCGCTGCCCGACGCGATGAACGTCTCCTCGCGCGACACCGTCCTGCCGGTCGTTCCCATGTTTCACGCCAACGCCTGGGGCATCCCCTACACGGCGACGATGATGGGCGCGTCGATCGTCCTTCCGGGCCCCAAGCTCGACGCCGAGAGCATCCTCGACCTCCTCGCCGACGAGAAGGTGACGCTCACTGCCGGCGTGCCGACCGTTTGGATGGCGATGCTGAAAGCGATGGATGAGGAGCCCGAGCGCTGGGATCTGAGCTCGCTCCGCCGTCTGCTCGTGGGCGGCTCGGCCGTGCCCAAGAGCATGATCGAGGGCTACCAGGTCCACGATCTCTTCATCGTCCAGGGATGGGGCATGACCGAGACCTCCCCGCTGGCGAGCACGTCGATCGTGCCCCCCGAGCTCGACGACGCCTCGCCCGACGAGCAGTTCGAGTACCGCGCGCGCCAGGGCATCCCCGCGCCGTTCGTCGACATCCGCGCCCGCGGCGACGACGGCGAGCTGATCCCCTGGGACGATGAGGCGATGGGTGAGCTCGAGGTTCGCGGGCCGTGGGTGGCGGCGGCCTACTTCCAGGGCTGCGGCGCCGAGAAGTTCACCGACGACGGCTGGTTCCAGACCGGCGACGTCGTGAAGATCGATTCCCGCGGTTCGATCCGCATCACCGACCGCTCCAAGGATCTGGTCAAGTCCGGCGGCGAGTGGATCTCTTCGGTGGACATGGAGAACCTGCTGATGGGGCATCCGGCGGTGGCGGAGGCCGCGGTAATCGCCGTCCCCGACGATAAATGGGACGAACGCCCGATGGCGGTGGTGGTCCTGAAGGGCGGCGCCGAAGCCACGCCCGACGATCTGCGCGACCACCTGACCAGTCACTTCGCCAAGTGGCAGCTGCCAGAGCGCGTCGAGTTCATCGACGAGATCCCTCGCACCGCGACCGGAAAATTCAAGAAGACGGCCCTGCGTGAACAGTTTGTGAAGTCGCCGGTGTGACGGGCGCACGCCGGGAATTGGTCCTGGTGAGAAAACCGACATTGGTCCTGCTCGGCAACATCTGAAACATGTTTCAGGTGCTATACAACGATTCGTGCCGGCGGAGGAAACCGGAGTCACCGCAACCGCGGGGACCTCACTCAACGGCGTAGTCGTTCAGGCGCGCGATCTCGAGCGCCAATACGGTGAGGGCGCCACCGCGGTCCACGCTCTTCGTGGAGTGTCGCTCGACGTCGAGCAGAGCCAGCTCGTGGCGGTCATGGGTCCGTCCGGATCGGGCAAGTCGACGCTGATGCACATCCTCGCGGGGCTCGACCAGCCGACCAGCGGGACGGTCACGATCGCCGGCACCGAGATCACCCATCTCGACGATGCCGAGATGACCCGGCTGCGCCGCGACCACATCGGGTTCGTCTTCCAGTTCTTCAACCTGCTGCCGATGCTGACCGCCGAGGAGAACGTGCTGCTGCCGTTGTCAATCGCAGGCGAGAAGCCTGATCCCGACTGGCTTGAGCAGTTGCTCCATAAGACCGGCCTGGCCGATCGCCGCGACCACCGGCCTTCCGAGCTCTCGGGTGGCCAGCAGCAGCGGGTGGCGATCGCCCGGGCGCTCGTGACCAAGCCGACGATCCTGTTCGCGGACGAGCCGACCGGCAACCTCGACTCGAAGACCGGCGGTGAGATCCTCGAGCTGTTGCGCGATTCCGCACGTGACTACAACCAGACGATCGTGATGGTGACCCACGAGGCGCGCGCCGCCGCGATCGCCCATCGCATCCTGTTCATCGCGGATGGGTTGATCGTTAAGGAGCTCACCGACACGGATGCCGGCCAGGTGCTCGAAGTCATGAGCACGCTGCAGTCGTGACCCAGGTCGCGCTCCGCGGCCTTCTTGGGCGCAAGCTTCGTGCGGCGTTGACCGCGTTCGCGATCGTCCTCGGCGTCGCGATGGTGAGCGGAACGTTCGTGTTGACCGACACGATCAAGTCAGCGTTCAACACGGTATTCACTACCGTGTACCAGAACACCGACGCGGTGATCACGGGCAAGAGCGCGATCTCGTCCGGCAACAACGGCAACGCGCCGACGACGCCCTCGTTGCCGGCTTCGCTCCTGACGCAGGTAAGCGCGCTCCCGTCGGTCGCGCAGGCATCCGGAGGCATCTCGGACAGCGCCCAGCTGGTGGGCCGAAACGGGAAGGTGATCTCGGCCGGTGGCGCGCCGGGCCTCGCCTTCAGCTACTCGCCCGCGGGCCAGCACTTCAACCCGCTCACGTTGACGAGCGGTCACTTCCCGACCAGCCCGAACGAGGTTGCGATCGACGCGTCGACCGCGAACAAGGACAACTACAAGGTCGGTGACGAGATCGGGATCGTCGCGCGCGGGCCGGTCGAGAAGTTCCAGATCTCCGGAACGGTCCAGATCGGCGGCGTCTCTTCGCTCGGGGGCGCCACGATCTCGGTGTTCACGCTGGCAAAGGCCCAGCAACTGTTCGGCAAGGTCGGTAAGTACGACACGATCAGCGTCGCCGCCAAGCACGGCTACTCGCCCCAGCAGGTCGTGAGCCAGATCAAGCCGCTGCTCGGGCCGAGCGCGCAGGTGAGAACAGGTCAGGCGCAGGCACAGCAGGCGACGAAGGACACCAGCGGGTTCCTCAACATCTTCCAAGACTTCCTGCTCGCGTTCGGCGGGATCGCGCTGTTCGTCGGGAGCTTCGTGATCGCGAACACGCTGTCGATCACGATCGCGCAGCGGACGCGGGAACTCGCGACGCTCCGCACGCTCGGCGCGACCCGCCGGCAGGTTCTCCGCTCGGTCCTGGTCGAGGCGTTCGTGATCGGAACGCTCGCGTCGATCATCGGCCTGTTCCTCGGTCTGCTGCTGGCCAAGGCGCTCAACTCGCTGCTGGTGTCGTTCGGGATCGACCTTCCGCAGGCGTCGACCGTGTTCAAGACGCGGACGATCATCATCTCGCTGGCGGTTGGGATCATCATCACGATGATCGCGGCCGTGCGGCCGGCGCTCCGCGCGACGCGGGTGCCACCGATCGCCGCGGCCCGCGAGGGCGCGCTGCTGCCCCCGTCGCGGTGGGCCAAGTACGGCCCGCACGCGGCCGCCGCAACCGTGATCGGGGCGATCGTGCTGATGCTGGTCGGGCTGCTGGTCAGCAGCCTGTCGACGGGGCTGCGTCTGCTTGCGGTCGGCCTCGGAGCCGTGGGGCTGTTCATCGGCGTCTCGATGCTCGCGCCCAAGCTGGTGCCGCCGCTCGTGAAGGTCCTGGGCTGGCCGGCGACGAAGATCGGCGGCGCCGCCGGCAAGCTCGCCGAGGGCAACTCAGCGCGCAACCCGGCGCGGACCGCCTCGACCGCGTCCGCGCTGATGATCGGCCTGGCGCTGGTCACGCTCGTCGGCGTGCTGGCGGCGGGGCTGCGGACCGGGTTCAAGAGCAGCGTCAACAAGGCGTTCGTCGCGAACTACGCGATCACGGCCACGAACAACTTCTCGCCGATCAGCCTCGCCTCCGAGCGGGCCGCCCGGAGCGTGCCTGGCGTGACGGGCGTGGTTGGCGTGCGCGCCGGCGACGGGAAGGCGTTCGGATCGCATATCAACGTTACGGGTGTGCCGACCAACGCGAGCGAGGCGATCAAGGTCGACTGGCAGGCGGGCGGCCCGGCCGTTCCCGCACAGCTCGGGAACCACGGGGCGTTCGTCGACAAGGCCTACGCGAAGGCCCTGCACCTGCAGGTCGGCTCGCCGCTCTCGGTCGAGACTCCCACCGGCAAGTACCTGGATCTGAAGCTGATCGGCATCACCAATCCGCCGAAGGGCGCCTCGCCCTACGGGGACGTGTCGATCTCTCAGGCCCTGTTTGACCAGGAGTACCAGAACCCCCAGAACCTGTTCACGTTCGTCAACATGCAGGGCGGCGTCACCACTGCGAACACGAACAAGCTGAACGCGGCCCTGGCGGGGTTCCCGGACGCCAAGCTGCAGACGAAGTCGCAGTTCATCGACAACCAGCTGCAGGGGCTGAACACGCTGCTCAACCTCCTCTACGTACTGCTGTCGCTGTCGATCGTGGTCAGCCTGTTCGGGATCGTAAATACCCTGGTGCTGACCGTGTTCGAGCGCACTCGCGAGCTCGGCATGCTCCGGGCGGTCGGGATGAGCCGGCGCCAGGTGCGGCGCATGATCCGCCACGAGAGCGTCATCACCGCGCTGCTCGGCGCCGCGTTCGGGATCCCGCTCGGCATTCTGCTGGCGGCCTTGATCGGAGCCACGATCAACTTCGGGACGTTCACCGTTCCGGTCGGCACTCTGATCGTGTTCGTGATCGCGGCGGTCATCGCCGGACTGATCGCAGCGATCTGGCCAGCGCGGCGTGCCGGCCGGCTCAACGTGCTCCAGGCGCTCCAGTACGAGTAGCCGCGTCGGAGCGTGGGGCCGCCCGGTGGCGCTCATCCGGCGTCCAAGCACGGATACACGGATAACTTCTCACTCGCCCGGCGTCCGCCGGTGAATTCACGTTCACCCGGCTCTGGGCCTCGCGCCCGTACGTGAGGGCAAACACGAAGCCCTCCTCGGTCGCAAAGACGTTCACCGGCGTCCGGTAGGTCCGCCCCGAGCGCCGGCCCACGTGCGTGATGACGCCGAAGCCCGGCAGGTGCGGCGCCAGCGGCTCGGTCAGCCGGTTGGTGAACCGCTTGTTGAAGCGGGCGATCCGTCCCGCGAGCCGCGGATCCATCTCACTGCCGGATCACGGCGATCGAGCTGCTGGCGTGCCCCACGAGCTTGCCGTCGCCGTTGCGGGCGTGGGCCTCGGCGAACGCAACCTGCCGGCCGACGCGCAGCACCTTGCCCGTGACCTCGAGCTCGCCGCCGCCGGCACGCAGTGCGCTCAGGAAGCTGACCTTGATCTCGATCGTCGAGATGCCGGCCCCGCTCGGAAGCGTCGACTGAACCGAGCAACCGCACGCGGAGTCGAGCAGCATGCACAGCAGGCCACCGTGGACGATTCCGCCTGGGTTGTATGTCGATTCATCAGGCGTGCACCGGAATACCACCTCGCCGTCCGCGACTGAGTGCAACCGTGCCCCGACCAGGTCCGCGAACGGCGGGCGCGGCAGCCGGCCGTCGGCGATCGCTTGCAGGAACTCGCGCCCCGGAAGCCTCGTGGCGGCGTTCGCCGAGATCATCGGGTCGTACCACGAGATGTCCTTGGTCCGGCGCACTCCCCAGTCGTCGCGCGCAGGTGCCGTCAGGTCCGTCATCCGTCCGTCTCGATGTTCTGGAGGCGAACCTGGCCGCGGGCGACCAGCTTGTGATCCTCGGGGCGGCGCATCTCGACCTGCCACAGCTGCTGCGTCCGGCCCTGATGGATCGGAATCGCCACCACGCTGAGCCGGCCGCGCTTGTGTGGACGGACGAAGTCGGTCGTGTTCGAGACGCCGACCGCCAGCAGGCCGCGGTCCTTGATCGCCTCGAACGCTCCGGTGGTCGCAAAGGTCTCGATGACGGTTGTGTACAGCCCTCCGTGGACGAGTCCCCACGGCTGGTGGTGGCGATCATCGGCAGCTACCGAGCCCGTGACGCGGGTCGGGCTGCGCTCATCGAACTCGATCTCGAGCAGATGCATGAACTCGCTCGCGTTTGTCAGCTGCTCCTCCATGGCCGCGGAGTGCATCACACATTCTCTGTGCCGGCGGCGACGAGTTCCGCGGTGTGGGTCGCCGCCGCGGATCGTGCTTCCGATGCGCTCGGGGCGCGTGGCCGCCGCACGAGCGTCAGGAGTCCGACGATGCCGCCGGCGAGCGCGAACGCGGCCGTCACCCACCAGCCGCGCTGATATGACGCGAGCACCTGCGCCGGCGAGTGCGGCGAGCCGAGAACGGCGATCAGGACGGCTACGCCGATGGCGAGGCCGACCTGGCGGAGCATGTTCACGACGGCCGAGCCGGTCGCGAACGACGTCGGCGGAAGCGAGGCGGCGGCCGTGGCCATCATCGTCGGCAGCGTCAGGCCGACGCCGATGCCGGTAAGGATCAGACCGCCGAGGACGTCGCCGACGTAGTCGGGTCTGAGGCCCGCCGCCAGCGCCATCCATGCCATACCTGCCGCGAAGATCGTCGACCCTGCGGCGATCACGAGGCCGGGACCGAAGCGCGCGATCAGGCGGCCGGCGACCAGGAAGGAAAACAGCGGGACCATGATCGGCCCCGGCACGATCGAGAACCCGGTCGTCAGGGCCGACCAGTGCCACACGTCCTGTGCCCAGAGCACGCGGGACAGCAGCATCGCGCCGAACGCGATCGAGAACAGCACCGCGACCGCCGATGCGCCGGTGAACGGCCTCACCCGGAATAGCGCGCGGTCGATCAGCGGGTTGTGGTGGCGCGCGGTCCGGAGTGCGAACAGGGTGAGCAGAACGAATGCCGCGACGAGGACGGCGACCGTCCGCGTGCTGCCCCAACCCCACGCACCGCCTTCGACGAGCCCGAGCGTTAGCGCGCCGACGCCGGCGGTGATCAGTGCCGCGCTCCACCCGTCGGGCCAGGGGATCTGATGCCCCGGGACGTCCGGCAGCAGGCGCCATCCCGCGATCAACGCGGCCACGCCGATCGGGAGGTTCACCAGAAACACCCATCGCCAGCTCGCGGCCACGAGGACTCCTCCGACCGCGGGTCCGAGCGCGGCGGCGAACCCGCCGGCGGCAGTCCATGTCCGCACGGCGCTGTGGCGGCGCTCGGCGGGGAACGTGGCCAGGATCAGCCCGAGCGACGTCGGTGTGAGCAGGGCCGCGCCGGCTGCCTGGAGCACCCGGAAGGCAATCAGCATCGGCAGGCTGGTCGCCGCGGCGCACGCTGCCGATGCGGCCACGAACACCGCCACGCCGACCAGGAAGCCGCGCTCGCGGGGGTACCGGTCGGCGAGACGCCCGAACAGCACGAGCAGCGAGGCGTAAACGATGGCGTAGGCGTTCAGCACCCATGAGAGATCGCCCAGTCCCGTGGCCCCGAAGCTCCGGGCCATCTGCGGGAGGGCGACGTTGACGATGAACAGGTCAAGGCTCGCCAACACGACGCCGGCGCACACGATCACGAGAACGACGTTTGGTGAGGCGGTCGACCGGCGGGCTCGAAGCTGACTTAGTGCGGGCATAGTCAGCATCTTATCACGCTGGCTTAGCCCTTCGCTAGTCAGCTATAATCGCCGCCCATGTCGACTTCCGCCGTACGCCTAACCGGAGCGCTCGATCCCCGCGAGGGGTGGAAGGCCGAGCGCTGCACGATCGCCAAGTCGCTCGAGATCCTCAGCACGCGCTCGGCCCTGCTGATCCTGCGCGAGGCGTTCTACGGGACCACCCGCTTCGACGATTTCGCCGAGCGCGTCGGGCTCAGCGAGCCCGCCACCGCCGCGCGCCTGCGCGAGCTCGTCGACGACGGTCTGCTCGAGCGCGAGGACTACCGCGAGCCCGGCCAGCGGACCCGCCAGCAGTACCGGCTCACCGAGAAGGGGGCCGACCTGTTCCCGGTGCTGGTCGCGCTGATGCAGTGGGGCGACCGCTGGCTCGACGAGCGCGGCGGTCCGGTCGAGCTGATCCACCGTGACTGCGGGGAGAGCGTCGGCGTCGAGGTGCGGTGCGCCGCCGGCCACACGGTGGACACGAGCGAGATCGACGTCGCCCGCCGCCGGACTCGCAGCTAGCGGCCTGCCCCGCTCGGTACCGGCAGCCGGCGCGCGCGTCTCTCAGCCCGGGCCGTTGCCGGCGGGTGGGGTCTGCGGGGGCGGCCGGTTCCCGCGCCGGCGCGCGAGCGCCTCGAGGATCGCCGCCTCGTCCACGCCGAGCTCCGCCAGCAGCGGCGCGATCTTCTCGTCACGAGTCAGAGCCAGCAACACGTCGCGGGCCTCGATCTCCGAGCGGCCGTCGTCGAGCGCGCGTCCGGCCGCGACGGTCAGCAGTCGCCGCGCGCCGGCGCCGGGGCCGACCCGGATCCATTCGTCGAACCCCGACCGTGGTGGCTGGGGTGCATGTGGCGATGCGTTCCGTGGCCGGTTGAGCGCGCCTGCGCTGGAGAGCGTCCGGACCACCTCGCTTCGTACCTTGTCCGGTCCGGCACCGAGATCGACCAGGATCCGCTCGGCGACGCCGTCGTTGAGCGCGATCAGCCCAAGCAGGATGTGCTCGGTCCCGATGTAGCTGTGCCCGAGGCCGACCGCCTCGCGGTCGGCGAGCTCGAGCGCGCGCTTTGCCCTGGGCGTGAACGGGATCTGGCCCGAGTCGGCCCCCTGGCCGAGCCCGACCATGCGCACGACCTCGCCGCGGACACGCTCGACGGTGAGGTCGAAGGACCCGAGGACTTGTGCGGCGAAGCCTTCGGAATCGCGCAGCAGGCCGAGCAGGATGTGCTCGGTGCCGATGTAGCCGTGCTTGAGCCCGTCCGCCTCTTCATGAGCCAGAACCACAACCTGGCGGGCTCGTTCTGTGAACCGCTCGTACAGGGCCTAAGAATCCCACAGCCGGCGCGCCGCCGGAATCACCCTGCCGGGCGGTCCACCCCGGCGGGGTGATTCCGGAATCACCCCGCCG
>Ga0335081_10014010_pt1 | contig 12969 bp, 10 predicted proteins | sample Lox_Sample_35_FD_206713 | JGI IMG/M metagenome (GOLD analysis project Ga0335081, IMG submission 206713) | Soil microbial communities from Loxahatchee National Wildlife Refuge, Florida, United States - Lox_Sample_3.5 | ecosystem: Environmental > Terrestrial > Soil > Wetlands | place: USA...
CGTGCTTGGCCTGGGATTCGAAGGAGATTACGGCGTCTACCACTCGGCCTATGACGACTTCTACTGGATGAATCACTTCGGCGACCCCGGCTACAAGTACCACACGCTGATGACTCAACTCTGGGGAGTGACGGCCCTCCGTCTCGCGAATGCCGACCTGCTTCCTTTCGACTTCGCAATGTACGCGAGTAACATCCGCCAATTCATTGAAGATCTAGCGAAGGAAAATCAATCTACGATTAGCGGTGCAGCTGATACTTGGCACAAAGTAGGAGAGAAGAATTGCCGCCCTTCCGGTTCGGGTGTCCTTTGTGACGTGACCGCTGGAGATCCAGGAGCGCCGATTCCACATCTCGATCTCAAGCCAATCCTAACAACCATCGACGAATTCGAAGCTGCTGGCAAGAACCTAAACGCCTCGCTCACCCGCAAACTCTCCTTCGCCCCCCTCGACCCCCAACTCACCGCCACCCTCAACCATGGCATGATGCAAGTCGAACGCAACTGGCTCAATCCCGACGGCATCCCCGGACGCCCCTGGTTCAAGCACATCCTTTACGGCGCACGCTACACCTACGCCCATCTCGAAATCCCCGGCCTGACCGAAGCCGTCGAGAAGCGAGACTGGCCCACCGCCAAACAACAAGCCGAAATCCTGGAGCGCGCCCTACATAACAATACGAAGCTGTTGCAAGAACTTAATAAAGATCTGCAGCCGTAAACGGCCATCAGGCACTCGCTCGCGATGCTACGCTGATCACCATTCCCCTGCTGATCTCGTCTAAGACCTCCGGGAGGTTCCATCATGCGGTCGTTTGTCTGCGCTGCCCTGACTTTGCTTCTTGCAAGTTCCTCGTTCGCGGCCCCTGCCGCCGATCTCGAATCCCGCCGTAAAGCCCTCAACGCTCTCCTTGACGAGCAGTGGGAATACACCATGCGCCACAGCCCCATCTTCGCTTCGAGTCTGGGTGACAAGCGCTACAACGACCAGATCTACGACTTCTCGCAAGAAGCGATCGATGCTGATCTCGAGCACGAGCGTCAGTTCATCCCGCGCCTCCAGGCCATCGATACCACCGGCTTCCCCGACCAGGAAATTCTCAATAGGCGCTTGATGATTCGCGACCTCCAGATGGATCTCGAGCGCTCGCGCTTCAAACTCTGGGAGATGCCGGTCGACCAGCAGGACGGCATCCACACGGGCTTGCCGCAACTAGTCAACATTCTCCCCTTTGATACGGTGAAGGATTACGAAGACTACATCACGCGGTTGAAGCTACTGCCGCGGCTCTTCGATCAGACCATCATCCAGATGCGCAAAGGCATGGCCGATGGCCTGATGCCCCCGCGGATGCTTCTCGAAAAAGTCGTCACCCAATCCAACGAAATCGGCACGATGCCTCCAGAAAAATCTCCATATCTGGCGCCCTTCAACAAATTCCCCGACTCCGTCCCTGAAGCTGACCGCAAGCGCCTGCGCGAAGCCGGAATGGCTGCGATTCGCGATTCCATCAATCCTGCCTACGCCAAGTTCACCGCCTTCGTCCGCGACGAATATGTCCCCAAGGGCCGCAGTGAGCCCGGAGTCTGGTCGCTTCCTCACGGCGACGAAATCTACGCTTTCCGGGTGAAAGAGAGCACCACAACGAACCTGACGCCCGAAGAGATCCACCAGATCGGCCTCGCCCAGGTCAAAGAGATCGAAGCCCGCATGCTGCAGGTGGCCAGCCAGCTTGGCTACAAAGATATGAAGAGTTTCGGCGCAGCCGTTAAGGCCAATCCACAGCTACATCCCAAATCGCGCCAGGAAATTATCGACCTTTACAGCAAGTACATCGATACCATGTACACCAAGCTGCCCGATCTCTTCGGACGTCTTCCCAAGGGACGCCTCGATGTCATGCCCATCGAAGAGTTCCGCGAGAAAGCAGCTGCCACGCATTACCTGCCGGGATCTCCCGACGGATCGCGCAAAGCTCATGTCATGGTGAACACCGGGGACTTCGAACACCGCACAATTCTCAATTTCGAGACTACCGCGTACCACGAAGGCGTGCCCGGCCATCACTTGCAGATTGCGCTCGCGCAGGAACTGTCCGACCTTCCAAAATTTCGCCAGCAGGAGTACTACACTGCTTACACCGAAGGCTGGGCACTCTACTCCGAACGCCTCGGCAAAGAAGCCGGATTTTTTCGGGATCCTTACAGCTATTTCGGGCACCTCGAGGACGACATGCTCCGAGCCATCCGTCTCGTAGTCGACACCGGATTCCACTACAAACACTGGTCCCGCCAACAGGTGGTCGATTTCTTCCACGATCACTCCCTGATCGATGAACCCGAAGTCCAGTCCGAGACCGACCGCTACATGGCGAATCCCGCGCAGGCGTTAGGCTACAAGATCGGACAACTGGAGATCCTGAAACTCCGCGCCTACGCCAAGGACCAACTCGGCGATCGCTTCGACATCCGCGCCTTCCACGACGAAGTCCTCACCGGAGGCGCGCTGCCGATGGATGTGCTATCTGACCGCATTCACGATTGGGTCAAGCAAGAAAAAGCAAGCGCAGCAGGTTCCTCGAGCACAAAAATTGCAAAATAGGCCGGCCAGGGTTCATCAAAATTGAAACGCCTTCTCTACTCGGGCAGCCCCATCCGCCGTTGGAAGGCCGCGTACCTCGGATCTTTTCGCAGGTTCTTGAAAGAAAAGTCATATTTTATGAGCGTGATGTCTTCGCCATCACGCTCGTCGTACGCCTTGGTTAGCCATTTGAAAGCCTGATCCACATGTCCCGCCCTCGCATATGCCCCCGCCAGTTCGCTGGCAAACACAGATTGCGGGACACTCCGGTACTTCTGCAAGACCATATCAAGTTGGTGTTGCCACATCCTCCGCTCTCCGCCGCTTTTGAAAGCCTGCCGCATCGCCGCCGCTTCCGCCGCTGCTTTCTCGGGGCTTTCTCCACTCAGCACTTCTGTTTTCTCATTCTCTTCGATCGCCTCGCCGACCTTCCCCATCGCAAAAAGCAGGCCGGCGAAATAGGCATGCGCCAGCGGAAATCTCGGATCCATCTCGAGCGTGTGTTGAAATTGCCGATAGGATTTTTCGTAGTCGCCCACAAACGAATAGGTCGCACCGAGAAAGTTATTAATGGGCAACGACAACGGATCAAGCGCCACGGCCTTCTGGTTCTCCCCCACCGCCTCGGCCTCTCGGCCCATCGGCAACAGGTAACAATTCGAATAAAACAAGTGGGCATACGCTGAATTGGAGTTCAGCTCAATCGCCTTCTTGAATTCTCTTTCTGCCCCAGAAAAATCAAACTCGTAGTGCGATTTCTCCATACCCAGCGCGGCGTGCGCCTCGGCCAGCGAAGGGTCGAGCTCGATCGCCTTCATCGCAGCCTCTGCAGCGTGCGGCAGGCTGTCCTTCGCAGAATACACTCCCAGGATATTGCCGATGTTGTAAGCATCCGCCAGCCCGGCATAGGCCAGCGCGAAATTTGGGTCCTTTGCCGTCGCCTTCTGGAAATATCCAATGCTCTGCTTGATCCCCGCAGGCGTCCTCTCGTTCCAGTAGTAGCGACCTTTGAGATAGAGGTCGTACGCTTCGGGATCGACCACACGCTGCCGCGCTAGTCCTGTCTGCCTTTCTGGCGTCAGGTTGGCCTGCACTTCTTCGGCGATCGCTCGTCCCAGGTCGTTTTCGAACTCCAGCACGTTGTTCAGTTCTCGGTCATAGTTCCGCGCCCACAAGTGCGTCTGGTCGCCGACCCGGATCAACTGCGCGCTCACCCGCGCCCTTCCGCCTTCCCGGCGCACACTGCCCTCGAGGATATAGTCAACACCCAACTCGCTTCCGATCTCGCTCACGGTCTTGTTGGCATGCTTGTACGCCATGGCCGACGTGCGCGCAATGACCCCCAACCGCTCCGGACTAAGTTCCCCGAGATCGGTGATCGTCTCTTCTGTGAGACCGTCGCTGAAATATTCCTGACTCGGATCATTGCTCAAATTCTGGAAGGGCAGGATTGCGAGCATCACGCGCTTGCCGGGACTTGCAGACAATGTCGGGCGACGGCCGTGGGTCCAATAGATCGTTCCACCGACTACAATCACAGCCAGCACCAATCCCGCCGCAAGTTTCCGAAATCGGACATGGCTCGATAAATCGAGGGCAATCGGCCGGCTGCCGCTCTCGCCCGCTTGACTGACCGCGACCTCTGCCGTATCCACGCCAGAGGCAATCGGAGCGATTGCATTCGCAGTCGTCGCGGAAGGCACTCCCTGAAAAGTCACTTCATGGACTGGCGCGATGAACCGATAACCCCGCCGCGGCAGCGTCTCAATGAATCTTGGATTGTCCGCAGAGTCTCCAAAGGCCAACCGCAACTTGCGGATCGCGGTGTTGATCCCTTCATCGAAGGCAACGTAGGTGTCGGATGCCCAAAGCCGCGTCTGCAAATCTTCCCGCGTGACCACTTCCCCAGGATGCTCCAACAGCAGAGACAACACGCGGAAAGGCTGCTCTTGCAGAGGTACTCGCACTCCCTCTTTCCGCAACTCCGGACAGTTCAGATCGATGTCATAAAGTCCGGTGCGAATTTTGCGATTCGAACTGGCGGCAGCCATGACCCACATCCAAAAGGGTGCTCATTTTATCCCACTCCTCCCGGTTCAGGAAGTTCCATAACCCTCGGTGCAGCTTCCTCTTAGCAGTTCAGAAAGTGGTTATTTGCCGTCCATTGACCGGCGGGCGGCTAGAGGGTAACAGTGTGCGCCTCTGCCCAGCGACCGAGGCTGAAAAGCCGGAGAACCGGAAGCTGCCGGAAGAGATCGGCCGCCAAGAATTTCAAGAGATGACAATGAGGAGAACAATGCTATGACAAGAAAAATGCTTGTGATCGCTCTGGCTGTAACCGTGTTCGGGGCTCTCGGGTCGGCATTCGCCGACAATATCCCCTGCAACCACCACATCCTTAACGGCAGCTACGGATTCACAATCGAAGGCATCAAGTTGGCCGGCAACGGCCCCGTGGGAACACAAAAGGGCGTCGCCATGGCCAAGTTCGATGGCGAAGGTAATTTCACCCAGACGGATACGGTTGTGATAGACGGAATCGTTGTCGCAGACTTCACGCACACTCCAGCCAGCGGAAGCTATACCGTGAACTCCGATTGCACCGGCAACTTCACGATTATCTTCACCGACGGTCGGCCACCAGTTACCACCAACTTCGTCGTGGTGAATAATGGCAAGGAAATCGACACCGTCGTTACCAGTGTCGCCGGCAACCAGGGAATTATCGAAACCTCCAGCGTTGGAAAGAAGGTTCGCTAGTTGCCGGCCGAAACCCGGTTCCACTGAGAGGTAGAATCCGAGCGCCCCACCCTTGTCGCTTTTTTTGGCGACAGGGTGGGGATTTTGACTCTCTATAGCCCTTCAACGCACCGCATACAAGCTTCCATCTGTGCTGCCGAAGTACACTGTGTCCCCCACAACTACCGGCGACGACAAAATCGTCCCCATGGTGAACAGCTTGTGCACGGCCAGCACCATGTCCTCGTAATAAAGATTGGGAGAAGAGAACACCGTCTCGAACTTGATGCTCCCATCCGCGTTCGTCATCGACCCAGCATTCTGCTTCGCTCCATCCGTCTCGAACCCCCATGCCGGTTTCTGTGTCTTCAGATCGATCGCGGTGAGCTTCCCGCCAAAATTTCCCAGATAGAGCATGTCGCCTGCTAACGCCATCGACGCGAACACCGGCGTCCCTGTCGGCAGGTCAAACACTACCTTGCCAGTCTTGGCATCGACCGCATGCATGATGCCGGGAATCGATGTCCCGAAAAATGCCTTGCCATCGTGCACCACCATCGAGTTGTTGACCCACGATCCGTCGGTTGAGAACTTCCAAAGCTGCTTGCCGCTCGCGGCATCGACGGCATACGCGTACGCATCGCGCGATCCGAAATACACAACTCCATCGACGACCGCGGGCGACGATTGAATGCCGACGTGGTTGTGTGCCTCCGCATCTTCTCCCGTCTTGAAGCGCCACTTCTCTTTTCCGCTTGCCGCATCAATGGCGTAGAGATACGTATCCCAACTCCCGATGTACAAGATTCCATCCGCAATGGCCGGGGACGAGTGCACCACATCGCCGGTCTTGAACTTCCACTTCAGAGCACCCGAAAGCGCATCCAGCGCGTATACATTCCCATCGCTGCTGCCAAAATAGACCGCTCCGTTCCACACGCCAGGCGACGACAGATAGAAATCCCACGGGTCGGGCATGGTCTCGCTCGCCGGCTGCAGATAGTGGAGATGCGTCCCCGCGTAATGCTTTTCGCCTTCCGTCTTGAACTTCCACTTCACTTGTCCAGAGCTGGCATCGAGGGCATAGAAATTGCCGTCATAGCTGAGGAAATACACTACGTCGGAGGCCACGGCAGGCGAGGAAACCTCCCATGCTTGGGTCGTGAATTTCCATTTCATCGTTCCGGACGCCGCGTCCACGGCATAGAAGTTCCCATCTGTGCTCCCCACATAGACCACGCCCTTCACCACCGCAGGAGAGGCGATAACCCGCCCGGCGGTATGAAATCTCCATTGAATTGCGTTGAATTTAGGTGCGCCAGCAGCGTTGTAGACTCCGCTATGATTCAGGTTTCCGCGGAACATCGGCGCGTCTTGCGCGCTACATCCACACGCGAGAACGATCAGACATATTCCTGTGAGGCATCGTTTCATGAAGATTGCTCCCACAGGCTTTTTATTGTTTTGAGGCACAAACGTCAGTGACCGGGCGCACGTACGCTTCATCAAGAATCAGCAGTGCTCGCCGACACGAGCCGCGCAGCCGCAGAAGAATGCAGCCCACGGCGTAAGCCGTGGGTAACAAATGAAATATTATCGAGCCTCGGGAGAGGCGAAAGACCAAGCGCTGAGGGACAACCCGCCCACGCGTCCTACCCCGCCATCCGCAACTCCCGCTCCATCACCCGCCGCAGCGCAGCGTTGATCCGCGTCTGATATCGCCGCCCGTCCCTCTTGAACCATGCCAGTACATCGGCATCCAGGCGCAAGGTCACCGGTTTTTTCAGCGGACGGTAAAGCTCCCCGATTTTCATGCTCGGTAGATTCTCTTCCATGAAACCAGCCAGTCCCATCGCCTTGCGCCGGCGATACTTCCGTCTTTGCGCCCGCCTCGTGGGAATAGCCCTTATTTTTGACCCGCGGTCACCCTTTGCGCTCTTCATAAATGCTTCTTTCTGCCCAGGTTATTGAACCTGTGTACAAATGTACGTACAAAATCGTAAGAAAAATGTTCCTTCAGGAACATTGTGGAAAACTCCGCGCATCAGACCGCAAGATTCTCCGCCGCAATGACTTCCGCTTCTTCCTCGCTCATAAACGCAAACATCTCTTGCGGAACCGGATTCTGCCACACTGGTGCGAACGATTGCCGGTGCAAGGGCGTCGGGCCAAGCTCGCGCAGTGCGGCCAGGTGCTTCGGCGTGCTGTACCCCTTATGCGACGCCAGCCCATAGGAAGGAAACACCGCATCCCACTCGCACATCATGCGGTCGCGCTCCACCTTGGCCAGAATGGATGCCGCCGCAATCGACGCCGAGAGCGCATCGCCATGGATGATGGCCTGTTGCGGAACCTCCCAATCCAGTTTCATTGCATCGACCAGAAGATAATCAGCCGCAGGCGCAAGCTTCATCACCGCCTCGCGCATCGCAGCCCGCGACGCGTGATAGATGTTGATCTGATCGATGCGCGCCGCATCCACCGCTGCCACCGACCAGGCGATGGCATGCTCGCGGATGCGCTCGGCCAGCACCTCGCGCCGTTCTCTCAGCAGCAATTTGGAATCGCGCAGTCCTCGCACCCGGTACGCCGGATCCAGTATCACCGCCGCCGCTACGACGCATCCGAACAGCGATCCGCGTCCCACTTCGTCTACCCCTGCGACCAGGCGCGCGCCCGATTCCCATGCGTTCTTCTCAAAACGCAACGTGCAGCGCAGGCGCTTGAGCAAGCGCAGTTTCGCGGCTGACGCGGAAAGGGAAAGCCCGGAAGGCTCTTTCGAGACGGATGACTTCATCGCAGACCCAAGAAGATTACTTTCATCTTCAACGAGACTTGCGAATCATGCAAGCACAGATTCGTGTGGACACAACTTCCCCTCGTACTCTGTTACGAGAAACGGAATTAATGACAGGGCAGAACCTCACGGGAGAATGCGTCCATGGCTGCCACGCTCATCCGAGGCCACCGGAACCGCCATGCTATCCTTCCGCGCATGCCTCGCTTACTTCGACTGGTCTCACTTCTCGTGCTCTCCATGCTTCCCCTCCAGGCGCGTGTAGTGCGCGTCGAAATCACGTCGCGACAGGACGTTCTTGACGGAAAAGCATTTGGCGATGCCGGCGCGTACGAGCGCATCACCGGGCAAGTTTACTTCTCCGTCGCGGTGGCGAATCCACACAACCAGCGCATCGTCGACCTGAAGAACGCCGTCAATCTCAAGAATGGCGAGGTGGAGTTCTCTGCCAATTTCATAGCGCTTCGACCCAAAGATCCGCACAAGGCGAACGGTTCAATGATCCTGGAGAATCCAAACCGCGGGCACAGCCGCATCGTTTCGCTGGTTGATGGGGGGGACTGGAACGTGGAGAAAGACGCCGGCGATGCCTGGCTCCTGCGCAATGGCTTCACTATCGTGTCGCTCGGCTGGCAGTGGGATGCGGTCGGCGATGATGCGCTTCGCCTCGTCGCGCCGATCGCAACCGAGAATGGCAAGACCATTCCCGGTCTGCTGCGCGGCGACATCATGCCTTCCCACGAGATGGAGGAGATTCCTCTAGGACATCTGATTACCGGCAACATGGGCGGCACCGAATACGCCGTTACTGCGCCAAGCGATGCGCGCAATACCCTCACGGTGCGCGACTCGCGCGACGGCCCTCGTAACACAATCGCCCGCACGGAATGGCAATTTGCGCACACAGTTAATGGCAAACTCGCTCCCAGTGACCGGTTTATTCATCTGAATGGCGGCTTTCATCCCGGAAAGATCTATGAGTACATCTACGTTGTCTCGAATCCTGTGGTCGCGGGCCTGGGCTTCGCCGCGGTGCGCGACTTCGCGTCATATGCAAAGCATGCTCCGGACGCGATCTCTCCGGCTGCGCGCGTGTACGGCGAAGGCATCTCGCAAAATGGACGCTTCCTGCGCACGCTGCTCTACGAGGGATTCAACGCCGACGAAGATGGTCGAATGGCGCTGGATGGAATTCTCGCGCACGTAGCCGGGGCGGGCCGCGGAGATTTCAACTACCGCTTTGCCCAACCGTCGCGCGATGCGCAGCCTACCTCTTCGGTCATGTTCCCGACCGACATCTTTCCTTTCACCGATCAGCCCGAGACCGATCCCGCAAACGGCCAGTCGGCGGGATTGCTGGATCGCGCGCTCGCGGAAAAAGTTGTGCCCAAGATCTTCTTCTCGAATACGTCGTATGAGTATTGGGGCCGGGCCGCGTCGCTGATCCACGTGAGCACCGATAACAAGCGCGACACGTCGATTTCAGACAACGTACGCATCTATCACTTCACTGGGCTGCAGCATTTCTCTGGACCGTTTCCGCCTGCGAAAGGGACCGGCGACCTGCTGGGGCAGCAGCCGCAGTCACCGCTACCGGTGAAGTATTTCTGGCGGGCGATGATCGCGAACATGGATGCATGGGTGCGCGGCACTACGGCGCCGCCACCGAGCAGCTATGCCCGGATCGATGATGGAACGCTGGTGCCGCTTGCCAGCTATGCCTTCCCGAAGATTCCCGGCGTGAACTTGCCGCGCGAAGTGAATGCAGGATACCGCCTGGATTTCGGACCGAAGTGGCAGGATGGAATTCTGAGTCAGGAACCGCCGCGAGTGGAAGAGGTTTTTGCGCCGATGGTGCCGCAGGTGGATGCGGACGGAAACGAGCGCGATGGCGTGCGCCTGCCAGAGTTTGCCGCACCGTTGGCGACCTACGCCGGGTGGAACCTACGCGACCCATCGATTGGTGCGCCCGATCAGCGAGTGTCGTTCGAGGCGTCGTACATTCCATTTGCCAAAACTGCAGCCGAGCGCGAGAAGAGTGGCGACCCACGCAAGTCAATCGCGGAACGATATTCGGGGCTCGACGACTACATCGCACGCTACAACCGAGCAATAGACGATCTGGTGAAGCAGCGCTGGATCTTGCCAGAGGACCGCGACGCGCTCATCCATCGCGGCGAGCAGGAATGGGCGCAAGCGACGAAGTAGAGAGAGAGCTTCAGGCCAGTAGGTCCGTGGTTCCCACGTCTCGCAAAAGCGGCGAGACGCGGGGCACCCAACAACGATCTCCAAGGCGATTTACGCTTTGATGAACTGTACATCGAGCGTGATGGTGACTTCGTCGCCTACCAGGATCCCGCCGGTTTCGAGCGCGGCGTTCCAGGTCAAGCCGAAATCCTTGCGATTGATGCGCGTCGAGGCCGACAGGCCCACCCGCGTGTTACCCCACGGATCTTTCATCGGTTCGCTTGGTCCTTCCACCTCAAACGTCACCGGGCGGGTAACGCCGTGAATGGTCAGATCTCCTGCGACGGCGAGTTCCCCGTTCTTCCTGGAGACGCGCGTCGACTTAAAGGTCAGCGTTGGATACTTCTCGACGTCGAAAAAGTCGGGGCTCTTCAGGTGCGCGTCGCGTTGGCCGTCACGGGTATTGATGGTCTTGGCGTCGATCGAAGCTTCCACATGCGAATCGGCGAGGTTGTCGCCGTCGAAGTGCAGGCTCCCGGTGATGGCGGTGAATTCGCCCTTCATGTTCGAGATCATCATGTGCTTGACCTTGAACTGGGCGCTGGAGTGGGTGGAGTCGATATTCCATGTGGTGGCGGTGATGAGGGATGCGGTGACGGTGCTCATATTCAAATCCTCCTGTTATACAGATGATCGTGATAACGAGTATCGATGCAAAAAAAATTACGCCGCCTTCTCTCGCGCTTTTTCCAGTAACTCCTGCAGTGAACTCATGCCATCTCTTCCCAAATGTCCCAACTGCTGGCGGTGAATTTCGGTGACCGGGCCGTCGAGGTCGCTGAGCAGGCCCAACCCTTGAGGGCTGATCCGTGTCTGGACCTGGCGCCGGTCTTTGGTTTCGCGGCAGCGGGAAATTAGACCACGCTTTTCCAGGCGGTCGAGCAAACGCGTGATGTCGGGATCGCGGCTGATCATGCGCTTCCCGATCGCACTGCAGGTTAACCCTGCGGGCGCGCCGCGCAGAATGCGCAACACGTTGTATTGCGTGGGGGAGACATCGGCGCTCTTCAGGACCTTTTCGACGTTACGCGCCAGCAGGTCCGCGGTCTTCCACAGACTGACGAAGACATCTTCTTCCGGACAGGCGACGCGGCGAGTCTTGGATCTTTCCGTCATAACAACTGAGTATAATCGTTATAACGATAATTGTCAAGACGAGATTATTGCAGGACCGGCGTCGCGTTTGGGCTGATTCAAATCAGGCCCATTCTTTCCGCCAAAGCCTGCTTTTCGCGTTCCATTTCTTCTGCCGAGCGCCATTGTCCATAGTTTTCGGGATGGAGCTTGCAGTAGAGCTTGATGGGAGGACCTTCTTCCCGGATGAGACCGATGCGGCCCGTAATCAAGGTGCATTCCGGACAGCGGAGATCGAGCCGCTTGCCGACCTTTTGAATGGTGAGCCCATGAATCATTCTTTCGTCCTTACGCTACCTAAGCTCTCTGTTTTTAATATTGTAGGGCACCCTACCAATTTTGACTTCGAGCCGCCGCATCTGTAGCTTGGGGCCCGATGTCCAATCATGATCCCAGATGTCCTTTTTGTGTGGAAGATGATTCATTTCGGATATTGACTCCCGTTGGTGACCTATTCCGTTGCCAGAGCTGCGGCCATCTGGCATGGCCATTGAATCCAGACTTCGAATGTGACTGCAGCAATTGCCAGGAAATTCGGAGGTCATGAAGCCGATAAGCAGTGAAGGGTGGGAGGGAGCGATGGTAGGCGCGGCAGGACTCGAACCTGCGACCCTCTGCTTAGAAGGCAGATGCTCTATCCACCTGAGCTACGCGCCCACATCGTCAATGGTAGCACCAGAATCAATCGCCATTGTCTAACAGAGCCCGCAGAATCGCCGTGCCCCTTCTGCATTCCGGCGTCAAGTAGACACTATGCGTTTCGGCGGTGACGCCGTGGCCTTGGGGTAATTTTGAGTGCACTACAGATTTTTCGTCTTGACGAACCGCCAACAGGGCCGAGCTTATGTCGTGACTGTTCTTTTCTCCCAACCGTTCCCCGCGGCTAAGCCAATTGCCGCCGGCTGTTGTCGCAGCCCGGGGAATTTCGGCACGAAGAACGGGCGGCGGCGCAGGCAGTCACGCCTTGACCGACGTCCAATGGTTTTAAATACGAGGGGGGTAAATACCAGTCACGCAAATCGAGTACTGCATTCCCTTGGGAGTAAAAGGCCGCAGGTCCGGCAGCGCAAAGTTCGTGACGCCATCCCCGCCAAAATTGCTACCCACCAAAGAAAACAGGGCCGTGTTCGAGTTGATGGGGAGGAGTCGTCCGTCGGCGGGCAATGCGCCCTGACCATATCCGTTGACCGAAAGATAGACGTCGCCGAGGTCCATGTTGTTGCAGGCTCCTGAGGTAAACGTTTCGGCCCCGGTGAGGGACACGCCGTTGGTGCTCAGGGCTCCGGACAAAGCGGTCAGATTCGTCGGAATGGTGCCGGCCGATCCCGGCGGCCCAGCAGCTCCCTGGGGTCCGGCCGGTCCCTGGGTTCCGGCAAGTCCCGGCGGTCCGGCAGGACCCTCAGGTCCAGCGAGTCCCTGGGGCCCGGGAGGTCCTTGGGATCCAGCAAGTCCCGGCGATCCGGCAGGACCC
>Ga0335081_10014014_pt1 | contig 12966 bp, 9 predicted proteins | sample Lox_Sample_35_FD_206713 | JGI IMG/M metagenome (GOLD analysis project Ga0335081, IMG submission 206713) | Soil microbial communities from Loxahatchee National Wildlife Refuge, Florida, United States - Lox_Sample_3.5 | ecosystem: Environmental > Terrestrial > Soil > Wetlands | place: USA: Florida...
TGACGTGCAGCCCGTCGCTATGCCAGAAATGGTTGGGAAAGAAGAAGGAGAGAATCCCCAGGACGAGAACCACACCCGCAAAGACGATGAGGACCCAGAATTCCCGCTTCTGCGTCTCCAGCCGCAAGAGTTCGGCCTGGATGCGGGCTTGCGGACCGACTTGTTCGACCTTCGGCGGATCCGTCATGCTGTCATCTCAAGCCGCTGAATTCGTGCCGAAGCGGAATGCGCGTCTTTGCGCCCCTTTGATTATATGAGAATAACCGGATAACGCAAGCGGATAGATATGCATATCATTATTATCTCATTAGTATATGAACGCGACGCTGATGCCGGAAGATCCCGAAAACCCGACAGATAGTGTCAGAATGTCATTTTTTCGGAGATGACTTTGGCCTGTGTAAAGAGCAGCAAGTAGTCGTTGCCGCCTGCTTTGGAATCGGTCCCGGACATATTGAACCCCCCGAAGGGATGCGCGCCCACCATGGCGCCGGTACATTTCCGGTTCAGGTAGAGGTTCCCGACAAAGAATTCATCCGCGGCCCGATCCAGTTTGCGACGGTCTTGGGCATAAACGGCGCCCGTAAGTCCGTACTCCGTGTTGTTGGCGATGGCCAGGGCATCTTCGAAACTGGGGGCCCGTATAACCGCTAACACCGGGCCGAAGATCTCTTCCTGAGCCAGGCGCCCCGTGGGGGGAACATCCGCGATTACCGTGGGCTGAATAAAATGCCCCGCCCCCGCGCCCTCGCCGCCTCCGGTAACGAGGCGGCCCTCCGCCTTTCCCACCTCGATGTATTGCAGAATCGATTTCTTGGCCTTGGCGTTGATGACCGGACCCATGTAGTTTTCCGCGCGTTCGGCGGGACCAACCGCGAGCTGCTCCACGCGCTGGCGGAGTTTGGTGAGGAAGGTGTCGTAGACCGGTTCCACCACAATGGCGCGCGAGCAGGCGGAGCATTTCTGCCCCTGATACCCGAAGGCCGAGGCCACCACACCCTCCACCGCTTCGTCCAGGTCCGCGTCACTGTCCACCACGATTGAATCCTTGCCGCCCATCTCCGCAACGACCCGCTTGACCCAGATTTGCCCCGGGGCGGTTTTGGCCGCCAGCTCATTGATGTGCAGCCCCACATCTTTGGAGCCCGTGAAGGCCACAAAGCGGGTGCGGGGATGTCCCACCAGGACATCGCCCACCACGGCGCCCGGACAAGGCAGGAAATTCACTACGCCGGGAGGCATGCCAGCCTCTTCCAGCGCCTCAAAGAATTTGACGGCGATGGCGGGAGCGTCGCTGGACGGTTTCATCACCACGGTGTTGCCGGCCACAATCGCCGCCGTCGTCATGCCCGCCAGGATGGCCAGGGGAAAATTCCACGGCGGAATCACGATGCCCACGCCGAGGGGGATGTAACGCAGGTGGTTCCTTTCCTCCGCCACGGGAGTGAGCCGCTGCGGCTCCGCCAGGCGCAGCATGGCGCGGGCGTAAAACTCCATGAAATCGATGGCCTCGGCCACATCGGCGTCCGCTTCCGGCCAGGTTTTTCCGACTTCGTAGACCAGCCGCGCTTCATAGTAGTACTTGCGGTCGCGCAGAATCTTGGAAACCTTCAGGAGCAGGTCCACTCGTTTCTGCACGGGCGTGCGGCTCCACGTCTTGAATGCCTCTTCGGCCTTCAGCACGGCGCGGTCCGCCAGCGCAGCGTCCGCCTGCGAGAACACTCCCACCACCTGGTCCGGGTGGCTGGGATTGTAAGAATGAATCTTGGCCGGAGTTTTGATCCGCTCGCCGCCGATCACCAGATCGTACTCGCGGCCCAGTTCTTCGCGGATTTCATCAATCGCGTACTCCATGCGGCGGCGATGGGCGGGGTTGTGTTTGAAGTCGCTTAAGGGTTCGTTCTTGAATTCTGGAAGTGGCATAGGGGGACCTCCACGTCATTCTACGCTCCCACAACCGGATTGGTAAGGGTTCCGATTCCCTCCACCGTCACGCTGACGGTATCGCCGGCTTTGAGGAAGACCGGCGGCTTGCGCGCGAACCCCACACCGGGCGGCGTGCCGGTGGAGATCAGGTCTCCCACCTCCCAGGTGACGGACTGGGAAAGATAGCTGATCAGGAACGGAACTTTGAAGATCAGGTTGCTGGTATTGGAATCCTGCATCGTCTCGCCGTTGAGCGTCAGCGAGATGCGCAGGTTGCTGGGATCGGGAACCTCCTCGGGAGTGACAATCCACGGGCCCGTGGGCGCAAAGGTGTCGCAACTCTTCCCGCGGTACCACTGCTTGTCGCTGAACTGCATGTCGCGGGCGCTCACGTCGTGCAGCAGCGTATAGCCCGCAATGTACTTGTGTGCCTCGCTTTCGGGGATATTGCGTCCGCGCTTGCCGATGACCACGGCGAATTCCGCTTCATAGTCGACCTGTGCGGAGTTGGGCGGCAGCTTGATCGGGTCTCCCGGCCCGCAGATGGTGTTGTGTGACTTCAGGAAGAAAATCGGCGCCGGGGGCGGTTCCTGCCCTCCTTCACGCGCGTGGTCGGCATAGTTGAGCCCGATGCAGGTGATCTTGTTGGGGTGCGCGATGGGCGCCCGGAACCTGGCCTTCGATAATGGAACCAGCAGGCCTTTGGGACTCTTCTTGCCCATACTGGCGGCGCAGGCCGCCACCACTCCCAGCGCCTTGCGATAGCGCTCGCCCCCGCCCAGGAGTTCAATCATGTCCTGCGGCGCCCTGCCCAGCTTGCGCAGGACTTGCGCCGCCGCTGCCACCTTGGCGTCGGCGATCCTGCCTTTGGCAATCAAGGCGTATGCGGCAGCGACATCCACCACCTTATCGCCCTGCACCACTCCCAAACGTGATTGTCTTGCGGACTCATAGGTTACGAGCTTCATGATCGCTGACCCTCCGTCATTTTGAATATTGGATTTGCCATATTCGATTGTACATTGCCGGCGGCCGGAAGATGCCCCCAATCCAAAACCCGAAATCTCAAATCTGAAATTTCAATCCACTCAATCGCCCGTCACCCGGAAAGCATAACGGCCGGAGCCCACTTCAAATACCACACGCTGGCCTTCGAGCTTCCCCGCCGTGACGCCGGGGGTCCCGGCCACAAAATGACCCTTCTCCCAGACCGTACGGTCGCCTTCCCGGATCACCACACCGGTCATCTCGTCTTCCCTGGGAAGGGAAACGCTGGCGGTGGCGTTGACGGGCACATCCACCTGCAACGTGATGACTCCGGGTTCGTGGCTCCATGTCGACGTCACGTTGCCGCGCAGGCTGCCCACCGTGGCGCTCACCGATGTCAGGTCACGCGTCACCTGCGGCTCAATGCGGATGTGGCGGTAGCCGGGCTCTTCGGGGTCCACGTTGATTCCGCCCAGAGCCTCATAAAACCAAGCGTCCACGCTGCCCATCATGTGGTGGTCCTGGGAATTCATCGAGCGTCCCGTCTTATTCTGCCAGAGTTCCCACAGCGTGGTGGCGCCGCTGGCCACCATGTAACCCCAACTCGGATAGGTTGTCTGTACCGCCAGGTCATAAGCCAGGTCGGAATCCCCCATCTCGGTGAGGAGCGGCATCAGGTAGCGGACGCCGATGAAACCCGTGGTCACATGCGTGTCGTGCCCGTAGAGGATATTGTCCCGAAGGTTCCCTGCCACTGCCCCGCGATGGTCCTTGGGCACCATGTCCAGAAACAGCGGCAGCGCGTTGGCGGTTTGCGTTCCGTTGGCGTAGCGACCTGTCTTGGGGTCGAAAAACTCGCGATTGAAAGCGTCTTTGATCGTCCCGGCCAATTGCGCGTAGGTAGCCGCGTCGGCGGAATTGCCCAGCACGCCCGCCATTTTGGAGAGCAGCAGGGTATCGTAGTAATAGTAGAAGTCAGAGACCTCCGCGCCGGGAGTCTTTTCCAGCGCCACCCAGTCGCCGTAGTAGCTGTAGCGCAGAACATTATCCGGCGCGCGGGAGCGCAGGAATTCTACGTATTTCTTCAAGGCGTCGTAATTCTCTTCCAGGATGCGGCGGTCGCCGTTCTGCTGGTACATATACCAGCAAATCAGAGGGAAGGCCGTGCCCCAGGCGGGGTCGGCAGGGCGGCTGCCGTAGCGGTGCGGGACCGTGTCGGTAAGGGTGCCGTCGGCGCCCTGCACATCGCGCATGTCGCGCACAAAATTCGTATAGAAGGCCAACATATCGAAGTTCAGCATCATTCCTTCGGCGCTCGTCTGCGCATCGCCCAGCCATCCCATGCGCTCGTTCCGCTGGTCGCAATCGGTGGGAACGCCGTGCAGGTTGGTCAAATCGGACCAACGGATGATCTTGTGAATCTGGTTTAGGACCTGCTTGGAAGCCACAAAGCTGCCGGTGGGCCGGACGGCGGAGTGCACCACGTGGCCGCGCAGGGAATCGAGGCTGGGCGCGCCGGGGTAGCCGGTGACTTCCACGTAGCGGAAGCCGTGGTAGGTGAAGCGCGGGTGGTAGCATTCCGCTCCGCCGCCTCGCAGGATGTAGATGTCGCGCGACTTGGCCTCGCGGATATTCTCGCGGTTGATCATGCCCGTGTCATAAAGCACCTCGGCGAAGCGCAATTGCACCTGCGCTCCCCGTGGCCCGCTGACGTGCAGCTCCACCCAGCCGCTGATGTTCTGCCCCATGTCGTAGACGTAAACGCCGGGGCGGGGGTTGGAGAGGTTGACGGGAATCATGGAATCCACGTCCTGGATGGGAGGCATCATCTGCGCGGAAAGAGTTCCTTTGGACCCTTCCAGGACGTCGGCGGGCCGCCAGGCCTCATCGTCAAACCCCGGCGAGTCCCATCCCGGCTGTTCCAGGCGCGCGTCGTAGACTTCACCATCCCAAACGCTGTCGCTCGTAATCGGGCCGCGCGCCGCCTTCCAGGTGTTATCGCTCGCGACCTGCACCTCTTTTCCGTCGGCAAGTTCGATGTTGATTTGGACCATCAAGGCGGGCTGCTTGTAAGGCGCGGGAACACTCTCGGCGCCGAGCAAGGCCCAACCCCCGCCGATCATCGCGCCGAAGGCATTTTTTCCGGCGCGCAGGTTAGAGGTGATGTCATAGGTGGAATAGAGAACACGCACCGGATAGGTGGTCCAGGCGGGGTCGAGCTCGTTGCGCCCGATTTTCTCGCCATTGATTCTCAATTCGTAATATCCGAGCGCAGTGACGTAGGCGCGGGCGCGGACGACTTTGCCGCTGAGCGCAAGCTCTTTGCGCAGCATGTTTGCCCCGCCGATCCATTTCCCCTTCCAATCGCCGGGGGCCAGCAGGGCCACGTCGAACCTGGCCGGCTGGCTGTAGTCGCTGGCCTTACCGTCTTTATCCCAGTACCGGACCTTCCACCAGTAGGAGTGGTCGCTTTCCAGAGCCTTGCCGCTGTAAATCACTTGCGTGGAATCATCGGAGGAGGTCTTGCCACTGTCCCATTGGTCGCTCTTGTTCCGGCCCAGCAGTTCCGGAGTGGAAGCCACCAGCACCTGGTAGGCAGACTGCGCCTGCGCTCGCTCCGAGTGCAGCAGAACCCAGCCGAAGCGCGGCTGGCGCACGTCGATTCCTGCCGGATTGTTCAGATATTCACAGCGCAAGTTCACGGGTGCCAGCGGGCCCTCTCCGGCGCGAACTGAAGACACGGCGCCACTTACGGCCAGCGCCAGAAGAATTGCCACCACGATGTTGATAGCGGGGTATGACTTACGCATGAAGAATCTCCTTCATTTAGAGGCGCGGGGTGCGAGATAAAGGGTAAAGTGTAAATGGTAAAGGTTTGGGGGTAAAGGGTAAAAGCCGCTTCACGGCAAGAGCGGACGCAACTCGCTCGTATCCAAAATAAAAGGTACACATGGACCGAGGCCACGCGGCTTCACCGCATGCTACCCGGTGTGGCTCTGGCCGGGGCCGTTATCCAGATCGGCGGGGATTCAGCGAGCGGGGGCCAAGGCGCTCACGTTGTCAGTTTCGGCCTCGGCAGGATAGGCATAAGGACCCAATCTCAGCATGATCACGATGGCCAGCGCCACAAAGAACGCGTAGCAAACGAGCATCGGCGTATAAGAACCGGTCCGGTCGAACGACACACCCATGGCGAAGGGCCCGAGTCCTGCTCCGAGCATGAAGAGGGCAAAGAAATACCCGTAGATTTCCCCGAAGGACCGCATACCCAAATAGCGGGATAGCATAAAGGCGATGAGGTCGACCTCCCCGCCGATGCCGATGCCGACGAGCACCGTGCCGACCGCCGCCGCTTCCGGCCGGAAGGTCGACAGTAACACGATGATCCCCATTAAGGGAGCGAGGAAGAACGTGGCCGCCACGTACGGTGCGTGAATCCGATCGAGCAGGTAACCGGCCAACAAACGGCCGCCAATCAAGGCAAGGCCTGCAATGCCCACCATTCCCGTGGCGGTGGTGGCGGAGATGCCGCGGTCGGTCAAGAGAGGTACCAGGTGGGAGACGACGCCCCCGGTCGTTCCCGCCACAATGAAAAAACTGAAGGCCAGAAGCCAGAACCGAGCGGTCCGCAATGCTTCAAGGCCGGTAAGACCCGGCAGCCTCGTCAGCGCGATTTTTCCCAGCCTGGCGTCGCGGTCCTCGACCGGTCTGCCGACGAACAGAGCGACGGAGGGGAAGGCGAGAGCCAAGATGAGACCTCCGAGACCGGCGTAAGCGCCGCGCCAACCGGCAAGAGTGATCATGGCTTGTGCAAATTGTGGGACCAGCGCGGCACCGAGTCCCACTCCGGCCATGGCGATGCCGAGCGCCAGCCCGCGCTCACGGTCAAACCGCGCCGTGATCGCCTTCGCATAGATTAAGGGCGTTTGGCCCGCCGCCCCCAATCCCATCAATGCATAGAGCGCGGTGAAGGCCACGGGTGACGCCGGGATCAACGCGACCGAGGCTGTAGCAAGAGAAAAGACGACGAGAGCGGGGAGCGCCACGGCGCGAATACCGAATCGATCCACCAGGCGTCCCACCACCGGCGTCGCCAGGCCCGTCATCCAGAACCCGATGACCAAGGCCGAGGAGGCCATGCCCCGGCTCCAACCGAATTGCCGGGTGATGGACGGCAAAAGTGTACCAAAGGTAAACTGCATCACCGGACCGTTCCCGACCAGCAGACCCAATACTGACGCAAATGCAACCCACCAGCGATTCCTCAGGTCCATGACCATGCGGCGCTCGTCTCCGTGTGAATATGATTCAACGCACCAGCCCTGCAACGCCCTGTAATTTCAAAGGCAGGCCTGAGAAGGCTTAATTGTCCGTCTCGATTGTTGGGAAGCCCCTAATATGGTACCGCGGTGAGTATCAACTAACAACTGAAAACTCGGCAGCCTGCTAAAGCTTGTTCCACCGCTGGCGAAAGGTCCGCGGGGCCAGCGCGGGGAAGTCACGCTCTCTAGTCCATTGGGACGCGGGGTAGGCGGGGATTTTGCGTATCCAACCTTGGCGCGCAACAGGAAGTTGTACCCAGCGAGCCAACCGTCCCCCCAGTTTGTAGACCAGCGGATGGCGCATTGCCCACGCCCACAGCCGGAACATAATCCGCTCGGGCAGGATCGACTCCGATTTCTTTGGTGCGTGTTCCTGGGCCTCGCTGCGTAGATGCAGTAGCATGTCGGGAATATTGATTTTCACGGGACAGACTTCGCGGCAGGCTCCGCACAGGGAAGAGGCAAAGGGCAATTCCCTGGCCGGGCCAATCCCCGCAAACTCCGGTGTCACCAGTGCTCCGATGGGACCGCTATAGACCCATCCGTAAGCATGGCCTCCGATTTTACGATAAACCGGGCAGGTGTTCAGGCAGGCTCCGCAACGGATGCAGTAAAGCATCTCGCGCATTTTGGGGTCGGCCAATGCCCGGATGCGGCCGTTATCCACCATGACGACGTGCATTTCTTCGGGCCCGTCTTCCCCCGCCCGCCGCGGGCCGGTAAGCAGAGAAGTGTAGGTAGTGAGTTTCTGGCCTGTACCCGAGCGGCCCAGCAAACGTAGAAAGACTGCCAAGTCGGACAGGCGGGGAATGAGCTTCTCAATCCCCACCAGCGCGATGTGCACCCGTGGAACAGTGGTGCACATGCGGATGTTCCCTTCGTTCTCAACCGTGACCACAGTTCCCGTCTCGGCCACGGCGAAGTTCGCGCCGCTCACTCCCACGCCGGCTTTCTGGAACATCTCGCGCAAGGCCCGGCGGGCGATGGCCGTCAACTCCTCGGGAACCAGCGTGCGCTCGGCTTGAATGTGCTCGACGAAAAGATCGGCCACATCCTCTCGAGTCTTATGGATGGCCGGGGCGACAATGTGGGCGGGCCGGTCACCTGCCAACTGAATGATGAATTCACCCAGGTCGGTCTCCACGGGGCGAATGCCGCCCGCTTCCAGAGCGTGGTTCAGCTCGACTTCCTCACCCACCATGGTCTTGGCCTTCACCACTTCGCGGGCCGCCGAGTGCTTGACGATATCCACCACGATCCTGCAGACCTCATCGGCGGTGGCGGCCCAGTGCACCTGTCCCCCGTTGCGCTCCACGCTGTCGGCAAATTGGGCGAGGTAGGAGTCGAGGTTCTCAATGGTGTGGCGCTTAATCTCGCGGCCGGCGTCGCGAAGACGATCGAAACCGGGCACCTCCGCCAGGGCACTCAGACGGTGCGTGTAGAGACGGACGGTGGAGGAGCGAAAGGCCTCCGCTAGGCGCGCATTGCCGATGGTCTCGCGGCCAATTCGGTGGATTTCGTCACTGTGAACGTCCGGTATTTGAGTCATTGGTTCATCGGATCATTGCATCATTTGGGATCGGGGCGTGCCTCATCAGCAATCGGGTCATCGCGTCATTGAAGACAACTGGCTTGAAGTGGACCAAACCTAATTGAACCGATGACCCGATGAACAGATGATCCGATCAGCTTCACCTTTCTTGCTTCGCCAGGACTTCCGCCAGATGCAGTGTCTTGAGCGCCATTCGCTGGCGATGGATCAGGCCGGCCAGATGCATTAAACAACTGCCATCGGCGGCCACCAGATATTCGGCGCCCGTGGCGGTGGCCGCGCGGATTTTGTCCTGGCCCATGGGGACGGAAACTTCCGGGAATTTTACCGCAAAGGTGCCCCCGAATCCGCAGCAGAGTTGGTGATCGTCCATCTCCACCAGGTCAATTCCTTGCACCTTGCTCAGCAACTTGCGCGGCGCCTGCTCCACTCCGAGTTCCCGCAACAAGTGACAGGAATCGTGATAGGTCACGCGATGGGCGAAGCGCGCGCCGACATCTTCAACTTTCAAGACCTCGACCAGGAATTCCGAGAATTCAAAAAAACGCTTCTTTAGATCCTGGCACTGCCGGAGCAGTTCCGGGTCATCCTGAAAGAGTTCCGGATAGAAGACGCGCACCATCGAAGTGCAGGACCCCGACGGGGCCACCACGTAATCGGCGTTGTCGTAAAGTTCCAAGACTCGGCGGGCCACGCTGCGGGCCTCTTGCCGATAGCCGGTATTGAACGCCGGTTGGCCGCAACACGTCTGCTCCGGGTTGAACGTCACCTCCACGTCCAACCGCCGAAGGATATTCACCACGCATTCGCCGACTTGAGGGAAAAACTGGTCAGCAAGGCAGGTGATGAAGAGAGCTACACGCGGTTTCGCCATGACCTCACAAGCATGCAACGCTATCGGAATTCCGCTTCCCGGTCAAGTCAGGTCGGGGAGCTCTTCGCGCCCGCTCTATCTTTCTCCTAGGGATTCCTGCGCTCGGAACGGTCGCCCCGGTTCCCCCCACAAGCCTTCCACGAATGCACCTTCCGCAATTGCACTTGACAGGACGATTGGGGTGGTATACATCTGCCCCCACCGGTAGTTTTAGTGGCGAGATTGCAAGCCACGGTTGAATGTGACATAACAACATGGCTGAATATTCGACGACAGGAGGAGGGTTGCATGGCTTTCGATGATGAGAATGAACACGGGGATGAGCTGGAGGATTTCGGGGAAGAACTCTCCTCCGATTATAAGGAAGAAACGGAAGAGAGTTTAGGGGACGAAGGCGAGGAAATTGAGGAGGAGGTCTCTTACGAGGTCGAGGAATCAGTAGCTCCCGCCCCGGAGGGTTTGCCTGCTGTCGAGGCACCTCCCAAGACCGCTGCCGCCGCACCGAAGAAGGCCCCAGCCAAGAAAGCCCCGGCGAAGAAGGCTCTGGCCAAGAAGGCGGCTCCCAAGGCAAAGAAGGCACCCAAGAAAGCAGCAAAAGCCAAGAAGGCGGCAGTGAAAGTGAAGAAAGCCAAGAAGGCCGCGAAAAAACCAGCCAAGCGGCGCTAGGCGGACCTTTCAGTGCAGAACCTCGGGCAAGGGCCCCCGCGGTCAGCCGAACCGGGCCACATCGGGGTGAGATCGTGATCCGGAGGGTGTAGTGTGCTTGGCAATAGACCTCGCATCAGGCGGAATGCCTCTCAGTGAGTTTGGTCAATCGGACGGGAGTCCCGACAGCTCACTTCCGAACATAAGGGGTGATCGAGCACGCGGGGTCGAGGCCCCCCGGGTCCGGGCGCTGGAGTTTGTCCGGCGAATGCGGGGCGCCTCTCAACCCTGGCTTGTGCGCTGCGAAGACGGCGGATGTTATGTTGTAAAATTCCAGAACAATCCCCAACACACGCGCGTGCTGGCAAACGAGATGCTGGCTTGGCGGTTGGCCAGAGGCATCGAGTTGCCTGTCGCCAATGCCGCCTTTATTGAAGTGCCCCTTTCACTGCTGAACAATCATCCTCAATTGGCGTTTGACATCGGGGAGCGGCGCGAGCCGATCCGGCCAGGCGTGCAGTTCGGCTCCCGCTTTCCCGGCATCCCCAGCCAAACCCTGGTGGTGGATTTTCTCCCGGATCGTCTCTTGCGACGCGTCAAGAACCTAACCTCCGTTTTCCTGGGCGCCCTCGTCTTTGACAAGTGGACTTGTAACTGCGACGGCCGGCAGGCGATCTTCCATCGCCGGACAGACGACGAGGGCTCCTCTTACTCAGTAGCGATGATCGATCATGGTTTCTGCTTCAATGATGGAGATTGGACGTTTCCGGACAATCCGATTCGCGGCTTTTACCCTCGCCGCCTGGTCTACGAAAAGGTAAAAGGACTGGAGTCATTTGAGCCGTTTCTTTCCCGCGTGGAGAGTGTTACCACTAGGGAATTGGAGGAATGCGCCAAAGGAATTCCCACTCCCTGGTGCGAGCCGGATGCGGGCCAATTGGCGCGGTTGATGGAGACCCTATATGTGCGGCGGCGTAAGGTGCGGCAAGCCCTGATTGACGCCAAGAACTCTGTCCTGGCGCCATTTCCCAATTGGGGGTGAAAGGACAGGAGCCAGGAGACAGAAGTCAGGAGATGGGAGATAGTCAGGAGTTAGGAAAAGGGGGAAGAGCAGACATGAGAATTGAGATCGCACTATTCTGACTCCTGACTCCTAACTCGCGGCACTCATCATGGCGGACGAAAGTGATCTGAAGCCCTGCTCGTATTATCTCGTGCGATACGTCCCTAACGCCGAGCGGGAGGAGTTCCTCAATATCGGCGTCCTTCTGCACAGCCCTGGCGACAATTACCTGAATTGCCTCTTCACCGATGACTACCACCGCATTAAGCGTTTCCACCCCGCAGCCGATATGGTTTTCCTGCGCGACTTGCAAAGCTACTTCGTTCAGCAAATCCAGCGGCGCGAAGACGACCTTCAGGGCTTCCTCGACGACCTGCAGCAATCCTTGTCGCACCTGATTCAGCTCGGGCCGGCTCGTCCGATGCTGGCGGCCGACCTCCAAGCACAATTGCATGAATTATCCCAGAGGCTGGTGGGCATGCGCCAGGCGGGATTCCCTGCGGACGACACCCGCATGGGCATCAAACAGCATCTGGTGGAGGCCCTGCGCCGGGCCCGCGTGTTCGACCATCCGTGCTTCGAAAAGCGGATCCCGGCTGAGCGCTGGACACACTCTGGCGACCCATTCCATTTTGATTTCGGATATCGGCCGCCGATAGCCAGGGGCAAACCGAATGGGCATTTGAAGCTGGTCCATGCCCTTTCCCTGCATCGCGACCCCGATCTCGCCAGTGTGCTGGCTCTAACCATCGGTTACGTGCGCGCCCTGCAACCTGCTGAACTGACGGCCGTCATTAATAGTCTGCCCGAGCGGGAAGACAGGGTCGCCAGTCATTCTTATAGGATTTTGAGGGATGCTGAGATCGCCGTCCAACCCGTTGCCGGAGCAAACCTTTTGGCTCTTTCCATCCAGAATGAACTTCTCGCAATTGCCCCTGGACCAACCTGAGTCAATACCTCAGACCGCCTCTGATGGCAACTGGAATGCTCGTATGATAAAGTCATCCCGGTTATGAGGACCGTCTAAGGATTGCGGTCCCGCCGCGGTGAGTAGACTGTTCCCGAGAGCAAGGGCGACACCGGGCGCCCCGCTGGCGGGTCGCCTCTCGGCCGGATTGAGCTGTGGCACCAAATCCTAATTCCACCTCCGTAAACGTCCAAGATAAGAACCAGCTTAAGGTTCAAGGCCTGGCATTTGGCCAAGCCTTCCAAACCGTCTTCAAAGTCAGCGCTATGTATTCTGTGGACCACCCCGCGGCGGCGCGGTCCGTGCAGCAAAGCTGGGATCTTCTGGCGCCCTTATTGAAGGGGGGGAAACAGTTTGCGTTTGGTTTCATGAACCAGCGTGTGCTGCTGAACAGCAGCCTTGTCACTTCGACAGCCCTGACCCATTTGGAAGTGGAATTCACAAAGCGGGAAATCGGCGTGGTCACTTTTCTGGCGGGAGTGGAGTTGAAAGACTTCAAGCGCGCCCTGGCTCTGCTTACCACCCGGCCTTCGGTCATTGTGGAGCGCGGAGGACTGAAGAGATTCCTGGGTGCGAATCCGCTGGAGGGGGTGCGGGTCACGCCCGCGGCCAAACCCAAGGAAGAAGGCG
>Ga0335081_10014017_pt1 | contig 12965 bp, 8 predicted proteins | sample Lox_Sample_35_FD_206713 | JGI IMG/M metagenome (GOLD analysis project Ga0335081, IMG submission 206713) | Soil microbial communities from Loxahatchee National Wildlife Refuge, Florida, United States - Lox_Sample_3.5 | ecosystem: Environmental > Terrestrial > Soil > Wetlands | place: USA: Florida...
AGAAATAAGAGCTGGATTACTTGCCCGGCTAACGGCTGCGCGGGCATACTGAAGCTTGCTGGCCGCCGCACAAACTCTGGCAGAAAGGCTGGCCCTGGTACGCCAGCGAATCGAGCGGGCCGCCGAAAGGGCCGAGCGCGATCCGGCCGGTATCCTGCTGCTCGCCGTCACCAAGGTTTTTCCAGCTTCCGTAATTCGCGATTCCCATGCGCTCGGCCTGCGCGACTTCGGGGAGAACTACGTACAGGAGTTCGAAGCCAAAGCGCCCGAAGTGCGGCATCTGGAGGGCGCGCGATTTCATTTGATTGGCCATCTCCAATCGAATAAATCCTCCAAGGCTGCGGAATTATTCGACGTGATCCAGACGATTGATTCACCGAAACTCGCCCGCCGCTTGAATGATGTGGGGCGCCCGCTCGAAGTGATGCTCGAAGTAAGACTCTCCGAAGAAGAGGCCAAAAGCGGCGCCCGGCCCGAGGAACTGCCCGAACTCATCGGTGCCATCGGCGCGTGCCCCAACCTGCGATTGACGGGATTGATGACCATCCCGCCGTGGTCCGAGGATCCAGAGCTCTCGCGTCCCTTTTTCCGCCGGCTGCGCGAATTGGCGGAACAGCACAGCCTCCGGCAGCTCTCCATGGGGATGTCGAACGATTTCGAAGCCGCCATCGAAGAAGGCGCCACTTGCGTGCGTGTGGGTACGGCATTATTCGGCAAGCGGAAAAAACTGTGACCGTCGGATTCTATTCGCCACTGCCTTCGGCGCGCACCGGCGTCGCAGATTATTCGGCCGCTCTACTCGCCGCTCTGCGGCGGATCGGCTCCGTGGATGTGTGCCCCGACCGCTGCGGGGCTGCGCTCTACCACCTCGGCAACAACGAACTGCATGCCGCTATCTACCGCCGCGCGCTCGAATACCCCGGCGTCGTGGTTCTGCACGATGCGGTGCTCCATCATTTTCTGTTGGGACAGCTCGACCGGGCGGCATACATCGACGAGTTCGTCTACAACTACGGCGAGTGGAACCGCGGCACTGCGGAGGAATTGTGGCAGGCACGCGCAGCTTCGGGCGCGGATCACCGGTATTTTCGATTTCCGATGTTGAAGCGCGTGGTGGAGCGTTCGCGCGCCGTCATCGTGCACAATCCCGCCGCGGCGCGGATGGCAAGAGAACACGCTCCGGGCGCTTGCGTGATCGAGATCCCTTTTCTGTTCGAACAGCCCGAATTGCCTGCGCCGGATGCGGTGGCGCGGTATGTCCAGCGAGTGGGTCTGGCGCCGGACGGGTTCCGATTCGGGGTTTTCGGGTATCTGCGCGAATCGAAACGCGTGGCTTCTGTACTGGAGACGTTCATCAGCCTGCATGCCGAACAACCGCACACCTCCCTTCTCATCGCTGGCTCGTTCGTTTCCAGCGACGCCGAACGCGCCGTGGCACCGCTGCTTACCGCCCCGGGCGTGGTTCGCGTGCCGTATCTTTCCGGGCGTGACTTCTGGCTCGCCGCCAGCGCCGTGGATGCCTGCATCAACTTGCGTTACCCGGCGGCCGGCGAAACCTCCGCCATCGCCATTCAGTTCATGGGCATTGGCAAAGCGGTGCTCCTGAGCGACGCCGAAGAGTGCTCCCGCTTTCCGGAAGATACCTGCTTGCGTGTTACTTCTGGCATCGGGGAAAGAGACTCCCTGCGATACCACATGAGTTTGCTAACATCAGTACCTGAGGTGGCCCGTGCCGTTGGCGAGCGGGGAGCCAGGCACATCCGGGAGCACCATCAATTGGAGCATATCGCTCGGCTGTACTGGGACACGTTGTGCGCGCACTCTGGTTAAGTTTGGTCTTGTCTGCCGCCGTGCTGGCCGCCCCAAAGGCCACTTTCCAACTGGTGCGAGTGCCGGTGACCATGCGCGACGGCATCCGCCTTTCGGCCAACGTCTTCCTGCCTTCCGATCGCGCGCGCTTGCCGGCCATCCTGGTGCGAACGCCCTACGGAAAGGGCCCAGGCATCACTCCCAACTACCAGACATTTGTGGACCGCGGGTATGCGGTGGTGGTGGAGGATGTGCGCGGCCGCTATGAATCCGAAGGCGAATTCGAACCATTCACGCAAGAGCCTCAGGACGGCGACGATACCATCAACTGGATCGTCCGCCAGCCGTGGTCGAACGGTAAGGTGGGGATGATTGGCGGTTCCTACTTGGGAATCGCCCAATGGAAAGCGGCTCTGCTCAACAACCCGCACCTGAAAGCCATCTTTCCCGTGGTGTCCGGCGATGACGAATACCGCGACCGCTTCTACTCCACGGGCGGGGCCATCAAATTGGGACACCGCCTCGAATGGCTGGCCGAAAATCTCAAAGCGCCCGGGTATGAGCCGGACTTCAACAAATTCATCTGGCACCTGCCGCTGCGCACCGCGGATGTGGCGGCAACCGGACAGACCGTACCTTCTTACCGCGAGGCAATGGCGCACCCGGCCTTCGATTCGTTCTGGCGCAGCGTGAGCACACGCGAACACCTGGATCGAATACACGTTCCCGTCTTTGCCGTTGGCGGCTGGTACGACAACTACGTCGAAAGCGACCTGGACGCCTACCGAGCGCTGCACAAGAGCTCCGGCGCGAATCGCATCTTGATCGGGCCCTGGCCTCACAACATGTCCTACCAGTTTCGAGATGTGGATTTCGGATCGGCAGCGTCGGCTCCCGTGCGCCGGCTTCAGCTCCAGTGGTTCGACCAGTGGCTGCTGGGAAAGGATGCGCCGCTGCTCTCATCGCCCCCCGTACAGGTGTTTGTGATGGGCGCGAATGAATGGCGTGAGGAGCGAGAGTGGCCGCCGGCGAAGGCCAGGCTGCAGGCGCTGTATTTGGACAGCAGCGGCCGCGCCAATACGCTGGCGGGTGACGGGCGTCTGCGTTGGAGAGTGGGGGCCGGCGAAGCCGAAGACGCCTATACCTACGATCCGGCCGATCCGGTGCCGACGCGCGGTGGCGCGGTCTGCTGCAATCCAACCGTGTTCCCTTGGGGTCCGCTCGACCAACGCCCCGTGGAAACCCGCGAGGACGTCTTGGTGTACAATACGCGTCCGCTGAATCAGGATCTGGAAGTGATTGGTCCGGTGAAGGTGGTGCTCTACGTCGCGTCGAGCGCCCGCGACACCGATTTCACCGCCAAAGTGATCGATGTCTTTCCCGACGGGAATGCCCGCATTCTTTCGGATGGAATCCTGCGTCTGCGTTACCGGGAATCGCTGGAAAAACCCGTGCCTGGGAATCCAGGGGAGCAGTACGAAATCGGGATCGATGCCGGCGTGGTCAGCAACGTGTTTCAGAAAGGCCATCGCGTGCGCCTGGAGGTATCGAGCAGCAATTTTCCCAAGTTCGACCGCAACCCCAACACGGGAGGGCGAATCGCCGATGAAACCCGCCTCCTGAAAGCGCGCCAGACGATTTACCACGGCCGCGAGCACCCGTCCAGAGTAGAACTGCTGGTATTGTCCGAGCGCAAACGCGATTGACTTACCAGACGGCCACGCGCTATTTTGCAACTAGGCCATCCTAACCGGCGCGGTAGCCAAGTGGTAAGGCCAAGGTCTGCAAAACCTTTATTCGTCGGTTCGATTCCGACCCGCGCCTCCATTCGTTCAACTGTAGATTGTCCGATTCAGCCCTGGGGAACGCTCGCCAAGACGGGTTCGTCCGCGAACGTGAGATTCTCAATTGGTTTGCGCATTACCGCGCGGGGCCGGGGCGGAGCCGTTGGGTGCCGGCGACGCAACTACCGTGGGGAGCGCCGCCTTGCCGTCGAGCGCGAAGACAAATAGCAAGGGCGGGTTATCGATCTTCGCATCAACCGGGCCCATAACGCCGGCGCCGCGCCCTGCACCGCCCAGGAACGCGACGTACTGCTTGCCGTCGATCTCATACGTGATGGGAGGCGCCATGCCGGTTCGTCCGGTCTGGAGCTCTAACAACTTCTCGCCCTTGTCAGCGCTATAAGCCAGGAAGTGTCCGTCATTGATCACGTGGAAGACGAGGTTCCCGCCAGTCGTCACGGTTCCCCCTCCGATGCCGCCACCACCATCCGCGCGCCAGACTAGCTTGTGCGTCACGGGATCCCAGGCCTGCAAGCCTCCCCGGACGCCGTCCGGAGCCTCGGGACCGATGGCCGGTGCCCTGATCTGGCGTGGTGGGACGCTGGTGCGCACATCGCCGTTCGTACGTGGTTTGTAGTCGTCATCCGCCTGGTAGGTGTAAGGCTGATAGGAAGCGGGAATGTAGACCAGCCCGGTGTTCGGATTGAACGACATCGGCGCCCAGTTGTGCGCACCGCCGCCGGTCGGATACACCGCTACCGGTTCCGTATCATAGTACGCTTCCGGATTTACCATCGGACGCCCGCTATCGTTGAGGCCCTTGGCCCAGTTCACTTTCACGAACGGAGCTCCGGAAAGGAACTGACCGGAGACGCGGTCAAGGGCGTAGAAGAAGCCATTCTTCGCGGCTTGCGTCAGGACCTTGCGCGGGCGTCCCTCAATCGTCAGGTCGAGCAGCATCAACTGCTGGACGCTGTCGAAATCCCAGTTATCGTTGGGGACCGTCTGGAAATACCATTTGAGCTGGCCCGTCGTCAGGTCCACGGCCACGATCGCACAGGTATACAGGTTGTCCACGTTCTGCGCGCCGCGGAATTTCTGCACCCAGGGCTCCGCGTTGCCCGTGCCGACATAAACCAGGTTGGCTTCGGGGTCGTAGGCGAATCCATCCCACACGGCTCCGCCGCCGCCCTTTTTGTAGAAGTCGCCGCCCCACGTCTTGGCGGCCACGCGCATGGCCTCGCTCTCGTAAGGCTGTTTGGGATCGCCGGGAACGGTATAAAATCGCCAGACCCGATGCCCGTTCGACGCATCGTAGGCGTCGAAATAGCCGCGGTTCTCACCCTTATCGCCGCCCGACACGCCCACGATCACTTTGCCCCCGGCAATCCGCGGAGCCATGGTCAGGTAATGTCCATCCTGGGTGTAGGCGACGCGCGTTTCCCAGATCGGTCTCCCCGTGAGGGCGTTGAGCGCAAACATGCGGCCGTCGAGCGACGGGGCGATGAGCATCCCGTTGTACAGCGCCAGGCCGCGATTCACAATTAAGTTGGTTTGGGCTTTGGTGGCAATCTGGTTGACCTCGGGATCCCACCGCCAGAGCTCTTTTCCCGTGCGGCCATCCAGGGCAAACACCACGCTCCACGAAGTGATGCCGTAGATCGTGTTGTTCCAAACCAACGGCGTGGCTTCCTGATTCCCGCCGCCTGCTCCCAACACGTAGGTCCACTCCAGTCCGAGACGTTTCACATTGGAAGTGTCGATCTGTTTCAGCGGGCTGTAGCGCGTCTCGCTCTGAGACTTCCCATAAGTAAGCCACGAGCCGGGGAGTCGATCCTTGGGAGTGCCGGCGTTCTTCAAGACCGTCAAGTCGACCGCGGCCGGTTCTTGCGCGTTGGTCACCGCCGTCAAGCCCATCAGACTTAGAGCCGCTAGAAGCGGTGTCACGCGAGTCTTTTGAAACGTCTGCATGAGGATCTCCTTTGCCGCCCGGAACGAGCCAGTCTACTGCAATTTGGCGCCGAAATCACTTGGGCTTGAGCCGAGGCATCGCCCGAATCAGTGGTCAATATATGCGATCTTCAAAGCGCGAACGCGCTCGTCAGTGACCCGCACTACGCAGGCAAGTTCGCGGGTCCGCCGGCAGTGCCACCCTGGTACAGCGCAAATTCGGCCTCACAAGCTGCGTCGCGGTACCCAGTCCATTTCCGCTGAGCGTCCTTGAGCCGGATTACATCTTTTGAGCCGTACTGCGCGGCAACCTTGAGCGCTTGTCCATAAACGCCCGCCAGATTGGCCTCGGCTTTCTTGGACTGCTCTACAAGACAGGTGGTCACCTCCGCCGTGTTACCCTCGCACACCACACTGTCAGCCTGACCCCATAGCGAGCTTGCGATGGCACCTATCTCCAACAGTGCGGCGGCGATAAGCGCGGCGGTTCGTCGCATATCTCGATTATCAGTCGGATCCTGATTGTTGGCCGACCGGCTTAAGGGAACGCGGCCCAGCTGCCGGCTATGTCAACGTCCGGAAGGGCCACGGGCACCCGTCTGCGGAATGGGCGTGCCCGCCTTCCCGCCTTTGGAAATCAGCAGGTCTCCGGTGTCCTTGTGGATATCGATGCGCTGGCCGCCGCGGCTGTTGCCGCCGGCGCGGCCCATGGCGTAATCGAGAGCGGTAAAGCCGCGATTGTCGGCGAGGTTGATGTCGGCGCCTTTCGCCAGGAGATACTCGACAACCTTGTTCCAGCCCCAAAACGCAGCGCCGTGAAGAGGTACCTGCTGCAAACGGCCGGCTCCTTGATTCAACGCGCCGCCGTGGGCCAGCAGTAGCTCCAAAGACGCAATGGAGCGGTCCTCGACGTCGGAGGTCATGAAGTAGCCGCGCGTGTCGGCGTCGATCGACCCCATGCCTGACGCTACCAGCGTCGGTGTCATGCCCTCGTTATTCGGCAGATCGACGATCGCGCCGTGCTCCAGCAACAGTTTGATCGCAGGAGCGTCCATGGCTTTGGCCGCGCGCAGAAGTGGGGTTGCGCCGAAACTCAACATCCGGTCCACGCCGCGATCCGCGCCGGTGGCGCGATAGGGGGGCAGGAGCTTCAACTGCAAGTTGGGATTCGCGCCTTTTTCGAGCAGGATTCGAATGATATCGATGGGCAGCGTTTCATCAAGCGATGGCTGATCCGGGCGTCCCCCATGCGGCAGCGTGTTGTAGTCGACGGCCAGATACAGCGGACTGCGGCCCCACCAATCCCACCGGTCTACGTTCGCGCCGCTCTCGATCAGGTACTTGGCGACATCGAAATGCGCGTTGAAAATCGCGGAGATCAGCGGAGTCACGCCCTCGGGATCGGGCAGATCGACCTTCGCACCCTTCTCGGTCAACGCTTTCACGCAATCGAGGCAGCCTTCGCGGGCGGAAAACAGCATGGCCGTCATGCCGCCTGGCGGACGAGGTTGGGCACGCGGCTCCGCACTCACCAGCGGTGTCATCAGATCGGTGGCGGACTTCATGTCCACCTCAGCGCCCCCGGCGAGCAGCGCACGCACCATGGGGCCCTGGCTGGCAGCGGCCCACATCAGCGCCGTCTGCCCGCGCAGCGCTTCCTTCACATTCGGGTCCGCTCCCTTCGCCAGAAGCAACTTTGCCGCGTCGACGCCGGCTGTTCGGGCGATGACCATGAGCGGCGTCTGGCCATCTGGTCCGGCGGCATTCGGATCAGCGCCCGCATCCAGCAGCGCCCGGATCATCTCGGTGTTCGCGAGCAGCGCCGCCTCCGCCAACGGCGTGGATCCCAGCAGATTGCGCACTTTCGGATTTGCGCCTGCCTTCAACAGGCGTGCTACCAGATCCGTGTCGTTCAGGCTCGCGGCCCACAGTAAAGCCGTCGAGCCATCGGCTTCGGCAGCGTTCACATCGGCCGATTTGTGGGTGATCATATCGATCGCCACCGAGCGCTGACCGGACTTGATGGCCGCCATCAGCGCGTCCGGCCCCAGCGTATCGGCCGCTAGCACCGTTACGGTGAGCGCCGCCAGAATCAGCGTTTTCATGGCGCCTAGACCTCCAGCAGCTTGCCGGTGCTATCCCCCAGCTTGTCCTGAGAGATGCCGGCGCGGTCCAGGAAAGTCAAAAGCACGTTGGCAAGCGGCGTGTGCTCCGGCGGAACAATGTGCTGGCCGCCTTTGATCGTCTTCCAGCCGCCCACGATGGATGTCGGCAGCGGGTAATGGTTGTGCGCGTTGCTGTTAGCCATGTTGCTGCCGTACAGGAACATCGAGTGATCGAGCATGGTGCCATCGCCATCGGGCATCTTGGCGAGCTTGTCGAGGAACTTCGCGAATACGGTGGTGTGGTAGGCCTGGACTTTCGTCAGGCGCTCCATCTTGGCTTGCTCGTTGTTGTGATGGGAGAGCGGGTGGAAGGCATCCGGGACGCCAATGTGATTGTAGGTCTGGCCGCTCACCTCCGCCGCCACCATGAAAGTGAACACGCGCGTCATGTTGGCCTGGTAAGCCAGAGCCACCAGGTCGAACATCAGGTTAATGCGCTCATCGAACGCGATGGCCCCTTCCTTGGGGGCATTCGGGATGTCGACTTTGGACAGATCGCGCGCTTCCATCTTCTGGATGCGCCGTTCGATTTCGCGGATGCTTTCCAGATAGTCCGAGAGCATCGCGTTGTCGGACGGTCCCACCACGCGCTGCAACTGTTTGACCTCGCCGCCGACCATATCGAGCAGCGAAGCGTACTGCTTGGACAAGCGCGCGCGCTCGGCCGCGTTGTCGCCCTGGCCGAACAAGCGGATAAACAGCTTGCGCGGATCGTTCTCCATGGGCAGAGGTGTCGTAGGCGAGCGGAAGGAAATGGTTCCCGAGTACGAGCAGCCGTAGTCGCGATCGCAAAAGCCGCCGCCGCCGTGGGTTTCTGTCGCGACTTCGAGCGAAGGCAGCGGGGTGTCCTGGCCGATGTGCTGCGCGGCGATCTGGTCGATCGTGGTTCCCCCGTGCGCATCCTGGCTGATGGCCGGGTGAACGCAAGAGAGCCACGTCCCCGGCGAGAGAGCATGCACCGGACCCAGGGGAGCCTGGTTGTCGATATGGCTGATCACGGTGGTGAGCGCCTTGTACTTATCGAGAGGCTTCAGGATGTCATGAAAGTCGCCGATTTGGCCTTCGCCGGTGGGCGTCCATTGGGCCTCCACTGCGCCATGGGGGAAATAAATGAAGCCGAGGTGGGGCGTGGCTTTGGCCGCGGTTTCGGCCAGTGCGGTACGCGCCGGAATCATGGCGTCGAGCAGCGGCAGCGCGATGGCGGTTCCCACACCCCGCAGCACCGTGCGGCGCGTCAAGTGCTTCTTGGTAACAAACATTTGGAGGCTCCTCGTTTCGTCTATCTGGCGGCCACTTCCCTGACCGGCTGCTCGTTCCTGGTTGCTTCCACTTCGCTCGACTGGAAGGCCGGGGCCTTCACGATCCCCAGCACTATCGATGAGAACCTGTAGTTGTCGCCCTTAGCGTCGCGCACGATTTTTCGAATGCTGGGCATGTCGAAGTACTCGATTCCGCGGCCCAGCGCATACATCATCAATTTTTCCGTGAGCGTTTGGGTGAATTGCTCCGGGTGCCGCAGCAAGGCATTGCGCAGATCGGTGGGACCGTTGATGGCCGTTCCGTCCACCAGCTTCCCGCTCGTATCGATGACGGTGCGGGTGTAGCGATCCATGCTCCGGTAGGCGCCGGTGGTGTCGAAATTCTCGAGCGCAAATCCCAGCGGATCCATAATACCGTGACAGGCATTGCAGGTCGGGTTCGCGCGATGCGCTTCCATGATCGCGCGAATGGTCTTGGCTTCTTCCCCTTCTTTGTTTTCCTTGAAGGCCGGGACGTTGGGCGGAGGCGGCGAGGGCGGCGTACCGGTGATGTTTTCCAGAATGTAGGCTCCGCGCAGCACCGGCGAGGTGCGGTTGGGATAAGCCGTCACCATCAACACCGCACCTTTTCCCAGCAACCCGAAGCGGTTCGGATCGGTAAGCGTCACGCGGCGGAACTCGTCGCCGCGGATGTTCTCGATGCCGTAATGGGCGGCCAGCCGCTCATTGACGAAGGTGTAGTTAGCGGAAAGGAGATCCACCACGCTGCGATCGTTGCGGAACACGCTGTCGAGGAACAGTTCGATCTCGCGGCGGAGCGCGATCCGCAGCGCGCGATCGAAAGCCGGGTAGGCGTACGGGTCGGGCTCGAGCGCGTCCATGTCGCGAATCTTCAGCCACTCGAACGCGAAGTTGGTGGTGAGGGTGTGCGCGCGCGGATCGGCCAGCATGCGCCTCACCTGCTGCTCCAGGATCTTGGGATCGTTTAGTCTGCCCTGCTCGGCTACGGCGAGCAGTTCGTCGTCGGGGATGCTGCTCCACAGGAAGAACGCCAGGCGCGACGCGAGTTCCATACCGTTGAGCCGGTAGATGCTGCCGGGTTTGGCCGTGGCCGGTGGCGGCTCCACGCGATACAGGAACTTAGCGCTCGAGAGCATCGCGACCAGCGCGCTTTCCATGCCGCCCTCGAACGTGGTTGCTGTCCGGCCCGGGTAGTAGAACTCCATGAGGGGCTTGAGGTCCGAGCCGTTCACCGGTCGGCGGAAGGCCTTCCTCGCCAGATTTTGCAAGATGGTGGAGGCGCAGGCAGCTTCTTCCTTCGGATCGGGAGGGCGGCACGTAAAGATGCGCGCACGGCTGGGCGTTTCGATGGGTTTTCCGGTGGGATTGAAGGGGCCATCCACTGTGATGCTGGCCGCAGTCAGGCCTCGCAGGCCACCACCACCCCCAACATTGACGCCGCCCACGATCAGGCCGGTGCTGGCGTAACCGGTTCCCGCCGCGCCCGGAACAAAGCCGAACAGTTCGCCTTCGCTTTCCGCGAAGCTGTGCGGCGTGGCCGCGGCGACGAGCGTGTGGGTTCCCGCGGTCAGATGCGTGCGCCCCTTGGTATCGGCCGGCGCCCCGTCTACCAGGATGAGCGCCAACTTATCCGGCGAGCGAAACTCGTAGTCGCCATCAAACGGAGCCAGGTATCTGGCGCTGACACCATTGCGGGCACCGGGCGGCAGAGGCACGCCCGGCTCGACGCCGCGCAGCGTGATCTTGACGTTTTTGCCGGACGGCGGATTTCCAATCGCCTGCTTGACCACGGCGCGCGCGGCCATAATGTATTGGTCCACGAACGATGGGGAGACCTTCAAAGCCGCCGCGATGTTGTCAAAGCCGTCGCTGACCCCGTCCGTGGGCAATAGGGCAGCGGCGTCCACGTCGATGCCGAAAATATCATGGATCGCGTTCGCGTACTCGGCCCGATTCAAACGGTGGATGCGCACGCTGCCGGGGTCGGGATTGGCAGCGGCGGCCTTATCCAGCGAGTCTTCCAGGTAAGCCGCCAGCGCATTCACGGCGTCTACGGGAGGCCGGGAGGCTCCCGGCGGCGGCATCATGCCTCCGCGCAATTTGCGGATGGCCCGCTCCCAAACGAGCGCGTCTTTTTCTGGGTGCGCGAGGTCGAGCTTGTCGAACTCCAGGTTTGCCGTCTTGAGCTTCTGGTTGTGGCAGGTTACGCAGTAGCGATTGAGGAGCGCCTGATTGGGATTCGCTGCCGGCTCCGATGGGGCGCCGGCCCGTTGATCCGCCGCCATCAGGAGGGGTACCAGCCACGCGGTGAGCACTAAATAGCGCATTATGACAAAGGTCCGGCCTTCATTCTATAAACTCCACACACCGAAGAAAAGGGGCCCTAGTGTGCTGATTCCGAAGCCATATGACTAATCCAACCGCTCCCTTTGGTCGCGGCTCGGTAACGCGTGTCATACAGAGCCGTGACCAAAGGGAGCGGTTGGTCCGCGTGTCATACAGAGCTGCGACCAAAGGGAGCGGTTGGCCCGCCGTAAGGGAACGCGGGGCGCCCCATTGGTCAAGGAATCATGAATTTGGCGAAACGAAGCCAATTTGGGCTGCGGCGGCCACCGTAAACCTAAGAAATCAAGACCAATTGTCTACGGGACTGCGCGCGAACAAAAGAATGAAAAACGAACCCAATCGCCCCGGCACAGGTTGTTTCTGCAATTGAGTTTAACGCCGGGGGCATTGGCTGTGAGCGCAAGCCCTTGCCGGCTCTAAAGGAAAGGAGGGTGAACGGCCTGGCGATTTCCCACTGTGCGGCCGCAAGTGATATTTTTGCTCCATGCGTCGATCACTCCTCTTCCTGTTAGCATGGGCTGCGCCGTCGGCAGTAGCGGCGGACGCTTCGTGGCCGGCTTATCTTGGGGGCCCTGGTTCCGAGCAGTATTCCTCGCTCACCGAGATCAACAAAAGCAATGTGAAGCAGCTCGAGGTTGTGTGGACCTATCCCACCGGCGAGAAGGGCAACTACCTTTTCAACCCACTGGTTGTCGACGGCACCATGTACGTGCTGGCGAAGAACAACTCGATTGTGGCGCTGGACGCGGTAACCGGTGAGGAACGATGGACTCATCCCAACACGGGCGCGGTAACGCAGAGAGGCATCAATTATTGGGAAAGCAAGGACCGGTCCGCGCGCCGGCTGTTTTATTTGAACGCAGGCTACCTGACGGCGATCGACGCGCGGACGGGCGAGACCATTCAGAGCTTCGGAGATAACGGCCGCGTCGATATTCGGGTCGGCCTGGACCGCGACATCGATTCCTTTCCGCCGCTCCAGACCAACAATCCCGGACGTATTTTCGAAAACCTGTTCATCATTCCGCTGCCGGCGCGCGGTGATAACTATGCGGCGGTACCCGCCGATGTGCACGCCTACGACACGCGCACCGGGAAGCTCGCGTGGGTGTTTCATTCGGTTCCGCATCCGGGCGAGTTCGGTTATGAAACCTGGCCGAAGGATTTTTGGAAAACCGGGGGCGGCGTGCACAATTGGAACGAACTGAGCGTGGATGAGAAGCGCGGGATCGTCTACATTCCGTTCGGCACGGCTCGATACGATTTCTACGGCGCGAACCGGCACGGGCAGAATCTGTTTGGCAACAGTTTGGTGGCGCTGGACGCGCGCACCGGCAAGAGGCTCTGGCACTTTCAAACCGTGCATCACGATTTGTGGGATTACGATTTGCCCACCGCGCCCAGGCTGCTGACGGTGAAGCATGACGGGAAGACTGTGGAGGCCGTGGCGCAGCCCACGAAACAGGGATTCCTGTTCGTATTCAACCGCCTGAACGGAGAGCCGCTCTGGCCGGTGGAGGAGCGGCCGGTGCCGAAGTCGGATGTGCCGGGTGAAGAAACCTCGCCCACGCAGCCGTTCCCGACCAAGCCGCCGCCGTTCGCGCGACAATCCTTTGTGGAAAAAGATATCA
>Ga0335081_10014018_pt1 | contig 12965 bp, 7 predicted proteins | sample Lox_Sample_35_FD_206713 | JGI IMG/M metagenome (GOLD analysis project Ga0335081, IMG submission 206713) | Soil microbial communities from Loxahatchee National Wildlife Refuge, Florida, United States - Lox_Sample_3.5 | ecosystem: Environmental > Terrestrial > Soil > Wetlands | place: USA: Florida...
ACGAGCTGGGGCGCAACGGCATCGAGTCCGGCGAGCGGGATCGAATACAGCCGCGGCCGCAGCTCCCGTGGCAGTGTCGATGCCAGGTAGGTCTTGCCGTCGGCCGCGTGCGTCAGGTAGCTCACGTCGAGGCCCGAGAAATCCTTCAGGCCGACCGCCGTCTCATCCGTGAGGGCGAAGCCGGCCGCGAGCCACGAGGTGCGCTCGTGCGTGCGCGCGGGGACCACCACGAGACGGTAGGAGCGCGAGCCGAGCACCGCGAACAGCTCGCGCGTCGTGGTGCCCGCCTGGGTGTGGATCTCCACGTGCTGACCGCTTGAGGCCACACGCAGCGCGTTGCTGAGCTCCTCGAGGGCGGCACCGCTCAAGCCCGTGGCCGGCACGATCGGCCGGCCGCTCTCATCGCTCAGCGTGGTGAATTGCGCGCGCAGCGCCGTCGATTGCGCTGCGAGCAGCGGCGCGAGAGCCTCGGGGTCGCGCGCGGCGAGTGCCGCGCCGAAGCTCTGCTCACGGGTGAGTGCCGCGAGGCTCGTCGCGGCAACCTCGTAGCGCACGGCCATCACCTTGCGCAGCGCATCCGCGCGGCCCTGCATGTTGGCTGCGGCGGTGGCGAGCAGCTGCGAGCGGGCGCGCGCGAGGAGGGCGAAGGTGGTCGCTCCCTGCACCAGCACGATCAGCGCAAAGGCTGCTGCCAGCAGCCGATTTCTGAAGCTGTTCACCTTGCCCGGCCGGATCTCTCTTATGTCTTGAGATACTAGGCGCGAGGCCCTCCGGACGATGCGTCGCGTGTCGCGGAACGACGAACTTCGGGCGGGGAAATGTTAAGCGAATCAGGGGGAAGTGCGCGGTGGGATGGCTGTCATGCGCCAAAATTCTGGCGCTTGCGACGCAAGCTCACGAATCGAGAGGCTCGCTCGCGCGCAACTCTCAAGCGAGCACGAGCAGCAGGTCCTTCGCGTCGACCTGCGCGCCCGGACGCGCGAGGAGCTCGGCAACCTCGCCGTCGGCTTCCGCGCGCACGGTGGTCTCCATCTTCATGGCCTCGAGCGTGAGCAGAGCTGCTCCGCGGCTCACCTTCTGGCCGACCGAGACGGCGACCGACACCACCGTTCCGGGCATCGGCGCGCCCACGTGCTTCGGATTGCCGGCATCGGCTGACCGCTGCGGCGGGCGCACGGCGATTTGGCTGCGGTCGCGCACGCGCACCGCGCGCGGCTGGCCGTTCAACTCGAAGAACACGGTTCGCGTGCCGTCCTCGTGCACCGCGCTGATCGCCACCATGCGCACGATCAGCGTCTTGCCGCGCTCGAGGTCGATGCTGATCTCCTCGCCTGGCTGCATGCCATAGAAGAACACCGGCGTCGGCAGGATGGACACATCCCCGTACTGCGCGTGGTCAGCCTCGTAGTCCTGCCACACCTTCGGATACATGAGGTACGAGGCAAGGTCGCGGTCGGTCACGGCTCGGGCGAGATTGCGCTGTATCTTGGCGCGCTCGGCCTCGAGATCGACCGCGGGGAGTGCCGCACCGGGGCGCACCGCAAGCGGCTCGGCGCCCTTCAGGATCTTGCGCTGCAGAGCCGGCGGGAACCCGCCATGCGGCTGGCCGAGATCGCCCCGGAACAGCTGCACCACGGATTCCGGGAAGGCGACGGGCGTTGCGGGATCCTCGATCTGCGCGCGTGTGAGTCCGCTCCTCACCATGAGCAGGGCCATGTCGCCGACGACCTTCGAGGTCGGGGTCACCTTGACGATGTCGCCGAACATCGCGTTCACGTCGGCATAAGCCTCGCCGACCTCGCCCCAGCGGGCGTCGTCGATCCCGAGCGAGCGGGCCTGCTCGCGCAAGTTGGTGTACTGCCCCCCGGGCATGCCGTGCACGTACACCTCGGAGGCGCCGGCACGGATGTCGCTCTCGAAGGCAGCGTAGCCGCGCCGCACCTGCTCCCAGTAGGCGGAGATCAGGCGCAGACGGGACGGGTCGATGCCGCTCGCCCGCGGGCCATGGCGCAGCGCCTCGACCAGTGAGCCCAGATTGGGCTGCGAGGTGAGCCCGCTCATGGCGTCGATGGCACCGTCGACCGCATCCGCACCGGCCTCGATCGCGGCGAGCACGCTGGCCGCCGCGATGCCGCTCGTGTCGTGCGTGTGGAAGTGCACGGGCTTGCCCGTCTCCTGCTTGAGCGCCTTCACCAGCGTGTACGCCGCCTGGGGCTGACACAGGCCCGCCATGTCCTTGATGCCGAGCACGTGCGTGCCGGCGCTCACGAGCTCGCGGGCGCGCTCGAGGTAGTAGCCGAGCGTGTACTTGCGCTCGCCCGGATCGCTCAGATTGCCGCTGTAGCAGATCGCCGCCTCGCACAGCTTCCCCGACTCGAGCACCGCGTCGATGGCGACGCGCATGTTCTCGACCCAGTTGAGCGAGTCGAAGATGCGGAACACATCCACGCCGGCCTCGGCCGCCTGCCGGATGAAGAACCGCACCACGTTGTCCGGATAGTTGGCGTAGCCCACGGCGTTCGCCGAGCGCAGCAGCATCTGCAGCAGCAGATTAGGCATGCGCTCGCGCAGCGCAGCGAGGCGCTGCCAGGGATCCTCGCGCAGAAAGCGCATCGCGACATCGAAGGTGGCCCCGCCCCAGCACTCCACCGAGAACAGCTCCGGCAGCAGGCTCGCGTAGTAGGGCGCGATCGCGGTCATGTCGAGGGTGCGCATCCGCGTTGCGAGCAGCGACTGGTGCGCATCGCGCATCGTGGTGTCGGTGATGAGCACGCGCTGCTCGGCGAGCATCCAGCTCGCGAAGGCCGCGGGCCCGAGCTCCTCGAGCCTCTGGCGAGTCCCCGGCGGCGGTGCCGGGAGCGGTGAGCGGGGCAGGTGCGCAGGCGCCGCGCTGACCCGCGCCCGCTGTTTCACCTCCGGGTTGCCGTTCACGATCGTGTCGGCGATGAAGCTGAGGATGCGGGTCGCGCGGTCGCGCTTGCGCGGCCAGCGGAACAGCTCCGGCGTCTCATCGATGAACTTGGTCGTGTACTCCCCGTGCGCGAAGCGCGGGTGGGTGATGAGCTGATCCAGGAAGCGCAGGTTGGTGACGACACCGCGGATGCGGAACTCCCACAGCGCCCGGTGCATGCGGGCAATCGTCTCCTCGGGCGTCGGCGCCCAGGCGGTGACCTTGACGAGCAGCGAATCGTACGAGCGCGTGATGATGGCGCCCGAGTACGCGGTGCCGGCATCGAGGCGCACGCCGAAGCCCGCGGGGCTGCGGTAGGCGGTGATCGCGCCGTAGTCGGGAATGAACTGGTTCTCGGGGTCCTCGGTGGTGACGCGGCACTGCAGGGCGTGCGCGGCGAGACGGATCTCGCTCTGCGGCGGCACGCCGCTCTCCGGCGTGCCGATGCGCGCGCCACCGGCGATGCGGATCTGCGCCTTGACCAAGTCGATGCCGGTCGCGCACTCGGTCACGGTGTGCTCGACCTGGATGCGTGGATTGACCTCGATGAAATAGAAGCGGCCGCTCGTCGCATCCTGCAGGAACTCGACGGTGCCGGCGTTCACGTATCCCACGGCACGGCCGATCCTGAGCGCGGACTCGGCGAGCGCCGCGCGCTGCGCATCGTCGAGGAACACCGCCGGCGCGCGCTCGACCACCTTCTGATTGCGCCGCTGCACGGTGCAGTCGCGCTCGTAGAGGTGCACGAGGTTGCCGTGCGTGTCGCCGAGGATCTGCACCTCGACGTGCCGCGCGCGCCGCACCAGCTTCTCGAGATAGACCTCGTCGTTGCCGAAGGCGGCCTTGGCCTCGCGCCGCGCGACCGGCAGCAGCTCCGCGAGCTCGGCGTCGCTCTCCACGACGCGCATGCCGCGCCCGCCGCCGCCCCAGCTGGCCTTGAGCATGACCGGGTAGCCGATCGTGTGGGCCGCCTGCTGACACGCGGCAATCTCCGGCGGCAGCGGCGGCGTGGCCGGCATCACCGCTACCCCGGCGGCGACCGCGAGCTCCCGTGCGGCGACCTTGTTGCCGAGCACGCGCATCATCTGCGGCGTCGGCCCCACGAACACGATGCCCGCGGCAGCGCAGCTCGCGGCGAACTCTGGATTCTCCGACAGGAACCCGTAGCCCGGATGGATCGAATCGACCTGCGCATCGCGCGCGATGCGCAGGATGTCCTCGATATCGAGGTACGCCTCGACGGGCCCCTTGCCCTCGCCGACCAGATAGGCCTCGTCGGATTTGGTCCGGTGCAGCGAGAAGCGGTCCTCGCGCGAGTAGATCGCAACCGTGCGCAGCCCGAGCTCGCTCGCCGCGCGCATCACGCGGATCGCGATCTCGCCGCGATTGGCGACCAGCAGGCTGCGAAAGCGCTCGGACATTTCTTGTTAGACTCGCCGCGGCAGTGGGATTCGGTGCGGCCTTCGATCATAGCCGCGCGCCGCGGCGCATGTCGCGAGCATCGCGGCGGCGCATGGCGGGGCGCCTTAATTTGGTGAGAGTGGCACCGCACCTGCCCACGCTTGGTGCGTCGGCACGAGGAGCAGCGGATGTACGCGGTTGCGATTCACGGCGGTGCCGGCGCGATTCCCGCGGGCAGCCTGTCTGGCGAGCTCGAGCGCAGCTACCGCGCCGGCTTGAGCGCCGCGCTCGCGGCAGCCACGGAGGTGCTCGAGCGCGGCGGGACGAGCCTCGATGCCGTCACCGCCGCCGTGCGCACGCTCGAGGACGATCCGCAATTCAACGCGGGGCGCGGTGCCGCGCTCACGCGCGACGGCTGGGCGGAGCTCGATGCCTCGATCATGGAGGGCCGCCGCCAGCGCGCCGGCGCGGTGGCCTCGGTGCGGCACGTGCGAAATCCGATCGAGCTCGCGCGTCGCGTGATGGAGAAGTCGCGGCACGTGCTCATCATGGGCGTGGGCGCCGAGGAGTTCGCCCTCGAGGAGGGCCTCACGCTGGTGCCGAACCAGTACTTCCGCACGCCCGAGCGGCAGCGGCAGCTCGCGCGCCAGCTGGCGGGCGAGCAGACCTCCGAGCTCGTGCCGCACGGCACCGTCGGCGCCGTCGCCCTCGATGCGCACGGGGATCTTGCCGCGGCGACCTCCACCGGCGGCATGACGCTCAAGCGTCACGGCCGCGTCGGCGACTCGCCGCTCATCGGTGCCGGCACCTATGCCAAGAACGGAGTGTGCGCCGTGTCGGCGACCGGGCATGGCGAGTACTTCATTCGCGCGGTGGCCGCGCACCACGTGTGCGCGGCCGTCGAGTACCGCGGCCTCACGCTCGCGCAGGCGGTGCACGAGGTGCTGCACGAGCGCATCCGCTCGCTCGGCGGCGAGGGCGGCATGATCGCCGTCGGCGCGCGCGGCGAGGTGGTGATGGACTTCTCGAGCGAGACGATGTTCCGCGCCGCCCGCGATGCACAGGGGCGCACCGAGATCGCCATCTACTGACTGCGGCCCGCCCCAGCCGGCGCGGCATAGTCCGCCGGAACTATTGTCCGCTGGAGGATTTCAAGCGACCGTAACAGAGGTCGCTGTCATGGCTGGGATTTCGGGGGAGCGGCGCTTGCAGGCATTACCACACGCACGCCTGATGCGCGAATCCGAAGCGCACGTCGAGGTGACCGCGCGCACCGGCGATGCGGAGCAGCGCCTCATTACCGGACGCCTTCTCGCGGAGCCGCGAGCCTACCTGCGCTGGGAAGCCGAGCACTCGCGGCTGATGCTGAAGGTTGCCGATCACCGCCGAGTGCCGCAACAGGCGCTGGAGTTGCGCGCGACCTCGCTCGCGCTGATTCACCGCAAGGCGCTGTTCGAGTACCTGCGCGACCGTCGCGTGACCGGCGCCGCCCGCCACCAAGTACTGGAGCTGTTCTACGGCATGCGGGACTATGCGACGTCCGTGATCGCCGAACACGGCCACTATCTGCGCTCCGCCTCGAGCGGGTATTGTTCCTGCCACCTCGGCGGCGTGCTGCTGCGCGACCCCGCCTTCGATGCGGCCATCACCCGCTACGAGGTGCGCTATACGGACTATTTTCGGGTGTTCTGCGACGCCGCACTCATCGAGCGCGGCGCGATGCCTCCCGGCCGCACGCTCGCCGGCACCGAGGCATCACGCGTGCTGCCAGTCTATCTGAAGGAGCAGCTGCGTTACGTGCGCGGGCAGATTCTGCGGATGCCGCTACCGAAGCCGCGGGCCGCGCACCACATCCTCGCGCGCGCCTCCTAGGCGAAGTAGCGCGCGAGATAGCTCTCGAACGGCTCCTTGTCGCGCGCCTCGAGCGCGCGCTGCTGCCGCAGCGACTCCGCGGCGGCCGCGCCGAGCTCGGCGAGCCGCTCGGGATTGGGCGTGTACAGATCCAGGAAATACGCTTTGTGCATCGCTGACATGCGCAGCGCCAGATCGATGAACGACTCGCCGGTCGACTTCAGCTCCCCGAGCAGGCGCGCCGAAGGGGTGAGGCTCACGTTCTCGATCTTCGCCGCCTGGGTGGCAAGCGCCGCCGCGTAGGGCTCGGTTGCATCGCCGCGGTCGAGGATCTCGCAGATCCCGCGCATCGAGTCGATGAGCTCGCGTGCCCAGGTCGCGAGCGCGGTGCTCCGGCCGTCACGCCAGAGCTCAAGGCCTGGCTCGCGTCCGCGGCGCGCCGTGAGCAGGTGGTTGCGGTCGAGCGCCTCCTGCTCGCTCGCATCGATCGGCGGACTGTCCTTGAGCAGGCACAGGGCGAGGAACGCCTCGAGGAAGCGCAGCTTGTTCTGGTTGACCCCCACCGGATCGAAGGCACTCACATCCAGGGCGCGCACCTCGACGTACTCGACGCCGGCGCGCTGCAGGGCCTTCGTCGGGCGCTCCCCGCTCGCCGCGACGCGCTTCGGGCGGATGAAGCTGTAGTACTCGTTCTCGATCTGCAGCACGTTGGCATTGAGCTGCTGATACTCGCCGCTCGCATCGGTGAGGCCCAGGGCCTGATAGGGCGCGTAGGGGGTGCTGATCGCGCGCGTCAGATCGCGCACGTACTCCTCGAGCGAGTTCACCGAGACCGCAAGCCCGGCCTGATTGCGGTTACGGTAGCCGATGTCGCTCATGCGCAGCGAGGTGGCGTACGGCTCGTAGCGGGTTCCCGGGGTAAGCACCGGCAGGTCGGGATTGCGCCCGCCGAAGAACGACTCGCACACGACCGGGGAGACGCCGAACAGGTAGAGGATGATCCAGCCGTGGCGGCGGTAGTTGCGCAGCAGATTGAAGTAGCCGGCGGAGATGAGGCTCTGTCCCGCAGAGCGCGACTCGGTGATCGCGGCGTAGGCCTCCCAGAATCGCCCCGGAAAAGAATAGTTGAAATGCACTCCGGAGATCGCCTGCATGGTGCGGCCGTAGCGCAGCCCGAGACCGCGGCGGTACACGCTCTTCATGCGGGCCACGTTGGATGAGCCGTACTGCGCGATCGGGATGCTCTGATCGCCCTCGATGGCACCCGGCATGCTGGTCGCCCACAGCAGCTCCGCGCCGAGGTGGCGGTAGACGAACTGGTGCAGATCGGTGAGGTACTGCAGCAGCTCCCAGCTCGCCGCGAACGGCGGCGTCACGAGCTCGATCAGCGCCTCGGAATAGTCGGTCGTGATGTGCTCGTTGGTGAGCGCCGAGCCGAGCGCGCTCGGATGCGGGGTCTGCGCCACGCGGCCGTCGGCGCTCACGCGCAGGGATTCCTTCTCCACGCCCTTGCGTCCGCCCTGCAGAATCTGGGGCTCGCCGCTGTTGACGAGGGCGGAGAGGCGTCTCTCGAACACGCGATCCAGGGCGATTCGGGGCATTTGGGGCCGAGGGCGGACTGGAGCGCGGCATCTTGCCCCTTGCCCGCTCGAGACTCAACCCGACGCGCCGACGAGACCGGTGCATGGCTGCTGGTTTGCGAGCGTGGCATCCTAGGGCCTTCGGGGTCCTGAATCGGATTGCGCGCGGCGCGCGGAAGGGTCTGCCATGCTCGTCGGCTCCTCGGTCAGGCGTGTCGCCGTGGTGGGTGGGCTGCGCCTGCCGTTCGCGCGCTCCTACGGCGCCTATGCCGCCGCCAGCAACCAGCAGATGCTCACCGAGGCGCTGCGCGCGCTCGCGACGCGCTACAAGCTCGAGGGCGCGCGGCTCGGGGATGTGATCGCCGGGGCGGTGATCAAGCACTCGCGCGACTACAACCTGGTGCGCGAGTCGGTTCTCTCGAGCGGACTGGATCCGCACACCCCGGGGCTCGACCTGCAGCGCGCCTGCGGCACGAGCCTCGAGGCGGCGATCCTGATCGCCAACAAGATCGCCCTCGGGCAGATCGATGCGGGCGTTGCCGGCGGCGTCGACACCATCAGCGATCCCCCGATCAGCTACCCGCGCGCGTATCAGCAGCTGCTGCTCAAGAGCTACCTCGCCCGCTCGCTCGGGCAGCGCATCGCGCCGTTCCTGTCGCTGCGGCCGCGGCATTTCAAGCCGGTGATGCTGAGCGTGGTCGAGCCGCGCACCGGGCTGTCGATGGGGCAGAGCACCGAGCTCATGGTCAAGGAATGGAAGGTGAGCCGCGCCGAGCAGGATCAGCTCGCCTACGAGAGCCACATGAAGGGCGCGGCGGCCTGGAGCGAGGGGTTCTACGACGACCTCGTGATCCCGTATCTCGGCTTGAAGCGCGACGACAACCTGCGGCCCGACACCTCGGTCGAGAAGCTCGCGAAGCTGAAGCCGGTGTTCGACTTCAGCAGCGCGGGCTCGCTCACCGCCGGCAACAGCACCCCGCTCACCGACGGCGCGAGCGCAGTGCTGCTCGCGAGCGAGGCGTGGGCGTCCGAGCGTCAGCTCCCGGTGCTCGCCCATCTCACCTACGGCAAGGTGTGGGCGGTCGACTTCGTGGGCGGCAAGGAAGGCCTCCTCATGGCACCCACCTACGCCGTGCCGGCCATGCTCCGGGATGCGGGACTGAAGCTGCAGGACTTCGACTACTACGAGATTCACGAGGCGTTCGCGGGCCAGGTGCTGTGCACGCTCAAGGCCTGGGAGTCGCCCGAGTACTGCCGCGACGTGCTCAAGCTCACCGCGCCCCTCGGCAGCATCGACCGAGCCAAGCTGAACGTGAAGGGGGGCAGCGTCGCGCTCGGCCATCCGTTCGCGGCCACGGGCACGCGCATCGTGGCTACGCTCGCCAAGATGCTGGCCGGCGACCGCAGCGCCAAGCGCGGACTCATCTCGGTGTGCACCGCCGGGGGAATGGGCGTCACCGCGATCCTCGAGCGCTAGAGGGTAGCCAGACGGACGACGATCTGCCCGAGCAAACCGTCACGCTGCGCGCGGACCTGCGCACGGTGCTGGCGGGGCTGCCGCTGTTCGCGGGGCTGGAGCCAGCCACCCTCGCCGCGATCGCCGCCGAGGTGCAGTGGCTGTCGCTGCCCGGCGGCGCGACGCTGTTCGAGACGGGCGAGCCCTCGGATTCCATGTACGTGGTGTTGAGCGGCTGCCTCGGCGTGTTCGGCAGCGCGGACGGCGGGGCCGCCCGCATCATCGGCCGCGTGGTCGCCGGCGATACCGTCGGGGAGATGGGGCTCATCTCCGGGCGGCCGCGCTCGGCCAGCGTCGTCGCGCTGCGCGACACGGAGCTCGCGCGGCTGTCGCGCGAGGCGTTCGATCGCGTGTTCCGGCTGCAGCCGGATGCGATGCTGCGCATCGCGCAGCTGACCGTGACACGGCTCGAGACGCTGCAGTCGAGCGCCCGTCAGCGCAGCCAGGGCGCGCGCACGTTCACCATCGTGCCCCACAGCATCGAGATCGATGCCGCGGGGTTCGCGACCGGACTGGTGAGGGCGCTGTCCCGCTACGGCCGTACCGAGCTCGTGTGGAGCGTGCGCGGGGCGCAGCACACGAGCCACTGGTTCCACCGGGTGGAATCGGCCAACGATTACGTCGTGTACGTCGCCGATGCGGCGCCCAGCAGCTGGAGCAAGCTGTGCATCCGGCAGGCCGATGCGCTGCTCATGGTGTCGCGGGCGGAGGCCGCCGCCGCGCCGTGGGCGCAACTTGCCGCCGCGCGCGAGCCCGGGGCCACGCTGCAGCGCTGCGAGCTCATTCTGCTGCACGATGGTCCGATCCTCGCCGGCGCGGCCGCGCGCTGGCTTGCGGTGCAGCCTGGCACCTCGCTCCATCACGTGCGCGGGCCCGAGGACCTGCCGCGGCTCGCGCGCCTCCTGACGGGACGTGCGATCGGCATGGTCATGTCCGGCGGGGGGGCCCGCGGCTTCGCGCACATCGGGATCGTCAAGGCGCTGCTCGAGGCGCAGGTTCCGATCGATCTCGTCGGCGGCACCAGCATGGGGGGCATCATGGCGGCGGGCGTGGCGGCCGGCTGGAGCGTCGAGGAGATGATCGTGCGGCTGCGCCGCTCGTTCGTCGAGACCAATCCGCTGCGCGACTACACGCTGCCGGTCGTCTCGCTGGTGTCGGGACGCAAGGTGAGCACGCTGCTGCGCCGCGAGTTCGGCGACGTGAGCATCGAGGATCTGGCGCTGCCGTTCTTCTGTGTATCCTCGAACCTGACCACCGGCTACATGGCGGTGCACCGCAGCGGCCTCTTGTGGCGGTGGCTGCGTGCCTCGGTCGCCATACCCGGGGTGCTGCCGCCGGTCATGGACCACGGCGAGGTGCTGGTCGATGGGGGCGCCATGAACAATCTGCCGGTCGATTGCATGCGCGAGCTCGGGCGCGGACCGGTCGTGGGCTGTGATGTGGGCGCGGATCGCGCCTTCACGGGGGGCGGCGACGACATCGACATGCCGCCGCTGTGGAAGCTCATGAGCTGGGTGCGTCGCGACCGGCGCCGGCCGAATATCTTCCAGATCCTGTGGCGCGCCGGCATGGTCAACGCGACGGCGATGACGGCCGCGGCCCGCGCGGAGACGGATCTGCTGCTGCAACCGCCGCTCGAGCAGGTTGATATGCTCAACTGGCAGGCGTTCGATCGCGCGGTCGCCGCCGGCTACGAATACACGGTGCGCCAGCTGGCGCGGCCGCCGGCGAGCTGGACGCGCGCGCTCGGCGCGGCAAGCGGCGGGTAACGGGGAGGGTGGAGTGAAGTCGGATTCGGACTTGCGGCAGAAGTATCTCGATGCCCTGCAGCGCCTCGAGGAGGGTGAGGCGCGCTGGGCGCGCCTGGAGAACGTGCTGCGGCTCGCGATCGGTCGGCTGTGTCTCGCGGCCCGCGGGCGCGACGTGCGCCTCGACAGCGAGCTGCGGCGCCTGGCGGGCCTGGTGCGCCGGCAGGCCGAGCCGACCGAGATCGAGGCGAGCCTGGAGCCGCTGTCGCGGGCCATTGCGGCGCTCGATGCGGCCCCCGTGGCGCCGGCCCCGGCCGCGGCCGCGGCCCCGGCGCCGGCAGCCTCGAGCGCAGCGCTGCAGCCGATCGAAACCGGCTCTGCAAGGGGTGCCGAGCGGCCGAAGCCATCGGGCACGGATGACTCGGCCGCAACGAGCGAGCGCGACACGCGCGTTCAGGCCGCGATGGTGGGCATGCTCGAGCGGCTCGCCATGCTGCCGGAGCTGCGGCCGGCCATCGCCGAGCTCTACGACCGCAAGCTCGGCGAGCTCGCGGAGGATGAGCTGGCCGACGGCCTCGAGCGCGTCGCGCGGCTGGTCGGCGAGCAGCGCGCCAGCCTGCAGCGCGAGAAGCTCGAGATCGAGGAGCTGCTGCGCCAGATCGATGCGCGGCTGGAGGAGCTCGCCGCGCACTTGACCGGCGAGGCGGCCGACCAGAAGAGCGCGCAGGAGAGCTCGCAGCAGCTCAACCTGCTCGTGCTCGATGAGGTGCACGAGCTCAACACGGACGTGCAGCGCGCGGTCGACCTGCCGGAGCTGCGCCTGCGCGTGCGCGGGCGCCTCGAGGCCATCAACACCCACCTGCAGGACTTCCGCGCGCGCGAGGAGGCGCGTCTCGCATCGCAGCAGGACCGCACGGGCCGGCTGCGCGTGCGCATCGCCGAGCTCGAGCGCGAGAGCCGCAGCCTCCAGGAGAGCCTGCAGGAGGAGCAGCGCCTCGCGATGATCGATGCGCTGACCGGCATCGCGAACCGCGCGGCCTACGACGACCGCATCGAGCACGAATTCCTGCGCTGGCAGCGGCAGGGCGCGCCCGTCAGCATCCTCGCCTGGGACATCGATCGCTTCAAGACCATCAACGACGCCTACGGGCACAAGGCCGGCGACAAGGTGCTGCGCGTGATCGGGCAGCACCTCGCGCAGCACGTGCGCGGCACGGATTTCGTGGCGCGCTACGGCGGGGAGGAATTCGTGATGATTCTGGTGGGCGCGGAGGCTCAGCAGGCGATGACCGCGGCCAATAAGATCCGCGAGGGCATCGCCGGCATCGGCTTCCATTTCCGCAACAAGCCCGTGACGGTCACCGCCTCCTGCGGCATCACGACCTTCCGGTCGGACGATACGGTCGAGACCGTGTTCGACCGCGCGGACCGGGCGCTCTACCGCGCCAAGGATGCCGGCCGCAACTGCTGCATGGTGCTGTAAGCGGGTCCTGCGGCGCGCTATCCTCGAGCGACACGCTTGCGGATCGAGGAGGCTCCCATGAGCGAGTTCACCACCATCATGGCCCGTGACGGCCACGAGTTCCGCGCCTGGCTCGCGCCACCTCCCGGCAGACCGCGAGGCGCAGTGGTCGTGGTGCAGGAGATCTTCGGCGTGAACTCGCACATCCGCTCGGTCGCCGACGGCTACGCCGCCGAAGGCTACGTGACGATAGCGCCGAGCCTGTTCGACCGGGTGCGCAAGGGCATCGAGCTCGGCTACGAGCAGAAGGACGTGCAGGAGGGCTTCGGCTACGTGCAGCAGCTCAAGGCCGAGGAGACGGCCAAGGATCTCGCGGCGGCGATCGCCATCGTCAAGCATGCCGGTCGTGTCGGCATGGTCGGGTATTGCTGGGGCGGCAAGATCAGCTTCATCGCCG
>Ga0335081_10014019_pt1 | contig 12965 bp, 12 predicted proteins | sample Lox_Sample_35_FD_206713 | JGI IMG/M metagenome (GOLD analysis project Ga0335081, IMG submission 206713) | Soil microbial communities from Loxahatchee National Wildlife Refuge, Florida, United States - Lox_Sample_3.5 | ecosystem: Environmental > Terrestrial > Soil > Wetlands | place: USA...
CCCGGCCCCGGCCGAACTCAGCAAGGAACGCGCCACCGCCTTGAGCGCGGGCTGACCTGGTCCGCCGCGAAATCGCCAGAGCGGCGGCCACCGGGAGCCGGCGCCCTCTGAACGGCACCTGCACGCGATCTTGGACTGCTACGCCGTGCGCTGCAACGGGCGTCGCCCGGACGGCGGTGGTATGCGCCCGCGTTGGGCGGCGTTCTTGCGTCAGGCCTGGTGCAGGCGGCGCAGGAACCGTTCGACGCGTTTGCGGTAGGCGCCGGGGTCGGTGAAATACGACATGACGTGGTCGGCGCCGGGGACGATCCACAGGTCGGCGTGAGGCTGGGCGGCCTGGAGTTCGTGGGCCATGGCGGTGGGGTTGTAGGTGTCGGCTCCGCCGTGGATGAGCAGGACGGGAACAGCGGCGCGGGCGATGGCGCCGAGCGGGCTGGCCTGGGTGATGCGGTACCCGGCGAGCATCCTGCACATCTGGCTGGCAAGGGGCAGGATGAGGCGGGCGGGCAGGTGCCGGGCGCGGAGGTGATGGGCGAATTCGGCGTCGGCGGAGCTGAAGGAGCAGTCGCTGATGACGGCCCGTACCTGCGGTGGCAGGTCGGGGGAGCCGCTGAGCAGGAGAGCCGTGGCGCCGCCCATGGATAGGCCGTGCAGCACGATGGCCGCGTCCGGGCCGACGGTGCCGACGAGCCGGCTGATCCAGTGCAGGTAGTCGAAGTGGTCGAGCCAGCCCATGCCGACGTAGCATCCGCCGCTGTCGCCGTGGGCGCGGTTGTCTGCCATGAAGACGTTGAACCCGCGCGCGCGGTAGTCGCGCGCGAAGTTGCCCATCAGCGATGCGTCCGCCCGGTGCCCATGAATGAGGATGACCGTGCGGTGAGCCGCCCGGGGCGCGGGAAAGTAATAGCCGGCCAGCCGTGTGCCGTCGTGCGCGGTGACGGTCCAGCGCTGGTGCGGCGTGGCAGCCATCCATGCCTGACCCTGGTGCCGGGCCGCGGCGGTGGTGGCGGCGACCAGGTCGCTGTCGCCTGCGGTCTCGTCGCTGACGGGCGGCTTCCGGACGATCGCCGCGTTGATCAGGGCCGCCGCGAGCCCGGCCGGGGCCGCGGCCGTGATGCCCGCGGCGGCGGCCAGGACGAGGGCCGGCCGGGCGGTCATGACCGCGCGCCCGCGGGGCATGCCAGCACGTGCGGCCGGTGGCTGCTGTCCGCGAGGGCCGGGGCTATCGGCGCGCCCTGGCCGCCCAGCCCAGCGAAGCCGGCCGAACCGGGAGTGTGCACGGTGACTCCTGTAGCGGTGCGTCGCGGTGAGGTACCGAGGTCAGCGGTGCGAGGCGCACTCCAGCAAGCCGGGGTCGATCAGGCTCTGCCCGGTCACGATGACGGCGCCCCCGGACGAGCGGGGATTCCAGCCCAGTACCGTCCGGTCCATAATACTGCCGGCATAGCGGACCACTCCCAGATTGCCGGTCATCTCCCGCATGACGGGCTTGGCAAAAGCCCCGGGACGCACCGGGGGTGCCCCAGGCCTTCCGGACTGCGGATCCTTTAGGATTCTCAGCTGAGGGGGAGGCGGCGGCTGACGGCTTCTCTGGTTCCTTTAATGACCGTATTCGCCAGCGCTTCACGCGGATATATCGGTGGTGTGGCTAGGGCGAGCCGCCTGGCGGCGGGACATGCGCCGTCAGGCGTCCCAGAGGACGTGCAGCGCTGGGGGCTTGCGGAAGACCAGGCCGCGCGGGGCGGCCGGGCGGGTCGGGTCCAGGCGGAGCCGAGGCAGGGGGAGCAGGGCGTCGACAGCCGCGCGCGTTTCGGCCCGGGCGAGCGCCGCGCCGATGCAGAAGTGCGGCCCGTACGCGAACGCCAGGTGCCGGCTGGCGTTGGAGCGGAAGATGTCGAACCGGTCCGGCTCCCGGAACACCGCCGGGTCGCGGTTGGCGGCGGCCAGCGAGACGCTCACCCGGTCCCCGGCCCGGACGGAGGCGCCGCCGATCATCGCGTCCCGGGTCGCGTACCGGTCGACCAGCGCCGCGGCGGGCTCCAGCCGCAGCGACTCCTCGATCGCGGCCGCCACCAGGCGCGGGTCGACCCGCACCAGCTCCAGCTGGCCCGGGTCGCCGAGCAGGTGCAGGACCGTGTTGGCGATCATCCCGTCGGTGGTGTCGATCCCGCCGAACAGGACCACCGCGGCGTCCGGGATGACCTCGTCCGCGGTCAGGTCGCCGGACCGGGCCGCGTCCGCCAGCACGGTCCGGGCACCCGCCGCGCCCGGCTGGCTCCCCGCGCCCGGCTGGCCGGCGCTGTCCCGGCGGCTCCCCGCGCCCGGCAGGCCGCCCGCGCCGGGGGAGCCCGCCCGCCCTGGGCCGCCATCCCGGCCCAGGGCGGCGCGCAGGTCCGCGGCCAGTTCCGCGTATGCGGCGGCGGCGTCCGGATCCGGTTCACCCGCCGCCTCCGGGCCGCTGCCCGGGCGCTGGTCACCGGACAGGCCGGTCACCCCGCCGACGATCCGCGCGTACCGGGAAAGGATCGTATCCGGGGCCAGGTGGCCCAGGCCCAGCGCCTCGGCCACCACCGCCACCGCGAGCGGGCCGGTGACGGCCGCCCGCAGCTCGGCAGCACCGTCCGGGCGGATGGCCGCTACGAGCCGCCCGGCCTCGGCCTCCGCGAACCCGGCGAGCCGGGCGGCGGCGCCGCCACGGTGAAACGCGCTGAAGAACGGCGCCCGGTGCCGGGCGTGCGCCGGTCCGTCGAGGGACAGCATGCTCGGCCCGACCACCCGCGCCGTGGAAAACCGCGCGTCATCGACGGTGAAGGCGCGCGCGTCGCGCATGACCGCGACCGCCTCCGCGTAGCTGGTGACCAGCCATCCGCCCAGCGCCGGAACCCAGGCCACCGGCGTACGCTCGCGCAGGCGGGCCAGCAGCGGATGCGGATCGTGTGCCAGCGCGCCGAGCGTCAGGGACTCCTCGTCCGTGCCGCGTCCACCACCTTTCGTCCGGTCTGAGGAGGGTACCCGGCCGGCCCCGGTGCCGGGGCGGCCCCGCCCGGGCCGGGCGGCCTGAGCCGGTCCCGGCGGCGCCGGGCCGGTCGCCGGGCCGCAGCATGACGGCCCAGCCGGTCAGGATGACCAGCCAGAAGTTCACGATCCGGCAGGCCAGCACGGCCGCCAGCGCGCCCGGCCCGGGCAAGCCGCCCGCGGTCAGGGCCGCCGCCATGGCCAGCTCGACCAGGCCGAACCCGCCTGGCGTGAGGCCGGTGCTGCCCACGGCCGCGCCCGCCCCGCAGGCGGCCAGCAGCGCGTGCCACGGCACCGGCTGCCCGGTAGCGACAATAGCGAGCGCGAGCGCCCCGCAGTCGGCCGCCCAGTTCAGCGGCGCAAGACCGAACACCGCCGCGCCGTCCCTGGGCAGCAGCCGGATGCTCGCGATCCGGTCCAGGAACCCCTCCAGCCGGGCCCGGTAATCCGCCAGCCGGGGCCCGGTTCACCGTCCGGCGTGGCCGCCGACCCGTGACCCTGACCCCCGCACCGCTGCCTGTCACTCGTAATGCGGAACCTCTCGCCCCGGCGCTGACCGTGACCCATGACGGCTTCGAGCCCGGCAGCGAGATGCTGAAGGCCGTCAGCGGCGGCTGGCCGCTGATCCTGGCCAGCCTCGAGTCCCTGCTCGAAACCGGCACACCGCTGGCCTGGGGCTGAGCGCGGCCGGCCGGCCCAGCCCCGTCGCCGGGGCCCGCAGCCTGCGCAGGCGTCCCGGCGGCCCGCCGGCCGGCGCGGCCAGGTCGCATCCGGTGGCCGGCTGCTCCGGCGCGGCGCCGGTGACCGCGCTGGTGAGGCGGGACAGCAGGGACCGTACCGCCGCCGCCGTGAACCGCCGGGACAGCGGGGTGCCCGGCCGCCGCCCATCCCCGGGCGGCGGCCGGAACGAGCCGGCCAGCCGCAGCCGGATCCGGGTGTCGCCGTCGCGCGTCATCGTCAGGTCCGCGTCCAGGACCGGCAGCATGTCGCCGTCCTTGTCCACGGCGACCCACCGGATCGCCACGGTGATGGTCACGTCGTCCCGGGCCGGCTGGAGGAGATGCATCGCGGTCAGGTGCGGCAGGGCCGGTGCGGGGCCGGCTGCGCCCGCCTGCATGACCTCGGTGATCCCGTCACGGTAGGCGGCTGCTAAGGCGGTCCGCAGCATCCGTTCGTTGATCACGGTGGGCAGGCGCGTGGCTGCGTCGCAGAACCACGCCCGCGCCGTCATCGTCTCAGCGAAGAACATGAGGCCAGTGTGCCCGGGGCCGTGTCTGCGCCCCAGGGACTATGGTCACCTTACGTCATGTACGTTGGACTTAAAGTGGGCATATGTCCGGGCAGCCGACGGGTCAGTAAATGGTGTAGCCGCCGTCGACGACGAGCACCGACCCGGTCATGAACGAGCTCGCCTCGCTGGCCAGGTAGACGACGCTGGGCGCGATCTCCTCCGGCGTCGCGTACCGCTGCATCGGGGCGTCCTCGATCCAGTGCCGCCGGAATTGCGGCTCGTCGACCGGCGCCATCTCGGTCTTGACGTAGCCCGGGGCGAGCGCGTTCACGCGGATGTTGTGCGGGGCCCACTCGGCGGCCAGGGACCGGGTCAGCTGGTGCACGGCCGCCTTGGAGGCGTTGTAGGCGGGCTGCCACTGCGGCCGGTTGACGATGATCGAGGAGATCGATCCCACGTTGACGATCACCCCGCCGCCAGACGCGGCCATCTGCCGGGCCGCGACCGTGCTGGCCGCCCACACCCCGTACACGTTGGTGTCGAACACCTGGTCCCACTCGCTGTCCGGCACCTCGAGCGCGGGCCGGTGAAAGCATACGCCGGCGTTGTTGACGAGGATGTCCACGCCGCCGAGCTGGCTGGACGTCTCGCTGATCATCCGCTCGATGTCGGCGCGCACCGTCACGTCCGCGGTGATGCCGACGGCCCGCCGCTGCGTGCCCGCCGAGACCTGCCGCGCGGCCGCGATGATCTCCGCCCGGCCGCGGGCGACCATGGCCACGTCCGCGCCCGCCTCCGCCAGCGCGCTGGCGAACGCCCGGCCCAGGCCCCGGCTGGCTCCGGTCACCAGTGCCCGCCGGCCGGTCAGCTCGAACCGGCTGAGCACGCCGGCGCTCACCGGCGGCCTCGCGGGAGAGCCGGGAGCCGCGCCGGCCCCCGCGGCCCCAGCGCCCCCGTTGTCAGATCACTCATGCTCATACTGTGCCACCGTCACGGACGTGGCATGTCATCACGTCCCGCCCGCGACCCCGCCGGGCCCGCAGCCGCCGGACCCGGCGCAGGTCGCGGCCGCCGCCGCGCGGTACCGGGCGTACCAGGCCTGCGGAGTTCCGGGCCCGGCTGTACGCCCGACAGTACCAACTTGGACCTCGACGGCAAACCATCCGCTTCATAGGGTGCCGGTGTGCGGATCAGGCGAGGCGGCTTACCTGAGGCGAAACTTAATGGCTGCGAGCAACGTGGCGTTCTCCAGGCGCATCCGGACAGTGCCGGCGGCGCTCCCGGCCAGGCGGAAAGGAGGACAGAGTATGGCCAGCCGGTCTTCCGCGCCGATGCCGCCGGGCTGCGGCAGGGCCGCGCGGCGGTTCGCCGAGGTGGTGTGCCCGCCGGAGATCCGGGCCGCGGACCGGGCCGGGCGGCTGCTGAAGGAGCTCGGGCTCATGCTCGGGTCGCTGCCGCCTGCGGCGCGCAGGGTGCTGGCGGGTACGCTGCTCACCGTCGACCAGGGGGCGCGGCTGTACCCGGCGGCCCGGGGCCGGCGGCTGGCCCGGCTGGACGACCGGGTGGCGCAGGCCTGCCTGGGCTCCCTGCTGGCCCGCCGTGACCCGGCCGCCGGGCTGGTCAAACGGCTGAAGAGCGTGGTCGTCATGTGCTACTACGAGCTGCCCGAGGTGCAGCGGGAGATCGGCTACCACCCCGATCCGTTCATCGCGGCGGTATCCCGGCGGCGGCTCGAACGCCACGGTGCCGAGATCCGCGCCGCCGAGGCCGGCCGGGCCGGGCCGGGCGCGCCGGGACCGCGCCGGCCGTGACGGTGCCCCGCGGGCTGTTCACCGGGGCGGACGTCGGCACCGGCCTCCGCCTGGAGTGCGGCGCGGTGGTGGTCGGATCGGGGGCGGGCGGGGCCACCGTGGCGGCCGAGCTGGCCGCGGCCGGGGTGGACGTGATCATCCTCGAGGAGGGCGGCTACCACCCGACCGCCTCGTTCACCGCGCGCACCGGGCGGGCGCTGCGCACCCTGTACCGGGACGGCGGCGGCGGGATGGCCATCGGCCGGCCGTCGGTGCTGTTCGCCGAGGGCCGCTGCGTAGGCGGGTCCACGGTGGTCAACGGCGGGATGTCGTGGCGCACCCCGGACCGGGTGCTGGCGGACTGGGCCCGCCGCGAGGGCCTGACGGCGGCCGGCCCGGCCGACATGGCGCCGTACTTCGACCGGGCCGAGGCCGCGCTGTCGGCGGCCGAGCAGGACCCGGAGACGATCGGGCGGGATTCGGAGCTGCTGGTGGCCGGGGCCAGGGCCAGGGGCTGGGCCGTGGTCCCGGACCGGCGTAACCAGCTGCACTGCGCGGGCACAAACAACTGCAGCAGCGGCTGCCCCACCGGCGCCAAGCGCTCCATGCTGGTGACCAGCGTGCCGCGGGCGCTGGCCGCCGGGGCCCGGCTCTACGCCGACACGAGGGCCGACCGGGTGATCCGCGACGGCGGGGCGGCGGCCGGCGTCACCGGGCACGTGGTCCGCCCCGGTGGCCGCCCCGGGCCGCGGCTGACCGTGCGGGCCCGGCTGGTGATCGTGGCCGGCGGCGCGATCCAGACCCCGGCCCTGCTCAGGCGCTCGGGACTGCGCGGCCCGGCGCTGGGCCGGAACCTGTCCCTGCACCCGAACGCGGTCGTGACGGCGTTCTTCGACCAGGACGTGACCGGCTGGCAGGGTGTGCACCAGGCCTTCCAGATCCGCGAGTTCGCGGCCGACGGCCTGCTGCTGACCGCGACCAACCTGACGCCGCCGATGCTGGCCGGCATGCTCCCGGTGCACGGCCGGGCGCTGGGCGCGCTGATGGCGGACTACAACCGCATCGTCACCGCGGGCCCGCTGGTCACCGACACCGGCACCGGCTGGGTCGTGTCCGTGCCCGGGGCGGGGCCGCAGGTGCTCTACCGGCTCGCCGGCCAGGACGCGGCCCGCGTGGTACGCGGCGTCGAGCTCACCGCGGACGCCCTGTTCGCGGCGGGGGCGCGCCGCCTGCTGCTGCCGTTCGACGGCGCGCCGCAGGTCCGCGACCCCGCCGAGCTGCGCCAGCTGCTGGCCCGCCCGGTGCCCCGGCACGCGCTCCAGCTGTACTCGGTCCACCTCATGGGCACCGCGCGGCGCAGCGAGGACCCGCGGCGCGGCGTCGTGGACAGCTTCGGCGCGGTGCACGGGGTGCCGCGGCTGTTCGTCACCGACGCCAGCACCTTCCCCGGGCCGACCGGCCTCAACCCGATGGAAACCGTGATCGCGCTGGCCCTGCGGGACGCGGGCCGGCTGATCGCGGACCGGGCCCGGTACGGGATCTGAGGCGGCTCGCGGGCGATCTGACGTCCCGCCGCCGCGGGCGCGGCGAGGGCCGCGGCGAGGGCTCACGCCGAAGCGCCCGCCCGCACTGTTGCCGATGGAACCTTCCTGGTAAGAACCAATGCCGTGACGGCGGGTCCGCCGTCCGGGATGCTGTGCGGGGGCGCGATGGCTGCAGGCGACCTGGCCGGGGACGAACAGGCGGCGCCTGCCGCCGGCGACGGCGCGGCGGAGGATCTGCGGCTGCTGCGGCGCTACGAGCCGGTGCTGCGCTTCACCCGCGGTGAGCTTTTCCTGCCGATGGCGGTCCCGGCCTACCTGGCCGGGTGCGCGCTGTGGCGGTCGGCCGGGCCGGCCCGCTTGGCGCGGCGGCGGCCGGCAGCCGAGCGGCTCTGCGCGCCGGGGGAGCTGACCCCCGCGCGGCTGGCCCGGGCGGGTGCCGCGGAAGCCGGTGCCCCGGGCCTGTCGCTACGCCTTGTCGAGCGTCCGCTCACCTGGCGGCAGTACCGCGCATGGCGCCGTGAGCCGGGACGGGAACGGCTCGCGCCGTCCGGCACCCGGTTCGCCGTGGTCGGATTGGCGGGGCGCCTGATTGACGCGGTGATCCGGCTGTCACTGCTGGTCCGCGGGCGGGTTCCGGGCGGTACGGCCGCCGCCGCCGAGCAGGCCTACCGGGCCGGCGCCGGATCTGGCACCTGCCCCTACTACGGTCACGTCACCCGGGACCGCGGTTTCGTCGCGCTGCAGTACTGGTTCCTCTATGCGATGAACGACTGGCGGTCGACCTTTGGCGGCGTCAACGATCACGAGGCGGACTGGGAGCAGGTCACGGTCTTCCTGCCCGATCCGCCGGACCTGGCCGCCCGGCCCGCCTGGGTTGCCTTCTCCTCCCACGACGAGGCCGGCGACGACTTGCGCCGCCGGCAGGATGACCCTGACATCGAGTGGCGGGGCACCCACCCGGTGGTCTTCGCGGGCGCCGGCTCGCACTCGGGGGCCTACCTGCCGGGGGACTACCTCGTCACCGTCGAGCCGCCGGTGCTCCGGCGCCTGTTCGCGGCCGCACGGCGGGTGAGCCGGCTTCTGCTGCCGTGGGCCCGCGAACGCGAAGGCAACGCGTTCGGCATCCCGTTCATCGATTACCGCCGGGGGGACGGCCCGGGCGTCGGGCCCGGCGAGGAGCGGGCGTGGAGTCCGGTGCTCGTCGACGATACGACGCCATGGCTGCGCGATTACCGGGGATTGTGGGGCCTGGACACCGGCGACCCGTTCGGCGGCGAGCGTGCCCCGGCCGGGCCGCGCTATGAGCGCACCGGCTCGGTGCGGCTCGCCTGGTCCGATCCGGTGGGATGGGCGGGCCTGGACAAGGTGTCACCCTCCGCCCAGGCGGAGCAGCGGGCCATCGGCGAGCGGATGACCGAGCTGGACGATCAGATCGCCGCCGCCGGAGACGAGCTTGACGACCTCGGCGATCAGCTGCGCGGCGCCCAGGCCGGCATCCGGGCCCTGCGGGACGCCGGGCTGCGGCGAGATCCGGCCGCGCTGGCCGGGCTGGAGGCCTCCGCGGAGCACCTGCGGCTGCGCCGCCGGGGCCTCGCCGAAGAGCGCGAGGCGCTGGCGCAGGCGTCCGTGCAGGGCCTCCGCCCCGAGGACCCGCACGCGCACCTGCGGCACCGGGCGCTGCCCAACGTCGACCCGATCCGCACCCGCAGGCGGGTGCTGCAGATGTGGTCCACCGTCTCGGCCTCGTTCCTGCTGGCCGGGCTCGCCGTGATCGTCCTGGGCCTGGGCGGTGCGCTGCTGCCGGCGCTGGCCGGCCTGACGGTGGTCATGCTCTGCGTGGAGGCCTTTGCCCGGGGCCGTCTGGTGCAATTCGCCGTGGCGATCCTCGCTGCCGCCGCCGTGGCCGCGGTGGCCTGGACGGCGGCGCTGGCAGCCGTCGGCAGGTGGCGCGAGGTGGTGGCCGCCCTGCTCGCCCTGGCTGCCCTCGTCCTGCTGGTCGCCAACATCCGCGACTACTTCGCCAAGCGCTGAACCGGCACCGCCGCCCCGCGGCCGCGGCTCCGGTTCATAATTGGCCGAGCGCGGCCTGCCCGCCGCTGGACAGGCAGAGGGCGAGGAACACCGTGAGGATGGCCAGCCACCGGGTCATCCGGTTCCGCGGGAGCTGGGTCAGCGCGGCCCAGGCGACCGCCGTGTACCAGGCGAAGACCCAGGGCGCGACCAGCACCCAGGCGAAGCTCAGGGCGAACGGCCAGACCACTTCCGGCGGCTGATCGGGGGAAATACGCCGCTGGATCAGCCACGCGGCCACGATCAGGGCGACCGGCCACAGGCAGCTGATGATGGTGGCCGTGGTGGTGTGGCTGCCATGGAAGGCGAGCCCGATCTTTTCCACCGACCACCACGGCGACGGCAGGGTTACCAGCTTCAGCCCGCCGAACAGCGGTTTCAGCGCGCCGGGCCCGTAAAAGCTGTATTCCAGGGCGAGCGTCGCCACCGACACCGCCATGATGACGGCAACGCGCTTCCATTCGTGGCGGCGCAGCAGCGGCCACGCGAGCCCGGCCCCGATCAGCACCCCGTAGATCTTCACCCCGCAGGCCAGGCCGACCAGTATCCCGATCAGCACGTCCCCGCGGATGCTGGAGCTGCGGCGGGCCAGCTGGATCGCGCAGATCGCCGCCGCCGCCACGAACGTGTCCAGGTGGCCGCCGCCCACCAGCTGCTGGATGAGCACCGGGTTCGCGGTCCAGAACAGCGTCGCCCGGACCGGGTCGTCGGAGGTCTTCAGGAGCAGCCAGCCGACGCCGATGAACACGGCGCCGTTGAGGATCATCAGGATCCAGATGGTGGTGGCGACGTTCGCGCCGCCGATCGTCGCCGCGAACCGCTGGACCGCGGTGGCGATGGGCCCGTAGACGGACGGCTGCCGCTTCCAGATCGCGCCGACGACATAAAGGTAGGCGTGGTCCCCCCAGGCCTGGGGGTTGGTCGTGTACGGGTTCCCGCCCTGGGCCGCGATCCGGCCGTAGGCGGCGTAGCTTCCGGTGTCCGACGAGCCGATCGGGGTGAGGCTGACCATGACCGCGGCGACGGCCGTGCTCGCCATCAGCAGGTGCCGGGGGCTGGGCTGCCAGCCCTGGCTATGCGCCCAGAGCATGCCGGCCAGGCCCAGGCAGGCGAGAATGACCCCCGTGTAGAGCATCGCCGTCGCGATGATGACGGTATGGTTCAGTGACGGCACCAGGGTCGACAGCGGCAGCCTGATGGCCAGCGTCTCGGCGTTCGGCGCGGTCGCCCCGACCACCATGGTCAGCAGCAGGCCCGCCACGGACACCGAGATGGCGACCTTCGGCCTGGACAGCCTGCTCCACGCCAGCGTGCGGATGAACGTGCTCATGAGCCGGCCGACGAGACCGGCCGGCCCGCGTTCGTCCAGGGCGCTTTCCGGTCCGGTCAGCCCGGCCGAATTGATCGACGCCTGTGTCACCTGGGCCATGCCTCCACGGGCGGACCTGTGTGTTCGCTTCCGGCACGGGGTTTCCCGATGCCGCCTCCATTTCAGGCGCCAGACGCGTTCGTCACCCCACGATCGGCCCAGGCACCGTGCAGGTGTTGGCAGTCTATGGGGCCGGCGCAAACACTGATGGCTGCAGCGGCCAGTTTTGCCGGCTGTCACCCTCCGTTCAGACGATCCGCCGCCCGCCGCCGCGGCCGGGTAACAATGGATGACATGGCCGAGCCGGACTACCGTGCCTACGCCGCCGCCGGGGCCGCGGCGCTCCAGCAATGGTACCGGCCGTGGCGGGGCCTGTGGGCGACCGCCGGGTGGTGGAACAGCGCCAACGCGCTCACGGCGGTCATCGGTTACACCCAGCGCACCCGCGACAACAGCTATGCCGGGGTCGTCGAGCGGTCATTCCGCCGCGCCCGCCGGCGGCACCCGGGCTTCACCAACAGCTACTACGACGACAACGCGTGGTGGGCCCTGGCCTGGGTCGCGGCCTACGACCTGACCCGCGACCGCCGCTATCTCCAGGCCGCCCAGTCGGTCTTCGGCCGGAACACGGCGGGCTGGGACGACACCTGCGGCGGCGGCCTGTGGTGGAACACGGACAGGAGATACAAGAATGCGATCACCAACGAGCTGTTCCTGACCCTGGCCGCGCGCCTGCATCAGCGCGCCCCGGACGGCGGGCACAGCTACCGCTCCTGGGCGCTGCGCACGTGGGAGTGGCTGCGCGCCAGCGGCATGATCGGGCCCGCCGGCCTGGTCAACGATGGGCTCACGCCGGCCTGCCAGAACAACGGCGGCACGACGTGGACCTATAACCAGGGCGTGATTCTCGGCGGGCTGGCCGCCCTGCATGAGATCAGCGGTGACCGCGGCTACCTGGAGGAGGGAGAATCGATCGCCGGCGCGGCGCTGGCCCGGCTGGCCAGCCCGCCGGGCCAGCCCGACGGCGGGGCCCCGGGTATCCTCGCCGAGCCCGGCGAAGCCGGCCTGCCCGCCACCGGTGACCACACACAGTTCAAGGGCATCTTCGTCCGCTACCTCTGCGACTTCTGGCGGCAGAGCCCGCGCCCGGCCTACCGCTCGTTCATCCTCGCCAATGCCCGGTCCATCTGGGACAACGCCCGGAATACGGACAACCAGTTCGGGTTTCGCTGGGCCGGTCCCTTCGACCAGCCCGATGCCAGCCGGCAAAGCTCAGCCCTGGACACGCTGAACGCCGCGGTCACCGTCACCGCGGCCCCGCCCTGACGCGGCGGCCACGCCGGTCCGCGGTTGCGCCCGCCGGGCCCGGCCCGGCCGGATACCGTTGACCCCGTGAAAGGGATGCCGCCCCGCCCGGTGCTGCCCATGGCCCTCGCCCTGGCCGCGGTCCTGGTCACCGTGCTGACCGGCCTGGGTTCCGGCCGGGCCCAGGCGGCCCCCGGGCCGCGGACGGCCGCGTCGCCGCACGTCGTCATCGTCGGGCTTTCCGGGCTCCGCTGGACCGACGTGTCCGCGCCGGCGACGCCGGCGCTGTGGGCGATGGCCCGGGCCGGGTCACCCGGCTCGCTGGTCGCCTTCGCGGTCAGCCCGCACGCGTGCCCGGCCGACGCGTGGCTGACGCTCAACGGCGGGGACCGGGCGCAGGCCCCGCACACCAGCGGCGGCCCGTGCCCGGCGCTGCCGGCCGTGACCGTGCGGCCCGGCCAGGCCCGTGTCCCCGGCCCGGCGACGGTCGCGGCCATGCCCTCCCTGGTCTCCTACAGCCAGCGTTCCGGGTACAGCCCCCGGTGGGGACTGCTGGCCTCCGCCGCCGGCCGCGGGAACTGCGCGACGGCCGTCGGCCCCGGTGCCGCGCTGGCGCTCGCCGGCCCGGCCGGCCACGTCGG
>Ga0335081_10014020_pt1 | contig 12964 bp, 11 predicted proteins | sample Lox_Sample_35_FD_206713 | JGI IMG/M metagenome (GOLD analysis project Ga0335081, IMG submission 206713) | Soil microbial communities from Loxahatchee National Wildlife Refuge, Florida, United States - Lox_Sample_3.5 | ecosystem: Environmental > Terrestrial > Soil > Wetlands | place: USA...
TGTTCCATGTTCCGCGGGATTCCGTCGAGGACATACCCGCCCCCGGCCGCCCTGGCGGCGATCATCGCCTCCCGCACCATGGCGAGCACGATCTGATCGGGCACCAGCTCGCCACGGTCGAGGTACTCCTGAACCGCCTGGCCCAGCGCGGTTCCCCGCGCCACGTGATCGCGCAGCAGCTCACCGGTCGCGATGTGGGGGATGCTGAAATGCGCGGCGATCAGTGCGCCCTGGGTTCCCTTGCCAGCGCCGGGGGGCGCGATCATCAGTATCCGCATGCTCGTCTCCTCGGCTCATCATCCCGCGCGCCCGCGCTCCGCGCCTCCCGCCGGAGCAATCGTGGGCCCCCGCGCCGATCCGCGACAGGGCTACCGCAGACGGGACGCGCGGCCGGCGGGCCTCACGCCCGGGCCACCGCGGACGTCTGCCTGAGGGATGACACCGCGGCCCTCCTCAGCCACCGGCGGGCGGATGCCCGGCAGGCATGCGCCCACAGGTCAGCGCCCCGCCAGGCGGCCCCCCGGTCAGGGCAGCGGCATGGGGAAGTCGTGGCCAACGCCGGGCCGTGAATCCATCGTGTCGAGCATCCGGTCCCAGGCGCTGTGCAGCCAGAAGGAGCCATGGCACAGCGGCCCGGTGCGGGGAGAGCGCGGGTGCGGGCGGGTGGGCGCGCAGGTCAGCGCGCGCCGGTACTTCCTGGCCAGCTTCTCGCGGCTCTCGGTGGACAGCTGGTCCTCCACCCAGGTGACCAGCGCCCGCTCGGCCAGCCAGTAGCTGTCGAGGCGCTGCCCGAGCGACGTCAGCACGGCCGTTGCCGACCGGCCGACGGCGGTGACATCGCCCGACAGCTGGCACTGGAACAGCCGCAGTGTCCACTCCACCTCGCGGGCGCGGCTGAGGCACACGGCCCGCAGCGGCCCGTCCGGGCCGGGCTGGCCGTCCGCGTGGGGATATACCGTGCGCCACATGGCGGCCAGGTGCCCGCTCAGGCGCGCGATCGCCCGGTAGCACGTCTGCGGCTCGTCGACGTCCCGCACCTCCCGCACCGAGCCCTGGGCGGCGTCGATGAACGCGGCGAGCGGCCGGCCGCCGGCGGCGTCCGGGAACCGGTCTACAGTCACGATGCACCTCCGCCGGCTGGGTGCCGGACGTCAGCTGCCAGTGCTGAACGTGCACCCGCCGTGCTGGCGACAATACGAATCGCCGGCCAGGCCCCGCGTCCCCCCGCGGGGGGACGGCATGGGTGAGGTCCCCGGGGGACCGGGGGTACCCCTCAGCGCGCCAGCACACCTGCAGCGGGAGACGTGCGCAGATCAGCGCCGGCAGCGCCCCCGCTGCCCGCCCGGTATCCGCCGGCCCAGGTGGCCGCGTGAATGCCGGTATCCGGCGGTCAGCGGTTTCTGGCGATCTTCCTGCGGTAGGCGAGGCTCCCGGCGCCCGCCAGCACCGCCGCCCCGCCGAGGACGAGGAGCAGGACGTGCTGGAATCCCGCGGTGCCCCCGCCGCCAGTGGCCGGAGCGGCAGCCGGGGCAGCGGTGCCCCCGCTGGCGGTGGCCGGTGCGTCGGAGGCCGGCGCGGGAGAGGCCGGGCCCCCCGCCCCCGCCGCTGCCCCTGACGATGCCGGGGCGGCCGCGGCGCTGCTGGCCGAGGTGGCCGGGGTTTGCGGGCTGGATGCCCCGGGTGAGAATGAAGACGATCCCGCCGAGGGCGTGGTCGCCGACGACGAGCAGGCCGAGAGTGCCGCGGAAGTGACGATGGCCATGGAGCCGCAGCCGATGACGGTCAGCACCGCGCTGAGCCCCGTCCCCGCGATGGTCGTGCGCAGCTTCATGGCGATCACTGGAATATCAGGCTACGCGAATGGGGCACCCCGGGGAAGACGGGAGGAGGGACGGCATTGGGCCATGTGGAGTGGCGGCGTATAGGCGGGTTCCGGGTGGTCATGTCCTGGCCCCAGACCGGGTGCGCCCCGCCGCCCAGGACGCTGGCGAGCCCCGCTGCCCGCGTTGCCGGGCTGGCCGGTGTCCTGCTCATCCTGGCCGGGGTCGTCGCCATCGGCGTCGCGGTCGTCGCCCAGGTCCACGCGCCGCGGCCGTCCGCGGCGGCGGCGGGTATTCTCGGGCCGTTCGAGGGCAAGGCCTACGGGCCGCTGCGGCGCTCGCTGCCGGTGTCGGTCGACATCCCGGCCATTGGCGTGCACTCGAAACTGCTGCATCTGGGGGTCAGCGCCGACGGCACGATCGAGGTGCCGCCGCTGCAGACGCGGGCCGGTGAGGCGGCGTGGTACAGGTACTCGGCGACGCCCGGCCAGCTCGGGACGTCGGTCATCGAAGGTCATGTGGACAGCTACCGGGGGGCCGCTGTCTTCTTCCGGCTGGGATCGCTCCGCCCCGGGGACACCATCGAGGTGACGCTCGCCGACAGGATCGTCGCTGTTTTCCGTGTCACCGGCGTGCGGCAGTACCTCAAGTCCCATTACCCGGCGAAAATCATTTACGGCGGGACCGGCTTCGCGGCCCTGCGCCTGATAACCTGCGGCGGCGTTTTCGACTACGCCACCAGGAATTACCTCAGTTCCACCGTGGTATTCGCCTCCCTCACCTCGTCACGGCCGGCCCGCGGGACCGGTGGCTGACGCGGTCACGGCGCCGCGATCACCGGCGAGGACCTGAACGTCACCGCCGGCGTGGTCGGGTACTGAATCCCACCGAAGGAGACCGATGCGGATCGTGGACCTCTCGCAGGACATCTACGAGGGCATGAAGGTGTACCCCGGCCATCTGAAGACCGTGCAGTTCGAGCACGCCACGCACGAGGAGACGGCGCCGCGGTTCGAGGGCGGCTTCTCGTTCCAGACCACCGGATTCATGCTCAACGACAACGGGCCCACGCACGTTGACTCGTTCTCGCACCTTGATCCCGACCCGTCGGCCCAGTCCATCGATCAGATGCCGCTGGACCTGTTCTACGGCCCCGCGGTGTGCCTGGACGTCACCGGCTTCCAGCCGCGGACCGACATCACCGCCGATGACCTCGACAGCGTGGAGGCCGCCTCGCCGGTCGACGTGCTGCCCGGGGACATCGTGCTGCTGCACACCGGGGCCTGGAACCGCTTCGCCGGGGACCCGCGCTACCTCACCGACTTCCCCGGGCTGGGCGGGTCGGGCAGCGAGTGGATCGTGCGGCGGCAGGTGAAGACGTTCGGCGTGGACAGCCCGACCCCGGACAACCCCGCCAGCACCAGCTACCCGTGCCACATGATGTGCCGCAGGCAGCACATCACGCACTACGAGAACCTCGCCAACCTGGACCAGGTGGTGAACACCAGGTTCACCTTCGCCGGGTTCCCGCTCAAACTGCGGGGCGCCCACGGCGGCCCGACCCGGGCGGTGGCGCTGGTCGGGTAGGCCTCACCAGTTCTGGATCGAGGCGGCGAAGATCGCGGCGATGTCCTCCCCGGTGACCGGGCGAGCGCACGTGGCCAGCAGGCGCTGCTGCTTCATCGGCCCCGGCACCAGGTCACCGATGTCAGCCTCGGTGTAGCCGCCCTTTAAATCGCTTGCTTCAAGACTGCCCGCAGAACAGGGTAGAGAGGTAGCCAGATCGTGGCCGTTCGTGAAGGTAGCCAGATCGTGGCCGTTCGTGATGGGCGGCCGGGACGGGTGGCCGGGTGGCCCCGCCATCGTCACGGCGCCGGTGTATCAGGCCGGCCCGGTGTGGCTCTGCATAGCTAACAGGCCGTCGCTGTCAGCGGTAGGAGGTGTCGTCATGGCGTTCGCACAGCAGCGGATATCGGCCAAGCGCATTGCGCGGCCGGGTGTGGCGGCCCTCACCGCCCTCGCCGTCCGGCACTGAGCTAGCCGCCTGATCGGGGCCGGCCGCCCGGCGGTGGCCCCGGGGGCCCCGGGGGCATCGGCCGATCCCGGCACCTTGTCTGGCCGCTCCGCGGTCGCCATCTGCTGAGTGACCTGCACCTGACCGTGATCATCAGCAGGGGACCGGCGGACAACAGCCAAGGTTCCCATTCCAGTTTTCATTCCTCAACGGCACAGAGAGGAGGTGAGTCACGTGCAGATGCATCCATATGTGGCCAGCCAGGTCGCCAGGGAACGCCAGCGCGACATGCAGGCGGAGGCCCAGCGGTACAGCCAGGCGCGGCAGTTCGTCGCGCAGGCCAGGGAATCGCGCCGCGCCGGGCGCGCCCGGCGGCGCATGCGGCAGGCCGTCCGTCGGGCCGCGCGGGTAGAGCGATGATCGCGCCGCTCCGACGGCCGCGCAGGCACCGCAGGCGCGACCGGACGCGTCCGATCCGCAGCGCGCGGCACAAGCGCCCCGCCACCAGACAAGGTGGCGGGGCGCTTCGCGTCGGCGATGGCGCTGGTCCGCACCGTGATCCTGCCCGGTCCCTGTTCAGGCGACCTGCGAATGTGCTGTTACGCGCGGCGCACGGAGGGTAGGGCAGGAGATGCTGTCCCGCCAACAGCGGCGCGAAAGGTTATGAGCTCCTCACGTACGTCCGCACCGCCGACGCTTCTCCCGGCCTACCGCGAGCATGCCTGCTCTTACAACGGGGACACCGGAGCGGCGGCCTGGCCACTCACGGATGTCTCAGGGCAGCGGTAACGAGGACCGGCGGCTGGTGTGCAGCGTGGCGAGCGGGCCGCGGCTGCGGCCGGGCGCCACCGACCAGCACGCCTCGAGCAGCGCCGGGGCGAACAGCTGCGGTGCGTTGATGCACACCCCGTGATCCGCCCGCACCTCGTGGACCGACGCGCCCCGGAGCGCCCGGGCCAGCCGGAGCTGGCGGCCCGCTGGCACGATCCGGTCCCGGGTGGTGACGACGACCGCGGCCGGGACATCGACCTCGCTGATCCATCCGTCCGACGAGAACTCGCAGACGGCCTGGACGGCCGAGACAGCGGCGGCGAGTGACGTCCGGCTGAGCTGGGCGCGGGCCCACCGGGCGGTCGCCGGGTCGTCGAGGTGGCCCAGCAGCGCCATCCCGAAAGCCTCGGCGCTCATCAGCTGCAGGAGTGGATTCCACCGCAGGGCCGCCGCGGCCGTCGGCAGCGCCAGGGCGGCCAGCCACTCCGCAGGTGACTCCCGGACGTTTCCCGCGGTGGAGCACAGCACCAGGCCAGACAGCAACGAGGGATGCCGCCGGTGCAGCAGCTGGGCGACCATGCCGCCCATGGAGTATCCGACGGCGACGAACCTGCGGATACCGAGGGCCTGCGCCAGCGCGGCGGCGTCGTCGGCGCAGTCCTCGAGCCGGAACCGCGGGCCCACGCGCATCCCGTCGCCGTGGCCCCGCAGGTCGGCGGCGACGACACGGAAATGCCGGGCAAGCGGTGCGAGGACCTTTCCCCAGTTCAGCTCCGCTGTCACCGCGACCCCGTGGATGAGGACGAGCGTCTCGGCGCCGCGCGGGCCCGCAGACTCCCACACCCGGGTGGTTCCACGGCCGGGCAGTTCCACCAGGCGTGTGCGGGGGCCCGCTGCCTCCCCGAGCACCCGCCGCACCACTGTCACGCTCCTGCGCTGCCAGTTAGCGAGGGCCAGCGACCGGCGCCCAGCCCACGATCTACCCGAATTATGCGTCATGTGAATGATTCCGCACAGCACCGACAGATTGATTGCATGCGTCCCGCGGGCTGCCCGGCCGCGCGGGCGGCCCGCCGGTTCGCCTGCGCGCTCTTCCCCGGGAAGCGGTTGTGGTGCGTCCAGCGTGGCGGCCCAGCCGTGCCGGATGATCTGGCTACATTCGTGTTCATGTTCGATTCGGCGAGCCTGCTGGACGGGCTGAACGCACAGCAGCGGGAGGCGGCGACACACCCGGGCGGGCCGCTGCTGATTCTCGCCGGGGCCGGCACCGGGAAGACCCGCACGCTGGTGGCCCGGGCGGCCTGGCTGTGCCAGCAGGGCATGCAGCCCGGCCGGGTCCTGCTGCTGACCTTCACCCGCCGGGCCGCCGACGACATGCTGTCCCGCGCCACCCCGCACGCCCGGTCGGCCAGCGGGCGGATCACCGGCGGCACCTTCCACGCGATCGCCCACCGGATCATCCGCCAGCACGCGGAGGCGTTCTCGCTGCCGCCCGAGTTCACCGTCATCGACCCGGCGGACATGGCCGACCTGCTGGATGCCCGCCGGGTGGACCACGGGCTGGCGGGCACCCAGCGCCGGGCGCCGCGGGCCGCGGTCTGCGCCGACATCTACACCCGGTGCGTCAACACCCAGCTGACCGTCGCCGACGTCGTCCACCGCGGCTTCCCCTGGTGCGACGAGTACACCGGGCAGCTCGCCGAGCTGTTCCGCGCCTACGTCGCGCACAAGCGCAGCCACGCCCTGGTCGACTTCGACGACCTGCTGCTGCTGTGGCGGGCGGCGCTGGCCGACCCCGCCGCCGGGCCGGTGCTGCGGGACATGTTCGACGCGGTGCTGGTCGACGAGTACCAGGACGTGAACGCGGTGCAGGCCGACATCGTGCGGCTGCTCCAGCCCGAGTCTGGCTGCCTGACCTGCGTCGGTGACGACGCCCAGGCCATCTACGCCTTCCGGGGCGCCGATCCGGAACACCTGCACCGGCTGGCCGCCGCCTTCCCCGGCCTCACCGTCGTGCGGCTGGCCAGCAACTACCGGTCGCGGCAGGCGGTGCTGCGGCTGGCCAATGCGGTGCGCCCGCAGTCCCCCGGGCTCGAGCTCGCGCTCACCGCGGCCCGCGAGGCCGGGACGGCCCCGGTGCTCGTGCGCTGCCACGACGAGGCGACGCAGGCCCGCGAGATCTGCGCCCGGATCCTCGACGCTCACGAGGCCGGCACGGACCTGCACGACCAGGCGGTCCTGGTCCGCGCGGCGCATCACAGCGACGTGCTCGAGATAGAGCTGGCGGCCCGCGGCATCCCGTTCGTGAAATACGGCGGGCTGCGGTTCACCGAGGCGGCCCATGTCAAGGACTTCCTGGCGGCCGCCCGGATCGTCGCCAACCCCGCCGACGACGTCGCCTGGTTCCGGGTGCTCCGGCTGCACGAGGGCATCGGGGCTGCGAGCGCCCGGCGGGTCATCGACATCCTGCGCCCTGCGGACCCCGGGCCGTTCGGCCGCTGGGAAGAGGCGGTCGCCGCCGCGCCGCGGCGGGCGCGCGACCATCTGGCCGCCACCATCGGCGGCCTGGCCAAGGCCGCCGTCGCCCCGCATGACGGGGAGCTCGCGACCGCGATCCTGGCCGCGCTGCAGGAGCCGCTGCGGGCGCGCTACCCCGACGCGGACATCCGCCTGGCCGACCTGCAGCGGCTCGCCGACGCAGCGGCGAGCCGGCCGTCGCTGCACGACGCGCTGGTCGAGCTGGCGCTCGACCCCCCGGTGTCCGCATCCGATCTCGCCGGGCCACCCCGGCAGGATGATGACTTCCTGGTCATCTCGACCGTTCATTCGGCCAAGGGCCTGGAATGGCCCGTGGTGCATCTGCCTCACCTGGTCGACGGGGCCGTGCCCAGCGACATGGCGCTGGCCTCCCCGGCCGGGCTGGCCGAGGAGCGGCGGCTGTTCTACGTCGCGGTCACCAGGGCCCGGGACCAGCTGTTCCTGTACGCGCCGCTGCGCCTGCACCACCACCGGCTGGCCAGCGACGACCGGCACGGCTACGGCCAGCTGAGCCGGTTCCTCGACGGCAAGGCCCTGGCCGCCTGCGAGTCCGTCGACGCCGAGCCGCCGGCGCCGCTGCTGCCCCGCACCGGGCGGCTGGCCGCGCGGATCGACGCGGACCTCGACGCGCTGTGGGCCGGCTGATCTGGTCGCGGCGGCGCCGTGGCCGAGGCGATCCCAGCGTCGCGGCGGCGCCGTGGCCGGGGCGATCCCAGCGTCGCGGCGGCGCCGTGGCGGGGGCGATCCCAGCGTCGCGGTGACGGGTATCCGGATACCTCCGGAGCCGGCGGGGGCTGGCCGCCCGGGCCTACCGGACCTAGGGTGACAATCAAGGTCATCATCGGACTGCGCCGGTCTGGGTGACTGTGGGCCGCATCCCACCCGCCACGCCTCACGGTCCGGGGCCCCGGTCCACAGCCGCCCGCGGGCTGGGGAATCTGGAGGGATCAGTGAAGACCAGGGCTGCGATCCTGCGCGGTACCGGCCAGGACTTTGAGATCACCGAGCTCGACCTGGACCCCCCCAAGGCCGGCGAGGTGCTCATCCGTTATGTGGCCGCTGGCCTGTGCCATTCCGACGAGCATCTGCGCCACGGCGACATCGTGCCGCGCTTCCCGATCGTCGGCGGCCACGAGGGCGCCGGGATCATCGAGGAGGTCGGGCCGGGCGTCACCCGGCTGCAGCCCGGCGACCACGTCATCTGCTCCTTCCTGCCGGTCTGCGGTCACTGCCGGTGGTGCTCGACCGGCAAGTCGAACCTGTGCGACCTGGGCGAAAACCTCCTGGTCGGGTGCCAGGCCGACGGCACCTTCCGTTTTCACTCCGGCGGGGAAGACCTCGGCGGCATGTGCATGCTCGGCACGTTCGCCGAGCGCGCGGTCATTTCCGAGCACTCCGCGATCAAAGTGGACCCGGACCTGCCGCTGGACAAGGTCGTGCTGATCGGCTGCGGGGTGCCGACCGGCTTCGGCTCGGCGGTGCACGCCGCGGCCACCGAGCCGGGCGACACGATCGCGATCTACGGCATCGGCGGGATCGGCATCAATGCCGTCCAGGGGGCCGCGCTGGCGGGCGCCAGGAACGTGGTGGCGATCGACCCGCTGGCCAACAAGCGGGAGATCGCCGAGCAGCTCGGCGCCACGCACAGCTGCGAGACCGCCGAGCAGGCGCAGGAGCTGATCACCGAGCTGACCCGCGGCGTGGGTGCGGACAAGGCCATCGTCACGGTGGGCGTGGTGACCTCCGATGTGGTCACGAACGCGTTCCACGCGATCCGCAAGGGCGGCACGGTGGTGGTGACCGGCCTGGCCGACCCGACCAAGAACACGATCGAGCTGCCCGGGGCGATACTGACCCTGTTCGAGAAGCGCATCCAGGGCAGCCTGTTCGGTTCCGGCGACCCGTTCCACGACATCCCGCGGATGGTGGAGCTCTACCGGTCCGGCGACCTGAAGCTGGACGAGCTGATCACCACCACCTACACCCTCGACCAGGTCAACCAGGGGTACCAGGACCTGCTGGACGGCAAGAACGTCCGCGGCGTGATCGTGTATGGCGGCTCCTGAGCCTGATCCGCCCGCCGCGCCGATGGGCGGGGCGGGCCGGGCCCCGCCCATCGTGGGGCTGCGGCGGGAGCGCGAGGTGCTCACCGTAGCGCTGGACGCCGGCCGGCACGTGGTGATCGAGGGGCCGCCGGGCACCGGCAAGTCCACCCTGCTGCGCGACATCGCCCGCCAGGCGGGCCAGGCGGTGGTCTTCGCCGAGGGCAACGCCGAGCTCACCCCGGCCCGGCTGGTCGGCCAGTACGACCCCGCGCAGGTGCTGAACGAGGGGTACGTGCCGGCCAGCTTTACCGACGGGCCGCTGCTGCGGGCGATGAGGTCCGGCGCCCTGCTGTACCTGGAGGAGTTCAACCGGGTGCCGGAGGAGACGCTCAACGTCCTGATCACGGTGCTCACCGAGGGCGAGATCGCGGTGCCCAGGCTCGGCACGGTGCGGGCCAGCGCCGGGTTCCGGCTGGTCGCCGCCATGAACCCGTTCGACGCGATCGGGACGGCGCGGGTGAGCCACGCCATCGCCGACCGGATCTGCCGGGTGGTGCTCGGCTACCAGGACGAGGCAGCCGAACGGGAGATCACGGCCACGGCCACCGGGCGCGGCGGCGAGGTGGTGGCCTTCGCGGTGACGCTGACCCGGGCCACCCGGGACCACCCCGACGTGCGGATGGGCGCGTCCGTGCGGGGCGCGATCGACCTCGTGCTGCTGCTGGCCGGCCTGGCGAGGCTGCGCGGCGAGAAGGGGATGGCTCGGGCGAGCACCCGCGACGCGGCGCACGCCGCGCTCTCCGGGCGGATCCGGATCGCCGACGGGTGCGACCGGGCCCCGGAGTCGGTGCTGGATGAGCTGCTGGGCCTGCTCTGGCCGGCGGACTCGCCGCTGCCCCTGCTCCCCGATGGCGGCACCACCCACGACGGCGGCGCACCGGACGGCCGGGGAAAAGCTGACCGCCTGCCGCCCGCGGCAGGCACCGGCCTGCGGCGCGCGTCCGCCTCGGCGCTGCGCCGCGACCGGGGCGCGGGCGGCGCTGCCGGCGCCCGGCGGACCATCAGCCGCGCCGAGCTGGCGGCCAGGCACCCGTCCTTCGCGGCCGTGTCACCGGCGGTCGGGCAGCTCGACGAGGATGCCTTCGCACGGCTGCTGGCCGCCGGCCCGGACGCCACCGTGACGCTCCTGGCCGACCTCGCCCGGGCCACCGACCGTGATCTGCGCGCGGCCGCGCAGCGGCTGGCGGCCCGGGTCTTCTTCCGGCTGGGCCACAGCGGCCAGCGGCCGGCCCGGGGCACCCGCCGGCTCGGCGTCGGCCGCGGCGAGGGTGATCTCGACCTGGACCGCACCATCGACCGCTGGTCGCCGCCATGGCCGCCGGGAGCCGGCGACCTGGTGACCCGGTCATGGCTCGCCCAGCGCCGCGCGCTGTGCCTGCTCATCGACGCCAGCGGCTCGATGTCCGGCCTTGCGGTCGCGATAGCGACGGTGGCGGCGGCCAGCGTGATCCTGGCGGCCGACGGGCGGCTGGCGCCCGGGATCCTCGCGTTCAGTGGCGGCGTCACGGTGCTGCAGGCGCAGGGCACCCGCCGCCCACCCGGGGAGCTCGTCGGCGACCTGGTGGGACTGCGCGGGCACGGGGTGACCGACCTGGCGGCCGCGCTGCGCGCCGCGGCCGGCCAGCTGGCCGGCGCCGCCGCTGACGAGCGGGTGGCGGTGCTGATGTCCGACTGCCAGCCGACCGCCGGCGGTGACCCCGCGCTCGCGCTGACCGGGATCAGCCGGCTGCACGTGCTGTGCCCGCTGCCCACGGCGGAGTCGGCGGCCGCGGCGGCCGCCCTGGCCCGCCGGGGCGGCGGGCTGAGCCAGCCGCTCGGCAGGCTCGCTGACGTGGCGCCGGCGCTGACCCGCGTGCTCTCCTGACCCGTGCTCTCCTGGCCCGTGCTCTCCTGGCCTGCCCGCCGCCGGGCCCCTGGGCGGCTTGTGGGATGGCACGGCGTCAGCGCCCGGTGAAGGCGGGCTGGCGCTTCTCGGCAAAGGCGCGCTGGCCCTCGCGGTAGTCATCGGAGGTGAAGCAGGCCTCCATCATCGCCTCGACCCGGGCCATGTCCCGGCCATCGGGGGGCCGGCCCGCCTCCCGGATCGCGGTCTTGCACGCGGCGACGGTGAGCGGCGCGTTCTGCGCGATGCCGCGGGCCAGGGCCATCACCTCATCCCGCAGGGCCGCGGCCGGGACGACCCGGTTGACCAGGCCCATCTGGAGGGCTTCCGCCGCGGTGAACCGCCGGGCTGAGAACAGCAGCTCCGAGGTCCAGGCCGGGCCGATGAGGTTCACCAGGGCCGTCACGCCGGGGAAGCCGGGACCGAGGCCGAGCCGGGCGGCCGGCACACCGAACTGGCTGTCGCCGGAGGCGATGCGGACGTCGGCCTGCACGGCGGTGAGCAGGCCCCCGCCCATGCAGAACCCGCGGATCATGGCGATGACGGGCTTGTCCAGCCGGGCCCAGGCGCGGTTGAGCTCTTCCCCGGCCCGGTCGTACTCGGCGCGGGCGGCGGCGGAGGTGCGCCGCTGCGCGAACTCGGAGATGTCAGCGCCCGAGGCGAACGCCTTGTCCCCGGCTCCGGTGAGGACCACGACGCGGACATCGGTGTCCGCCTGGAGCGCTGCCAGCAGGCCCGGCAGCGCGGCCCGGATCTCGCCCGACAGGGCGTTGCGCTTGCCGGGGTTGTTGAAGGTCACGACGGCGACGGCGCCGGCCGTCTCGGCAAGCAGCTGCCCGGTGCCGGTGTCGTGCCGGGTGGGCGGGCTCGGTGACGTCATGCGGGTCCTTTCAGATCACTGCCTGGGCGCGGAGCCGGTCGATCTCCGCGGGCGGGTAGCCCAGCTCGGCGAGCACTTCGGCGGAGTGCGCGCCGAGACCGGGGCTCGGCGCCCGGACGGTGGCGGGCGCACCGGTCATCCGCACGGCGTTGCGGAGGATGTCCAGCCGGCCGAGGGCCGGATGCTCCACCGACCCGGTCATCGCCAGGTGCCCGACCTGCGGGTCGGCGAACACCTCGTCCATCCGGTAGACCGGCCCGCACGGCACGCCGGCCTGGTTGAGCGTCTCGACCCACGCGGCGGTGGTCCGGGTGCGCAGCCGTTTGGCAATCAAATCGTTGAGCTCGGCCCGGTTCGCCGACCGCTTGGCCGCCGTGTCGAACCGCGGGTCGTCCGGGATGCCAGGCAGCCCGATCGCCTCGCACAGGCTGGGCAGCAGCCGGCCGCCCGCGCCCGCGATGTTGACGTAGCCGTCGGCGGAGGCGAAGCAGCCCATCGGGACGCTGACCGGGTGGTGGTTGCCGGCCTGCGCCGGAACCTCCTTGTCGATGGTCCAGCGGGCCGCCTGGAAGTCCATCATCGCGATCATGGATTCCAGCAGGGAGGTCTGCACCCAGCGGCCGGTCCCGGTCCGGTCCCGGTCGTGCAGGGCGACCAGCACGCCGATGGCGAGGTAGAGGCCGGCGGCCAGGTCGGACACGGGAACCCCGGCGCGTACCGGCCCGGTGCCCGGTAACCCGGTGACGCTCATCAGGCCGCCCATCCCCTGGGCGATCTGGTCGACGCCGCCCCGGCCGGCGTAGGGGCCGTCCTGGCCGAAGCCGGAGATCGACCCGTAGACCAGGCGCGGGTTCCGCGCGTGGACGGTGCCGAAGTCGAAGCCCAGCCGGTGCTTGACCGGGGGCCGCATGTTCTCGATCAGCACATCGGCCGTGTCGACCAGGCGCATCAGCA
>Ga0335081_10014021_pt1 | contig 12964 bp, 6 predicted proteins | sample Lox_Sample_35_FD_206713 | JGI IMG/M metagenome (GOLD analysis project Ga0335081, IMG submission 206713) | Soil microbial communities from Loxahatchee National Wildlife Refuge, Florida, United States - Lox_Sample_3.5 | ecosystem: Environmental > Terrestrial > Soil > Wetlands | place: USA: Florida...
CACGGTGGACGGCGCCGCGCAGGGACAGCCAATCGCGTTGCAAACTGGAGGACTTTTCGGAACGCAGGCGCAGGCCGCGGCGGTGCTGACGGGATTAAGCACCGGGCCGCACGTGATCGGCGCGACCTATGACGGGAGCAGCGACGCCAACTACACGAGCGTGCCCCCTGGCAATGGCCCGAATGAATCGGCGTTTCCGGTGACGGTGGGCAACGGAACCGGCAGTAATAGCAGCACGACGACCTTGAGTATTGCGACGCAACCCGGAAATCTGGGAGACATGGGTGCGTTCAGCGTGAACGTAACCCCGGCCAGTGCGACCGGAACGGTGACGCTGTGGGACACCGTGGGGCCGCGGAGCGCGCCGGTGAATATCAGCGGCGGCGCGGCCACGATTCAACTGGAGTGGACGCAAGGCGGAAATTTCTCGGTGTACGCGGTGTATTCGGGAGACGCGAATAACGCGGCGTCTTCCAGCGCGGCGCGCAGCTTCACGGTGCAGCCAGGAGTTCCGCAGGTGGCGCTGACGGCGCAGGGGCCGAGCGGCGCACTTTCGCAGACGACGCTGCTGGCGAACGTGACGGGAAACCTGAAGAGCGGGACGCTGGCTACGCCGACCGGGGCAGTGGAGTTTTGGGATTCGGTGAACGGCGGCGCAGCGCAGATTTTGACGACGTTGCAGTTGACGCCGGGCGCGGCGGGCGCGGCGGTGGCGGGAACGCGCATGCGTTTGCCGAACGGAACCAACAGCGTTTATGCGCGCTACCGCGGAGACAACAACTGGCAGCCGGAAAACTCGGGGAACGTTACGGTGGCCGGGTTCGCGGTGAGCGCCAGTCCGAATCCATTGAGTTTCCAGGCTGGGTCTCCGGGGACGGCGACGATCAACGTGAATCCTTCGGGGGGATTCACCGGAACGGTGAGCTTGAGCTGCCCCCCGGGAAGCGCATTCGCGCTGGCGGGATATACGTGTTCGTTCAGCCCGCAGCAAGTGAACGTCGCGGGAGCAGGCCCAGAGACCGCCATGCTGACGTTGACGCCAGCCGTTACGGTTACAGGAGCGGCCGCACCGGCTATTCGGCCTCAGTATCCGAGCGCAACTTTTTGGCCGGGAGCCGGGTTATGGTTGGTTGTCCTGGTGGCGTGTGCGCTTGCTGCCGGGGCCCGACTGGCAATTCAGCAAACCTGGGGGCGGCAGGGTTCGCCGGCATGGACGAGAGGGTGCACGGCGCTGGCAGCCAGCCTGATTCTTGGATGTGGCGGAGGAGGGGGAGGTGGCGGGGGAGGACTGTCGCCGACGACGACCAGTTTGAGCGTGACGCAAAACGGGACTGGATTGCGCGTTGTGGTTTTGGTCAAGTCCAGCGGGGCGACGCCCAGCGGCAACGCAAGTCTCACCGTGGACGGCGGGGCGCCGATGACCGCGGGAGTGTCGGCGGGCACGGTTACGTTTGTGTTTACGCTGAACCCGGCGGTGGGCATCCACACGCTGGATGCGCACTATTCAGGGGATGCGAACAATCAACCTTCCGACTCCGGGCAGAAGACGACGGTGGTAACCGGAAGCACGACGATTGAAATAAATGGGAACAGCGGGACCGTGAGCGTGCCAACGACGCTGGCAGTGAACCTGAACTAGAAGAAGCGGCATCCCCGGCGAAGTTGCATTTAGGTTAAATTCAAGAAAACCGGGTAAACTAAATCGCCCGCCCATGCATCTTTACTGAATCAGTAAGCACGAATTGCTCTCCTGGAAATGGGGCCGAGAGTCCGCGATTCCTGCCGTGGAACACGCTAGGAAGTGAAGATTCAAATTCAGGAGCCAATCCGAAACATGAGAACGACCACAAGTGTGCTGACTGCTGGCCTTGGGATCCTGCTGCTTTCACTGAGCGCGCCGGGGAGCCGCGGGCAAGCGCCGCGCGTCCCGTCGAGAATCGTGGAAAAAATCGATGATACGCGCACGGTACAACTGAAAGGCAACGTGCACCCGCTGGCGCGGCCGGCGAACGACCGCGGGGCGGTGGCCGATTCGCAGCCGATGTCGCGGATGCTGCTGATGCTGCAACGGAGCCCGCAACAGGACGCGGCACTGCAGCAATTGATTGACGCGCAACAGACGAAGGGATCCGGGAGCTACCATGCGTGGCTGACGCCGGAGCAGTTTGGCAAGCAGTTCGGGCCATCGGATGCGGACGTGCAAACGGTGACGGACTGGCTGACGCAACAGGGCTTTCAAGTGGCCAAGGTGTCCGCGGGGCGCACGGCGATCGAGTTCAGCGGAACCGTGGGGCAGGTGCGCAACGCGTTTCACACGGAGATCCACCAGTTTGCGACGAACGGGGAGACCCACTTCGCCAACGTAAGCGAGCCCTCGGTGCCGGAGGCACTGGCGCCGGTGGTGCGGGGTCCGGTGACGCTGCATAATTTTCCGAAGCATTCGTATTCGCACAATAAAGGAACGTACCGCTGGAACCGGCAAACGGGCGAAATCACGCCGGAGTTCACCTTCACCACGCCGCAAACCGGGGTGACGTTCGCGCTGGGCCCGGGCGATTTCACCAAAATTTACAACGTGCCTGCGGGCGCCACCGGCGCGGGGCAGACCATCGCGATCGTAGGGGATTCCAATATCAACGCGCAGGACGTGATCGCATACCGCAGCATGTTCGGCCTCTCGACCAATAATTTCACGCAAGCCAACAATGTGCTGGTGAACGGGCCGGACCCGGGACTCAACGGGGATGAGGGCGAAGCGGATCTGGACGTGGAACTCGCGGGAGCCATCGCGCCGCAAGCGAACATCCTGCTGGTGACCTCGGCAAATACGACCTCCAATCCCACGCAGGTGACCGCGGGGATCGACCTTTCGGCGCTCTACGTGGTGGACAACGACCCGGCGGTGAACGGAGTTCCGGCCTCGGTGCTGAGCGAAAGCTTCGGGGAGTGCGAACCAACTCTCGGGGCCAATCAAAACATTTTCTACAACACGCTGTGGCAGGAGGCTGCGGCCGAGGGGATCACGGTGGTGGTTTCGACCGGAGACAGCGGACCATCGGCGTGCGACCCCGATTATACACAGACGATCACGACCGCGGCGGTGGACGGACTGGCGGTAAATGGGATTGCGTCAACGCCGTACAATACGGCGGTCGGCGGGACGGATTTTGACCCGTCGGCAACCACCAGCAACAGCAGCACCTTCTGGAACCTGACGGTGGGCACGGTAAATTCGGCTTTGGGCTATATTCCGGAAACCACCTGGGACGATTCGAATTGTGCGTTTAATTTTCCCACCGCCTGCGCGAACGTGGATCCAAACGGCAACGATTTGGCCGCGGCGGGCGGGGGCATCAGCAATTGCGGCTTCTGGACAAGCACGAATGGAAGCTGCAACCACGGGTATCCGATTCCGGCCTACCAGGCGAGCCCGCACAATTCCGTGTCGACGCAGTACCGGTCGATTCCCGACATTTCCTCTTTTGCGAGCAACGGAAACAACAATGTGGCCGTGATCGTGTGCCAATCGGACGAGAACCCGCAGGGGGCTTCGTGCAACCTGTCGAGCCCGTACACGGATTTCAACCTGGTGGGTGGAACGTCGGCGGCGACGCCGGTGTTCGCGGCCATCGTGGCGCTGCTGAACCAGCAGACCGGAGCGCGCCAGGGAAATGTCAACTATGGCTTGTACGGACTGGCGTTCAACGATTCCAATTACACGAACGGCAACTGCAACGCTTCGGTGGGCAATACGCCGGCGGCGACTTGCGTTTACAACGACGTGAGCAAAGGAAACATCGGTGTGGCGTGCGTATTAGGCGCCACGAGCAACGCCGACGGGAGCACGAACTGGTGCAATCCCGGGAATGGAACCAACACGAATTTCGGCGTAACCGTAATCAACGGCACGAACACCGTGGCGTTTGGGGCGAGAGCCGGCTATGACGCGGCGACGGGGCTCGGTTCCGTCAACGTGACCAATCTTCTGAACCGCTGGAGCTCGTTCAGCCGCACCTCCACAAACACCACGCTTTCCAATCTGAGCGGCGGGACCATCTCCGGCGCAACATTCACGGCAAAGGTGACGGTGACGCCGTCCACGGCAACGGGCACTGTGGCGTTCACGGCGCTGGCGTCGGATCAGACCACCATTCTGGCGGTGTTTGGAGGCCTGTCTTCTTCCGGGGCAGGAGGGACCGTACCCTTCAAGCTGTCCGGCGGGACCGCGCAGGTTCAGACGAATCTTTTGCCGCCGGGAACGGCCTACATTTCGGCCTCCTACAGCGGGGACGTGAACAACGCGGCCAGCACTTCGATGCCGGTGATGCTGAGCGGAACGGTGACGGGGAACAACATAACGCCCCGGGTGCAGGTGAGCCTGGTGACGTTCGACAGCAACAACAATCCGGTCTTGAGTACGTCCGGGAGCGTGAGTTACGGGTCACCCTACGTTCTGAATGTGGTGGTGAGCAACGGCGGGCAGAATTGCGGCTACGGCTATCCATACACATTGCCGCCGTTCCCCTGCCCGACCGGGAAGATCGCCATGACCGACAACGGCCAGCCGCTCAACGACTTTCCGAGCGGACCAAGCTCCAACGCCACGAACATCGCCAAGCTGAGCAACCAGGGCGGCCTGGTGGAGGATGGCAACGTGCAACTCCCCGGCGGAAGCCACAGCATCACGGCGTCGTTCACCTCCGCGGATACCAACTTCACGAATGGCAACGGCAATACAGTGGCGGTCACCGTGACACCGGCGCAGACGGCTATGATCCTTGCCAGCAACCTGAATGTGATCAGTTCTGGGGAGTCGGTGACCTTGACCGCGGTGGTGGGTTCGCTGAGCAATTCCAGCCAGGGACCGACCGGGAGCGTGCAGTTCACGAACAACGGAACGAATCTCGGGCAGGCAGTCACCTGCAAGCCGGCCGGAGCTGTCTTTAACCCGGACATGACGTTGGCGAACGGAGCATCCTGCTCGGCGCAGCTGACCACGTCGATTGCCGCGCTCTTCCCGCCGCCAGCGGACGGGCCGCGGCAGACGATGCCGTTGCTGCCCCTTCTGGTGGCGCTGGCGAGCCTGGCGCTGTTTGCGCTGGGCTGGCGCTGGATTCCGCAGAACCGGCGGCGCGCGTACGTCTACGCCGGGTTCCTGGCGTTTGCGTTGCTGGCCGTGGGCATCGCGGGTTGCGGAGGAGGCGGCGGGAGCAGCGGCGGCGGGCAAACCGTGACGATCAAGGCGGTCTATCCGGGCGACACGAACTACGCGACGTCTTCGAATACGACGGCCATCACGGTGCAATAAAACACATCGAAACCAAGCGCGGCCAACGCGTTGTTGGCCGTTCGCGAAAGGCGCTCCGGAAACGGGGCGCTTTTTGCTTTTTCAGGAGGCGAGCAAGGAAGCTCGCGAGGTGGAGTATCGAAGGGGGAACGTCGCCGACTAGACACGCAAACCACAGGGTGCTATGCTGCGCGGGCCTTGAGGATTGGCCGTCAGGTCCCACGGAAAATCCTCAACGTCGGTTCAGCAAGCAGTAAATCCAAGATTATCGAGCGGTTATGAACCTACACCGAGTGGTTCTGCGCTGTTCGCTCCTCAGCGTTTCCCTTCTGGCACTTCATCCTGAAATCGCGCGCGGACAAGTGCGTCCACGCGTGTCCGAAGCGGTGGACGACGCGAAGCGCGTCACGCTGACGGGCAATGTGCATCCGATGGCGCGGGCGGAGTTTGATCGCGGAGCGGTGGGCGACGGCCAGCCGATGAACCGCATCCTGCTGCTGCTGAAACGCAGCGACGAGCAGGAAGCGGCGCTCGAGGCAATGCTGCAGAAGCAGCAGGACAAGAGTTCGGGGAGTTACCACCAGTGGCTGACGCCGGAACAGTTTGGGGCGCAATTTGGCCCGGCGGATTCAGATATTCAAGCAGTGACGAACTGGCTGAGCGGGCAGGGATTCACGGTGAACCGGGTGTATCGGGGACAAACGGTCATCGAATTTTCGGGGAGCGCGGGGCAGGTGCAGCGGACGTTTGGCACGGCGATTCACAGCTACGTGGTAAACGGAAAGACGTACTCGGCGAACGCGAGCGATCCCCAGATTCCCGCGGCACTGGCGCCGGTGGTGGCGGGCGTGGTGTCTCTGCACAATTTTCCGCGGCAGTTTTACTCGCGGCGTTTCGGCACAGTACGGCGGTCGGAGGGGAAAAACGTGCTGGAAGCGATCGATCCCCTGGTGACCAACACGTACGACGAAACTTATGAGGTCGGGCCCGGGGACTTCGCCAAGATTTACGGGACGCCGGCCATGTGCGGGACCCCGGCCGCGAAGTGCAACGGGGCGGGCCAGACAATCGCGATCGTGGGGGAAACGAATCTGAATGTTGCGGACGTGCAGCAATTCCGGAGCATTTTCGGAATGCCGGCGACGTTTGACGGGACAAGCATCGTGTACAACGGAGAAGATCCGGGCATTACTTCGGTTGACGAGGAAGCCGAAGCGCTGCTGGACACGCAGTGGTCGGGCGGAGCGGCACCTGGCGCGACGATCAAGTTCGTACTGTCGGCGTCGACGTCGGCTTCGCAAGGCGTGGACCTTTCGGCGCTGTACATCGTGGAGAACAACCTGGCCGGGGTGATGAGCGAGAGCTACGGCGAATGCGAGTCCAACCTGGGCACGACGGAAAACTCCTTCGTGAGCAATCTGTGGCAACAGGCGTCGGCGCAAGGCATCACCGTATCCGTTTCGTCGGGAGACAGCGGGTCGGCCGGCTGCGACAATCCGAATTCGGAGGGTATCGCAACGCACGGGCCGGCGGTGAATGGATTGGCGTCGACGATTTACAACGTGGCGGTGGGCGGAACGGACTTCGACGAATTTGGCAAGTGGAATAACTATTGGAACGCCACCACAAACGATCCGGTCACGGGAGCATCGGCGCTGGGTTACATTCCGGAAATTCCGTGGAACCAGAGCTGCGCGCAGTTGGGGGCGAGCGGGTGCAACATCAATACCACGCCGCCGTATCTGCAGAACATCGTGGCCGGGGGCGGAGGACCGAGCACGCAATACAGCCGGCCGAGCTGGCAGATGGGAGTGAGTGGAACGCCGAGCGGCGACGGAAAGCGGGACCTGCCGGACGTGTCGCTGCTGGCCAGCCCGGGATTCAACGGGAGCGGATTTCTCTACTGCCAGAGCGATGCCTCCGCGGCTTGCACTGTTTCGCCCGGATTTGCGGGACCCAGCCTGTACTTCGGAGTGATTGGTGGAACCTCGGCGTCGGCGCCGGCGTTTGCGGGAATTATGGCGATCGTCAACCAGAGCCAGGCGACGACGCAGAATCCCGCGCCACGCCAGGGAAACGCCAACTACATTTTGTATGCGTTGTCGAACAAGGCGGGAGCCTATGGGGCGAACTGCGCCGCGAACAAGCCACCGGCTTCGACTTGTGTGTTTAACGACGTTGTCTCCGGGAGCACGGCTCTCCCCGAGGGGGGAGTGGCGGTAGCGGGAACGAACAGCGTGCCGTGCCAGAAGAGCATCACGAGTTGCCACACGGTGTCAGGATCGACATCGCAAATCGGGGTATTTGAAACCACGGCAACGCCGCCGGTGCTGGATTGGACGGCGGGGGCCGGGTACGACATGGCCACGGGATTGGGGACGTTGAACATCGGCAACCTGATCAGCAATTGGGGCAGCGTTTCGACGGTAGCGACCACGACGAGCCTCACGCTGAGTCCGATGACGGGAATCAAACACGGATCGGAGAGCGTGACGGCGACGATTGGGGTGACGCCGACCAGCGGGACGGCCACGGGAACGGTTTCGCTGATCGCGACGCCGGCAGCGGGAACACAGTTTGGCGCGGGGCAATTTACGCTGGGTACGGGCGGAAGCGTGACGGGAAGCGTGGTGAATCTGCCGGGAGGAACGAGCTATCAGGTGTACGCGCACTACTCCGGAGATGGGACGAACGCACCAAGCGATTCGACACCGGTTTCCGTGAGCGTGTCGCCCGAGAGCAGCAAGACGTTTATCGTGGTGCCCACGTTCAATCCGAACACGGGAAACGTGATCAATTCCAACGCCAGCAGCGTCGTGTACGGGAGCTCGTACATTGTGCGGGTGTATGTGACGAACAGCGGTGGATCGGCGAGCACGACCGGGGCGCCAAACGGGGCGTGTTCGCAAACCGGGAGCGTGACCTGCCCCAGCGGAACAGTTTCCTTGACGGCCAACGGGAATCCCGTGGATGGCGGCACGTTCCAACTGGACAACATCGGCTATACGCGCGATATCGTGCCGACGCTGCCGGGCGGAACGTATCCGCTGGCCGCGGCGTATAGCGGGGACGCGAGTTATACGTCGAGCAGCGCTTCGGAGTCGTTCACGGTGACGCCGGCGGCGACGACGCTGAATCCGCCGACCACCGGAAGCAACATCTCGTTAATTGGGCAGCCAGCGGCCGTCAACGTGATGCTGAACACGCAGGCTTTCACGGGAGTTTTGCCAACGGGGACATTCACGTTCTACGATGGCAACACAGCATTGAATAGCCCCGTGACGATCATCAGCAGCAATCCCCCCTCTGGATCGACGTCTGCATTTCTGGTCGCACAGATCAGCCCCACCTTCAGTGCTACGGGCAACCACACGATTACGGCGAAGTACAGCGGCGACGGGAACTACGCTGCCGCCACCAGCGCGGGAAGCGTGACATTGGACGTGGTTTACCCCACGGCGATGACACTAAGCGGCTCCACTTCGGCGATCAATTATGGCCAGAGCGTCAATTTGACGGCGGTAGTAACGAGCCAGGGGAAAAGTCCGGGCATGACCGGCCAGGTTCAATTTCAATTCAGCGGAATGGCTTCGTTCACAAACGTAGTCGCCACGCCAGGCACGGATGGCAGCGGCAACCAGACCCTGACCGTGACGGCAAGCTCCGTGCCGCAAGGGACGGGTGTGTACTATGCATCGTATGTTGGAGACACAAATTACGAATACGCTAATTCGACGACCGCGTTTGTGAACGTGACTGTCCCCGATTTCAGCTTGAGTCCACAGAACGGCGTAAGCGTAGTACCGGCTGCGGGTCAGACGGGTTCCGCGCCCATTACGGTTACCCCGTTGAACCCGACCATACCGAGTACTGTCTCCTTCCAGTTGGCCTCGTCTACTGTGGTGGCCGGATATACATTGAGTATCAATCCTTCTCGGGTCAATCTGAACGGCTCTGCGGTGAATACGGTGCTGACGCTGACGCCAAACGGGAGCAACGCAACCACGACGGTACGAGCTCAGGCTCGTAGAGCTGAAATGGTCGCGATTGGTTCAGGCAGCTGGTGGCGCGTCTGGGCCGTGGTGGGCCTCTCGTTGTTCCTCCTTATTGGTTTGCCCGGAAGGCGGCGGAAATTCCGTTTGGCCCTTGGTTTGAGCGCCAGCTTGCTGCTCTATTTTGGGGTTGGCTGCGGAGGCGGGGGAGGTGGGGGAGGCGGGGGAGGTGGAGGGGGTGGTGGAGGCGGTAACAAAACTCCTACTAGTATCTCTCTGGCGAGTTCGGGAGCGAAAGTGGCGCAGTTAGCCAACTACACCATTACGGCAACGGTCACAGGTAACTCAACCCCGACTGGGGCAGTGAGTTTCTATGATTATGGGACCCTCGTTGTAGGACCGGTCGCGCTGGCCGATGGCCAGGCCCAAATGTCGAATAGTAATTTCGACTTCATTGGTGTCCACCAAATCACCGCAAAGTACAGTGGAGACACATCCAATCAGGCCTCAACGTCGTCGGCCTTGAGTCAGACAATCACGGGAACTATTCCGATCAGCATTTTGGCAAGCACTGGACCTGATCAGCATGACATTTCAGCGAGCGTGGGCATTCAGTAGTTCCAACCAAACGCGGCCACTCGTTAGCTTCTGTTAGTTCTGAGCGACGGGCGGGAAGAAGATGTTCCAGAATTGGGGCGAAGGCGCGGTGAATTCGACGGGGACGAGGGAGCCTTCGGCGTTGAGTTGCGGCGGGCGGACGACGTGGGCCTCGACTTTTTTCTGGGTCTTGGGATTTTCGATCGAGAGCTTGGTGCCCTGGGAAATGCCTTCCGGCAAAATGATCATGGCGCCGCTGGCGCTGACGGTGTGCGTGAAACCGTGAAGCGGATTGGCTTTACCGGGAATGTGAATCACCACGGCCATCCTGAGCAGGACACGCTGGGCGCGGCGGCGCTCCTCGGCGGTCTGCGGGCGGGCGATGGGGCCGCTGCGCTTGACCTGCTGGCCGGCCGGCGCGGGGGGTGCGGGGGAATTGAGCTTCTGCGGAGGCGTCATAGTTCGATCCCCCAAAAGTCCATATCCGGCGCGACGAGTTCGACGCCGTATTCCCAGCCTTCGGGCTGGCGATTCCCTTTCCAGACAATGACGGCGGCGTTGCTGTTTTCGGTGGCGAGATTGGTGAGCGCGACGCGCTGCTGCAGCTCGAAATCGGTCGGCAAAACCACCATGCAGCCATAGGGATTGACGGTGCGAGTGACGGCTTCGACGCGCTCGCGCTGCGTCTCGGTGGCGTCCCACTCCAGGCGAATCTGCACGCGGGAATTCATGCGGCGTCCGCGGCGCTTTTCACTATAGCGCGCGCCAACTTCCTTCAATTCGCGCAGTTTTACCGTCATTTGGGCCTCTATCTGGCCATGCTAGAGTTGGAGGGAAAGACGGTCAATGGTACGTTTACGGCGGAGCATGCGAAAGAGTAGCTGTCCAAAAGGACAGGGGAAAGGCGTAAGTTGAAGAATTTCATCGTCAATGCGGACGATCTGGGGTGGACGGAGGGGGTGAACCGGGGGATTGCGGAGGCCCACCGCCAGGGGCTAGTGACCAGCACTTCCCTGCTGGCGAATGGGCGCGCGTTTGCCTCGGCGCTGGAGGTGAGCCGGAACTTCCCCGCGCTGGGCATCGGGGTACACCTGAATTTGAGCGACGGGCCGCCGACGGCGGAGGCCGGGAGCGTGCGGAGTTTGTTGAATGAGGCGGGCGATCTGAGCGGCGGGCCGGAAAGTTTACTGCTGCGGATTGCCTCGCGAAAGTTGTCCAGCGAAGAGGTGGAGCGGGAGTGGGACGCGCAGATCGGGAAGATCCGGAGCACGGGAGTGACGCCGACGCATCTGGACGGCCACAAGCACGTCCACATGCTGCCGGGATTGTTTGAGGTGGCGCTGCGGCTGGCGCGAAAGCACGGGATTGGAGCGATCCGGATTGCACATGAAGAGTCCAAGCTGCGGTCGGTGCTTTCGGCGGGGCGCGAGCAGTCCGCCCGGGTGCTGCTGATGCAGGGCGTACAGGCGCGCGGGTTGAAGCTGCTTGCGAGGGACGCGCGGGAGATGGCAGAGCGGGCGGGGATCGCGGCGGCGGATTACTTCTGCGGGATCGCGCAGACCGGAGTGATGACGCGGGAGGGGATGGAGCGGCTACTGGAAATGCTGCCGGAGGGGACGACGGAGTTCATGTGCCACCCGGGATATGTGGATGAAGAACTGCGGCGGAGCGCGACGCGGCTGAAGGAATCGCGGCAGGAGGAACTGGAGATCTTAACGGACCCGGGAATCAGAAAACTTGTCGCCACGAAGGGGATTCGCCTGATAAACTATGGTTTCGTGGCGCAGGCGGCGTAGCCGCGCCAGCACAGATTCGACGACCCAGGGGAAGAGGCGGAACCGCAGTCCGCGCCGTGCAGAGAGAGGCAATGAAACGCCGTATGCGAAGCGACGCGTCCATCCGATATTCCGTAGTCGTTCCCTTCTATAACGAGCAAGAGAACATCCCGACGCTGTACATGAAGATCACGGAAGTGATGGATTCGGTCGGCGAACCCTACGAGATGGTGTTTGTGGACGACGGGAGCAAGGACAATTCGTACCGGGTGCTTTCGGATATTTACGAGCACGACCGGCGGGTGAACGTGGTGCGGCTGCGGCGCAATTTCGGGCAGACCCCGGCACTGAAGGCGGGTTTCGATTTTGCGCGGGGCGAGATCGTGATTTCCATGGACGGCGACCTGCAGCACGATCCGGAAGAGATTCCGCGGTTCCTGGAAAAGATCGAAGAGGGCTACGACCTGGTGAGCGGGTGGCGGCACCAGCGGAGAGATCACTGGCTGATGCGGCGGCTTCCGAGCCGCGCGGCGAACTGGCTGATGGCCAAACTGTCGGGGATTGACCTGCATGATTTCGGGACGACGTTCAAGGCGTACCGCCGCGAGATTTTGCAGGAGATTCAGTTATACGGCGAACTGCACCGGTTCATTCCGGCGCTGGCGAGTTCGACGGGCGCGCGGATCGCGGAAGTGCCGATTTCGAATCCGGACCGGAAGAGCGGAAAGTCCAATTACGGGATCGGGCGTACGATCCGCGTGTTTTTCGATCTGATCATGGTGAAGTTCCTGCTGGATTATTCCACGCGGCCGCTGCAGTTTTTCGGACTGCTGGGACTGGCGGGAAGCGGAAGCGGGTTTCTGCTGGGGATGCTGCTGGTGCTGGACAAGATCGTCTATCACCAGAACATCATGACGGAGCACGGACCGCTGCTGTTGCTGGCAATTGCGCTGTTCGTGAGCGGGATTCAATTTGTTTCGATGGGGCTGCTGGGCGAGATCAGCTCGCGGACGTATTATGAATCGCAGAACAAGGCGATTTACGCGCTGCGGGAAGTGAAGACACACCGGAAGGAATTGGGAGACTCGGCGGAGCCGGCGCGGCCGAGCGGGAGTTCGGAGCGGTAGATTTGGAGTAAGGCGGATTTTGAAAACCCCGGTCTTGGACCGGGGTTTTTTGTTTTTGGGATGGAGGTAATACGGGATTTCGGGCGGGCCGGGAAGGCGGGCGATTGACGAGGTTGCGGGAAAGAGCCGACCTAAAGGTCGGCCAGTACACAAACCGGGAGAGCGGAGAAGAAAAGAAGGCGGCGT
>Ga0335081_10014023_pt1 | contig 12964 bp, 9 predicted proteins | sample Lox_Sample_35_FD_206713 | JGI IMG/M metagenome (GOLD analysis project Ga0335081, IMG submission 206713) | Soil microbial communities from Loxahatchee National Wildlife Refuge, Florida, United States - Lox_Sample_3.5 | ecosystem: Environmental > Terrestrial > Soil > Wetlands | place: USA: Florida...
CCAAGCATGACTTGGTCGACTTTTGTTTCTTTCATGTCGGCTACTTTGACGATGTTACCTGGGCTGTGAGGTGCCGCCGCAAGGGGCTCCAAAGTGGTGAGGTCGAGGTCAACGACTTTGTCATATTCTGCGTCACCGTCGGCCTTCAACTCAACCCAATCTGCTTCTCTTCCCTGCGCTTTGAGGAACTTTCTTGTTTCCTCGTCTGAGGGAAAAATCGACGTGGTTACGCCCATCTCTGCGCCCATGTTAGTAATTGTTGCCCTCTCAGGAACGGTCAGGCTGTTGACACCAGGTCCTGCATACTCCATGACAACACCGACGTTGCCTTTCACCGAGAAAATTTCCAGCATTTTGAGAACAACGTCTTTGGCGGTGACCCACGGCTTGAGTTTGCCAGTGAGGTTGATTTTGTAGACTTTTGGGCAAGTGAGGTAGAACTCACCTCCGCCCATGGCCACTGCAACGTCTAATCCCCCGGCTCCGATGGCTATCATACCGATTCCTCCGCCGGTGGTGGTGTGGCTGTCTGAGCCAAGAAGGGTTTTTCCGGGTTTGCCAAAACGTTCCAGATGAACTTGATGACAGATCCCGTTTCCAGCTTTCGAGTAAATGATGCCGTATTTGGCTGCGACGGTCTGAAGGTACTTGTGGTCGTCGGCGTTTTCGAAGCCTACTTGAATGGTGTTGTGGTCAACATAGCTTACGGAAAGCTCGGTTTTCACTTGCTTTAGACCCATTGCTTCAAACTGAAGATAAGCCATGGTTCCAGTGGCGTCTTGAGTGAGGGTTTGGTCGATTTTTATGCCTATCTCGTTTCCAGGTACATACTCGCCTACTGCAAGGTGTTTTTCAAGTATTTTTCTAGTAATGGATCTTCCCATGAATGTCTCCTCCTTTGGAAAGGTTTGTTTTTCTTTTGTGTATTTAAAGGTTGTCAATTTATGGGAGATTAACATTTCCCTATTTACTTAAACTGAATTTACCAGCAAAAATTGCGACTTAAATGAAATTAAGCTGCTCTTTTTTTGCCATTCTTTATTATCTAAAGCTAAATTGCAGCCGCGAGCATCAAGACATTGGTCACGGAGCAAAAACTAAAGTCTCAGGATGCAATTATGTCACAAGTACTGGTGACTATGATGAAAGTTTTGCTGAACGACGGGATGGATGAAGAAGGAATAAAACTCTTTGAAAACGCCGGAATTGAGACCGACAACGGTAAACTCGACCCAAAAGGTCTAGTTAAACAAATTGGCAAATTCGATGCTTTAGTAGTGCGGAGCGCGACCAAGGTGACGCGAGAAGTTATTGAGTCGGGAATCAAAGGGAAATTGAAAGTCATCGGCAGAGCAGGAGTTGGAACAGACAACATTGACATCCATGCCGCGATTGAAAATGGGGTTATCGTGAAGTCGGCACCTTTTGGGAACACCAATGCCACTGCGGAATTGGCGCTTGCTTTGATGATGAGTGTTTCAAGGAGGGTTGCGCAGGGCCATTGTTCTTTGAAGAAAGGCGTTTGGAGAAAGAAATGTTTTGAAGGCACTGAGCTTTCCGGCAAAACTTTAGGGATCATCGGTTGTGGAAGAATCGGGCAGAAACTAAGCGAACTTACTGCCGGGTTCAACATGGAAACGATCGGGTACGACCCCGTCGCGAAAGTTAGTTCTAGAATAAAGCTTGTCACAAAAGAAGAAGTTCTTTCACAAGCTGATTACGTGAGCATACACGTTAACGGAAACGAAAACGTGATTGGAGAGAAGGAGCTTTGGCTGATGAAGCCGACAGCCTACTTAATCAACACTGCCCGCGGGCGCAACGTAGATGGCAAAGCCCTGTACAACGCTCTTGAAAGCGGCGGTATAGCGGGGGCAGCCTTGGACGTTTTCGAGGAGGAGCCGACCCAGGAAGACTCCGAGTTCAGAAACGAGTTGCGAAAACTGGACAACATTGTCTTTACGCCTCATTTAGGAGCTTCAACCGTGGAGGCTCAGATGAAAACGTCAGTTGAAATGGCGACGGTTGTTATTGATTACCTGATGCGCGGGGATTTTTCGAACGCAGTGAACGTGGGTGAAAGCATCGAGTTTGAGGAGAAGCCCTTCTATCCACTGTTCGTTTACCATGCGGATAAGCCAGGAATGTTTGCCAAGATAGACAAGGTTCTTGCTGATAATGGAGTGAACATCAGAGAGAATCCGTCTAGACAGATTGGGGAAGGATGCGCCATTGCCATTTACCTTGTCCATCAAAAAGTGGGGAAAGACGTAATCGACGAATTGAACGGGCTCGAAGGAGTAATCAGAGCGCAAACATAAAAAAGTCTCTGAAATCAGGCGAATACCCCTTTTCTTGACCCAGCGGGCTCCGCAAAAGCACGTTCTCGTGGTTTCCGCGGGCACCTACAAAGAAATAGTAACCCTTATGGAGCTTTTTTGTAGTTGTCCCGTAGCTAACTATGCAGAAAAGTCATAGCGATCCCCGGAAGTTGCTCGTGAAATTTAAGCTGAAACTTTTTTCTCGTCTCGCTAAGGTATTTAAGTTACACGGATTCCTTTGCTAATTAATTCCAGTGTTCTGGCAAACAATAGCATCAGGAAATAGCCGGTCAACACAACAAATTATCGGGACAAATGGCAACTGTTCTGTCTTGGAAACTTCTTTCCAGAAGAGAGGGGCAAGAAAAGTGGGATGGAATTCAGAGCAAGAGAATAACGCAATTTGGATAAGCAGAGAATTTTCAAAATGCAGCGGGTGCCGCAAATGCGAAATCGCCTGCTCACTTCAAAAAGAAAACAAAATTTGGCCTGAAGCCTCTAGAGTTCGAGTATTCATGCTGATTCCAGGCGCAGAGTTCCCTCACCTCTGCACTCAATGTGAAGATTACCCATGCGTTGGGGCCTGCCCATTCAAGGTTTTAGGCGTTAACAAGGACACCAGCGCCGTCACCGTTGACGCTGAAAAATGCACTGGCTGTGGAAAATGCATCGACGCCTGTCCAGGAAAAATCCCGCACATTCATCCCAAAACCAAAAAGATTTTGATTTGTGACCTTTGCGGGGGCGACCCGAAATGCGCCAAGGTTTGCCAAGAAGGTGGCTGGAATTGCCTAAAAGTGGTTAAAAGGGGAGACCATGAGTTCAAGCTGTATTCCCGAACCCCAGAAGAGACTTCCAAGAACCTTGCCACGAAAATGTATGGTGAGAAAGCGGAGGAATTCATGTAATGTTGGGTTACGCAGGAAAATTTTTGGAAATTGACCTTTCAAATTCAAACTTCAAAAACATAACACTTCCTGACGAATGGCTCAAGGAATATATCGGCGGCAGAGCACTTGCAGCCAAAATCTTAAGCGAAAGGCTGGTTCATAAATGGGAAAAAGTGGATCCATTAGGTCCTGAAAACCTGCTGTTTTTCATGACAGGCCCATTCCAAGGTTACTTCCCCGGTGGCAGAACATGCGTAACGGGCAAGTCGCCTCAAAGCAACGGCATGGTTGGTTCAACCGTCGGCGGCGAATTCGCTGTTGAACTTCGATGCGCAGGCTACGATGGCATAATCGTTTCGGGCAAAGCGGAGAAACCAGTCTACCTGTTCATTAAAGACTCAGATGTTGAGCTCAGGGACGCTGGCAAGGTTTGGGGCAAAGACTGCAAACAAACAGATGCATTGCTGAACCGTGAATGTCGACAGCTGCTCGCTGAACGCTATCCCCATGTTGGCGTCTGGAAACAACCCGCGAAACTCTATATCGGACCATCAGGAGAACACAAAGTAAGGCCGTCAGCAGTCATCGCCAAATGGACTCATGCGGCGGGGTACGGCGGCTACGGCTCAGTTATGGGTTCAAAAAACCTCAAGGCAGTCGCAGTTAAGGGTACAGGTCCATTGCCTGAAGTGGCTGACATAGAGAAAGTTAAGCAGATGATTGATGATGTTTGCAGAGGCTGCTACGGTAACGTGATGTGGCGCAGGTACGGGACGGGTGGTGGAGGTTACAGCTTCGGGGCGGACACAAGTTCTGAACCCGTTCGCAACTGGCAGGAAGAATGGCATGATCAGCGAAGCTACGGCGTCGACCAGTTTGAGAACAGGGTTTGGGTGAAATCGGCTTGGAGTGACTTCGGTTGCCCGACGAACTGCCTGAAAATCAGCTGCATACGAGCAGGCAAATATAAAGGCGCCATAAGCGACAATCCTGACTATGAACTTCAAGCGTTTCTAGGCCCTAACTTGGGCTTGTTCACTCCCGAAGAAAATGTGTTTTTATCTTCGCTTATTGAAGACTTAGGTATGTGCGGCATCCAAGGCGGCAGCGTTTTGGGTTTTGCTGCAGAACTATACCAAAGAGGCATCTTGACCAAGAACGACCTAGACGGCCTCGAGTTGAAATGGGGTGACGCTGACGCCTTCGCTGTTTTGGCAAAGAAAATCGCAAACAGGGAAGGAATAGGAAACATTTTAGCTGAAGGAGTATACCGAGCGGCAATTAAACTTGGGAAAATGAAGAACAAAGATCTTTTACCTTTCGCTATAACGGGAAAGGGCATCAGCATCGGCGCGCATGGAATTCGAAGCGGCATGGACTTTTCACGTGAAATAGGTTATGCGTGCAGTGTACAGGGCGGCGACCACACGTCCATGACTGATATACCAATTGATGGGTGGGGCAGCGAGATTTGGACGACATTTAAAGATTCAGCGGTAATGTGCATCTTCACATCGTTCAGCCTAACACCGACTTTCCGTTACGAATTCTACAACGCCCTCACAGGCCAAACCCTGACACGCAAAGGATGGCTTAACGGCGGCGGGATAAAAACACTGGAGATACAACGGGCTCTTCTGCTACTTGGCGGACCTGACTTAACGTGGAAACCCAATACTGACGATGACAACCCGCAGAGATTCTATGAGCCACTTCCGACTGGACCTTGCAAGGGGCAAGCCGCGAATAAGGCAAGTGTGAAGGAAAAAGTGATGCAATACTACGGTCAAGCCGGGTGGGACCAAAACGGCGTGCCAACGTCGGAGACGCTGACCAAGCTGAAACTGGAACACGTTGATGAAAGTTTAAAAAGATTACGAAAATGAGTACTTTTTCTTTTCAGTAGAAAGCACTGAATCTTTGACAGTTTCTTATGAATCCTCCAAATTTCTTCCTTACTTTTAAAAATTGCATGACCGAAACGCTCGGCGGCAAGTGAATTTTGAGAGCCAAAAAAAGAGAGAAGCAAGTTCATCGTCTGCTTGCATAAGAATCCGAAAAGCGGAAGGCGCGCAAATATCCAAGTCTTAACCCATTATTGAAGGGCTAATGTTTTCTTCGTTTATGTGATGCATAACGTGTAGGGCTAATCCTGTTGCAGCTCCTGCTGACAGCCCTATAAGTAAATCGTTAAGAGGTGCATAATCCCTGACCAGCCCGAAAACTACTAGTACATCGAAGACCACAGCCACCGCCAAGTAGCCTACGCACCACATTTTAACGCTCATTCCTCTAGGTTTCTCGATGCCGATGCCGCCTAGAACGCCGAACATAATCAGAAAACCTACCAAGGCGTAGATCCAATCGAAGTTCATCACTTTCACCTGTTAGTCTGGCTATGTTGGTTTAGCGCCTTATTAGGTTATCGAAGAAGATGCTTCGTAACATAACATCGGCAACACAGCTAACCTTTTTTACCATCAACTCATGAATCAATACTACTTCAAGGATGTGGATGCGTTAACAAACTTCGACCCCAAACAGTGCCACAGATGGGCGCAGTTGCTGCTACTTAGGCAGCAAAAGCTTAAACAAGCATTAATCGCGATTGAGGACGAAGATTTTGATTTGGCGAAGCATCTATCTTCAGAAATTTTCTTAGGAGTTAATGGCAAACTGGCTGATCCTGGCATGTCGGGTTCGCTGCTTTACCATATGGCTATGGTCACAAAGATGGAGGCGGAAACCAGTGTGCTGCTAAACGAGTTGCAACAGTGTTTGCCCGACATATCCCGAAAACTTGAGAGTATCTATGGTGATTTTCAAGCAGACGCCAAAGAACTCACTAGAGAAATAACGACTTTCACTTTAAGTGCCCAAGAAATAGCGGTGAGCACACATCTTCAGAACCCAGTCAAAATTAACCTTTTCAATAAGCTAAAAAAAGAAAGAAAAACCGTTGAAGAGCTTTTAACTAACACGGATCCCAAGGCGTCTGAGGCTTTGGAAAAACTGTTTCTTGCTTGGACAGACCAAATTATTCGAATGCGGCTGATTCAAGAGTACGAGACGATTAAGGGTCTACTGGTCACAACTAAGCTGGCTGAGGATTTGGGAGTGAAGGCGGTTGAAGATGCGATGGAGAATGTACAAGACAGGTTTGGTCAAGAAACCGTTGAAATCGCACTTGACGTTACACTAAAAGTCGGGATGCGAAGGGAAAAGTTACAATCAATCATGCTTAGCGACCACTTGATCAACTACACGATGAGCACTGAAACGTTGGATGGGCGCATGGAGTTCATGAATTGCCCCATCTTTGGGAGCCACAAATATGCCGAGGAGAAGTACGACGTAAATCCAGAAACGGCTTCACTTTTTTGCACGCATTTCTGTTTTGCCCATGCCAAAGCAATGTTGGATACGGTTCTGCCTTTCCCATTCACCCTTTGGCAACCCAAAAGATTAGCAACACATCCTAACTGTGAGTTTTACCTCAAATTAGCTTATTCGCCGCTTCCCAAGAAGCAAGAGCAGTTCGTTCCCCTTGTCATGTCGTGGAACATAACTCGAGAATGTAACATGAAATGTTCCCACTGCTACATCAACGCCACGGACAAAAAGCTCGACAACGAATTGAACACTAAAGAAGCAAAAAACCTGATGGATCAAATCTACCAGGTCAGTCGTCCGCTTCTGATTCTGAGCGGCGGTGAACCTCTTTTGCGCCCTGACATTTATGAACTCATTAGGTACGGTGCAAAGATTGGGTTGAAGATGGGTTTAGGAAGCAACGGAAGCCTCATTGATGAGGCTGTAGCAAAAAAACTCAAGGACGCAGGAATAGCCACAGTTTCAGTCAGCTTAGACTCCAATATCCCAGGTCAACACGACGAGTTCCGCGGAGTAGCTGGTGCTTGGGAAAAAGCAGTTGAAGCCTGTAAGGCTTTGAGAAAAAACAACGTGCTTGTCCAGGTTAACACGACTTTGACTCAGCAGAACTACAATCAAATAGACGACATAATGGCGCTTGCGGAAAATATCGGCGTTGAAAATTTCCATTTATTCTTCCTCGTTCCAACGGGGAGGGGAACCAAGTTAGCCGACATTTCCCCGGAGCAATATGAGGAAATGATAACGAAAACGTTCGCGAAAACCGCCTATCATAAGCTAAACGTGAGACCTTCGTGCGCGCCTCAGTTTATGAGAATTGCAAAAGGGATGGGTTTGGATATGAGGCAGTGGATTCGCGGCTGCATCGCGGGGCAGTACTACTGTCGCATTTATCCAAATGGTGATGTTACTCCGTGTCCCTACTTGCCGATCAAACTTGGAAACGTTCGAGAGAGGAGTTTCGAAGATATTTGGTTTAACTCAGAAATCTTCAAAGCCCTAAGAAACCCAAACATGTTAAAAGGCAAATGCGGAGTCTGTGAACACCGTTCTCTATGCGGTGGCTGCCGAGCGCGCGCCTACGGCTTATCCAACGACTTCATCGATTACTGCGGCGACCTTCACGAACCAACCGAATTAAAAAGGGACTACCTAACCGAAGATCCCTGGTGCGTTTACCAACCAAAAAACCACTCACAAAAACACTAAACATCAATCCGACACATTCAGAGCCAAGGCAAACTTCTTGGGTCGGAAACTATTTATAACATCACTGTCTTTCAGAAACTTTAATCGGCAGTTTAATCGGCTTTGGCAGCCCGCACGCATTTCTGGGACCTGTGGACAGCCAAAAGAAAGGGATGGCGCAAAAATGCAAGAAGTCCACAAATCAAGAAATTCAAAAGTTGCCCACAAAGCATCCTCTTCACTGGCAACAGCAATAGAACAGTTCAGTTTTCGCCAAGAACTATCTGGAAAGCTTCAAACTTTTGGGTCTAGACAGCTTTTTTGTAGTCAACCCTAAGGGGGCATTCAGGATCTCAAATGGCAGCCTTTCTATTTCTTTCCGTGGGATGGTTAAGCAAACAACACTTGCTTACTTGTTTGACATAGCTGGGCTAATTGCCGGTTTTCTGATTGCATATCAACTTAATGTATTCGAGCATTACCGTTGGGCATTGGCGCTTTATCCGGCGCTTATAAGCACCAGGATAATAAACGGATTGCTCAGCGGTCGATTGAGCACCGCCCTTCACCTTGGAACAATCAACCCCCAATTTTCCAAAAACACCCAATCATTCTATAAACTTCTCCACGGAATAATCGTTTTAACTCTAGTCACAAGCTTAACTGTCAGCGTAATATCGGTGTTTTTCGGTTATTTGTTCTTGGGTATTAGGCTCTCGGACTTCCCAACGCTCCTTTTTGTGACGGCTTCAACGTTGGCAATAGGGCTGCTATTTTCCTTGGTCACAATTAAGGTTGCTTTCGTTTCCTTTAAGAGAGGATTGGACCCCGACATCATTGTCTACCCCGTTATAGCAACGTCAGCCAGTATCTTTATCACGCTCTGCTATGTCGGAGTACTGAAGCTTTCGACTTTTTTGCCTGGAACGTTCCTGATTGCAGGTATCGGTTTAGCGCATTTGCTCATTGTTTTATTCTTAGTTTCAAAGGACAGGAACGACTTTGAATTTAAAAGAACAGTACACGAATCATTCTTGATGCTGATTCTTGTGGCCTTAATTGTTACTTTGACGGGAACAATTTTCGGGGGGTTAACAAGATTTACTCAAAAAGAAATTGTGATGATTTACCCCGCCCTGCTCACCGCGTATCCGGCTTTAATCAACAACATAAGCAACGTCGGCTCAGTTGTAGGCTCAACCGCCAACACGAAGCTCGCTTTAGGCCTGCTTAGACCAACGTTCAACTCCATTCGAAGCCATGCCAAAAACATAGCCAGCGCATGGCTAGCGTCGTTCTTTATTTTTGTTATCTTGGCTTTGAGCTCTTTAGCTATCAACCGCGTATCTTCATTATCAAATGTTCTTAATGTGATAACGATAATCTGGTTATCCAACGTAATAGCTGTCATCGGCATAGTCCTCGTATCATACAGCATAGCAATACTAACCTTTAGAAGAGGATTAAACCCAGAGAACTTCGTAATACCCCTTGAAACATCCTTCGCAACAATCATAATGTCAACCTCTCTGCTAATAACCCTGCTTTTGTTCACTTTACATTAAGGGCATAATTAAAATAATTCAAAACGGTATCTTGTTTGGAGAGACCTCTGGCCAATGCCAAAGTTCGAAAGAATAGAGTACAAACCCATACCCGTCAGGGAACTTTTGCTCGAAATGAAAAATCTATCCGAATTAATGATTGACCTCGCTTATTCCGCAGCCCTCTACAATGACAAAGACCTCGCAGAAGACGTTTTGGCTCTTGAAAGCCGTGTAGACACTTTGGGGTACCTTTTGGAAATGGAAATAATGGTTGCTTCAAGAAATCCAAAAGAAGCCGAGGCAATGGTAGGGATTTCTCGAGTAGCTTCCGCCACAGATAAAATTTCCGACGCAGCCGCAGACATCGCGGCAATTGTAACTCGTAACATCGGAGTTCACCCGGTTGTTGGAAAATTTTTCGAGAAGGTAGAAGAGCATCTGATGAAAGTAACCGTTAAACCTAACTCAACCATAGTTAAGAAAACCATTGATGAGCTTGAACTAGCTCCGACAATGGGCATTGATATAATTGCGATCCGCCGTAACCAGGATTGGATTCTAGACCCAAAAGGCGGAGAAAGAATCTTCCAAGGCGATGTTCTAATTACGCGAGGCGCACCCACAGGTATTGAAGCCTTCAAAGACTTAGCCGAAGGAGAACTGGCAAAACTCAACGTTGAAGAACGAGCAAAATTTGAAGAAATCGGCTTAAGATTCGTCGAGCTCAAAGATACGTCAGAAATAATGCTGGATTTAGCCTACACCGCGGTGATGCTCAACAGCAAGGAGCTAGCTGAAGAAGTTGAAAGGCTAGAAGAGAAAGTTGATCAGTTGCACACTGAATTTGAACTGCTTGCCCTAAAGAGTGACTTCAAAAAAGAAGAAGCGTCTGGTTTCCTTGGATTAATCAGGTTAGGTGTGGCAACAGAAAAGATCGCTGATGCTGCCGCAGATATCGCGGAAGTTGTGTTACGAGGTATTGAACCGCACCCGATTCTAAAATTAACAATTAAAGAAGCAGAAGAAACAGTTGCCCAAGCCTGCGTAACCGCTGATTCGCCGCTAGTGAACAAGACCTTGAAGGAAGCACAGGTGCATGAAGAAACAGGCATGTGGGTTTTAGTGATTAAAAGAGGTGAAAAAACTCTACGTCCACGTGCTGACTCAAGGATTCAAGCAGGCGACATATTGGTTGCTTCAGGATACGCTGAAGGCGCCGAAAACTTAAAAAAGATTGCATCCACAACCCAAACATGCAGCATCGATAGTTGACGTCTATATTTTGAATTCATCAACACTATAAGCAGTGAAGCCCTATCTGATAACTATACTATGTCATCGTCCTCTGAAACGAGAAGGGACAAAAATGTTCACCTGCCCGAATCCTTCATGCGGAAAAGTTTTTGCTACACCACTTAAGACCTTGAATCTGCGGGATTCAGCGGGACCTTACCCGGCATGCCCCTTCTGTCTGACAATAATAACTTACCCGAAAACTGAAATCATTAAAAGTGAAGCCCAAGAGGAAAATCGCTCTTCTAAAGAAAAGAAGGATAAGAACAAAGAAAAACCCCAAACCTGCAACTATCACCTCGGCTACCTGAGTGAAAGGCAAGACAAACAAAAAATTCCCGACGACTGCATGGTTTGCCAGCACCTTTTAGATTGTATGCTTCAAAAAATGAGAGCTTAATTTAACGATAATATGAAAAAAATAATTAAGAGAATTAAAAAAACAAAGAATTGATTTTTTAGAAAAATGAAGTTTTTATTTCTTTTTCTTAGCCGGTTCGGTGGCAGTCGCTTCGGAGGTTGGTGCTGTCTCTTCTTTGGGCTCTTCTTTCTTTTCTTCAATTTCTGTCGTGATTTCTTCGATTGGTTTTGGCGGCGGTGTCGTTGCCATTGTCCAGCCTATCCATGCACCGATCGCGAGTATGGCGATGAATGCTATGGAAACAAGAACCAACACTGCATCCAGCCGGGCGGTGGTCGTATTCAAACTAAACAAGCCTGGATCAGCCACTAAAACTATGTAGCCTACAGCAACTATAACGCATACTGCGAGTATTGCTCCACCTATTCCTTGATCTTTGCTAACCATTTAAGTCACCACTTTATAGCCATGTATATGCTCAAACAATTTAAAGTTTGTCATGCTTTTAAGAGTACGCTTGCTCGCCTAAGTTGTTCCCATTTCCCAAGTTGACAGGTATTTCTTCTGCTCTTCGGTAAGCTCGTCAATTGCAACATTCATCGATTTTAACTTTAGCTCAGCAACTTTTTCGTCGATTTCCTTCGGAACCGTATAAACCTTTGGCTTTAAGCTCTCTGTTTTGGCGATGTATTCTGAGCATAATGCTTGATTCGCAAATGACATGTCCATGACTTCGGATGGGTGACCTTCTGCCGCTGCTAAATTCACCAGCCTGCCTTCTGCGAGAAGATAAAGTTTTCTGCCATCCTTGAGCATGTATTCTTCGAGATTGGGACGCATGGTTCTTTTAGATGTTGATAGCGATTCTAAATCTTTTATGTTCACTTCGACATTGAAGTGACCACTGTTAGCCAATATGGCGCCGTCCTTCATTTTCATCATATGCTCTTTCCGTATGACGCTGATGTCGCCTGTCGCAGTTATGAATATGTCGCCAACTGCCGCTGCTTCAGCTATAGGCATGACTCGTAAACCGTTCATTACAGCTTCTAATGCGCGGATAGGTTGCACTTCAGTTACAATGACGTTGGCGCCTAACCCTTGAGCCCGCATAGCTATGCCTCTTGAGCACCAGCCGTAACCGCAGACCACGAAGGTTTTTCCAGCGATCAACGTATTGGTGGCGCGCAATATGCCGTCCATGCTGCTTTGCCCGGTCCCATAGCGGTTGTCAAAGAGGTATTTTGTATAAGCGTCATTCACGGCAACGATGGGGTATTTCAGGCTGCCATCCTTTTCCATAGCTCTTAAGCGGATAACCCCTGTTGTGGTTTCTTCGGTTCCACCTTTCAGCGTCTTCAGTTGCGCTTGGCGTTTGCTATGTAAGGTTCCGACTAAGTCTGCCCCGTCGTCCAAAGTTATCTGTGGCTTGTAATCCAAAGCGCTGTCTAAACATTTGTAATATTCCTCAGTGTTTTGCCCTCTCCAAGCAAAAACATGAACACCACTGTCAGCCAGTGCTGCAGCGACATCATCCTGAGTTGAAAGAGGGTTAGAACCGCATAATGCGACGTTGGCGCCTCCTGCAATTAACGCCTTCACTAGGACAGCCGTTTCTTTTGTAACGTGAAGACATGCTCCTAAAGTCAAGCCTTTGAACGGCTTTTCTTTTTCTAAACGGTTTTTTATCAACTTAAGCACGGGCATGTGATTTGTGGCCCACTCGATTTGCAAATGACCTTGAGGTGCCAAACTTTTGTCTTTAACTAGGAATTCTTCCATGATTGTCCCTTCTTTTCAGAATAATGTAATCCTCAACCTATTTAGATTTTCTTCCAACTAAAGGTTGCATCCACTGGAAAAAGTTTTAAGTTCAACATGTCAAAGCTAACAGTATGAAGGTAGAATAATGAAGGAACCTTTCTCGAGATTCATCGAAGCAAATTTAGGACCAAAAACTTTACTGATTAC
>Ga0335081_10014028_pt1 | contig 12961 bp, 12 predicted proteins | sample Lox_Sample_35_FD_206713 | JGI IMG/M metagenome (GOLD analysis project Ga0335081, IMG submission 206713) | Soil microbial communities from Loxahatchee National Wildlife Refuge, Florida, United States - Lox_Sample_3.5 | ecosystem: Environmental > Terrestrial > Soil > Wetlands | place: USA...
ACCCTCGGCGCTCGCCTTCCGCCGCGATTGCCCGGGCGAGAGCCGCGATCGGCCCAGCGCGCTGCGATCGCAGGCCAAGGTCTTCCCCGGTTGCGGAAATTTCGGCCATCGCCTCCCCTGCGACGTGAGGCTACAAGATCATTCCATTTCCCGGTAGGCGGAGCGACCACATTATGCAACCAGAGGGAGGGCGCATGAACTCGCCGAGTGAGCGATACGAGGACGCGGCGCCTCCGCTCGCCGAGGTGAGTCTGGCGGCACTTTTTGGCGCTTTTCTCCGCCTCGGTTCGACGAGTTTTGGCGGCAGCTCGGCCGGATGGATCTACCGCGACATCGTGCAGCGCCGCGCTTGGATCAGCGACCAGGAATTCCTTGTGATCATGGCGGTCGGGCAAAGCCTGCCAGGGGCGAACGGGGTCAAGCTTTCGGTGCTCATCGGCCGGCACCTCCGCGGCGGTATCGGCGCGCTGGCGGCGCCCTTGGCGTTTCTGTCCGGGCCATTCGCGATCATCCTCGCCGTAGGCGCGGTTTACAGCCGGGTCGCTCATTACGGCGCCTTGCACGCGGCGCTCGATGGGGTTGCGGCCGCGGTGGTCGGCCTCACCTTGTCGACCGGCATCAGCGCCGTCGCGCGGGGTGCCGGTGATTGGATTTCGGTGGGTATTTCGGTGATCACCGTGCTTTGTGTCGGCATTCTTGGCTGGCCGATGCTGCCGGTAATTCTTGTCCTCGCCCCGATCAGCATTGGCATGGCGCTGTTGCGCTCGGGCGCGGCGCGAGGCTAGCCAATGCGCGGCGGCTTCTTCGGCAACCTACTGCCCCTGTTTGTGGTGTTCGCGCCACTGTCGCTCCTGTCGTTTGGCGGCAGCAACTCGGTCATCGCCGATATTGCCCATCAGTCGGTCGTCGCCCAGCAATGGACGAGTCAACGCGAGTTCGCCGATTTGTTTGCCTTGTCGCGCGCCGCGCCGGGACCGGGTTCGATGCTGGCGGCGCTGATCGGCTGGAAATTGGCCGGCTTGACCGGAGCCCTCGTCGCGACGGTCTCGTTTTACGGTCCGGCGGCGCTGGTGGTCTTTCTCGCGGCGAAATTATGGGGTCGCTGGCGGGGCTCGGCCTGGCATGGAGCGGTCGAGCGCGGGATGGCGCCGATTGCCGCCGGATTATTTTTGTCGGGCGGGATCGCGGTGCTGAAGGTCGCGCCAGCAGGACTGGTGGCCTGGGCTGCCGCCGGGGCGGCCGCAGCGGCGCTTCTGTACTGGCCCAAGCTCCATCCGTTGCCGTTGCTGGCGGCGGGAGGGATGCTGTTTGGCCTCGCCAATCTGCTGGGAGCAACGATGTGAACGAAATGCTACCCCGGGACTTTTATGAACGTCTCGTCGCCGATTGCCCCGATGCCGTGATCTACGCGGACGCGGCCGGGCTGATCCGGTTCTGGAACCCGGCAGCGACGCGGATTTTCGGATTTGACCAGCAGGAAGCATTGGGCGCGCGGCTCGACCTTATCATCCCCGAGCGGCTGCGCGCCCGCCATTGGGAGGGCTATGACGCGGTGATGGGCGGCGGCCCGAGCCGTTACGGCGAAGGAGCGCTACTCGCGGTTCCAGCGACGCACAAGGACGGGCGGCAGATTTCGGTCGAGTTCACCATCCTCGCGCTGCATGGCGAGGACGGGAAGGCGGCCGGGATCGTCGCCTTCTTGCGCGACGCGACCGCGCGGTTCGAGGAAGTCCGTGCCTTGCGTCGTGAGTTGGCAGCGCTGAAGGGTGGCTAAATCCTAGCGCCGCCGCCGGCGAGCGGAGACGCGATAGGGCGCGGGCGACGAGGCTGGCGGGAGTGCTGGCAGGCTGGCCGCCAGCTGACGATGCTCCCGCTCCGCCGCCTCGATGCGGGCGTGCAGCCGCCGCGCCTCGTCGAACTTGAAGGCATTCATCAGCACGTCATATTGCGCGCGCAGGTCGTCGAGTCGGGTCGCGATAGTGGCAAGTTCCCGATGTTTCGCGGCGGCGCTGCGGAGGTCTGCGGGTTCGATCATCCGGCGCACACGATAGCGTGACTCGGGAAGGAATTCGGAGAGTGGCGATTCGACCGCCCGGTGCGGTCATGCTAGCGTAAGAATGCCGGGCACGCGAGAACGGGAGGCGATATCCGGCGAGTTTAGGGAGGCGGGCGTTGGGGGCCTATCTGGTTCGGCGCTTCGGGCTGATGCTTGTGACGCTGTTCGGCATCTCGGTGCTGATCTTTGTCTTGCTGCGGCTAACCCCGGGCAATATCGCCGATATTCTGTTCGATGCCGGCGGCTACGTCGATCCGGCCGACAAGGCTCGCATCGAGCATCAGCTCGGCCTCGACAAGTCGATTCCGCTACAATATGCCGATTGGATCGGCGGCTTGTTGCATGGAGATCTCGGCATTTCCTATCAGACCGAGAAGCCGGCCTTAGAGGAAATTCTACCGCGCATTCCCATTACCGCGCGTCTTGCCGCGATCGCTCTGTCGTTTTCGATTTTGATCGGCGTCCCGCTCGGCGTGATCAGCGCGGTGCGGCAGAATACGATCCTCGACTATTTCCTCCGCGTGCTCAGTCTGTCCGGGCTCTCGATGCCGGCTTTCTGGCTCGGTCTCCTGATCCTGATGGTGTTTGTCGCCGAATTCGGCACGATTCCGATATACAGCGACCAACCGACCGGGTTTTGGAACACGATTCTGATGTACAGCGTGCCGGCCGCCGCGGTCGGGTTCCGCAGCTCAGCGCTGATGATGCGCCTGACGCGCTCGTCGATGCTTGAAGTGCTGCGCCAGGATTACATCCGAACCGCTCGCTCAAAGGGCGCGCCGGAGCACAAGATCAACTACTACCATGCGTTGCGCAACGCGTTGCTGCCCGTGATCACCGTGATCGGCATCGAAGCAGCCTTCCTCTTAGGCGGTCTGATCGTCACCGAAACGGTGTTCAACATACCCGGGGTGGCGCGCTTCCTGGTCGAGGCGATCCGCTGGCGCGACTATCCGATGGTGCAGAATTTGGTGATGTTCATCGCCATCGTTGTGGTGACGATCAATTTCGCGATCGACATGCTTTACGCGGCGGTCGATCCGCGCATCAAGTACGGCAACTAGCTCGGGCGGCGGGCGGTTGCAGGGAGGGGAACGGTGAGCACGCTCGATTTTAACGCTGAACTCGCCGCGGCAGGCGCCAATGTGCGAAGCCGATGGGGCGCCGTGCGGTTCTTCATCCGGCGATATCCGCTGGGAGCGATCGGCGGAGTCATCATGGCGGTGTTTGTATTGGCCGCCATTTTCGCGCCGTTGCTAACCGTCTACGATCCACTCAGCACCAACGCCGCCGCATCGCTGGCGAAACCGAGCGCGGCCCATTGGCTCGGCTGCGACTTCATGGGCCGCGACGTCTATAGCCGCATCGTTTACGGCGCGCGGATTTCGCTCGCGGTGAGCCTCGGTTCGATGCTCCTCGGCTCATCGATCGGCGTCACACTCGGGTTGCTGTCGGGCTACCTGCTCGGCTGGTTCGACCTCATCACCCAGCGCGTCCTCGAGATGATGCAGTCGCTGCCGCTACTGGTGATGGCGATTATCATGGCGGCGGCGCTCGGACCGTCGCTGCACAACACCATTCTCGCCATTGCCATCCCGCTGGTGCCCTATGTCGCGCGCGTCATTCGCGCCAATACGTTGTCCCTGCGCGAGCAACCCTTTGTCGAGGCGGCGAAGGCGATCGGCATGAGCGAGCGGCGCATCGCGCTTCGCCATGTGCTGCCCAATACCCTGGCGCCGCTGATCGTGCTGGCGACCGCGCAGCTCGGCTCGACGATCCTGACCGAGTCGTCATTGTCCTTCCTCGGCCTGGGTGTTCCCGAACCGCATCCGTCGTGGGGACGGATGCTGTCGGAATCGGCGGCCGAATATGTTCGCACTGCGCCGTGGCTGGTGATCTTTCCGGGTCTCGCGATCAGCTTTGTCGTGTTCGGCACCAATCTTCTGGGCGACGCGCTACGTGACTTGCTCGATCCGCGGCAACGCAGCTAGACGCTCCGGTCCGCGAAGCACCTTGGTTGGAGTACTCCGGTCTTGACGATGGCGAGCGAAACCCCCACCGCGGCGGCGCCGCGAACTGGCCCCCGCGGCAACGCCGAAGTGGTGTTGGAGGTCGCGGGCCTGCAGACCTACCTTTTCACCCGGCTTGGCGTCGTCAAGGCGGTCGACGACGTTTCGTTCACGGTCCATGCCGGCGAGACCTTGGCAATCGTCGGTGAGTCGGGCTGCGGAAAGACGATGACCTCGCTGTCGCTGATGCGCCTGGTGCCGAGCCCGCCCGGCCGCATCATCGGCGGCAAGGTCAAGCTCGGCGGGCGCGATCTGGTAACCTTGTCCGAGCACGAGATGCGGGACGTGCGCGGCAACGAAATCTCGATGATCTTCCAGGAGCCGATGACCTCGCTGAACCCGGTGATGACGATCGGCAAGCAGATCGCCGAGACCCTGCGGTTGCACCAAGATTTGTCGAGGCAGGCAGCGTTCGACAAGGCGATCGACATGCTGCGCCTCGTCAAGATCCCGGAACCGGCGCAGCGGGCGAAGGAATATCCGCATCAACTGTCGGGCGGCATGCGTCAGCGCGCGATGATCGCGATGGCCCTGTCCTGCAATCCCAAAGTGCTGATTGCCGACGAGCCGACCACAGCGCTCGACGTGACCATCCAGGCGCAAATCCTCGATCTCATTCTCGATCTACAAAAGACGCTCGGCACCGCAGTAATCCTCATCACCCATGACCTTGCGGTTGTCGCCGAGACCGCGCAGCGCGTCATCGTCATGTACGCGGGCAAGAAGGTCGAGGAGGCCGAGGTCGAGAGTTTGTTCAGCGAGCCGCTTCACCCCTACACGCACGGCCTCTTAGCCTCGATCCCACATTTGGCGGTGATCGGCGGAGAACTGCCGGTGGCGAACGGACGGCTCAAGGAAATTCCGGGCATGGTGCCGGCGCTCACCAATCTGCCGCCCGGCTGTGCCTTTGCCCCGCGCTGCGCCTATGCCGACGACCGCTGCCGCTCCGTCGCGCCCGATTACGAGCAGAAGCGGCCGGGTCACTGGGCGGCGTGCTGGCACTCGGAGCGGCTTTATGGCTAGTCCGGCGGTTGTCGCGAACGGCCACGACCCCGTGCCGGTCGGCGATGCGCACGTGCTCGACGTCGTTGCGCTGAAGAAGCACTTCCCGGTCAAGAAGGGGCTGCTGCGCCGCACGGTGGGCCAGGTCTACGCGGTGGACGGGGTGAGCTTCTCGATCGCCGAGGGCGAGACGCTGGGGCTTGTAGGGGAATCAGGCTGCGGCAAGTCGACCGTCGCGCGCACGGTGCTGCGCCTCATCGAGCCGACCGCCGGGTCGATCATGCTCGAAGGCAAGGATGTCACGCGGCTCGGCAAGGCCGCGATGCGGCCTTACCGCCGCCAGATGCAGATGATCTTCCAGGACCCGTTCTCGTCGTTGAACCCGCGGATGTCGGTGGCCGACATCGTCGGCGAACCGCTCGAGGTGCATGACCTCGCCCACGGCAAGGATAAGCAGGCGCTGGTCGCGGGCCTGTTCGATCAGGTCGGGCTGCGGCGTTCCCAGATGAAGAGTTTCCCGCACGAATTCTCGGGCGGGCAGCGCCAGCGCATCTCGATCGCCCGCGCGCTCGCGCTCAACCCGCGCCTCATTATCGCCGATGAGCCGGTTTCCGCCCTCGACGTGTCGATCCAGGCGCAGGTCATCAACCTGATGATGGATTTGCAGCGCGAAAAGCGGCTTTCCTACCTTTTCATCGCCCACGATCTCGCCGTCGTCGAGCATATCAGCCACCGCATCGCGGTGATGTATCTCGGCAAGATCGTCGAATACGCCGACAAGAAGACGCTCTTCACCAACCCGCTGCACCCCTATACCCAGGCGCTGCTGTCGGCGGTGCCGGTGCCGAACCCCAAGCTGCGGCGCGAGAAGCGTCTGTTGCAGGGTGATGTGCCGAGCCCGATCAACCCACCGCCGGGCTGTACCTTCCATACCCGCTGCCCCTATGCCCAGGAGCGCTGCCGGGTGGAAGTGCCGGTGCTCAAGGAGATCGCGCCGGGACACGGCGTCTCGTGCCATCTGGTGAATTAACGCCGTTTCATCAGGGCTAGGCTTTTGCCCAGCCCTGGACCGGTCATCCCAGGTCTTCGAGGAGCTGAAATTGGTCCGCGCGGCAAAGTTGTGCGACCGCCGCGCGGCTGAGTGGTCTTATGCGTTGATCTTCGTCAGCTCGGTCAAATCGAGCCCCTTGCGGATCCGTGCCACCATTTCGTCGGGATCGAAATCGATGCCCACCGGGTTCTTGTCGCTCTCCGAACGGCTCGTCATGTACTCGCGCCCTTCGCGCGCCGTGTAGAAATTGTCGAACAGCAGTTCGACCTGGTTGCGATCGGGATCGTAGTAGTACATCGACGTTGTCATGCCGTGATTCACGCACCGATGCGGCTGGATGCCCTTGGCCTTCAGCGCCTCGTAATGATCGGCCAAATCGACCGGATCGAAGGTGAACGCAACGTGATGCAGACCGACCTCGCCTCCGGCGCGCGCTGTCTTGCCCTCGGACGGCGCCTTCTCGGCGAGTGGGCCCGGATCAATAAAGGCGACGCGATGATGCTCGTCGTCATAGCTGATGAACGCGATGAACTTGTTCTGGTACAGCAGTTCGGCGCCGAGCACCTTGCAGTACCATTCGATCATCTCCTGCCGGCGGTTGGTTTGCAGCACGAGATGCGACAGCTTTTTCGGTGACACCATGATCGCCTCCCTTGAGCGACACGCCTGATGGCGTGATCGGTGCACCCGAACGAAGCGCAAGTCAACAAAGGATAGAACCTCATGGATCACACGCACATCGCCAGCCGTGATTTCTTCCATGTCGGTGGTGAATACGTCGGCCCGCCCGGCCAGGAGGTCATGCACGGACAGATGTATGTCGAGGTCCTGACTCCACGCGAGCCGCGCCGGCCGTATCCTCTGGTGATGTTTCACGGCGCCGGCCAGACCGCCACCAACTGGCTTGGCACGCCTGATGGCAGACCAGGTTGGGCCGAATATTTCGTCAACGACGGCTACACGGTCTACCTGATCGATCAGCCGGCACGCGGTCGTTCCGCCTGGCAGCCGGGCATCGACGGCGAGTTGACGCGATTCGCCGCCTCGTTCCAGGAGTGGCTGATGACCGCATCCGCCGCCGATCCGCACTGGTCGCAGGCCGCAAAGCACACGCAATGGCCCGGCAGCGGCAAGCGTGGCGACCCGGTGTTCGACGCCTTCCATGCAACGCAGGTGCCCTACCTCGCCGACGCGGCCGAGACGCAGCGGCTGGTATTGGCCGCTGGGACGGCGCTGCTCGATCGCATCGGGCCGGCGATGCTAGTGACCCATTCGCAATCTGGAACCTTTGGCTGGTTGCTCGGCGACGCACGGCCGCGCCTGGTCAAGGCGATCGCTGCGTTAGAGCCGAACGGTCCGCCATTCGAGAATGTCGTCGTCGCGCAGGGCAAAGGGCGCCCCTGGGGTATAACCGATCTACGATTGACCTATGACCCGCCGGCTGCCTCGGCATCCGACCTGGCAATCGAACAGCAGGCCGAGCCCGACAACCCGGATTTGATCCGCTGCTGGCAGCAGAAAGCGCCGGCGCGGCGCCTGCCGAACCTCGCCGATATCCCGGTGGCGATCATCACGGGCGAGGCGTCGTACCACGCGGTCTACGACCATTGCACCGCGAAGTACCTCAGCGCCGCCGGGGTCGAGGTGTCCTTTATCCGGCTCGAGGACCGAGGGATTCGGGGGAATGGTCACATGCTCATGCTGGAGAAGAACAGCGCCGAGATCGCGGCGCTGGTCGGGGACTGGCTGAACAAAGCGGCTCCGGCCCGCTAAGGCTGAAGCCGAGTCAACTGCGCGCCCGCTAGGGCTCCGAACGCAGATTTCGACCCAGACCTCGCATGGACGCTAAGCGCCACTGGCCCTATCTTCGGAGAGAAAGCCGCGTTCGGAGAGCAGCATGAGGCAATTCGGCATCGGCCAGCCGGTGCGCCGGGTCGAGGACCGCCGGTTCATCACCGGGCGCGGTCGGTATCTCGACGACGTCTCACGGCCACGCCAGGCGCATGCGGTGTTCCTGCGCTCGCCGCACGCCCATGCGCGGATCGGGTCGATCGATGTCGCGGCGGCTGCGGCGGCTCCCGGCGTCCTCGCGGTGCTAACCGGCGCCGATCTCGCCGCCGACCGCATCGGGACAATCCCCTGCGTCAGCGGCGTCGCCGGGGCGGTGCTGCCGCCGCGGCCGGCGATGGTCGAGGACAGCGTCCGCCATGTCGGCGACACGGTGGCGATGGTGGTGGCCGAAACCGCCGCCGCGGCGCGCGACGCGGCCGAGCTGATCGCGGTCGCTTACGAGCCGCTGCCGGCGGCGGTGGATACGGCCGGCGCGCTCGCGTCCGGCCAGCCGCAAGTCTGGGATGAGGCCCCGAACAACCGCTGTTTCGAGTGGGACATCGGCGACTCTACTGCGGTCGCTAAGGCCGCCACCGCGGCCCGCCACAAGGTGACGCTGACCCTGGTCAACAACCGGGTCGTGGTCAATCCGATGGAGCCGCGTGGCGCCATTGGGGAATACGACCCGGGCGAGGATGCATACACGCTGTGGAGTTCGACGCAGGGCTCGCATTTCGTACGCAACCTACTGGCCGAGCATGTTTTCCACATCCCCGAAAACCGCATCCGCGTGGTGACCCCCGATGTCGGCGGCGGGTTCGGGATGAAGCTCTTTCTCTATCCCGAACATGTGCTGGTGTTGTGGGCGGCTAAGCGGGTCGGGCGTGCGGTCAAATGGGTTCCCGACCGTGCCGATTCGTTCATGACCGACACGCAGGGCCGCGACAACGTCACCAAACTCGATCTGGCGTTGGACGAGAACCTCAAATTCCGCGGGCTCTCGGTCGAGCTGACTGCGAACATGGGCGCCTATCTGTCGAATTTCGCGCCCGAGATCCCGACCTTTTCCGGCGCGGTGATGCATAGCGGCGTCTATGCGATTCCGGCGATCAATGTCGCGGTCAAGGGCGTGTTTACACATACCGTGCCGGTCGACGCCTATCGCGGAGCCGGGCGGCCGGAAGCGGCCTATGCGCTGGAGCGGCTGGTCGATTTCGCCGCTCGCCAGCTCGGAGTCGAGCCGGCCGAATTGCGCCGCCGCAACCTCGTGCCAGCCGCGGCGATGCCGTATGCGACGCCGCTCGGCCTCACCTATGACAGCGGCGATTTTGCCCGCAACCTCGACCAGGCGCTGAAATCCGCAGACCTTGCCGGGTTTCCGGCGCGCCGCGTGGCGGCGCGGGCGCGGGGCCATTACCGAGGTCTGGGCCACGCGGTCTATATCGAGCAGTCCGGCTTTCCGCCCGACGAGTTCGCCGAATTGCGCTTCGACCCGTCGGGAACGTTGACCATCCTGATGGGCTCGCAATCCTCGGGACAGGGACACCAGACCGCATACGCGCAGTTGGCATCCGAAAAACTCGGGCTCGATCTCGACAAAATTCGTGTGCAGCAGGGCGACAGCGCTGCGATCGCTTTCGGCCGCGGCACCGGCGGTTCGCGCTCGATCCCGGTGGGCGGCGGCGCCCTGTTCCATGCTGCCGACAAGCTGATCGCCAAAGGCAAGCGCATCGCCGCGCATCTGTTGGAAGCGGCCGAGGCCGATATCGCGTTTTCCGATGGCGAATTCGCCATCGCCGGCACCGACCGGAAAGTCGCTCTCGACGCCGTCGCCCGCGTCGCGTTCAATCCGGCGCAGCTTCCGGCCGATGTCGAGCCGGGCTTTGCCGAGAGCGGTCACTTCACCCCGCCGGCACCGACCTTTCCCAACGGCGTCCATGTCTGCGAGGTCGAGATCGACCCCGAAACCGGCATCACCCGCATCGAGCGCTACCTCGTCGTTGACGATTTCGGCGTCGTCATCAACCCGCTGCTGCTCGCCGGTCAGGTCAATGGCGGGATCGCCCAGGGCGTCGGTCAGGCGATGCTGGAGCGCACCGTGTACGACCCCGAGAGCGGCCAGCTCGTCAGCGGCAGCTTGCTCGATTACGCGCTGCCGCGCGCCGACGACCTGCCGCCTCTGGAATTCGCCTACAACATCGTGCCGTGCCGCACCAATCCGTTGGGGGTCAAGGGCGCCGGCGAGGCCGGTGCGATTGGCTCGCCGCCGGCGCTCATCAACGCCATCGTCGATGCCCTGGGCGAATTGGGCATCGACCACATCGACATGCCGGCGACGCCCGAGGCGGTGTGGCGCGCGATCCGCGACGCCGGTGCGAGAAAGGCAGCATGACCGATCCCCTACTCGATACGGCGATCCGCGCCGCGTTGGCCGCCGGCGAAGCGATCATGCGCATCTATGCCGAGCCGTTCGAGGTCATCCAGAAAAGCGATCAGACCCCGGTCACCGAGGCCGATCTCGCCGCCGAGCGGGTCATCGTCAAGATGTTGACCGAGGCGTTTCCCGACATCCCGATCGTCTCCGAAGAGACCGCGCCCGAGGACGGATTCAAGCCGCCGGCGGCGCGGTTCTGGTGCGTCGATCCGCTGGACGGCACCAAGGAGTTCGTCGTCAAGAATGGCGAGTTCGCGGTGTGCATCGCCCTGATCGAGGACAACGAGCCGGTGCTCGGTGTCGTCCACGGACCGGCCCAGGGCGTGACCTACGCGGCATACGGGCGCGGAACCGCGACCCTGCGGCGAAACGACGGGCCGCCCGAGACGATCGCCGCCCGCGCGCCGGGCCCCGATGGGATCGTCGTCATCCACAGCCGCAGCCACGAGAACAGCCGCCGCCTCGCCGAATATTTCGCCGGTAAGCCGGTGCCGATCCTGCGCCGCGACATTTGCGGCAGCGCCCTCAAATTCGGCGTGCTGGCGGCGGGCGAAGCGGATTTCTACCCGCGCTTCGGCACGACGATGGAGTGGGACACCGCCGCCGGCCAGGCGATCCTCGAAGCCGCCGGCGGCAGTGTCGTCGACCTCAACGGGGAGCGGTTGCGCTACGCCAAGCACGACCTCAAGAATAGCGGCTTCCTCGCCTGGGGCCGGAAGCCGGCCTGGTAGAGGCTCACCGCGGATAGGTCTGGATGCCGGCGGCGACCGCGTCCGCGACATGTTCCTTGGTGATGACGCCGATCACGTCGGACGCACGCGGTACGTGGAAGCCCGGGGCGTCCTTGCGGAAGACGAGCCCCATCGCGCCGTTCCTGCGCCACAACCGGACGATCACGTCGAAGGCGACGTCGTCTTCGCGCACGATCGTGAAATCGCGCCGCGCGACGTCGCCCAAGGTGATGCCGGTTTCGATCTCGGCGACGCCGGTGCGCAGCCCGGCGTTGATCCGCACCGCGCCGTAGATGTGCTCGCCGTGGGTCACGATGACGTGCTGCATGCCTTCGCAATGTTCCGGCCGGCGCAGGAATTCGTCGAGCCGAGTCTCGGCCGGGACAAGCACGAAATCCTTTTCCATCACGTCCTTGGCCGAGCGGACGAGGAACATGTTGGCATGCAGCGCCTTGGGAATCACGTGACCGCGACTGACGAGCTTGGCGGTGTAGATGTTCTCCCGCGACAGCGCTCGCCTAACGCCCAGCCCGGCCGCCACCGCGAGGATCATCGGCAGCACGATGTGATAGTCGAGCGTCATCTCGAAGATCATCGTCACCGCGGTCATCGCCGCGCCGGTGCCGCCGCCCACCATCGCGCCCATCCCGACCATGGCGAAGGCCGGCACGTCGATCCCCAGGCCGGGCATCAGCAGTGCGGCGAGCGTCGCGAAGGCGGCGCCCAAAGTCGAACCCATGAATAAGGACGGCGAGAAGATGCCGCCCGACGAGCCGGCCCCGAGGCTTGCCGTCGTCGCGAACAACTTGCAGACGAAGAGCAGACCGAGCAGCCAAGCCGCGGCGCCCCAGCCATTGAGGATCGACTGGATCGTCGAATAGCCGACGCCCTCGACGAAATAATGGCCGAAAGACTGGTGCAGCGCGTAGATCAAGCAGCCGACCAGCAGCATGCCGAGCACATGCCGGGTGTAGCGGCCGGGGATGTGCTCGAACAGATACTCAGCCAGATGCAGCGTACGAATGAAGAGTGCGCCGGCAACGCCGCACACCGCGCCGAGCAGCACGTAGAGCGCCAGTGTCGCCAGCGCCAGCGCCGGATGGGCAAGCGGCAGCGCGTCGATCGCCGGCACGGTAAACGCCGGTTGCGGCCCAAAGACGAGGCGGCCGATAAACGTCGCGGTGCCGGTGGCGGCGGCGACCGGCAGGAAGGTGTTGACGCTGACCTCGGGCAGCATCAGCTCGATCGCGAACATGACACCGCCAATGGGAGTATTGAAGGTCGCGGCGATGCCGGCTCCGGCGCCGGCGGCGACAAGGGTGATGCGCTGCCCGGAGGGCATGCGGATCAGCTGGCCCAACGTCGAGCCCAGCGCCGAACCGATCTGGATGATCGGCCCCTCGCGGCCGACCGCGGCGCCGCTGCCGATCGCCAGCGCCGATGCCAGCGACTTGGCGACCGCGACGATCGGCCGGATGCGCCCGCCATTGTAGTAGATCGCGTCCATTACCTCGGGGACGCCGTGGCCTTTAGCCTCCGGAGCGAAATTGGCGATGATGAAGGTGACCCCGATCGCCCCCACCGCCGGCACCAGGATCACCCACGCCCCCCACGGGTTCGCCGGGGTGAACAGGCTGGAATCGTAGGCGAAGGCGAAGGTTCGCAAAAAGAACAGGTTGTGGACGAGGCCGATCAGCTCGCGAAACGCCCAGGCGCCAAAGCCGGTGATGCACCCGACCACGACCGCGAGCAGCGACATGGTGATGAGGCCGAACGCCGGAACCCCCG
>Ga0335081_10014031_pt1 | contig 12959 bp, 14 predicted proteins | sample Lox_Sample_35_FD_206713 | JGI IMG/M metagenome (GOLD analysis project Ga0335081, IMG submission 206713) | Soil microbial communities from Loxahatchee National Wildlife Refuge, Florida, United States - Lox_Sample_3.5 | ecosystem: Environmental > Terrestrial > Soil > Wetlands | place: USA...
AGTCCGATCTGCGCGCTCGTCTGCGCCCGCAGGACGGCGCCGCGAGCGAAGGTTCCGCCGAGCTGCAGGTGCAGCGCCACGCCGGTCTGCGTCTGTGCGCGGGTGATCGCTTGGTCGGCTGCTTGTTGGGCGTCGCTTGCGGTTGGGGCTTCGACTGCGGCGCGGACGGCGTCGCGTGCTGCCTGCGCGGCGGCGAGGCGTCCGTTCTCGATCCGGGCGAAGGCGACGACGATGAACATGATCGGAAGCAGCACCCCGGCCAGCAGCAACAGCGCCGAGAGCATCCCGAGCTCGCCGTCCTCGCGGCGGAGCTTCTGGAGCAGGCTCATGGTGCTGCCGCCTGTTCGTCGGCGGGGTACTGCTCGAGCGGCAGGCTCGCGCTCACGGCGACCGCGGGCAGGACGAGCGGCACGTTGAAGAGGTGCGGCACCTGGCCGTTCACGGTGATGGTGACTTCGGTGCCGCTGACGCTCGCGTTTGCATGCATCGCCGACCCGGCGCCACCCGCGGCGGCGAGGATCGCGTTGGCGCGGTCGATGCCGGCTTGGGGGCCGCCGGCGGCGGCGGCGCGGGCGCCGTCTTGCGCTGCCGCCTGCGCGACGGAGCGGACGTGGGCGTAGGTGATCGCCTCGGCCGCGAACGCGACCACCAGCAGGACGAGGCCGAGCGCGAGCAGACCCTCGATCAGGGCCTGCCCGCGCTCCTCTCCAAATCGGCGGGCAAGCCTCCGCACGGTGCTGCCTTTATCCGCCGCTGATGAAGTTGGCGATGCTCTGGGCGGCGTTCTCGAGCGCGGGCCGGAGCAGGGCGACGACCGCGGCCGCGGCGGCGGCGAGGCCGACGGCGAGCACGACCCAGTTGACCAGGCTGTCGCCGCGCTCCTCGTTGCGGATGCGCTCCGCCCAACCCAGGAGCTTGAACCAGAGTGCGTCGGGCATGTGATCCCCCTTTCAGATCGTGTGGGCAAGGAACCGAAGGAAGCCGTAGGCGAGCAGCAGCACGAGCACCGCCAGTAGCGGCGCGAGTGGGGCGTGCATCGCCAGGTAGGCGCGGTCGGCGGCGCGCTCGAGGTAGCGCGCCTGCTCGGCTCGCGCTTCGCGCGCCTGCTGGCGCAGAAAGTCGAGGTAGGGGCTCTCCTTGACCGCGAGCAGCTCGCAGAAGCGGGTGAAGGTCGGCTCGCCCGCCTCGCGCGCGACCCGCACGAGCGCCTCACGCTCCGAGAGGCCGCGCTCCTTGCGCGCCAGCGTCAGCGCGCGCTCGAGTTCGCGGCCGAGCGGGCCGGTGCAGTCGCGGCCGGCGAGCTCGAGCGCCTGCCGCAGCGACTGGCCGGCGCCGAGCGAGAGCGACAGCACGGCGATCGCCTCTGGCAGGTCGAGGAAGATCGCCTCGCGCCGCTGCTTCACCTGCTGGCGCAACCAGAGATCGGGGACGAACGAGCCGCCGATCGCGAGCAGCACAACCAGGGCGAGGCTCGGCAGGCGCGTCGTCGCGGCCGCATACGGGGCGAGCACGACAAACGGTGCCGCGAACGCGAGCAGCGCCTTGTCGGCGAGGAAGCGGCGAAGGGTCTTCTCGCCGCCCGCGCGGCGCAGATCGCGCACGTAGCTCTCGCGTAGCCCGACCAGGAAGCCCGGAAGCTGCAGCGTCGCTCCGTGAGCGCCCAGTTCGTCGAGGCGGCCCTCGACACGGGCGAGCCGGACCGCGAGCGGCTCTCGCCGCCCCGCCAGCACATGCACAACGAGCAGCAGCCCGCCGAGCACGAGCGAGACGCTCGAGAGCAGCAGCGTCGTGTTCATCGTTGCGTCCTCGTCCGGCGCGGCTCGGGGACGTGGCCGAGCCGGCGCATCAGCAGGTAGCAGCCGAAGATCAACGCGCCCCCGACGGTCGCGACGATCGTCCCCGCCGCTGTCCGGTAGGCGTTCAGGTAGCCGGGCGCGGCGGCGCCGAGCAGCAGCAAGAGCACGATCGGGCTCAGCGCCAGCACCGCCGCCTCGACCTGCAGTGATGACGCGCGGGTGCGTGCCTTCTCGCGCGCCTCGAACCGCTCCGCCAGCACCTCCGACAGCTCCCGCAGAAGCGGCGCCAGCCGGCCTGCCGGCAACTCCAACAGCCCCGCTCGCAGAAGCAGCGCCACCGTGTCCGAGGTCCGCTCCCCGGCCCGGGCGAGTCCGTCCAGGGCCGCCTCCAGTCCCGCCGCCCGTAGCCGCGCCTGGAACGCGGTGAACTCCGCCCGCAACGGGATCGGTCCGGCCTCGCCGAGGAGCGTAACCGCGGCCGGGAAGGCGATCCCCGCCTCGAGCGCGTCCGCGAGTTGCGCCAGCGCCGCCGGCCAGGCCCGTTCGCGCTCGTGCCGTGCACGCTCACCTGTGCGTCGCGCCCAGGCAAGCGGCGCGTACGCGCCGGCAACCGCAGCCGCCAGCGCGAGCACTGGCACGCCAACCAGCGACCAGACCAGCAGAGCGGCGATCAACGCGAGCACCGCGGAGAGACCGCCGAGTGGTGCCGGCGCGAGCGGTAATGACTCGCGTCGCGCGAACAGTCGCTTCGAAAGCGATTCGATCTCGAGTGGTTTCGGCTCGCGTGTGAGACCGACGACAAGCAGGCCGATACCGGCGGCGAAGCAGAAGGCAAGCAGCACCCCGATCACTGGCCGCCTCCGCTCACCAGGAAGGCACGCGACTCGCTCACCGGGTAGCCCGTCGACGTCTCCGTCGTCCGCGTCGGGAGCGTCCCGCTCGTGGCGATCGGACCTGAGGCGCTGTAGGTGATCCGCCAGAAGATGAGCGCCTCGACCGCGTAGCCGTCCTGGCCGCAGCTCGCGAGCACGTACGGGTCATGGCCCTGATCGCCCGGGAGACAGCGCGTCCCGTACACATGTGTGATCGCGTCGGCCGGCGCGGCGTCTGCCTGATACGGAACCCCGGGACCCGCATCGAGCGAGCCGCCATCGCCGAAGCGCCACTCGACCGTAGGGTCGGCGATCACGTTCACCGTCTCGCCCGCGAGCGAGATCGACAACGACTGCCGCCGCGGCGCGGGATCGAGCCAGAACCACGACTGCGCCCCAGTCAAGCCCGCGTTCGTCGGGCTCGTCTTGATCGCACCCGGCGCGAGCTCAACGCGCCGTGACAGCGACTGCGCAACTGCAGCGGGCGACAGGCCACCAGCACGACCATTCGAACCGGGACCGACGAGCGTGAAGCACGGCGCCACGCTGTTCGGGACGTACTGACACGCATGCCCCGCCCCGTCCGTGTACCAGAAGCTCCCCGGGCCGCCCGGATGCTGATCCCTGAAGATTGGCGAGCTCGTCGACAGCGGCGGGAACGGCGGTGGCAGGTTCGACGCGGCACCGCCGCGCGTCTTGACCGTCACGACCACGGCCTGATTGCTCGCGGGCGTCGCACCTCGATCGCGCGTCTCACCTGCGCGAGCCGCTGACGCGTGAATGTTCGCAGCCACGCGGGCCCGGCTCCGACCGTACTGCTGGGAGTTGATTCCGATTCTGATCGGGCCGCCGCCACCTGCCAGCGCAGATTCAGTCGACATCAACCAGAGCAGGAGCGCGGCGATGCACACGGAGAGCGCTTTCGTCCTCATTGCACCGGTGCGACCTGCCAGACGATGAACCGTTCCGAGCTGCCAAGGCGATGCAGGACAAAGCGCGACTTCTCTGAAAGCGCAACTGCCTTTCCGAGGGGCTTGCCGTCGGATCCGTATGGCCGAACACGTTGTGGGTCAACGACGACGGCGGTTGCACGAGTGAATGACGGATCGAGCGTGACGGAGGTGATCCTGAATCCGTCGTAAACGACCTTGACGTGAATCCCGCGGCGCCGGCGGCCCGCCGCTGCCGAGCGAAGTGCGGCGAGAGCCGGACCGCGCGTGGAACTCGTGGCAGATGCCGGGACCGCATTTCGCCAGAGCACGAGCTTCGCGAGCCGGTGATTCGCACGAAGCGCGTTCCGAGCGGCGGCGGTAAGGCGCCCCTGTGGATCGGTGCGCACCGTGGACGTCGTCGCGGCAGTCGTACCGCCTGCGTGATGACCTCCGCCGCAGCCAGCTGCGACAAGCGCGACCGCGAGGCAACCGACGAGGGCTGTTGTCCTCATGCTGCGAACCCGACATTCTCGAGTTGAGCGAGGAAGCGGGGTCCGCCTCCGATCCATTGCAAGTCGGCGCCCCTGCCTTCAAAGAGGGGGTTGGCGGTAAGGCGGTTTCCTTCGACGCCTTGGACTTCGACGATCTCGTCGACCTGGCGGGGGAGGAAGCGTTGCTCGCCGTTTTCGTAGGTGGTGGGTCTGGCGCAGTGGATGACGATGTCGATTTCGCGCAGCCAGTCGAGCGCTTGTTCGGTGGTGATGTGCGCGCCGGCGGTGAGGGCGAAGCGGGCGAGGTTGCGTAGGCCGTGGTCGGCGGTTTCGCCGTGGACGCTGGTCATGCCGGCGTGGCCGGTGGCGAAGGCCCAGAGCATCGCCATCGTTTCCGGGCCGCGGCACTCGCCGACGATGATCCGGCTCGGGTTGAGGCGAAGGGCGCTGGCGACGAGCTGGTCGAGGCCGACACCGGGAAGGCCGTCGGCGCTGTCGGGACGCGCTTCATAGGCGACGCAGTTGTGGAGCAGGTCGGGCAGCTTGAGCTCGGCGCCGGATTCGCAAACGACGATCCGTTCGGAGCCGGGGATGGCGCCGCCGAGCGCGTTGAGCAGGGTGGTCTTGCCGGAGGAGACGGGTCCGGCGACGACGATGTTCTTGCGGGCGCGGACGCAGGCGGCGACGAAGTCGGACGCCTGCTGGCTGAGGACGCCGAGCTCGACGAGCTCGGCGAGCGTGTTGGCGCGCAGGCGGAAGCGGCGGATGGTGAAGATGACATGCCCGTTGGAGCTGACCGGCGGAATCGCCGCCGTCAGTCGTGAGCCGTCGGGGAGCCGGGCTTCGATCAGCGGCGTGATGCGGTCGAGGCGTTTGCCTTCGACGTGCTCGAGCAGCCGCTCGAGGATGCGAAGTGCGGCGCGGTCGTCGGGGAGCGCGATGTCGGTGACGCGCTCGATCCGGTCGCCGGTGTCTTTGAAGATCCGCCGTGGCCCGTTGACCATCCACTCCTGCGCCGTTTCGTCGGCGAGCATGCGTTCGGCGATCCGGCCGAGGCCGAGCAGGTCGTCGCGCAGCTCGCGCCGGATCTGCTCCAGCTGCGCCGACGAGCCGTCACCGTTGCTCGCGAGCGCGTCCGCCTGGTAGGCGGTCAGCGCCTCCTCGATCAGCGCCTCGGCTTGCGCGCGCCCGTCAGGGGAGGCAAGGTTGACCTGCCTCGCGGTGAGCGCGCCTTCGACGTGGGCGCGGACGCGTTCGGCGGCGGCTAGTTCCGCCATGGAAGCGCCACCTCCTGATCAGACACCAGCTCGGCTCCAGTGGCGTCCGGCGTTGGGATCGGCAGGCGTGTCTTGCGTTCGCGTGGAACGGGCTGGCTCGGCAGCAGCAGCTCGTCGAGCAAGCCGCGCAGTGCGCGCGCGTAACCGCCGCGGCGACGTGCGAGCGCAAGCGGTGTGCCGTTGCGCCGTGCTCGGCTGGCAGCGCGTCCGTCGTACGGAAGCCAGGCGTCGACGGCGAAGCGCAGCTCGGCGAGTTCGGGTGCGAGCACGCTCTCCAGCTCTCTCTTGCTGCCGGCGCCGGGAGCGCCGACACCGCTGACTGCGATGCGCAGTTGCTCGCGCTTGATGCCCAGCTCGTCGAGCAGCAGCGTGAGTTGTGTGCGGCCGGCGCGCAGCTGCTGCTCGCGCGCCCCGATCACCAGCAGCACTGCGTCGGCGGCGAGCAGCGCCTCGCGGTGCACGCGAACAGCTTTCGGGGTCTCGCCGGGAAGCGAGAGGAGCGAGCCGGCGTCGACGACGACGAACGGGTAGACAGTTGCAGCGGCGTCGAGCGCGGCACGGATCGCTCCCGGCCGCGCGAGTTCGTCGATATGGACGTCGGGGTCAGGCGGCGCGACGAGGACCGGCGGCCAGCCGTTGCCGCCGGTCGTCCAGCGCTCGAGCAGTTCTTGCAGCGAGCCGTCTGTTGCTTGCGCGCGGACGAGCCCGAGCAGCGAGCCGTGCTGCGGGTCGGCGCCGAGCCGGAGCGCGAGCGTGTTGTCGAGCAGGTCGAGCTCGAGCAGCAGCGTCGGCCAGCGCTGATCGGCGAGCGCGGCAAGCGAGGCTGCGCACTCGCTCGCCCCCGGCGACCCGCTCGCCGGCACGACCGCGAGGACGCTGCCGGACCGTGACCGGCGCGGCGTCGACTCCGGACGTGCCGGCGCTGACTGGAGCTCCGCCGCGGCGAGCTGCTCGTCAGTGCAGGCGTTAGCGATCTCGCCTTCGCTCAGCGGCGGGCGCAGGATCTGGTCGACGCCAAGGTGTTCGAGCGTCTGCGCGTTGTGCTCGTCGAGGGCGAGTCCGAGCAGCCGCAGACCGTAGGAGCGCAGCCGTGCGCAGCCGCCGGCGTCGAGGGCGGGCAGCTCCGCGGCAAGGAGGACGGCGTCGGCGTGGCGGCGCTCGGCGAGCGCGAGCAGCTCGCGCGCGTCGGCGGCACTCCCGACGACTGCAACCGGCTGTTCGGCGCCGAAGAGTTGCTCTTCGATCTGACGTTCGGCCAGCGGCGTTACGCCAAGCAGCAGCCTCGGGTGATCGTCCTCGCTCATGGGGCGCTCGCGTTTGGGATCGGCGCGCCTGCGCCGGAGCCGCTCTCGCGCAGGAGATCGAGCTTGCCGGCCTCGTTGGCGAGCGCGAGCGCACTCGCAACCGACGGATTCGGCAACGAGACGGTGATCGGGATCGTCTCGGCGCTCGCGTTGAAGCCGGTCGCGCTGCCGACCGAGAGGACTTCGAGGTTGCGGGCGATCGCGCGCGTCTGCGCCTGCCCGGTCGAGTTCGTGTAGGTGGCAAGCACGGTGACGAGGTCGCCGGGGGCGAGCTGGCCGCCGAGCGCGTGCTGTACCGGCACCGCGAGCGTCATCGAGTCGGCGCCGCCGCGCGCGCTCGCGAGGGCTGACGCCGGGATCGGTGCACCGGCCGCGACCGGTTCCTTCAGCGACCGCCCCACGAGCAGGTCCTGCTCGCTCGCCGGCAGGAGCGTCGCGAGCAGCTGGCTCCTGCCGGCGAGTCCGCTGCGGGCAAGGTCGGAGGGGCGTAGCAGCGTGCCGGCCGGCAGCGCGTGCGCGGCGACGAGCACCTGCGTCCTGCGAGTCGTGCGGCTGTAGACCGACCAGTAGCCGATCAGCGCCAGCAGGATCAGGAGCAGGGCGGCGAGCGGAAGCGGCTGAAGGAGACGGTGCGGGCGCCGCGGGCGCGGCTGCCTTCCGTTCGCGTCGGGCCTGGTGCGGAGGCGCGGCCGCTCGAGCTGAACTGAGGTGAGCGTGGCCGGGCGGCTTGCGTCGTCGGCTTTGCCCTCGCCCGTTCGCTTTGTGAAGCGGCCGTGCATGGCCTCCGTCGTACCTCTGACGACTGACCCGCGACCGACACGGCGCTGACACGGAGCTGACCCGACGCCGACACGGGTCCGGTTTTCAATTCATATAGCCACATTTGCCGCGGCTCTAACACGAGGCAACACCCACTGCCGTCCCCGGCGGCCACGACCCCTCAGGGCATCTGATGAGACCGAGTCCCGCCCAGCGCTGTCAGCGGTGTGTCGGCCGACACAGCAGTAGCCGGTCAGTGGCCCGCGCAACCGTGGCCCTCCTTCACCAACAACAGAAGGAGCCGAGATGGCGATTGGAGGCAGAGCAACAGACAGGGGGCGGGATTGGACCGGGGATGCCGGTCGCGGCGAGAGAGCTGACCACCAGAGAAAGGCGCCTCACCGGCCGGAGAAGTTACAAGCGCCGGAACCGCCGACCGATCTCGTCGAGCGGTTGGAGGCGGAATGGCCGGCGCTCAGCGCGGGTCCGATCGCCGTGCGGCTTCGGATCTGGGCACGCCTGGAGCCAGCGCTGGCGGGCTTCGCGACACCGCAGCTGCTGCTGCGCCATCTGCTCAGCAGGCGCGCGACGCATTCGGGCAAGGACGACGTGCTCGCGGCGCTTGTGCGGCAGGCGCGCACCGATCCGCTCGCGGCCCGGCTTGTGCTGCAGGCGCTCTTGCCAGGCTTGAAGGCGCTCGCGGGCCGGCTGCTGCTCGAGGCGGACGAACGCGACGAGGTCTGGTCGGCGCTGCTTGCTCATTGCTGGGAGCGGATCCGCCGCTATCCGCTCGAGCGGCGGCCGTCGCGGATCGCCGCGAACACGCTGCTCGACACGCTTCAGAAGACGACGCGGGAGCTGAAGCGGCAGCGCCGCTACCGCGACCAGCTCAACGAGGCAACGGAGCGAACCTCCGAAGCCCCAATCGACCGTGATGTCGAGCGCGTACTGGTACGCGCGGTCGCTGCGGCCGCGATCAGCACCGAGGAGGCGGAGCTGATCCTGCGTAGCCGGATCGATCGGGCTGACCTGCGCACGATCGCAGCCGAGGCAGGCGTCACCTACAACACGCTCGTCGTCCGGCGGCTGCGTGCGGAACGGCGCCTGCTGCTCTTCCTCGGCCAACCGACTGTCACTTCTCGGCGGCCTAAAGCGCCTTTCTCTACTGCTCGGGCAGTTGGCGCCGGACTCACGGGCAGCGCCGGCAGAGGAGCCGCCACCGACCAGACACGAAGGAGGTGAACGGGCCCGCTCAGATCCAGCGCCAACACCCGAGCACCCACCACCACAGGACGAAAGGAGGCAATGCACAAACGACTCGTCACCACGCTCGCGCTCGCGACAACCGTCGCGCTGATCGCGGCGCCCGCCGCGCTTGCGGCTACGAACGACCTGAACCAGGTGATCGACAACCTGCGCGTCTGGATCACCGGACTGCTGGCGGCGCTGGCGACGCTGCTGCTGATGATCGGCGGCGTCCGCTACCTGCTCGCCTCCGGCGACCCCGGCTCGCACGAACGCGCCAAGGGTTCGATCCGCGCGGCGCTGATCGGCTATGCGCTTGCGCTGCTCGCGCCGGTGCTCGTCTCGATCGTGCAACAGATCGTCGGCGGATGACGCGCCGCAGCCTGATCGTCGCGTCACTCGCCGCGGGCATGCTGCTGGCACTTTCGGCAACGGCGCACGCCGGTCGCGCCTCGACGGCGGCACCGGCAACCACGACGTCGCAATCGACGCAGACGACGCCGGGGATCCAGGTCGGGCCAGCGGTGCCAACGCCGCAGCCGCCGTCGAGCACGAGCGGGACCGTCTCCGGCGGCGGCAGTCACGGGCCTACCTGGTGGCAGTTCTGGGATGTATCCGGCCAGATCAGCAACGCAATCGACGGCTGGTTCCGCGGCCTCGTCACCGACGCCCTGAACCCGATGCTCGACCTGATCGGCAAGACCGTGCTCGCGACACCGCAGGTGGCAGGCCAGAGCGCGGTGACGCAGATCTGGCTGATCTCGCTTGGGATCGCCGACGCGCTGCTGGTGCTCTTCCTGCTTGCGGCGGGTGCGCTGCTGATGACAAACGAGACGCTGCACAGCCGCTACGCGCTCAAGGATGCGCTGCCCAGGATTGCGATCGCGGCGATCGCCGCCAACGCCAGCCTGTCGCTGTCGGGGCAACTGATCTCATTCGCGAACGCGCTCTCCGCCGGATTTCTCGCCGGCGGAGTCGATCCCGTCCAGGCGAGTGCGCAGTTGAAGGGCTTCGTCCTCGGCGCGGTCGCCAGCTCGGGGATCTTCGTGATCCTGCTCGGGCTGGTCGCGGCGGTGCTCGCGGTCGTGCTGCTGATCCTGTACATCGTCCGGGCGACCGTCGTGTTGATCCTGATCGCGGGCGCGCCGCTGCTTCTGATCACGCACGCGCTGCCGCAAACCGACGGGCTCGCGCGTTTGTGGTGGCGCGGCATGACCGCCGCCCTGGGTGTGCAGGTCGCGCAGGCGCTCGTGCTCGCGACCGCCGTACGCGTGTTCTTCAACGTTGGAGGCCGGCAAGCGCTCGGACTGTCGGTCACCGGCAGCCTGATCGATCTGCTCGTCTGCCTGTGCCTGTTCTGGATCCTGATCCGGATCCCGTTCTGGGCCAAAGACCTCGCCTTCTCCGGCCGGCGCACCATGGTCGGGCAGGCGGCACGCACCTACGTGCTCGCCCGCGTCGGCCGGAAGGCACTCTTCACATGAACGCGCCGACCAGCTCGCGCGTCAAGCTGCCGGCCGACCTCGAGCTGGAGGACAAGCTCGCCTTCGGCCTCACCGCCCGCCAACTGCTGCTGCTGGGCGCCTGCGCGGTCGCGAGCTACGGCCTCTACACGATCACTGCGGCGGCGCTGCCAATGCCGGTCGCCGCCGCGCTCTGCGCCCCGCTCGCCATCGCCGGCACCGTGCTTTCGCTCGGACACAAGGATGGGTTGCCGGCCGACCGGCTCGCACGGCTCGCGCTCCGCTATCTGACGGCGCCGCGGCGGCGGCTGCTCGCGCCGGACGGCCTCCCCGCTCCGCTGCCGGGCGCGCGGCGGCAGCCCGCGGTGGCGCCGCTTGATCTGCCGGTACGGGCCGTCTACCGCTCCGGCCTGGTTGAGCTCGTCGACGGCAGCTTCTGTCTGCTGCTGCGCGCGGCGAGCGGCAGCTTCGCGCTCAAGAGCGATGAGGAGCAGGCGGCGCTGGTGGAGGCGTTCGGTCGCTTCCTCAACGGCCTCGCCGACCCGGTCGCGATCTACGTGCGCAGCGAGCCGGTCGACCTCGCCGCGCGCGCCCACACACTCGAACAGACCGCGGCGACGATCGCACGACCGGAGCTGGCCGACGCGGCCCGCGCGCACGCGCGCTTCCTGCGTGAGCTGCCGTCCGACGGTGAGCTGCGCCGCCGCGAGATCCTTCTCCTCCTAATTACTCGCGCGCGAGAAGCATCTGCTGCGCGCACCACGCTCGAACGGCGCAGCCGCGAGACGTCCGAGCTGCTGCGCGCCGCCGGCATCGAACTGAGCGCCCTCGACGGCGAGCAGACGGCCGCGCTGCTCGCCGGTGCGTTCGACCCGCCCGGTCCGCCCGCTGGCAGCGAGCTCGACGGAGTGGTCAGCGGATGCTGAACCGCCTCCGCCCCGCATCGGCAGGCGGTTCGTTGTTGGGGCCGCCGGCGCTCGAGCTCGAGCACGACCGGCTCCGAGTCGGCAAGCGCTGGAAGGCGAGCTTCGCCGTCACCGGCTACCCGCGCGAGGTCGGCCGCGGCTGGCTCGCACCGCTCTTGCACGCCGCGCGCGACGCCGACGTCGCCCTGCACATCGAGCCGGTGCCGCCGCCGCTTGCCGCCGACCGGCTGCGCCGCCAGCGCGCGCGCCTGGAATCGACGCGGCGGCTCGAAGCCGAGCGCGGCCGACTGCCCGACCCGACCGTCGCCGCCGCCGCCGACGACGCCGAAGAGCTCGCCGGCCGGCTGGCGCGCGGTGAGAGCAAGCTGTTGCGCAGCGGCCTCTACCTCTCGGTCAGCGCCGCAAGCCGCGACGAGCTCGACGAGCGCAGCGAACGGCTGCGCGCGATCTGCTCCTCGCTACTCCTCCACCTCGTCCCCGCGAGCTTCCGGCCGCTCGAGGGCTGGCTCTCGACGCTGCCGCTGGGGCTCGACCGGCTGCAGCTGCGGCGCGCCTTCGACACCGAAGCGCTCGCCGCCAGCTTTCCGTTCGCGGCCGCCGACCCGTCCACCGACCCCGACGGGGTCCTGTACGGCCTCGCAGCCAGCGGTGCGCCAGTGCTGCTCGATCGCTTCGCGCGCGAGAACTACAACAGCGTCCTTCTTGCCCGCTCCGGCGCCGGCAAGAGCTACCTCGCCAAACTCGAAGCGCTGCGCCTTTTGTTCGAGGGCGTGCAGGTGTTCGTGCTCGACCCCGAGGACGAGTACCGCCGCCTCTGCCGGGCAGTCGGCGGCGTCTACCTGCCGCTCGCCGGCGACGATGCGGTCACGCTCAACCCGCTCGACCTGCCGGCCGGCGGCGGCCGGCACGCGCTCGGCGAGCGGACGCTGTTTCTCGCCGAGCTTGTCGAGCTGCTGCTCGGCCGGCTCGCGAGCGAGGAGCTGCCGGTGCTCGAGCGCGCCATCCGCGCCTGCTACACGGGCGCCGGGATCAGCGACGACCCCGCCAGCCATGGCCGGCCGGCGCCGCTGCTCAGCGACCTCGCCCGCCAGCTCGCGCGCGAAGGCGACGTCGGTGCGGGTCTCGCCTCGCGGCTGGAGCCATACGCGGCCGGGTCGCACTCGTCGTTGTTTGCGCGGGCGAGCTCAGCGCAGCCCGACGGACAGCTTGTCTGCTTCTCGCTGCGCGGTCTGCCCGACAGGTTGAAGGCGGCGGCGCTGCTGCTCTGCCTCGACGCGATCTGGCGCTCGCTCGAAGGACCGTTGCGCAAGCGTTGCGTGCTCGTCGACGAGGCGTGGCTGTTGATGCGCGAGCCGGCGGGCGCGAAGTTTCTCTACCGGCTCGCGAAAAGCGCACGCAAGCGCTGGTGCGGACTGACGACGGTCACCCAGGACGCCGGCGATCTCCTCTCCTCAGAGCTTGGCCAGTCGGTGATCGCGAACGCGGCGACACAGGTGCTGCTGCGGCAAGCGCCGCAGGCGATCGACCGGATCGGCGACGCCTTCCACCTGAGCGCCGGCGAGCGTCGCTACCTGCTCTCCTGCCCGACCGGCAGCGGCCTGCTCCTACTCGCCGGCGCACACGGCGAAGAGCGGGTGCCGCTCAAGGTCGTCGCCAGCCAGGCCGAGCACCGGCTCGTCACCAGCGACCCGGCCGAGCTCGCCGAACTCGAGCTGGAGGACGAGCGCTGATCAAGGCCGCGCTGATCGGCGCCTGCCTGCTGCTGCTCGTGCCGGTACTCGCGCTCGCCGCGGTCAGCGGCGGCATCAACATCGCCGCCCCCTCCCAGACCGCCGCCGCCGACATCCCACCCGACTACCTGCTCCTCTACCAGCAAGCGGGCCTTAGCTTCGAG
>Ga0335081_10014032_pt1 | contig 12959 bp, 8 predicted proteins | sample Lox_Sample_35_FD_206713 | JGI IMG/M metagenome (GOLD analysis project Ga0335081, IMG submission 206713) | Soil microbial communities from Loxahatchee National Wildlife Refuge, Florida, United States - Lox_Sample_3.5 | ecosystem: Environmental > Terrestrial > Soil > Wetlands | place: USA: Florida...
CCATGCCTGCGGCCACTCAAGCTCCTGCCGCAACAGCTATGAGTAGCAGCGCCACTTCCATGCCGGCCGATACTGCAACGGCATCGTCTGCAATGAGCGGGGCGGCCGCCACTGTCAACGTCTCAAAGAACAGTAAATATACAGCCTTCCTCGTTGATGGAAAGGGAATGACGCTTTACCTTTTCACAAAGGATTCACCCGGCACTTCCACCTGCACCGGTAACTGCGAGAAGAGTTGGCCTCCGCTTCTAACCACTGGCACGCCGGTCGCGGGTACCGGTGTGGATGCATCCAAATTTGGCACGTTCACGCGCACGGATGGCACTACACAAGTAACGTACAATGGCTGGCCTCTTTATTATTATGCCAAAGATCAACAGCCCGGCGATACCAATGGCGATGGCGTTGGCAGTGTTTGGTATTTGATCACACCCGACGGCGCTAAAGCTGTCTCAAACGGATATTGATACGCTGTTGCACGTTATCGTATTTTTAAACGAATCTCGCGCCACGTTTCATCGACGCGTGATTCGTTTTCTATTGGAAAAGTCAAAATAACGGCTTACAAATAATTTGAGAAATCGGAGTCATCCAAAAGAATCACATCTTCTTTTAATGAATCGCGTGTAATATTGGTCGGTTACCCGGAGGTAAAACAATGAAAAAATTAACTTTTGGTTCCATGCTCGTAATCGTCGCTCTACTGCTATCATCCTGCCAGTTTCATACGGGGCTCGGTAGTTTGTTAAGCGGCAAAAAATCGTCCTCGAGTGCTTCCGCTGCTCCTACCAAGCACATCAAAGCCACGCATACGCCGCCTTCACCCAAGACTCCTTCCGCGAATCAGACAGTCGCGGCTCCTGCCAGCAATGCGGTGTCCATTACCAGCGCCGGCTTCCAGCCTAATGCGTTGTCGGTGAAGGTGGGCACATCCGTCACATGGACGAACAATGATTCCGCCGCGCATACGGTCACATCCGATACGGCTGGAGTATTTGATAGCGGCGCCATCAATGGCGGTACAACGTTCCAGTTCACTTTTAGTACGGCGGGCACGTTCACCTATCACTCCACCAGCGATCCGAGCATGACGGGCACGATCACCGTCACACAATAGCATTGCAATGCTTCAACGATTGTGCGGACCCTCTCCCAAACGGGAGAGGGTTTTCTTTTGCGATACAATCAGGATATGGGAATTTTGTATCTCATTGCAACGCCGATTGGCAATCTCGAAGATATCAGCGTACGTGCCCTGCGTCTCCTGCATGATGTGGAGTTGGTCGCCGCGGAAGATACCCGTGTCACTCTAAATCTTTTTCGCCATTTCGATATTCATACGCCTCTCACCAGTTATTTCGAACATAATAAGCTAACTAAATTAGATACCATTCTCACGGCGCTGGATGTTGGCGATGTGGCTCTTGTCTCGGATGCGGGCACACCGGGACTGAATGATCCCGGCTATGAATTGGTACGCGCTGCATTGGAAGCCGGACACCGCGTCAGTCCCGTGCCGGGGCCGGCCTCGCCGATTGCGGCGCTGGTCGCATCTGCTTTGCCCACTGATTCGTTTTTATATCTTGGGTATCTGCCGCGCAAAAGTTCTGAGCGCAAAAAATTTCTCGAGCGTGTGTCCGATTTACCCTATACTTTGATCTTCCTCGAAACGCCGCATCGCTTACTCGATTCGCTGGAAGATTTGCTGATGACCCTCGGCGAACGTCAAATTGCGGTGGCACGTGAGTTGACCAAAATCCACGAGGAGATTTGGCGCGGGATGTTGAGTCAGGCCCAAGTCCATTTTAAAGAACCGAGAGGGGAATTTGTATTGGTCGTCCGTGGGCAACAATCAGGGATCAACGTAGAATGGCTGAAAGAAAAATTGCTGGCTAAGATCAAAAAGGAAATTGAAAACGGAAAATCTGCCAAAGCTATTTCATCGGAACTTGCGAAGCAATCGGGTTGGAAGAAACGCGATATCTATCGTTTGATCACGAAAGAAGAAGAGGAGACGACTCCATGACTGAAAACGAAGAAGCCCGGAAAGTGGAAGAAAAGAAGGACGAGAAGAAGGAAGAGACTAAAGCCAAACCGAAAGATGATTTGGTCGAGACCAAACATTCGATCAAGATTGGTGGCAAGGAAATCAAGTACACCGTCACGACAGGAACGATTGTGATGAAGGAGGAAACGTCCGATCGCGAAAAGGCATCAGAAGGGGAAAAACCGCGCGCGCAAATCTTCTTTGTGGCGTACACAAAAGATGATGTGGAAGATAATTCCGCTGAAAATTCATCAGCCCTTCGCAAACGTCCGATCACATTTTCATTTAATGGCGGACCGGGTTCAGCTTCAGTCTGGCTTCATCTTGGTTTGCTTGGACCGCGCCGCGTGGTGCTGGAGTTCGATGGTAATTTGCCGAAGCCGCCGTTTCAATTGACCGATAACGAATATTCCCTGCTCGATGAAACTGATTTGGTTTTTATTGACCCGGTCAGCACCGGATACAGCCGGCCCGTGGAAGGTGAGAAACCCAGTGAATGGCATGGTTTCAAGAAGGATATCGCCTCGGTTGGCGATTTCATCCGGCTTTATACCACGCGTTACAACCGCTGGCTTTCCCCAAAATTTTTAGCTGGTGAGTCCTACGGCACGACGCGTGCCGCGGGACTCTCGGGTTACTTGCAGGAGCGGCATGGATTGTATCTCAATGGCATCCTGCTGATCTCGGCGGTGCTGAACTTCTCGACGATTGAATTTCATATCGGTAACGACCTGCCGTTCATAATGTTCCTCCCGGCTTATGCCGCGACCGCCTGGTATCACCACAAACTCAAGGTCCGCAAACCCTTGCAATCTCTGCTCAAGGAAGTGGAGAAGTTTGCTTTTGGCGAGTATGCAGGTGCTTTGATGAAAGGCGACACTCTTACTGCACGCGAGCGTGGTCTGATCGTGGAAAAGTTGGTGCGTTATACCGGGCTTTCCGCGGAGTTCATTGAACGAACGGATCTTCGCATCACGGACCAGCATTTCTTTAAGGAACTGTTGCGCGAGCGCGGGCAGACCATCGGACGCCTGGATGGCCGCTTCATCGGTCTTGACCGACTCGGCGTGACCGACCATCCCGAATATGATCCACTGCTGACGAACGTGATCGGCCCATATACTGCCGCGTTCTATGACTATATCCGCTCTGAACTCAAATTCGAATCAGACTTATCTTATGAAACCCTGAGCGAATTTGTTCATCCATGGTCATATGCCAATGCTGAGAATCAATACCTGAATGTTGGCGAAACATTACGCGCCGCCATGACGTATAACCCGCATCTTAAAGTTTTTGTCGCGAATGGTTATTACGATCTCGGCACGCCCTATTCCGCGACGGAATACACCTTCAACCATCTGGGCCTGCACGAATCGTTGCGAGACAACGTCAGCATAAGTTATTACGAAGCAGGGCACATGATGTACATCCATATGCCATCTCTGGCGCAATTGAAGACTGACTTAGCGGAGTTCATGAGGAATTCGGTCGCGAAATAGTTCAACTAAAAAACACGTTCATGTTTGAACGTGTTTTTTAGTTCAGCGGGGAGGGCGGGATTCGAACCCGCGACCGAGTTACCCCGGCACTCACTTAGCAGGCGAGCCCATTCAGCCGCTCTGGCACCTCCCCAGGAGGAAAATGTTATAGGTAGATGGCGGAGGGAGTGGGATTCGAACCCACGTTGGTGTGACCCAAACATGTTTTCAAGACATGCGCCTTCAGCCGCTCGGCCATCCCTCCAGATTCGAGGATTTTACCATAACTTTGATTCGCAATGAATAAGAACGCCATCCCTTGTTTAAGAGACGGCGCTGATTTTATGCAGGCACATTGTTGGGGTTGGCGATGTAATACCACCAGTTATTATATATCCCGTTTTTGATTCCATTCACCTTCGGTAGATGGCTCAACCACCATTGTTGGAACGCGCCATCATCGCCGTTGCCCCATTCCGAGCAGTTCACACTGCGAGTGCTACCGGTGAGATTCGGAAAAGCCAGCCAATCGTAGCAGGTGCTGTTGACTTGTGTTTGATTACCCCAATCGTAATCCTGCTTGCTGTTGGGTGCGAAATGAACGAGTCCGACTCCAGCCTGGCCGGGCGCGATTTGATTATAGAGGATGAAACGCTGGAAGAGATTCAAGGTTTGTCCGGCGGTAATCGTTGCAGGTGAGCGATTGGGGTTGTACGCCCATGCCAGAAAACTCTGGCAACTGAAAACCTGGGCCATAATGCTCTCCGCACGATGAGCGTAAGAATGTAACATCTCGCCCACGCCTCGTTGATAGTTGAAGCCCATGATCACAAAGCGCCGATTGCAGGAAGAGGTATTGGCCATGGCAGGGGCGTTGCACCAGAACGCGCCTGCTCCAGCCATGATGGATTCATACAATCCTGCATACGGGAATCCCATGATCCATACTTCGTCGAATTCGTTGTTCGCAACACTTTGCAGGATGTTGAAACGCGTCAGAATGGCGTTGTAGTCCAAGCCGGAGGGATTATGTGCGGGCGTGGAACCATTCAGAACAGATAGGTAAGTCTGGGCAGTATATTGGAATCCGTCGGTAAGAGCGGGAAACTCATCGAGCACAAGGTTTTGAACGATTTGGTGGCGTGCCAATCCGTTGCTGACCTGTAATAGACTGGAAATGTAACCGTTGAGCAAAACATTCGGAGATGACCAACCCTCCAAATCCGTCAACTTTTTTCCGGTGGCTGGATCCATTGTTGGATTATAGGTGATGACCAAAACTTTGGTGTTGATGGGCTGAGTGGGTAGGTCGGGATTATCCTCAATGAGATTGGCAACCGCCGAAACTCCTTGAATATGTTGAGGCGCGGGCTGTTGGACGGCGTGGCCAATCAGGGAATTCAGGTAATCGAACATGATCTCTCCTTGAATATGCTACGATAAAAACATTACGGTGAATTTGTGGCGAAGTATACCTCGTCTTTGAGTGCCATGAATAGGATGTGATTGGGACTGATCGTCATCGCGCTGGCAGGGATGGTCGGCAAAGGGTTCATCCGCCCCGCTGGAGGTTGGAACTGATTCTGTAATTCCAGCGAAGACGACGTGAAACGAAAAATACTTTGATCATCCGTATCCAGAATTAACAAGGATGAGTCGGGTGCAGGCGCAAGCATCATCTGTGTGAAATGCGCTTGAGAGAAAAGATCGGTACCCTGGTAGGCGGGGAAAGGATTGGTCAAGGCGGCTGGATCATTGCAGCGTGTTGGTACAGTTTGAAAGCCACTGGAAGAGCAGGTGGAAAGGTGACCATCGGCATGCAGAATATAAAGCTCTCCATTATTCACTGTCAGGTCAATTGCGTTTTCGATGTTGGGAACCTGATCGCCAAAAAAGAAATAAGGACGATCCACAAAGGCATCGCTTTTTCCGATGTAAACCCATACCGCTCGGGAAGGCGGGTCAATCACGTAGAGATCATCTCCATCCAGCGCAAAGGCTTTGACACGTCCCCAATTGGTATCGGGCGGCGGAAGCGGAATGGCCTGCGGCAGACTGCCCGGCTCGCAATATAACAAAGTTCCATTCGCGTCGACTCCCATCACTGCCGCGTTCATCGAATTTACGGTGGGCAATGCCAAAATATCCACCAGCGGGCCCACCGTGTAATTTCCATACGTGCCCGGCTCACAATGAAACGAATCATCAGCCTGGAAACCATCGCTGTTCATGCTAATGTGCAGGACATCGCCGCGCACCGCGTTCAGCAGATACAAATCGTTTTCGTCGGCGACCATCCGGCTGATCTGCGCGTTCAAGCCTCCACTCAACACGGGTTGATATTGAAGGCGTGTGATTCCCAATAACTGATCCAATTTGCCCTGTGCCTCCTGCCGCATGGACTGGGTTTCAGCGGTCTGGTTATTCGATTCAGCGCTGTTCAAGTACGAGAGTTCCTGTTGCCATGCGTCGCGTTGTGCGATGGGATCGGTGAGACTGATGGCGATGGCGCGGGCATTGCGCGCTTGCACTAAATATTCTTCGTACTGCACACTACGTCCATAACGGAAATAAACCACGCTTGCAATCGTCACCACCACCAGCGGAATCAGGATGGCAATGAAAACCATCACATACGATGGCAACGTATAGGTTGTTGATTCTTCCGAGCCGGGCAAGAGACGCGGCAGGAAAGATTGCAGACCCTGGCTGATTCTTTCATTGCCGCGACGCCAGGCTTGCATCCCGTTCACGATCCTTTTTGCTGCCCGACGCCTGCCAGGGGAGGACGGAGCCGGCGGAGATTCTTTCACTGGCTCAGGAATCGTCGGTTCCTGCTCCTGCGTTGCCGGCGTTGCCGGCGTTGAATCCAAAGGTTGCAGGCGCGGCAGGGCTGCCATAATATCCGGCGCGATAGCTGTTGATGGAGGCTCTTCTTCTTTGGGTTCGGGAGGAATGGCGTAGGCCGAGGGCTGTAGGAGATGCGCATCGGGCATGGACTCCGGTTGTGATTCGGCGACCGGCTCCTCCTCGGTGCCTGGAGGCGTAGATTCTCCGCTCGCGTTCGATTCTGTCTGTGGGCGCAGGACGATCAACGCACCTTTTCCCTCTGAAGCTTGAAGCAGGACCGCGTTCACATTCTCGTCCGTAAGATTCATCAGGCGGCGGCGCGTGGCTTCCAGCGAAGCCGGACTCGCATCCTTCAGGGCCGTCTCCCATGCAAATGGAATCTTTGCATAAAGCACAAGCCGGTCATTGGGTTGTAGCGAAATGCGGGAAAAGTGGTGAGGCGCGTTGGCGACCAGACCCAATCCATTGCCCGAAAGTGAATCGAACAGATGTTGTGCGCCCTCCGTATTCAGAAGATACACGTGCATCGGGCCGCTCGACAAAAGCGTGGCTTCCGATTCGCGCAACGCAACCAGCGATAAAAATCCCACTGCGTATTGACCGCGTCCGCTGGTGGATAGGTTGCGTTCGAGCAGGGCCTGGTTGACGGCTCCTGCCGCGGCGCGCAAGGCATAGGTCAATGTTCCGGGCGTTTCATAGAATGTCACCGCGAGGCGGCTGGCAAGTTGCACATATTCGCCGGTTGAAAAGACTGCATTGCCGGTGAGCAAAAGATAAATCACCAACCGGTCCTGATCGCGGCCGCGCGCGGTTTTGCGCGGCGGCATGGCGGGCATCAGGCCCGGAAGGCTGGCTTGTTCCTGTCCATCGAGACGATAAAGGGGAGTAAGAGTCAGATCGAGCGGCATGGTAAGAATGTGGAAAGATTGGTTATCATTATACTGGTAAAATCTCAGGCGATACATCAATAGAATTTCATTGCGAGTGGAATCTCCTGCTCTAAATATAAGATTGCTTCACCTTGCTCGCAATGGCAAATAATGGGTAAATATGGACTACACTTTTCACAGCGATTTTTCATCCATTTCCGAAACCGAATGGAACAGCCTGGTCGAACAAGGCATCAGCGATGTGCCGTTTCTGCGGTACGAATATCTCAGTCAGTGGTGGCAGACCCTCGGTGGCGGGGAATGGAAGCAGGCCGAATTGGTTTTGATCTCGGCGCGCGAGAACGGTCAGCTCATTGGCATTGCTCCGCTGTTCAAAGCCGAATATGAAGGACACCCGGCACTCATGCTCCTTGGAAGCATCGAGATTTCAGATTATCTCGATTTGATCGTGCGCCTCGATGACCTGGCGCGTTTTCTATCGGGCTTGATGGATTTTCTCGCTCAGTCTTCGACTTATCACGGCTTGCCTTTTGATTGGTATAACCTTCCCGATAGCTCTCCGACTCGTGCGTCGCTCAAAGCGGAATCAGAACGACGCGGCTTAGTGTATCATGAAGAAGTCTATCGCCCCACGCCGCGCGTCGCCTTGACTGGATCATTCGAAGAGTATCTTGCACGCGTCGAAAAAAAACAACGGCATGAGATTCGCCGCAAGATGCGCCGCGCCGCGGAAAGCGAGATCCCGGTGAAATTCTATGTTGCCGGGGACGCGGCTACCTTGGAGTCCGAGATCGAGGCGTTCTTTCAACTGATGGAACACGATTCGAGCAAAGCCAGTTTCCTGACGCCGTCCATGCGCATACAAATGAGGTCGGTGATTCAAACTGCTTTCGATCATGGTTATCTGTGGCTGGCATTTTTGACGGTGGATGGCGTGAGAGCCGCGGCATGTCTCAACTTCGATTACAAAAATAAACTGTGGGGTTATAACTCCGGCGTGAGCCGCGAGTACATGGAGCTTTCGCCCGGCTGGGTGCTGCTCGGACACCAACTGCAATGGGCTTGCGAGCACGGACGAGCTGAGTTCGATTTCATGCGCGGCGATGAGGAATATAAATATCGCTTCGGCGCGGTGAACCAGTATGTGATGAGGGTGAGGGTGGATTCAAAGTAGGAAGAGAATATTCTTCTGTTGCCATTAACTCAATAACAGAACAGAGCAGCTGACTGCGAATCTTGCACTCTATGATATGCTTATGACTGCATCGTCGTAGCGGGCCCGCCGCTGGAATAGACCATAGTAGACTTGGCGGAGGTGCTGTGGTACAAGCAGAAGACGTTGATGAATAAGGAATTCTAGATCGGCATTTCAGCGAGAGGATATCTCACAATGGACTCCACCGTGACCACTGAACTGAGAGAGGTCCTCGCCCACTATGCTTTGGGCGAATTAATCGACTACGAGAAGAACGAACTCGGTTTCGTCAACACAGCTTATGCCATCAGCACGCTCGCCGCACGCGAGCGCCATCGCTATTTTTTGCGCAAATACAAGCGCGGCGTCGGCGAGCAGGAGCTCATCTTCGAGCACTCGCTAATAGAGCACCTGGTGGTGGCAGGAGCGCCGGTCGCCCGTATTTACCACACGAAACTCGGAAAATCCTACCTGCAAAGATTCGAGGGGAAAGATGACAACGAAGGCGTGTTCTACACGATCTTTGAATATCTCCCGGGCGAAGATTGCTTCAGTTGGGTGGACCCCATCCTGACCGAGGCCCAACTATCCTCCTCCGCGGAAGTGCTGGCGCAGTTCCATAACGAAGTGGGTGGCTTCACTCCCATCGGCAGGCGCAACGAACCCAGGATCCTCGACCTGCTGCCTGTCATCGCCGAGACTTGGGCAGCCTGTCTGTCGAAATCCAAAGGGACGATTTTCGATAAGCGTATTGGCGAGTCCTTTGAGCTGGTTAAAGCCAACATTGCGGCTACTTTGACCGCTCTTCGGGAGCCTGAGGCGTGCTCCCTGCCCGAGATGGTCATCCACTGCGATTACCACCCCGGCAACCTCAAATTCATGGGCGACCGCGTCTCTGGTTTGTTTGACTTCGACTGGTCCAAGGTGGACTTTCGCCTTTTCGACCTGGGGCTGGCGCTGTGGTACTTCTGTACGTCATGGCGAGGCTCAGAGGATGGCACGCTCCGCTTGGATTGGGCGCAGACTTTCCTGCGGTCGTACCAGGAGACACTGGCTGCTCATCCCCGCAGTGTTGCCTTGGCGCCCGAGGAAGCCCACTATCTGCCCGCGATGGTTAATGCCGGTAACCTCTATGTGCTGCATTGGACTGTTTTGGATTATTTCTCGAAAGATGTGGACCCCGCAGAATACTTGACTTTTCTGGACCACAGCCTGCATTTCATTGAGTGGTATGAGCAGCCCAATAACGGCCAGGCGTTGCAGACGATGACTTCGACTCTGCTCTCTCGCCGGCCCGCTGACTAATCATTGTCGGGAGTATAAGCGCCATTGAACTTCGATTTCATGCGCGGCAGCGAGGAATATAAATATCGCTTCGGCGCGGTGAACCAGGATGTGATGAGGGTGAAGGTCGATTCAAAGTAGAGAAGAGAATATTTTTCTATTCTCATTCATCCTAGGGCAGAGCAGTTGACTTTCAGTCAGCGCTGGACAATCTGCTATATAATCCGATGGATGAGCCAACTTCATCCAATCGATAATCGGATCTCCAAATCGCAGATGCGCAAATTTCATGTCTCGCAGACCCTTCAAGTTTTTCTTCTCGTTTTTTTATGCGACCTGTTTATTTTGACGGTTTATGTGTGGCTGATCAGCGGTGGCTCATGGACCAACTGGCCAACCCTAAATAATTATTACGATCAGCTGGCAACCTCCTTCGCTCATGGTCAGCTCTCGCTGCAAGCCAAACCCGATCCCGCCCTTCTGGTTCTCCGCAATCCCTACAACTACAACGCTCGTAACGGCATTCCCTACCCGCCGGATATTTCATTATATAAGGGCAAATTCTACTTGTATTTTGGACCGGTCCCAGCATTGATTCTTCTCATTGCCAAGATAGTTTATTCCCAACCCATAGGTGACCAATATCTTGTTTTCGCATTTATCTCCGGTATCTGCATATTGCAATCTTTCATCATCGCTAAACTCTGGCGACGTTTCTTTCCGGAGCTATCTCCCTGGATCATTTCACCAGCGATTCTTGTGAGTGGTCTAATCAGTTCCTACTTACTTACCTTTCCTGCGATCTACAATGCAGCTATAACTGGTGGACAATTCTTCTTCCTTGCAGGATTCTACTCGGCTTGGAGCGCGCTCGACCGAGCCTCGATTTCAAGACTTCGACTGGCGTTGGCTGGCATCCTTTGGATTGGCGCCATCGGTTCAAGAATTACACTGATCCTGTCAGTCGGCTTTATGGCCCTCATGCTCGCACTTTGGATTTTCAAAATTTATCGGCAGGACAGATCACAATCAAGATTTATTTCTTCCATCACAGCCTTGGGAGTACCGCTGGTTGTGGGTTTGGCCATTCTGGCTTGGTATAACTGGGCGCGTTTTGACTCGATCTTTGAAACTGGCTTCTCTTACGCACTCACTGGACTAAACCTTCAAAGATATAGCCATGTCCTCTTTTCACCTTTGTATATCTTCCAGAATCTATATAATTACGTCTTTATCCCTCCAAGGTTTAAATCCACTTTCCCCTTTCTGGTTTTAGTTAAAGGAGAGATAAATCCAATCGTCTCCTTTCTTCCTCTACCAAGTATCTATTACTCTCAGAAAATCGCAGGGCTACTCTATAGTGCGCCGTTCACCCTGTTTGCGAGCATACCAATCATCGGCCTCCTTTTTGGATCAAAGCATCCAATGACGAGTTCAACGAACAAAGATGATTTGGTTTTATTCCGATGGGTAACCGCCAGCTTATCGGGATCCTTCGTTCTTGAATTTATATTTGTACTTCTCTTTTTCTGGGCTGCAAATCGTTATCTGGTGGACTTTCTGCCCGCGCTTGTCCTTTTGAGCATCATTGGGTTTTGGCAGGGGGGCCGTTATTTCTCCTCCCGTCCGGTCAGCCTTGTCTTGTATCTCGCTTTTGGAATCGGTTTAATTGTAGTTTCTATTATCGTAGCAATTCTCATGGCCTTTTCTCTCAGTCCATCTTTTTTTTATTTTTACAATCCCAACGCATGGAATATCATCATCAACTTCTTCCGGCATTGAACCGGAAAATGCAGTTGGTTCCCATGGATTTGATGTGGCGGCGACGGGTTGATTGCTTAATGGCTGCGTGATTTCCTGTCATTCCAATTAGCCTCTGGTCGCTTCAAAATTGTCGTATCTGCCGATTGGGAAGACGCCCCTCCTCGCGAAGGCGCGGACGGAGATGGCCTGCTTTGTCCCTAGAATGGCTAAAGGTTTTGTCATAACGCGTTAAGGATTAGCCATAAAGCCTTATGGTTTTGTCATAACGTCTTAAGGTTTAGTCAGTAGGCGTTTGGGTTTAGTCAGAAGGCCTTATGGTTTTGTCAGAAAGCCTTTTGGTTTTGTCGGTAAGCGGAGCTACTTAGTCTGCAAACCCGCTGGTTTGGCTGAATCAAACAAAAGAAGGAGTAGGCAAATAGCCTAACTCCTTCTTTTTCGTCATATCGCGTGAAGCGACTTACTCGACCGGAATCTCTTTGTAGATCTTGTCCACGTCAATGCCCTGGCGGCGGCGATAGGAACTGAAACCGAAGTAGATGGCCAGTGCTAGGATGTACATGATGAACATGAACACCATCGAGCTGACGTTTGACCAGCCGATGCCGTAGGTTCCAACCGCCGGCAGCGCGGTCACACTCGTTGGGTCCCAGAACCATACCACCAACAGCCAGTCAAGGAAGCCGAGGAAGATCAGACCAGCCAGTGTGATTAACGGCATCGCTCCACCGGTGAATACCTTTCGACCCACGTAGTACAGTATCCACAACAATAGTCCAGCATTGATCACGGTCAACACGGCCAGCACGACGACCACCAACCACGTCATCCAATCCGCATTCAGCGCGCCGAGTCCACTTAGGATGGCCCAGGCATATTGGAATGAGATGACGATCAGGTAGACGGCAAAAACGGCGTAAAGCAGTGTGACGAGCCATCCCAACCACGAAGGCACTTTATATTTCGAGATGGGTGAGCCGTCGAATACATCCTTGGAACGCCACGGCATGATCGTCGCTGCAATGGTCGAACCGAGGAAGGTAACGGCGATGACCACCGTCGCATCGAGCGCCAGCGTTTGGAACTTGAAGATGTTGTAGGCGTACAAGTATGAAACGATCACTGCCGGAATCACCATCAGCAACAGTGCATTGACCGGTGTTTTGGTGCGCGGTTCGATTCGCGAAACCCATTCAGGCAGCATGCGGTCGACGGCTGCGGCGAATACAACACGCGTCGAGCTCAGGAACAACGTGCCGGACCAGCCAAACCAGAACAGACTCAGCAGCAGAACAATAATGAACTGAAGCACTGGACTTGGCACCATAAAGGCCGCAAAAAGGCCGGGATATGGCCAAATAGGCAGTGGAGGCGCGGTAGTGGTGGTACCAAAGGTGTAATTCCAGAATGCGGCGTTCGCTTTGTTATAGAAATCCCATCCAATGGTTTTG
>Ga0335081_10014033_pt1 | contig 12959 bp, 14 predicted proteins | sample Lox_Sample_35_FD_206713 | JGI IMG/M metagenome (GOLD analysis project Ga0335081, IMG submission 206713) | Soil microbial communities from Loxahatchee National Wildlife Refuge, Florida, United States - Lox_Sample_3.5 | ecosystem: Environmental > Terrestrial > Soil > Wetlands | place: USA...
AAAATCATAGCCGCTTCTTATGAAGAGACGGTAATCATCAGGTAGAACCACGAGGTAAGCGGGCTGCGCAGTACCTGTATAGTAAAAGACGTCTCGTGAGTAAAATATTAGAGCACCTGCAAGATCCTGCTCTCCAAGCTTCTTCTGCAGATTGTTAATCCGATCCTGCGGTTTCATAATGAACCTCCTTTTATGTTATGACTCAGAATATTCTTTCCACTTCATAGGCCAGTTTTGTTTTGCCCTCATCGCCGTAAAGGCAAGAGGTATTTGGAAGCATACATCTTGCCTTTACGGTCAACGACTGGATTTCCTGCACCTCCGGAGCCCTCCATGGCAATCCTTGGATGGGGAGATAAGCATCTATCCTGAATGTTATTGCTGGATCAATGGAGGCAATGAAATCAGCGATCCTCAACACCTCATCCTCGTCAACGTAGTCTGGTATGAAAACGGTCTCAACATGAAGCGAGACGGATTTCGATACGGCGATCTCAATGAAATTGCGTAGTATAAGCCTGTTGTTAACACCCGTATAGTCCCTATGAAGTGTCGGCGTCATAGCCTTGATGCTGAAGATGATCTCGTCCACCATCGACAGGGGTGGAAATTTTCTCCCGTTGGTAAGAAGAACAAAGGAACAATCTTTCTTCGACCGCCTCAAAGAAGCCAGAATCCGGAGCAACATTGGGTCGCATACCGGTTCGGCGCCCATGAGCATGATCCGTTTTAGCGACAGAGGATCGAGAAGGAGCATGAGTTCTTGCAGCGTCAGAAAACGGGAGGGACGCTCGCTCTCATATGACGGGTCGTAGATGCGTAAACGCGTTTCCGGGAGGTGACAATCAAAGGCCTCCTTCTTTAATAGGCACAGTTTGCACGTTAGATTACAGCCCCAGAAATAGAGGCAACCTACGCCATGTTCCCTGGAGTATGTTATGTGATAGACATGTGTACTTCGGGAAGTATCTTTCTTCGTTGATTTCATGATAAAATTATAACATATGAGGCAAATTATTACGGTTAGAACAATTGAGACGGTTAGTTTGTGACTTAACGAAATAACGAAATATTGTTTAGGTAGAGTATCGCATACCACAGCGGGCCTTAACTGTCCCCCGTCTGTCCTGCCATGTCAAGACAGAGGTGGCACCGATGGGTGTCTCGATTGAACCAACGACGAATGGCTGCTTGCAACTGGGCAGACCCACCTGAACGTCACACGTTTGCGGCAGTTGTGAAATTACCGGAAAGGCAAAAGGGGATTTCTCCATGCCCTTTTTAGAGGATTCACTTTCCTGCCTGTTGCAATCAGTTTGACACACTTTTTCGCTCAATTAAGGTTAATTACTGCACGGACAGGCTGAGGAAGCTTTTTTCACAGCATCGATAAAAAGTTTCACCGCATCATACACCGATTTCATTCTCTTTTTGGGAATTTGTCCTTCAATGGCGCCGACGAAACCTTCAAGACATAACCACACCTTTCTGTGAACTTTTCTCCCTTTCGATGTCAACCTCAAATTCATAGCCCTGGAATCGTGGTCGGATGTCTTGCGTTCAATCAGTCCCTGCCTGACTAATGGGTTCACAAGTCTGGTGGTAGTGCTCTTATCAACGGCGAGGATCTGGTGAAGCTCCAACATCTTCAGGTTCTCTTTTTTTGCAACCTCATCGAGTATGAGAAACTGCGTGAAAGTTACGTCCTTGCAAAACATTGCATCCTGACGGCAAAAGCGAACGACCTGGCAGAGCTCCGATACGAGGGAAAAGACGTCTCTGTGAATACCGTCAATGTCATTTTTCATAGTTGTATAATACAACCGTTATCAGCTTTTGTCAATATTTTTTGTCAGGAGAAAATCCTTGTTTCCGTGCCACATGAGATGGGAAATCTGCCGTCAAATCAGGATACATTATACTGGATACATTATGCTTGCAAGTAAATGTACTCCAAAGTAGTATAAAAACAATGAGGCTGTGAAACCTCAATAGCAAAATTCAATACGGTAAGAAAAAAAAGGAGAGCCTATGAGATTTTCGGATGACATCTATGTTTATGAGTGGACAGACTCTTTTGAAAATAATTGTAACAGCTTTTATATAGGTGGCAACGTCAATGCGCTAGTCGACCCCGGTTTGAAGGGATTTGTGCCAAACCTTCTTGAAAGTATGGAAGACGACGGGATAGAGAAAAGTGCAATTAAATATATCATCAATACCCATTCCCACCCCGATCACTTTGAAGGGTCCGCCTTGTTTAATGACTCGGATGTAAAAATAGGTCTTCACGAAAAGGAGATTGAGTTCTTCAATGGTGCAGGTTCCAGTCTGTATAACCTGTTCGGCATGAACGCGCCAGCTGTGCGCATTGATCTCCCCCTGAAGGAGGGTAAAATGTCTCTGGGAGATGAGACATTTGAAATCCTTCTCATACCGGGACATTCGCCAGGTTCTATCGGTCTGTACTGGCCTGTCCGGAAGGTCATTTTCTCCGGGGATGTAATCTTCTATCAGAATGTAGGAAGAACAGATTTTCCTGGTGGGAGTGGCTTTTACCTGAAGCAGAGCATAGTGACACTTTCAAAGCTCGATATAGAGACGCTCTTCCCAGGCCACATGGATATTGTGGACGGCGCCGGTGACGTGAAGAAAAATTTTCAGATGGTGCAAAAGCATGTCTTCCCCTACATATAGCAGGATTTTGTATTTCAAATGAAAGGAAAGCATATATGGCTGTGGAGATGACAACGTTTAATCTTTCTTTTTCCACATCAGGCGATACTGATGTTATTGACTTGACCAGACAGGTGTTGGACCGGCTGGCTAAGACAAAGCTGGAGGAAGGCCAGGTGCTTCTCTTTGTTCCCGGTTCTACAGGTGCCATAACGACGATAGAATATGAAGACGGCGCCGTCAGAGACCTGAAGGAGGCAATAGAAAATCTGGCGCCTGAAGGTAAATACTATCGTCACAATGAACGGTGGGGTGATGGAAACGGGCATGCCCATGTAAGAGCGGCCCTTTTGGGTCCGTCCTTGACCATTCCTGCCATCAACGGGCGCCTGCAATTGGGTACGTGGCAGCAGGTCGTATTTATTGATTTCGACAATCGCCCAAGGCAGAGACGTGTAATAATGCAGGTTTCTGGAAAGACGAGGAAAAGGGGAGCAAACCACGGATATTCATGAAAGAGAGGTTTCACCTTTGGAAAGAATCGGCAGATTTCCTGAATATGTCAAGCAACAGAATGAATAACAAGATCTCCAATTTTTTCCTGTTTGATGAATCCTTCTTCCCCTAACTCAACCAAATGTGCGTATGTCTCATTGACGGCCAAGGATTGATCGAATTCAGGCAGGTCTTGTCCGAAAATATCAAGGGATACCTGAAACGTTGTCTTCGGGCCCTCCTTGACGGATTCAAAGATAATGCTTTTTCGTTCCCTGTGGTGTTCCCTGATCTCTTCCACCCGCGCCTTCAGATTGGAAAAGGGATGACCGTGGGCTGGATAAACCTTGCTGACAGGAAGGTCTTCAACCTCTCCGAGGGAGTCCAGAAAACTTTTAAGCGGTCGGAACGCTGCATTATACGGATCGGGACTGAGGTTAGGGGTGATATCCGGCAAGATGTGATCCCCGGCAAGCAGGATTCCTTCCCTTCTGAAGAAGAAGCAAACTTGCCCGCTCGTATGGCCCGGTACAGATATGACCTCAAACTCTCTATCGCCTACCTTCTGAGACTCATGGTTGCCAAGACTTGTATCGACTTTGAAGGGGATCGTCGCCTTTCGAAAAGAACCGAGGAGCTCCAAAAGACCATCTATAATTTCTTCTCTTAGACCCTGCTCACAGTAGAATCTTTTTACCCGACCAAAATTAAACCCCGTCTTCTGATCGTTATAAAGTCTCCGAGCATCCATTTTCGACATGGCAATTGCAGCGCGGGATATCTCCTTGATGCGGCCTGCTATGCCGCAATGATCCGTATGGAAATGCGTTATGAATATCCGATCTATGTCACGAATGGACTTGCCTACGGATTTCAGGGATCCCTCAAGGGTGGCGAATGTATCCGGCGTATTCATGCCGGTATCAAAAAGCGAAACGCTGCCGTCATGTATGAGTGCAAACACATGGACATGTTTCAGCCTGAAGGGCATAGGCAGTGTGATCATGTAGAAACTCTCAGCTATCTTTTCAATCAAAGGTGCTCGGGCCTCCTTGCCGGCGCATATCACCATGTTTTCCTTTTCCTGTCAACGTGGAGGTTTACATTTTTCTTGTGGTTGAAGGCTCCATTTGCTAAAGAACTGTTGATGTCAAAAATTTCAGTTGCAAGAAAGCCTTACATTGTAGGGGTTATGGGAAGTCATCGTGTTGCGTCTCCGGCTGTCATGAAAGATGCCCGGCGATTGGGGGACGCCCTTGCCAGACGCGGCTACGTTCTGCTTACAGGCGGCGGGCCGGGTGTCATGAGAGCTGCCTGTGAAGGGGCCAATAAGGCCGGAGGGTTTGTTATTGCCGTTCTCCCCAATGACAAACAGCACCCACTGCAGAATTACCCAAATGAGTTTGTTGATATCCCGATCTATACAGGGATGTATGACGCAAGAAATGTAATAAATGCCAAAACTCCTCATGTCCTTGTGGCCCTGAGCGGGGGCGCTGGCACCCTCTCTGAGGTTGTTATTGCCATCCGCAGCGGTACTCCGGTAATAGGCCTTCACGCTCCGTCGTTTACGATCCCAGGGGATCACGATTTTATTGTTGTCGATACCGTTGAGGAAGTCCTTCGGGAAATCGAAAGAATCCTCGCAGGACTGAAGAAGAGATAACCTCTACGAGGCATTCATACTGAATAATAGTCTATGGTGCAGTGGAATATACTTTTAATTTCCTTTCTGGCAGTCTTTGCCACAAGCTCCGTATTCCGCTTTTTCCTCACGTATATAAACGTGCGCCATCTCCGTCGGAACGGTCACGATGTGCCTGTGGTCTTCCAGGGAGAGATTGATGAGGCGACGCTTGCATGTATGACCGAATACGCAGCAGACTCCGCGCGGTTTGGCTCTCTAGAGCATTTCTTCGATGATGTAGTCACTCTCCTGGTCCTTCTAAGCGGATTTCTGCCGTTGCTGGCCGGTATAGTGCTATCATGGAATCTCCATTTTATCCTGTCAGGCCTAATTTTCTTTGGTGCACTTGCCTTGTTAAGCGGCATTCTGGATATCCCTTTTAGTCTCTACAGCACATTTGTAATTGAAAAGAGGTATGGATTCAGTACTATTACGGCAAGATTGTGGATTACGGATCTCATCAAGGGGTTTCTGATATCGGCGATGCTCTTAGGGATTCTTTTGGGTGCTGTGCTCGCTTTAGTCTATTATGCCGAACATACCTGGTGGCTCTGGGTGTGGTTTGTTTTTTCGGCTTTCCAGATGCTCATTCTTTGGCTCTACCCCATTCTTATTGCCCCCTTCTTCAACAAATTCGAACCCATTGAAAATGAGGCACTGAAAGACGCCATCATTGCCCTCATGGCAAAGGTAGGACTGAAGGCAGGCGGGGTCCTCCAGGTCGACGCCGGGAAAAGAAGCAAGCACACCAACGCCTACTTTACGGGATTCGGCAAGACAAAACGCATCGTCCTTTACGATACCCTGCTCAATTCCCACTCGTCCGAGGAGATACTATCTGTTCTTGCGCATGAGGCAGGGCACTGGAAAAAGAGACACACATTGAAGCAACTGGTTTTTATGGAGATCGTTTCTCTTGCTCTCTTCTACCTGGTCTATCGCCTGATAGACTGGTCTCTGCTCTATCAAACCTTTGGTTTCGCTCAGAAGATTCCTTATGTAGGCCTCTTATTGATTGCTGCCCTTTTGGGACCTGTTGTCTTCTTTCTGACGCCCACAGGCGCCATGCTCACAAGAAGATTTGAAAGGGAAGCAGATGATTTCTGTTACGATCTCGTTGGCGATACCAGACCCATGGTAAACGCGCTGAAACGTATTGCAAAAGACAATCTCGCCAATCTCCATCCTCACCCTTTTTATGCCTGGTTTTACTATTCACATCCCCCGCTGACTGAACGGATCTCCCGCCTGCTGCAGATGAAAGATTCAAAGAAACCATGATAAAAAGTCCCTTGATTTTGGCAATGAGATTATTAAAATGCTATAAAGAGATTTTTGAGAGGTGAGTTGCAATGCCTATCTATGAGTTTTACTGCCGCAGGTGCAATACTATCTATAGCTTTTTCTCAAGAACCATAAACACCGACAAGGTCCCCAACTGTCCGAAGTGTAAAAAGGTTAAATTAAAGCGCCAGATGTCGATTTTTGCCAGGGGATCCGGGAGAAAAAATGAAGCAGCCGATGACGGCATGCCTCCCATAGATGAAGCGAAGATGGGAAAGGCAGTGGCTATGCTGGCCGGTGAAGCAGACAAGATCAATGAAGATGATCCCCGCCAGGCGGCACTGCTGATGAGGAAACTCTCCGATGCCACCGGAATGAATTTAGGGCCGGGCATGGAAGAGGCCCTGAGCCGCATGGAAAGAGGAGAAGACCCTGAAAAAATAGAAGCCGAGATGGGGGATATACTGGAAGGCGAGGAACCTTTTATCTTCGGGGAAAAGCAGAAAAAGGGGGTTAGCAAACCAAGACCCATAATTGATGAAATACTTTATGATCTCTGAGACTCTTGAACATCATACAACATTTCATTCCAAGGAGCCTTGTGACGGGGCAATTCTATTGAGCGTCGGTTGACTAAGAGGGCCCCTTGCATAAATTTTACCATTCCGGCGAAAGCCGGAATCCAGAGTTATCAAACATTTCCTAGACTCCGGGTCAAACTCGGAATGACGAATAGGTAGTTTATGCAAGGTTTTTAATAGACTTCGTTCGCAATTACAAGATGGGAATCCTTGAAAGTTTCGTGTGCAATCAAACCATTAGCAAACCATCGACAGTTTCGATGAGATAATCAGGCCTGACAGTCTCGAGTTTTTCTTTGGAATGCCATCCCCAGGTCACGGCGACTGTTTTTACCCCTGCTAGCCGCGCCTCCTTTATGTCTCCCGTTGTATCGCCGATGTAAAATGTTTTATCTTTTTCCACCTGAAAGGTATTCATGGCATGGAGGATTTTTTCTATCTTGCTGTAACCGAAGTCAGCTCCCAGGACATCCTTGAAACAGCCATTGAATCCATGCTTGGAAAGAATGTCATTAATAACCCTCGATACATTTGAGGAGATGACGGCAAGTATATTGTCTTTTTTCAGTTCCATGAGGACAGGCAAGAGCGGCGCGCACGGTGTCATCTGATCATAGTCGTCTTGCCTGGGCATGGATCTGGACGCATTCATAAATGCTACAAGGTCCACACCTTTTTTTACAATGCCCTCATAAAAATTATCTTCAAACAATGCAAGAAAATCCTTCCGGCTTCGAACAGCGGGACTCCCGATTTTTTCCAGGCAAAGCCTCACCCTTTGTTCATACACGGCGAGGGAATCGACGAGGACACCGTCAAAATCGAAAAGAAACAATTTGTGGATCATGTTATACCCATATAATCGGTACATTCGTCGGGAATTACTGAAGCAGAAAAGCCTTGCGCCATCCTTTTCCTGGGTGATGCGTAACATTCTAAAGCTACGTGGTCAACATTTTATCCATACGGAGAATCATGTGGGTTTGCACATAAGGGTTCTATGGGCTTGTAATCGAAAAATGCCAATCATAATGAAGGGTGGCAATTCATGACTGCGGAGTGCAGGCCCTTCCTTTGAGACTGAAGAGAAGGCGAAGGATTTTCTTCGTCCTCTCGCTGAAAATCTTTCCGCCAAAGAACTGACTGGCAGCACGCTTGGAAATTTCCGATAAAGTAGGATAGATATGGACAGCGCCTGCGATAGCGGAGAGCTTAACAGCGCCTGCCATGGCGATGATCCATTCATGGATGAGTTCCCCGGCGTGGCTCCCTATAATCTGACAGCCCATGGGCTTTCCTTTGGAATTCAGGAGAATTTTGATCTTGCCGAGGGTCTCCCCCTCAGCAAGGGCGCGGTCATTATCTATGAAAAGTTCCTCAATGATCTGATAATCCATCCCCTCTTTCCGTGCACGTTTCTCGTTGAACCCAACACTGGCGACTTCCGGATCTGTAAAAGTGCACCATCCGATGCGGCTGTATTCTGCCTTGCGTGGGAGGTGGAGCACTGAATTGGTCAGGGCAATGCCGGCTTCATATCCCGCAACATGCGTGAATGGCAACTGGCCATTTACATCGCCGCAGGCGTAAATGTGGTGAATATTGGTCTTCATCTGTGGGTCCGTCGGAATGCCTCTGGCAGTGTACGCTACACCAGCTGCCTCAAGGCCTAATCCGCTCACATTAGCCGCCCGCCCCGTTGCGATGACGATTGCATCCCCTTCAATGACCTCCTGTTCTCCTAAGCTGTTTGCAGGTGCAGTAGTCAAGAGAATCTTTGAACCGTGGGATTGCGCCCGAACCGCCTTTGTCCCTGTGTGGATCTCCAATCCTTCCGCTTCCAAGCGTATCTTCAGAACGGCGGCAATGTCCGCATCCTCGGGGCCCAAGATCTGGTCCATGAATTCGATAATGACTACCCGTGACCCCAGACGCCCAAAGGCCTGGGCTATTTCGAGTCCAATGGGTCCGCCCCCTAGAACGATGAGACGCGAAGGAAGAGTTTGCTGAGAAAAAACAGTTTCGTTCGTCCAGAAAGGCAGATTGGCGAGACCTTCCACAGGAGGAACCACAGGACTTGAGCCTGTTGCAATGATCCAGTTCTTCGCTGCGATCCGCTTCCCGTCCAGGATTACCACATGATCATCTGCAAAGAGGGGTCGGCCAAAACAGACCTCCGCCCCGAGGCCGCAGAATCTCTCAACGGAGTCATGATGCTGGATTCTAGCGATGACCTCTTTAACGTGGTTCATTACGGACGCAAGATCTACGGCAGGCATGGACAGCGCCGGTAACCCGAATTCATGAGACCTTCGCGCAAGGGACCACACGCCGGCAGTTCTGATAAGCGTCTTTGACGGAACGCAACCATAGTGCAGACAATCCCCGCCAAGCCTGCCTGATTTTTCAATCAGTATCGTCTTGGCGCCAAATTGTGCACCTCCAGCCGCGGCTGTCAGTCCCGCCGCACCACCGCCGATGATTCCAAGATCATAATCAAAGCTTTCCATGTCGCGCTCTCCTTTAAAAACAGTATGCCCCGAGACTCACTTTTCTTTTCTGATCTTTTTTATGATCTTCGGGATAAAGAACGAAAAGATGAAGAGCCCGACGGAGAAGAATACCTGGAACGATAATAGTTGGCTCCAGTCCCCGTTTGCCCACACATCTTTTATGGTACCAACAAAAAATGTAAATATAAATGTCCCGACAATGATGCCGAGCCCGGTTGCGAAGAAGTAGTCCCGGAAACGAACCTTCGTCAATCCCATGCCGAAATTCATGGGAGTAAAAGGGAAGTAGATCAGGCGCAGATAGAGGACTGTGGCAAAGCCGTTACGCTCAATGGCGTCATCATATTTTTTCAGCCTCTCGCCAATCAGGGAAGCGGCGAAGTCCCGTCCCAAGGCTCGTCCTATCCAGAAAGCGACAGATGCCCCGCCCATGGCTCCCACCCAGACATAGAGAAATCCCCAGTAAGGACCGAAGATGGCTGCTCCCAGCACAGTGAGCAGTATTCCCGGAACAAAGAGGCAGATGCCAGCAATATATATGAGTATGAATACCAGAGGTGCCCCCAAACCCGCCATCTTGAGAAAATTTCCCAACACATCCCGGGCGAATAGGTCTTTGACGTGAGTGAAACGTACAACACAGATGGCGGCAACAATAAATATGACGAGCGCAATCGCTTTCATAGCCGCAAATTTTTTTGACACTGTTCGTTGCGCGGTGTCGCTGTTCATGAGTTAATCTTTTCCAAAACAGTATTAGATTTGTTTCAAGTGGATATGATTGAACCGCCGCAGGAAGAGCCGGCGCCTGCCGTGCATGCAAAGCAGTGTTCGCCGGTCACAATCCTGCGCTTCCACAGGCAAGAGGGGTCAAAGAAATGGATACTGTCGGGAGCTCCGTGATTCACCTGCAGGCCAAGGGCCAGATTAAAATCACAGTCGTAGAGGGTCCCATCCCAGCCGACGCTGATTTGGTGCCGACACATTAATCCCGGCAGTGTTTCCTGATTGAATGACTTCCGGAGGAGCCTCATATAAGTTTCGGCCTGCTCCTGCCGTACAAGCTCTTTCCGGAAGCGCCCAAGGGCCATGTTCGTTATGGTGAAGAGATTAGTGAATACGATTCCAAAGCGTTCACGCAATTCGTTCCGATAATCTTCCTCGAGGGCAAGTTGCGGCGGCGGCAGGAATGGACCTGCCGGATTATATACAAGGTTCAGGGTTAAGGAAGGCTGTCTTCCGTAGCCAAGGGCATTCAGCCATCTGATGGCCTCAATGCTTTTCTCGTAGACTCCACTGCCCCGCTGGAGGGACACATTCTCTTCCATGTAGCAGGGCAAAGAGGCCACAAGGTGAATACGGTGCTCGCGGAAAAAATAAGGCAGGTCTTCCATGCCGCGCTCGAGAAGTACGGTCAGATTTGTTCGTACCTGTACGTTATGGTTCCCCTCCCGCAGGGTTTTCACAAAAGTCCGGAAATGAGGATTCAGCTCCGGGGCTCCGCCCGTGAGGTCGATAAACCTGCAACGGGAAATCTCCGCCGCTTTCAGGACCAATTCCATGACGGGCCATTCCATCATCTCCACTCGCTGCGGAGAGGCCTCCAAATGGCAGTGAAGGCATTGCTGGTTGCATTTTAGGCCCATGTTCACCTGCAGGATTTCAATTTCCTGACTGAGGAGTCCTTTGTGTCCATGCCGTGCGATCTTTTTTTCAAAAGCGTTCATGAATGTTCTTCTTCCGTGCAAGTTTGATTGCGTCGTTGATGTCCTACGATTTCCGCTTTTATTAATGATATACCGGAGCGCTCTTGTTTAAGAGAGATAACGGCTAAGGTTTTCCCCAAAGCTCTTTCAGGCGCTGATCACGGCCGCAGTTGTAACGGTAGAACTTGTAGCGGAAAGGATTCTTCTGATAATATTTTTGGTGGTAATCCTCTGCCGGGTAAAACTGCGTAGCCTTCGTTATCTCCGTATAGATGGGTCCTTTAAACCGGTGTGAAATCTCCAGGGCCTTTTTTGATTCTTCGGCGAGGCTCCTCTGTTCCTCCGTGTAATACCAGATGGCTGTGCGGTATTGCGTCCCTACATCACAAAACTGCCTGTCTTTGACCGTCGGGTCTATGTTATGCCAGAAGAGGTCTAGCAGCTTCGCGTAACTGATCACTGCCGGATCGTATGTCACCTCTATCGATTCGGCGTGGCCCGTTGTACCTGAAGAAACCTCTTCGTATGTGGGATTCTTCTTGTGGCCTCCCGTATAGCCGACTATGACCGAATGGACCCCTGGCAATTCCTCGAATTCCGGTTCCATGCACCAGAAACAGCCGCCGGCGAAGCCAGCTTTCTCGAGATGGGGACCTGTAGCCTTCTTATCGCTGTCTTTTGCCGGGGCGGGAGCTGTCATCATCATTATGGTCAATGACAAGAGACCTATTAACACATGTATCTTCATGGCATTTCTCCTCTCCTGTGATTGTCTTACAATTGCCTGCGATTTGAATCGGAGTTGCAATCCTATTTTGTCTAAAAGAGTTTCTTGTACTCCCCGTATCCCTCTTTTTCCAGGTCTTCTTTCGGAATGAATCTCATAGCGGCGGAATTCATGCAGTATCGGAGCCCTGTCGGTGGCGGGCCGTCCGGAAATACATGGCCAAGATGTGAATTGCCGTGTTTGCTTCTCACCTCCGTTCGGACAGTAAAGAAACTCCTGTCTTCGCGGGTCACAATATTTTCCGGTGCAAGAGGCTTTGTAAAGCTTGGCCAGCCGGTTCCTGACTCAAACTTGTCTTTCGAACTGAAAAGCGGTTCTCCGGAAACGATATCCACATAGATACCTTCCCTCTTGTTATTGTTATATTCGTTTTGAAAAGGCGGCTCGGTCCCTTCCTTCTGGGTCACTTTATACTGAAGGGGAGTCAAAATTCTCCTCAAGGTTGCATCGTCGGGCTTCTTGAAATGCCGCCAGTCCGCCGACTTTGATCTCTCCATAGTTATGCCTTCTTCTGCCATCTTACTTTTCTCCTTTTGCTGTGCCATGCCTGAATTAAAGCACAGAATCATGAATACCAACGCAAGAGCCGTCGTAAATCTTTTCATAATGCCTCCCAAGATCAGGTTAAACCAATTCTTATTTCTAAATAAACTACTAAGTACCTGTATATAAGAATAATACCGATTTCTCATATACAAAAGACTTATTTTTCCATCAGTAAATGGATGAAACTAGATGAAACAAGAAGTTCTTTATGGTAGCAAAAGGTCAGTCGTTAGTTTTTCTACTTTCCATTATTACAAGTGTCTTGTGATAAATTCATGTTTGCTACAGCATGAACGGGCTTAGCCGTTTAATGAAGGTATCTCTGGTCTGCATCTTTCAAATCAGCTTTCAGGCACTTCTTTATGTTGTTCCAGTCAGGATAGCTTATCCGATCTTTAGTGAGGTGAACCAAACCGATTATTTGAGTGTGACCGTATCTGCTTCTCGCGTATATTTTTCTTCCCCCAACTCCAATTTTTACTTCCGGTTTACTGCATCCCATCAATATTGAATTTATAAGAATGTCAAATACCTTCAAGCCTTCCGTTACGATGTACCTGGGCTTTAAGGTATCGATAATGTCGCTGACCTTTTTGAAGCAGAAAGTTTCGAGTTCATCTCTGAGCTTCCTATCCATAGTTTCCCATTGGGCGTCATCTTCACTGCCGAAGAAAACGAGATTTA
>Ga0335081_10014035_pt1 | contig 12959 bp, 12 predicted proteins | sample Lox_Sample_35_FD_206713 | JGI IMG/M metagenome (GOLD analysis project Ga0335081, IMG submission 206713) | Soil microbial communities from Loxahatchee National Wildlife Refuge, Florida, United States - Lox_Sample_3.5 | ecosystem: Environmental > Terrestrial > Soil > Wetlands | place: USA...
CCGCCCTCGCCGAATGCCAGCACCCAGTGGAAGGTGTTGCGGGCCAGCACGGTGGCCAGCTCCTCCCCTCGCCCACTGCCCAGCGCGGTCCCGCCGTGCAGCGCGAAGGGCACGTCGCTGCCGAGCCGGGCGGCGAGCGCGTGCAGGTCGCGGCGGGGCACCCCGAGCTCCCAGAGGTTGTTCATCGCTACCAGCACGGCGGCGGCGTCCGCGCTGCCACCGGCCATGCCGCCGGCCACCGGGATCGATTTCTCGATGGTGATCGCGACGTCCGGCGCTCGCCCCACATGATCGGCCATCAGCTCGGCGGCCTGCCAGGCCAGATTGTGCTCGTCGGCGGGCAGGATGTCGGCGCCCTCGCCGGCCACCTCCAACGACAGCACGTCGGAGTTGCGGACGGTGACCTCGTCGAGCAGCGAGACAGCGTGGAACACGGTGGTGAGCTCGTGGTAGCCATCGTCGCGGCGATCGCCGACCGCGAGGTAGAGATTGACCTTCCCAGGCACCCGCACGGTCACCGAACCGGTGGCCACCCATTCGGGAGCGGTGCTGCCGTCGGACACGGCACCGAGACTATCGCCCGCTACAGAAAAAGACCCGCTACAGAAAAAGATTAGAGTGGCGAGAAGGACCCCTCGGCCAACTCGCCACCTGTGCTGACGAATACCCGGTGCCGCGGCGCTGAAACAACCGGCCGCGCGGTGCCCTGCGAATAGCCGCGGACAGGGTCGGGGAACGAGGCTCCTAGGCTGAGAGTGTGCTGGGACCAGGCCGGAGGTTTGAGGGCTGCGTCATTGACGGGGTTCTCGGCCGTGGCGGGTCGGCCACTGTCTATCGGGCGCACGACGAGGCCGACCCGCATCATGTTGTCGCGCTGAAGATCCTTGACGCCGAGCACCGCCTCTCCGCCGAATTGACGCGGCTGCAAAGAGAATTCGACTTCGCGCACCGGATCGATCATCCGCACGTCATATCGGTCGAACGCCACGGCGACGGGTGGCTGACGATGCAGTTGGTCGACGGCGGCAACGTGGCCGGCCTGGGCACCCGCGCCCAGCGCCTGCATGCGCTCGGCCAGATCGCCGACGCGCTCGACTACGTGCATTACTGCGGCATCATCCACTGCGACGTCAAGCCGACCAACATCCTTGTGGCCACGGACTTCTGCCGCGGCGGCGCGGTGCTGATCGACTTCGGTGTGGCGCGCGCCCTCGCCGAGGACGTCCATCAGAAGCGACCGCTGCGCATTCAGGCGTCGTTGCCCTACCTCGCCCCGGAACTGCTGCGCGGGCAGATGCCGACCGCGGTCACCGACGAATACGCGTTGGCCTGCACCACGGTCGAATTACTCACCGGCTCACCGCCATTCGTCGCCACCACGTCGATGGGTATCGTCAATGCACAGCTGTACGAGCCGCCTCCACGCATCTCCCGATCGGTCCCGGACGTGCCGCGCGGGTTCGATTCGATACTGCAACGGGCGATGGCGAAGAACCGCGAGGAGCGTTACCAGACCTGCGCCGAATTCATCGACATGGTCGAGAAGGTGATGCGGTGACGTGGTGACCCTGGGCGCGAAACCCAGGCGCGAAACCCTTGCCGGGCACCAGAAAGACTAGTGCCTGCTGGCGTGGGAGTGCCGCTCCGGCTCCTCCTCGGACCACCGAAGCAGCCGGACGAAGTCAGCGATGCCCAGCGTCTCACCACGGCGGGCGGGGTCGATGCTGGCCGCCAGCAGCCGTTGCGCGGACTCGTTGCCTGACCCGGCCCATTCGGCGAACGCGTTGCGGGCGGTCTTGCGCCGTTGCCCGAACGCGATGTCGATCAGCTCGAAGACGTCAGTGCGGAACTCGGCGTCGGTGGGCCACGGCGACGTTTCATAGCGGTCGATGCGCACCAACCCGGAGTAGACCCGCGGGATCGGCCAGAATACCGTCGGCGACACCATGCCGAAGCGACGCACCTGCCCGAAGAACCGCACCTTGACGCTCGGCACGCCATAGTTCTTGCTGCCCGGTTCGGCGGCCAGTCGCTCGGCCACTTCGGCCTGCACCATGACCATCGCGACCCGGATCGACGGGAATTCGGCCAGCAGGTGCAGCAACGCGGGTACCGCGATGTTGTAGGGCAGGTTGGCGACCAGCGCGGTCGGTTCGGTGTCGAGGTCGTAACGCGTGAGGCTCAGGATGTCGTGGTTCAGCACCGCGAGGCGCTGGATCTCGCTGTGCGAATGCTCGGCGATCGTCTTGGGTAACCGCTCGGCCAGCACCGGGTCCACTTCCACCGCGGTCACCGTGGCGCCCCGGTCGAGCAGGCCAAGCGTCAGCGACCCCAGTCCGGGACCGACCTCGACGACGTGGTCGCGGCGGTTGATGCCGGATGACGACACGACGCGACGCACCGTGTTCGCGTCGTGAACGAAATTCTGGCCCAGCCACTTGCGTGGCCGGAAGTCAAGATCCTTGGCCAGGTGTCGTATCTCGGTCCGCCCGAGCAGTCGGATGGTCAGTGTGCCCCCAACCTCGCGCCGCACACCGGCCACGCTCCCCAGCCCTGCCGCGCCTGGGTGACCTTGGCGATCGCGATCTGCTCTTCGCGGGTGGCGAGGTCGGCCCGCACGGCATAGCGGAGCCCGCCGCTGCGCTCCCACGTGTTCTGGTCGAACTGTACCCCGCCAAAAAAGCCATTACCCGTATTGATGTGCCAGTTCCCGCCGGCCTCGCAGGACGCCAGCGCGTCCCACGTCGCGCCGTCGCGCACCGGCGGCACCTCGGTGCCCGGCTTGGCGCCGACGCGCATGACGGAGGCAACGGCCGGAGTCACAACCTCGTCCGCCACCGGCAACCGGCCGGTCTCGACGCCGTTGACGATCGAGACGGCGAACGTTACGTCCTCGGTTCCAGGCGTGCCGGGCTCCTCTACGACCTGTTGGCTCATGTTCATCGTCGGATCCTCGATGCGTTGCGCCGGCGGGGGCAGCGGCATCCGCTCGGTGACCTTCTGCAATCGGATTCTAGTTACAGTGATCCGCATTCCCTCGTTAATTGGGGCCAAAGGGGGCGGATCGACTTTGTCGCCCTGCTCGAGCGGGGCTCCCGCGGCGATCAGCAGCTGGCCCACGTTGGGTGCCGCTAGTCGCTGGTCGCTGATCGCGCCGCCGTCGTTGATGTGCACGTCCTTGGCGCTGACCACCGGCAGCGCCATGCCGGCGAGCGGCAGCCGACTGGACCGCGAGGCCGCGGCAGGGGCGGCATCGCTCAGCGACAGCTGCTTGAGCGCCTCGCCGACCGTCGAGGCCGTCGTCCACATTTTCTTGCTCTTCTGGCCGTCCATCGAGACCTCGAGGGGCTTGCTGCGCCGCAGCACGATCGTCTCGGCCTGGTGGACCGGCTGGCTCGCGGCCGGGTGCAGGTCGTCGCGTTCGCCGATCGTGAAGCCGTTCTCGTGCACGACGTCGATGACCCGTGACTTCATCGTCGACACCGTTATGGGTGAGCCGTCGACGGACAGGGTGACGGTCTTGTGCGCCGCCACCGCATAGCTGCCTGCGCAGGTGAGCGCGCCGAGGAACACGCCAACGAGGGCACGCAGCATGGGGGATTCGGTTTGGTGGAGCTTGGTCAGAGCATTCAAAGTGGCGTCTATCCCGGTGTCGACGTCAACTGCCTGGGCCCCGCGGGCCCCAATCTGATCACAAGACGGTAACGAACCGGAGTAGCTATGGCAAATCTTCAGCGTAGTTCTATCAGGTTTGACCTGATAACCCGTATACGCGCGCTGCGGTGGCGGTGACGTCGCGAGCCAGATCCTCGGCGCGGCGTCCGGTCACATCTGCCAGCGCCCGGACAGTGTAGGGCAGGCAATACGGCTCGTTCGACGCCCCACGGTAGGGGTGGGGGGCCAGAAACGGCGCATCGGTCTCCACCAGCAGCTGCCCGGGCGGGATCAGCCTGGCGGCCTCCCGCAGGCCGGTGGCGTTCTTGAAGCTGACCGTGCCCGCGAGGCTCAGCACCCAGCCGGCGTCCACGCATGTCCTGGCCATCGACGGGCCCGACGAGAAGCAGTGGAAGATCACAATGTCCGGTGCCCCCTCGGCGCGCAACAGGTCGAGCACGTCGGCGTCGGCGTCGCGGTTGTGGATCATCAGCGGCTTGCCGGTGCGCTTGGCGAGGTCGATGTGCCACGCGAACGCCGCACGCTGGACGGCGGGCCCGGCGCAGCCCTCGAGGCGTCCCGGCCAGTACCAGTCGAGCCCTGTCTCCCCGATCGCCACCACGCGAGGATGGGCGGCCAGCGCCTCGATCTCGGCGCGTGCCGAGTCGTCGAGGCTGTCGGCACGGGTGGGGTGCAGCGCGACCGCGCCGTACACCCGGGGATCCCAGCCGGCGGCCCGGGTGACCCACTGCGCCGACGCCAGGTCGTCGGCGATCGTCACGACCGCCCTGACGCCGACGGCGGCCGCCCGGTCGACGATCTCCCGCACCCCGTCGGCGTCGTGGGCGCCGCAGGCATCGAGGTGCGTGTGCGCGTCGACGAGCGGAGCCAGCGGTTCGGGCGGTGGCGGCGCCGGGCGGGCGGTCGAGCGGCTCACCTGCACACCATAAGGTGAAAACAAATGAGGCCTTTCTATGTGACGACGGCGATCGCCTATCCGAACGCGGCACCGCACGTCGGGCATGCCTACGAGTACATCGCGACCGATGCCATCGCCCGGTTCAAGCGGCTCGACGGCTTCGACGTGCGCTACCTGACCGGCACCGACGAACACGGCCTCAAGATGGTGGAAACCGCCGCCGCCGAGGGCCTGCCGACCGCCCAACTCGCGCGGCGCAACTCGGAAGTGTTCCAACGGCTGCAGGAAAAGCTCAACATCTCCTTCGACCGGTTCATCCGCACCACCGACCCCGACCACTACGAAGCCTCCAAAGAGATCTGGCGCCGGATGGTCGAGGCGGGCGACATCTACCTCGACGCGTACTCCGGCTGGTACTCGGTGCGCGACGAGCGCTACTTCAGCGAGGACGAGACCCGGGTGGAACTCGACGGCACCCGGGTGGCCGTGGAAACCGGCGCACCGCTGACCTGGACACAGGAGCAGACGTACTTTTTCCGGTTGTCGGCCTACACCGACCGGCTGCTCGCCCACTACCAGGCGCATCCCGAGTTCATCGGCCCCGACGTGCGGCGCAACGAGGTCATCAGCTTCGTGTCGCGCGGGCTGCGCGACTTCTCGATCTCGCGGACGTCGTTCGACTGGGGTGTGCCGGTGCCCGACCACCCCGATCACGTGATGTACGTGTGGGTCGACGCGCTGACGAACTACCTCACCGGCGTGGGCTTTCCCGACACGGAATCGGAGATGTTCCGGCGCTATTGGCCTGCCGACCTGCACATGATCGGCAAGGACATCATCCGATTTCACACCGTGTACTGGCCGGCGTTTCTGATGTCGGCCAAAATCGAGTTGCCGCGAAGGGTTTTCGCGCACGGCTTCGTCTACAACCGGGGCGAGAAGATGAGCAAGTCGGTCGGCAACGTGGTTGATCCGATCGCGCTCGTCGACGAGTTCGGGGTTGACCAGGTGCGGTACTTCCTGCTGCGGGAGGTGCCGTTCGGGCAGGACGGCAGCTACAGCGACGAGGCGATCATCACCCGCATCAACGCCGACCTGGCCAACGAACTGGGCAACCTGGCACAGCGCTCGCTGTCGATGGTGGCCAAGAACCTCGACGGCGTGGTTCCCGAGCCGACCGCGCTCAACGATGGCGACCGCGAGCTTCTCGCGGCCGCCGACGCGCTGCTGGCCAAGGTGCGAAGCGACTTCGACGCGCAGGCCATGCACCTTGCGCTGGAGTCGATTTGGCTGGTGCTCGGGGCGGCGAACAAGTACTTCTCGGCCCAGCAGCCGTGGGTGCTGCGCAAGTCGGAGGCCCAGGCCGACCAGGCACGGTTCCGCACGGTGCTGTACACGACGCTGGAGGTCGTGCGGATCGCCACGCTGCTGGCTCAGCCCGTCATGCCGGAGTCAGCAGCCAAGCTGCTCGATCAGCTCGGCCAGCGCGCCGACCAGCGCGCGTTCAGCGCGATCGCCACCCGGCTGGCCCACGGCACCGTATTGCCTCCCCCCACAGCGGTGTTCCCGCGCTACCAGTGAACCCCCGCGCTCAGGTGACGAATGCGACGCACAGGGCGGCGATTGCCAAGCCCTGCAGCACGGCCCTGGTGGTGATGACTCGATCCCAGTCGCCTTGCAGGACGCGCGCATTCGCAGGGACGTCGCCGGCCTCGGCCGCTGTGGTGAGCGCTCGGTTGATTGGCGCACTCACCCGCAGGTAAAGCGCAAGCCACAAAAGAAGCAGCCCCACGGCGGTGGCTGCCGCGCCGGCCGCGATCGAGTGACCGCTCCATCCGGCCAGTGCGACGCTCAGCGCCGCGGCGACGATGCTGAGCACGCCGGGCACCGGCATCCGGCGATCACCGTACAGATGCACCTTCCCCATCACCTCCACCAGCGCCCGATCGTCGACACGGGCCAGGGCGGGTCGCTGCACGACCGCGCAAAACACGTCTGTGCCATAGACGACCGCCCCGCCCAGCACCGCCACCAACGCTGCCAACCGCGCGAGGTCCATCACGCCGCACCGCCGATCGCCTTGGGCAGGGCGCCCATCTGCGCAAGCACCTGCAACGTGTTCAGTTCGTCCCAGTGTTCGGCGAACATGCCGTCCTGCACGCGCCAGATGTCGATCGATCGCATTTCGATGCGCCGACCGGTGGCCGGGATCCCCATGAACTCCCCGGCATGCGTGCCCAGGTAGACGAAGCGGCCAACCACTCGGTCACCCGAGACCACCACGTCTTCGACCGTCGCCGTCAGGTCCGGGAGCGCGGCGAAGAAACGCGCCCAAAAGCTGCGGTTGGCCTCACGTCCGTCGCGGACGAAGACGTTGTGGTTGACGTAGTCAGTCGCAATGAATCGGTCCACAAGGTCCGGGTCGTGCTGATTGAGCATTGTCACGAAGGCTTCCACCAGAGCCGGTGCACCGTCGGTCATCTGAAACTCCCTTCCGTCGGCGGTGCTAGCAACGCTAACCCCTGGGAACAGGCCTGTCAATAGCACTGCTAGAGGTTCTAGCAGTGCTACAATAGGGCGTGACCATTGAGGAGCGTCGCGCCCGCGACCGGGTCGCTCGGCGCGAGCTGATCATGACCACTGCGCGAAAGCTCGCCGAAGCCGAGGGCTGGGACGCCGTGACCACGCGGAGGCTGTCCACCGAGATCGAGTACAGCCAGCCCGTGCTGTACAAACACTTCTCCGGCATGGACGCGATTGCCGAGGCCGTCGCGATCGACGGATTCGGTGAACTCGCTCACACGCTTTCCGAGGCCCGCACCGCCGCCGCGAGGCCCGAGCGCGCCCTGCGACGTATTGCTCACGCGTACATCGACTTTGCGCGCGACAACCCCGCCCTCTACGACGCGATGTTCACGCGCGCCACCAACCTGCGTTTCGCAGCCGACGACACACCCCCTGCGCTGGTTGCGGCGTTCGGTGAGCTGCGCGCGGCCCTTGCGCCGATCGTGCACCACTCGGATGTGGACACGGTCACCGAAGTCGTGTGGGCAGCGCTGCACGGGCTGGCCACGCTCAACCGCAGCGGCCGGCTGCGAGCGGACCGCGAATTCGACCGCATCGAACTCCTGGCCACCCAATTCAGCGGCGACCCGACGACGGTAAGTGAATCCGGTCACACACTCGGCGGTGGCCGTCACGTCTGATGCCCGGCCGGTGTCTTGGGGGTGTAACGACACCAGGACAGGAGCTGACATGAGGAACCAAGGCCAGGCCACCAAAGTCGTCGTCGTCATCGGCGGCGGTTACGCCGGAACACTGGCGGCCAATCACCTGCTGACCCGATCGGACGTCGATGTGACGCTGGTCAACCCGCGCCCGACGTTTGTCGAGCGCATTCGGCTGCACCAGATGGTCGCCGAAACAGGCTCCGCCACGGTGGACTACGGGAAGCTGCTCAATCCGCGGATCCGGCTCGTCGTCGATGCGGCCACCCGGATCGACGCCGGCGGCCGCCGCGTCCGGCTGGCCTCCGGCAGTGAGCTGCACTACGACTATGTGATCTACGCGGTGGGCAGCATCGCTTCGACTGGTGCGGTGCCCGGCGCCGCCGAGCACGCCTTTCGCATTGCGGAATTGGAACATGCGGAACGGCTCCGCAACCGCCTTGCCGATGTGCATCCCGACGCCCCGGTCTGCGTCGTGGGCGGTGGGCTGACCGGCATCGAGACCGCTGCCGAGCTCGCTCATGAGCGCGCGCCGGTGACGCTGGTATGTGCTGCCCGGTTGGGCCCCTCGCTGAGCGAGCCCGGCCGCCGGTCGGTGGCCCGCCAACTGGCGCGCCTCGGCGTCCAGGTGCGGGAGGGCAGCGCGGTCGCCCAGGTGCGGGAGGGCAGCGTGCTGCTGGACGACGGACGCGAGCTGCCCACCGCCGTGACCGTGTGGGCCACCGGGTTCGGGGTTCCGGACCTGGCCGCGCGCAGCGGGTTGAGCACCGACGCGATCGGGCGGCTGCTGACCGACGAAGCGCTGACCAGCGTCGACGACGAGCGGATCGTCGCCGCCGGCGACGCGGCCGCGCCGTCGGACCTGCCGCTGAGGATGAGCTGTCAGGCCGCGATGCCACTCGGTGCGCAGGCCGCCAACACCGTGCTCAGCCGCATCGCTGGGACCACACCCGCCGTCGTCAATCAAGCATTCGCCGGGCAGTGCATCAGCCTCGGCCGGTCGTTGGGGACCTTCCAGGTCCAGCACACCGATGACACTCCGCGACGGCTTTACATTGGCGGCCGGCTGGCCGCGCTGATCAAGGAGCAGGTCTGCCGGGCCACGGTCTCCTACATTGCCCGCGAGGGACGAAAGCCTGGCTCGTACTTGTGGCTGCGCGGTGGCAAGCGACCCGCGCCTGCACCGGTGGCGGCGTCATGCCCGAGGTGAGGGATGGCGGTGCCTCCCGCTCGCGCAAGACGGTCGCGCGCGGGGGACATGCCGAGCGGTTCACGCATCTGCGCCCGCTCCTGTTCACGATCGTCTACGAAATCCTCGGCTCGGCAACCGAATCCGACGATGTGTTGCAGGACAGCTACCTGCGCTGGGCACAGGTGGATCTGGCGACCGTGCGCGACACGAAGTCCTATCTGGCGCAGCTGGTTACCCGCCAGGCGCTCAACGCGCTGCGGGCCGACGCCCGTCGCCGTGAAGAGTATGTCGGCCCGTGGCTGCCCGAGCCGGTGCTGCTCGACGAACGGGACCCGTCGGCCGACGTGGTGCTCGCCGAATCCGTGTCGATGGCGATGCTGGTGGTGCTGGAGACGCTCGGCCCTGACGAGCGGGCGGTGTTCGTGTTGCGTGAGGTGTTCGGCTTCGGCTACGACGAGATCGGTGCTGCCGTAGGGAAGTCGACGGCCACCGTGCGGCAGATTGCGCACCGGGCACGCGAACATGTGCAGGCGCGGCGGAAACGGTTCGAGCCGGTGGACCCGCAGGTCGGCGCGCAGATCACCGCGCAGTTCCTAGCGACCGCCGCCACCGGCGACGTGGAAGCGTTGATGTCGATGCTGGCGCCCGATGCCGTGTGGATTGCGGACGGCGGCGGAAAAGTCAGCGCCGCCCGCCGGCCGGTGGTCGGCGCGCGGAAGGTGGCGGCCGCGGTCGCCGGCCTGGGTCGCAAAGGTGTCCCCGACATGCGCATCGAGCTGGCCACCTACAACGGCGCTCCGGCGGCTGTGGTCTACAGCGGGGAGAACGTCGACATCGTGATCACCGCCGAGTTCGCCGACGGCCTGATCGCGGCCCTGTACGCGATCCGCAACCCCGAGAAGCTGGCCACCGTCGCGATCCCCAGGGAGATCACCCGCCGCTGATGGCGTCTGCCACGCTAGATCGGTGCGGATTGAGCGGCTCGGCAGCCTGGGCGATGCCCCGGCGGTCCTGCTTGCCGTCGCCGACGGTGCGTCGCGCATGGGCCTGCCGCCACCGGCGGCGCTGATCGGTGACTGGTTCGGTTCACGCGCGGTGATCGCCCCAACGGTGACCGCGTCACCGGCGGATCCGCGGCAGGTGTTCGCCGCGCCGCCGCAACCCGGCAGCGGCGTCGGCGGCGGCTGGATCGGCTACCTCTCGTATCCGGACGCCGCCGCCGACGGACGTCCGCCCCGGGTTCCGGAAGCGGCCGGCGGCTGGACCGACCGCGTGCTGCGGCAGGACCGCGACGGAATATGGTGGTACGAAAGCCTCTCCGGTGATCCGTTGCCTCGCTGGGTGTCTCGCGCCGTGCCGTCGCCGCCGCGACAGCCATGCTGCCACATCGCCTGGGACGGGGCAGACCGCGATACCCACCGCACCGGCGTGCGCGCCTGCCTGGATGCGATCGCGTCGGGCGAGGTTTACCAGGCATGCGTCTGCACGCAATTCCGGGGAGACGTGACGGGTTCGCCTGTCGACTACTTTGTCGAGGCGGTGGCCAGGACGGAACCGGCCCGCGCCGCGTTCGTCGCGGGGCCGTGGGGCGCGGTGGCGTCGCTGTCTCCCGAGCTGTTCCTGCGGCGCGTCGGTGACACCGTGACATCCAGCCCGATCAAGGGCACCCTGCCCAGGAGCGCGCCGCCGTCGGCCTTGCGGAGCTCGGCCAAGGACGTCGCCGAGAACATCATGATCGTCGACCTGGTGCGCAACGACCTGGGCCGCGTCGCGGTCACGGGCACCGTCGGCGTGCCCGAATTGCTGGCCGTTCGGCCGGCGCCGGGCGTCTGGCACCTGGTTTCGACGGTCTCGGCTCGGGTGCCTTCCGAACTGCCGATCACCGCGCTGCTCGAGGCCGCGTTCCCGCCCGCGTCGGTGACCGGCACGCCGAAAAGCCGCGCTCGTCAGCTGTTGTCGCAGTGGGAGCCCCACCGGCGCGGCATTTTCTGCGGCACAGTCGGTTTGGCCTCGCCGACGGCGGGCTGCGAGCTGAACGTCGCGATCCGCACCGTCGAGTTCGACGCCGTGCGCACCGCGGTGCTCGGTGTTGGCGGCGGGATCACCGCGGACTCGAATCCCGAAAGCGAATGGCAGGAATGCCTGCACAAGGCCGCCCCGTTGGTCGCCCCGACGCTCAGACAGCAGCCCGTGCCGGCAACCCCGGGCCGCGGCGCCGAGACGAGATCGGGCTGACGCTTTCGAACCCGCTCACGGCGCCGATCATCTCGATTGTGATCGCGGGCGTCATCGCGGCGCTGGCCACAGTCACCGAACCGGAGCCCGCCGGCCGTCACGAGCGCGCCCGCAGCACGGCATCGTAGAGTTCGCGCCGCGACGGCGCGCCGGGATGCGCGCCAACCACCTCCGCACACGCGTCCTTGACCCGCAGGCCGGCGTCCACCAGCGCGCTCACTTCGGCGATCAACGACGGGACGTCGGCATGCGGCTGCGCGCCCGCCACGACGACGGTGATCTCGCCGAGCACACCGCCGGCGGCCCATTCGGCGAGCTCGGCCAGTGAACCGCGGACGACCTCTTCGTGCACCTTGGTCAGCTCGCGGCAGACAACTGCCCGGCGCGACCCGCCAAGTTGGTCGACGGCGTCCCGCAGGCACGCAGGCAAGCGGCGGGGCGACTCGAAGAACACGATGGTGCGGGGCTCGTCGGCCAGCCAGGCCAGCCACGCCGCCCGCGCCGGGTGCTTGCGCGGCGGGAACCCCTCGAAGCAGAACCGGTCCGACGGCAAGCCCGAGACGGCGAGCGCGGTGGTCACCGCGGACGGGCCCGGCAGGCAGCTGACCGATAGCCCGTGAGCTACGCAGGCGCTCACGAGCCGGAAGCCGGGGTCGTTGATCAGCGGCATCCCGGCGTCGGTGACGAGCAGGACGGTCGAACCGGACTTGATGTCGGCGACCAGCGACGGTGTCCGCGTTGCCTCGTTCTGATCGAACAGGCTGACCACCCTGCCGCCGATGCGCACCCCGACGGCCTGGGCCAACATCCGGACTCGGCGGGTGTCTTCGGCTGCGACGATATCCGCCGAAGCCAGCGCCGCGATCAGCCGCGACGAGGCGTCCGACGGCTGCCCCAGCGGCGTGGCCCCCAGCAGCAATCGACCACCGCCCATGAACCACAGCCTACGATCGCCGATGTGACTGCCATCGCCACCGAACCTCGCCACGGCGAACGCTCGGTTCCGGTGATCAGCCCTGGCCCGCTGGCTCCGGCACCTGACTTCGGGCCGACCGACAGGCTGCAGGGCTGGGCGACGACGGCGGTCATCACCGCGCTGGCGGCGGTGACGCGGTTCATCGGCCTGTCCCAGCCGACGGACGGCGGCACGCCCATCTTCGACGAGAAGCACTACGCGCCGCAGGCCTGGCAGATGCTGCACAACGGCGGCGTCGAGGACAACCCGGGGTTCGGCCTCGTTGTTCACCCGCCCTTCGGCAAGTTCCTGATCGCAATCGGCGAATGGCTGTTCGGGTACAACGGCCTGGGCTGGCGGTTCAGCGGCGCCGTCTGCGGCGTGATCATGGTGGCGTTGGTGGTGCGGATCACACGCCGGATCAGCCGGTCGACGCTGGTCGGCGGGATTGCCGGACTGCTGGTCACCTGCGACGGGGTCAGCTTCGTGTCGGCGCGCACCGCGCTACTCGACGGTTTCCTGGCGTTCTTCGTGGTTGCGGCGTTCGGGGCGCTGATCGTCGACCGCGACGAGGTGCGACAGCGGATGCACCTCGCGTTGGTGGAGGGACGGATCGCCGAGACGCCGTGGGGGCCGAGGCTGGGGGTGCGGTGGTGGCGGTTCGGCGCGGGCGTGCTGCTGGGGTTGGCGTTCGCGACCAAGTGGTCGGGTCTGTATTACATGCTGTTCTTCGGGGTGTTGTCGCTGGCCTTCGACGTCGCGGCGCGCCGCCAGTAT
>Ga0335081_10014037_pt1 | contig 12958 bp, 9 predicted proteins | sample Lox_Sample_35_FD_206713 | JGI IMG/M metagenome (GOLD analysis project Ga0335081, IMG submission 206713) | Soil microbial communities from Loxahatchee National Wildlife Refuge, Florida, United States - Lox_Sample_3.5 | ecosystem: Environmental > Terrestrial > Soil > Wetlands | place: USA: Florida...
TTAAGTCGGCCTCGGGCTTTACGCTCCCGCGTACCCCTCAAAAGCTTCGCGGACGATTTCCTGCACGGATGCCACTTCGCTGTCAGTGAGTTTTGCGAACTCGTTTTCGCGCCGTTTCCGGCCAAGCGTGCCATTGTTCTTGCGAATATACAGGATGAGGTTTTCCGCTAGGCGATCCGGCATTTCCACAGTGTCCATGATGCGGCGCAACGCCTCGTCGTGACGGCGCAGGTAGTCGATTTCGTGGGGCAGATCGTGATCAACGGCGCGCTCGACGCAAGCGTACAGGAACGTCGCTTCATCGGTACAATCGAAATATCGGTAGAGGTCAGCCGTTTGGTTTAAAACCTCAACATTGCGTGATGGTGTTGGCCGCCATTCGATGGAGTGCATCAGCGGACCCGAATGGGCGCGCAGCGTCTCGCGGTAATCGTCAATACGGTCGAGCATGACGGAGGAGACGGGGAAAACCATGCCCGCTGGCGTGAATTTCCGCTCGGCGAGGACGTGATGAATCAGGCAGCGGTGTAGCCGCCCGTTGCCGTCCTGAAAAGGGTGGACATAGACGAAGCCGAAGGCAGTCGCGGCCGCTTGCAGGACTGGATCTAGTCCTGCGTCGCGCATACGTTCATTCGCTTCGATTAGTCCCTGCATCAGGGTCGGTAAGTCTTCAGGGCGTGCGCCGATGAATTCGGGTAAGGGATCGCCATCATAGTCACGCTCTCCGAGGAAGACGCCGTCCGGGCGTAGGCCCGCATGAATGAAACGTCTGTCCTCAATCAGCACGCCGTGCAGGCGCACGATTTCGTCGAGCGTCAGTGGATTCCTTCCCGCCTGCACGACGGCGCGGCCCCACCGCTCCAACCTGCCGCGTGGCGGCCGTTCGCCTTCAATCTCGAAGCTCGCGCGGCTGTCGGCGAGCAGGAGGAAACTGGCCGCACGCGCAACCACGTGCGCGCCGGTGCGGCCGACGATTTCGCCAGCACTAGTTCCGAGGTCGCGCTTGCCAAAGTCTGCAAGCGCCCTAGTTCGTCGAATGACTGGACAAAAGGCCGGCGTGCCGAGGAGATTGTCACGAACCTTGTGTCGGCGAGAGAGGCGCGGCGTCGACGTGAAATATGCTTCTTCGTCGAGCAAATCGACCGCGGCGACGCCTTCGGCGTCCGGGATGTCGAGTTGTCGTTGGGTGAGGAATTCATAGAGATACCAGGCGCGGCGACTCAGGGCTCCGGTCGGTCCAAGACGCACAAAGGTCGCGACGGTTTCGGGGGAAACGGCGTCGTAAACCTGTTTGAGAACGAGTAGATCAAGGTCTTCGTGGCGGAGCGCAAATCCGAGTTGATCGTGAAAATCGTCGCCCGGCCAGTATCGTTTGTCGAAGACGTTCCAAACACCCTCCTCACGGCGGCTTCCCTTGACGTGGTTTGAGGACACGACACTTGGACGACGTACGGGGACTGAAACGCCGAACCTGCGGACGAGGTTTGCCCATCCTGTTAGCCGGCTCTCTGCGGGGAGGGTCTTTTCTTGAAAAGCCGGAATCACCTGATTGTTCGTAGCCACGGTCGAGAGAACCTCTTTCCGGTCGAATACAGACTGATTTGGAGGCACATGGTCGAAACCTAGGCTATCCGACTAGCGGGTCGAAATCAATTGATTTTGGTCGAAAAGTACCTCACAAAGGAGTATAAGGTCGAAACTCAATCATCGAAGGCTAAAGGGTTTCGGGCAGCAAGCCAAGTTCGTGCTGTTGAGGTGTCCTTGGAGCCGTATTGGCAAGCCGCTAGGATGCTCGGAAGCGAAAAATAGCGGGCGAGCCTGTAAGCCGGATTCGTCGGTCAATTCTTTGCTTCCAATAAGTTACGGAGAATCAACAAACGCACATCGTCAATGAAGTCAGTTTTGACAGTGAAGACAGGTTTTGTGACACAGTTATGGCACAGTTTTTGTGAGCGTCGCAGCGCATGATCTTGCGCCGAGATTCCCGCGATGAGCAAGGACAGGGTAGCTGAATCCAGCCGGCCGCCCAGAGCTTGTCTCTAAGCGACCTGAACTCACCAATCATTTCACGGCTATTCATCCGAAGGAAGCAGTCCATCTTGGGCACCTTCCTCATCTCTCATTGCGGTCAGGAATGCACCTCCTATAGCCGGGTCGATCCTATCGGCTTCCGACAACGCCCATTGGCTCCACCGTTCTAACTCCTCAGGTGAGCAAGCCTCATTGCTTGAGAGCGTCAATCGGATTGCTTCGACGTACTTCCTTATTGCTCCGGCTTGCTGAAATGCTGCAGCAGCCTTAAGCAGGCGTTCGATCCGTGCCCGTTCGAGACGTTTCTGTCGTTCGCGTTCCGCTCGCTCGGCTTTGAGCTTCCGTTCCCTTTCTTCCTCTTCAAGTTGGGCCTTCCGTTCCACACGCCATTGATACCGACGTATAGCGCTTTCACGGTGCTGGAGCTCAGCAGCCAAGATAAGTTGAATCGCAATCTCCGCGAGACGACTTTCAAGCCTACTGCCCTCGTCATCCTGCCAACTGACTCGCTCCTTATCCGAGCCGAGACTCTCGAGAATCGATAAGCACAGCTTTGTATCGCTGGGCTCTGCCCCTTGCTCTGTATGACCGCGACGGCCAGGTCGCTTTGGCCGATCGAGTCGAATCCCGACATGGTGTTGGTAAAAGGTGAGATGAATGCTGCGTGCTTCTCGCCCGCTTATCGTCGGTTTGCCGTTCATTCTCGCCGTGGCCAGGAGCAAGGTATTCAAGATGCGCAGCCTTCTGCGTTCGATTGGCGCATCGAACATCGGATTGTCCCACGACACTGGGTAGCGAGCAGCAAGTTGCTTTTCTCGGCGTATGTCATCTTCCTTGAGAAGCCGGTCGATCGCAGGATGCCAGATGACAATATCTCGTGGGACCGTCAATTTGCCGACGACCTTTGCGATACGTTCGCGCACCGCTTCGATTGGTTCACGGAATTCCGGAGCTGGGGGAAGAGGGGCCAAAAGTTCTTCGTCGCTCCAATGCGAGTGCCAATAACTGCCACCGCCAGCTACGACGACCTCATCCGCCATACCGGGCGGACGCTCGGGAAGTGCCTGTTGCATCGGACTCTTTCCCGCTTCCTTTTTGGCCCAATATCCGCGATCCGGTGTCGGAATCTCTGCTCGAGCACTGGTCTTCTTCAAGGCGACATCCGAGATTCCGAATCGCGCGGACAGTGTCTTCATCGGTTCTGACCACACTAGGGCGTAGAGATCCGCCCTAGAAAGCTGCTTAGCCATCTTCGCCTCTCAAAATCTGCTTGGGAATTTCCAAATGCGAACGCTAGCCATAGAATTTGGCATCTCAGACGTTGGTTTGGCAAAGCTCTGCCGTCGAGATCAAATCCCCTTGCCTGCCAGAGGCTAGTTCAAGCTGCAAAATGTTCAAATGCAAGTGAGTGCATCAGTGTGTTTCGAACCGTGCCGGGATACTTGTCTGCATATTTGACTAGTTTGTGTTTGTCTACCACCTTGAAATCGATCTCGTCGAGATGTGGTGTGAGACCTGTCTGCAACGAAAGATAAATCCAGTCCAGCAAAGCCTTCTCGGGTTCAGCAATGCGATATTTCGAGTAACGAGTCTGCTTCTCGACAAAACCCCAGAAGAGCCTCTTTGAGATGGTTCTGAATGTGATCGCGAACTCTGGCGTTCTGTATTCCTTGGGCTTACCTGTAGTTACGCACGTCAAAGTCACTGGGCTCTGCGTACTTAGTCCCCAATGATTGAGTGCCGATTCAAGGGACACATAGGAATTCGGCTTGAGAACAGTGATGAAGTCAGTCGCCGAATGATCTCGCACCAATTTATTCAGGTATACCCCGTCTGCCACTCGCGTGATAAGACCACGCTTTTCCAAGCGGGATAATGCTTTCGAAACGGAACCAGCGGGGATATTAAGTTTGGAAGCCAGCTCGTCTGCTAGAAGCACATCCGTTATTCGAGCTTGATCCCTGAGAACCTGGGACCAATCAAGCCGTTCTTTCTTTAGATTTGTCATAGCCATTCCTTGTACAAATCTCTGAGTGCATTTCTAAGGGGTTCGAATTGGGCCTCCTCAAGAGTTGAGTAGATGTTTGCCGGCAATATGGGTTTGAGTTCCAAGCGGCAAATGTCCACAGCGATTCGATCTATTCGGTTTGAAATGGTTTCTGAATCAATCTCGTTTCCGAGGATTGTATCCTGGAGGTGGGCCCGCAAGTTGGGGCTGAGCACAGCTCCAGTTTCGTTCAGCAGCTGAATGTCATAAGCGTCTCTAGCTTTGACGGAACGCCGCATCAGAAATGCTTCTGCTTTTTGAAGGAGAAGGAGTTCCTTAGTCACCGACTTTACGACCGCTGAGAGGCCGGATTCTCCTTCGACAGGGTGATTCTCAATTTCGCTCTCGATTGCCGAACCCAAGCGTGTTAGGTCAACTCGAAATAGTCGCCGGTCCGCCCCAGCGGTTACAAAAATCCTTCCTTCCTTACTGTTAGAAAGGTCTAGTTGAAAATGAAGCCGACCCAACTCCATGATCTCTGCCACAGGAGTTAGGTCGCGTTGTAAGGATGCGATGATCTCCTCGGGCGAGGGAGGCGCGGCGGCACGATACAGCAGGTCGAGGTCAGCCGAATGTCGCACACTTTCGTGGTACAGGACGAGCGTGGCACCTCCGAAGAGAACAAACGCGTCGGGGAAGTCGCTGAAAATCGTTACCGCCGCATGTTCCATTAGCGTGTTGACTTCTGCCTGTTCGCGAGTGAACCCCTTGTCTTCGTATTTCGCAATTTGCTTTGCAATCTCCACGATTAGCCCCACCGCTTATGTTAACATATTTCGAATAAAGGACATATACGTCGCTTTAAAGATTTATGAATAAGACCATATTCTCTAGACAAGACATAAAGGTCCCCTTGCGGGAATAAGATGTACCCACCCTGCCGGATCACGGGATGGCGGGGTATATATACCCCGCCATCCCGAACTCCTCCCAGACCAAGCAACGTCGATGAAATGCCAATTACCTTGAGGCTAGGTATATATACCTAGAGCAGGTTCGCAGAACCGCCGAGCTCTTGTTCAACGTAGACGGAGCCTACAGATTGGAGCTAACAAGGGTCTTCAAGAAGTATCACAAGGGAGTCGACACTGACTGGCTCAAGTCGCGGACTGACAATTCGGACTGGAAACTGTGCATGATTTCGCTAGGCAGGCCCGCTAAGACTCTGCCGTTCTTTGCGAAGTGCGCCTTGTATAGACTTCATAAGGGCCTCACGGAACGAGGGCACCACGTTTACTTTGGGAACGTCTAGCAGCATCGGTTGGAAACTTAACCCACTGAGTTGGCTCCTCAAAATCCGTGCAGAGTGAGGCACGACGTTGGGGTTCTTTGAGTGGTCTGGTTCCGTGTACCCGCCGTGTACCTCGGTTAAGCAAATTGATGGTTTTTGACGCTTGCCGCGCTTAATAGATTCAATAACTTACCCGGTTTCAATCGTGCTTTAGTCCGATCCCCACCGCCCCTACCCATCATTTCACTCATGCGCACGCGCATATCGGACCTCGTCAGAGAGTAGGAACCGCCGAGCTTGCGTTTAACTTCCTAGTGCGGCACCAGGTGCCCATTCCGCCTAGCCAAACGTAGAACTCGATTCCGCCAAAGGAATAGAACCGGGTGGACATGAATCAAAGCTTGAGCGAATAAAAATCGAAAAACTCTGTCACGCTTATGGCACAATTTCGCCAAAACTGTCTGCAAGTTATTGAAAAATAGCGGGCGAGCCTGTAAGCCGGATTCTGTGCGGCGCGCAGCCTCTGAGAAGAGGCGGCGCGCCGCGGCGATCATTCCTCTAGGCCGCAGCTTGCGCTGCGGCTCCAGCAGCCTACCCGAGGGTTGCGCTTCGCATCGGCTTGCCTGCTTACGCAGGCCGCGCCAACGGAACGGAGCCACGTGCGCTTGCGCGAACGCGGCTCAGCGAGCCGGGCCGGCTCTCCCCTCCTATTTGGCCTTGCACCACGCGGGGTTTTCCGTGCCTCCGGCGTTACCACCGGAGCGGTGGGCTCTTACCCCACCTTTTCACCCTTGCCAGGCAGCGTGCAGGTGCCGGACTTTCGCCCAGCGCTTGCGTGGACGTCTCGCAGGTCTCCCTGTTCCTCGTCACCGCGCTCCACTCTGCCGGCGGTCTATTTTCTGTGGCACTTTCCGTGAGCCAATGCGGCGCCGGGTCTTGCAACCCGTCTCCTCATCCGCTCCCCTGACGTTATCAGGCGCGTCGCCCCTATTCGTCACCGGCTCTAACGAGCCTACGACGACGGTGTCCGGACTTTCCTCCCGCCGCGCCCGCGTCACGCCGGGCTTTAGCCCGACCTTCCACGGCGCAGCCAGCGATCACCCGGCTCACCCGCCACCTCCATTATAGCTTAGGATTACAGGAGTTTTTCGAATTCGGCTTCGGTGAGAACGGCTACACCCAATTCTTTGGCCTTATCGTACTTGGAGCCCGGGTCGGTACCGACCACGACGTAGTCAGTTTTTTTACTGACAGAGCCGGAGACTTTGCCGCCGTGTTCCTTCACGAGTTCGCCGGCTTCTTCGCGCGTACGATTCGCCAGCCCACCCGTAAAGACGAACGACTTACCCGCCAGTTTCTGGCTCTTAACTTGGCGCTTTTCCGCGGTGGGATGAACGCCCGCTTTGTGCAGCTTTTTGATGAGCTGCCGGTTGGCGGGCTCGGAGAAAAATTCCGCAATGGCCGCAGCCACTTTGGGGCCGACTTCCGGGACGCTAACCAGTTGCTCTTCATCGGCGGCGGCTAATTCTTCGAGCGAAGAAAAATGTTCCGCCAGGAGCTGGCCGGTGCGTTCGCCGACGAAACGTATGCCCAGCGCGTAGATCAGGCGCGAAAGGCTGTTTTTCTTGCTGCTTGCGATTTCAGCGAGCAGATTTTGCGCGGATTTTTCCGCCATGCGCTCCAGCGCCGCGACTTCCTCTTCCTTCAACGCATAAAGATCGGCGACGTCTTTAACCATGCCTTTGTCCACCAACTGGTCCACGATTTTTTCGCCAAGCCCGTCAATGTTCATCGCGTGTCGGCTGGCATAGTGCAGGAGCGACTCCTTGCGTTTTGCTGGACAGGCCGCATTCACACAGCGATAGGCGACTTCGTCTTCCGACTTGTGAATGGTGCTGCCGCATTCCGGGCAGGTTTTCGGCATGCGGAAGGGCTTGCGGTCCTTCCCTTCCTTCACCACTTTGAGGACGTGCGGAATCACTTCGCCGGCGCGCTCGATGAGCACGGTGTCGCCGATCTGCAAGCCCAAGCGCTCAACTTCATCCATGTTGTGGAGCGTGGAACGGCTGACAGTGACGCCTCCGACTTGCACCGGTTCGAGGATAGCGACGGGCGTCAGCGCGCCGGTGCGCCCGACCTGCACGCGAATGTCGTTCACCACCGTGGTCTCCTGGCGTGCGGGATATTTGAAGGCAATGGCCCAGCGCGGAGCTTTGGCGGTGAAGCCCAATTCGTTTTGAATCGCTGTGGAATTGGTTTTGATGACCACGCCATCGATTTCGTAGGGGAGTTTTTCGCGTTTGGCGTCCCAATCCTCGCAGTAGGTGATGACGGCCTCGATGCCATTGCACAGCTTCCAATCGTCCGAGGCGCGGAACCGCAATTGCTTGAGAGTAGTGAGGCTCTCGGAGTGCTTAGCGAAGGGGACTTTGCCATCGACATAGAGATAGTAGGCGAAGAAGTCGAGTTTCCGCGCCGCCGTAATGGAAGGATCGAGAACGCGCACAGCGCCGGCCGCCGAGTTGCGGGCGTTGACAAAAATTTTGCCGCCAATTTCCTCCTGCTGGCGGTTCAAAGCTTCAAAGGCCTTGCGGGTCATCAGAACTTCGCCGCGCACTTCAAAATCCCCCGAAAGCTTGGCTTTTTTGACCACCGCGGGATCGACCTGCAGCGGAATGGAGCGAATCGTTTTGACGTTCGGCGTCACGTCTTCGCCAGTCGTCCCGTCGCCGCGCGTAACGCCGCGCATAAGCCGGCCATCCTGGTATTGCAGCGAGATGCTCAGGCCATCGAATTTGTGTTCGGCGATGTATTCGATTTTGTCCGAGCCGCTGCCTTCGCGGACGCGGCGATCGAAGTCGCGCAGAGCGTCGTAGGAGAAGGCGTTGTCGAGGCTCAACATGGGCCGGGCGTGCTGCACGGTCTGGAACCCTTCGCGGGGGGTGCCTCCGACGCGCACGGTCGGAGAATCCGGTGTCACCAGCTCGGGGTGGGCGGCTTCCAACTCTTGCAGGCGGCGCATGAGGGCGTCGTAGGCGGCGTCCGAAATCTCGGGCTCGTCGACGACGTAGTAGAGATATTCGTGGTGGCGCAGCTTGGCGCGAAGCTGTTCGATCTCTTTCTTAACGGAAGCGGGAGCCGCCTTGGCCATGAAATCCTCGTGCAGAAGGAAGCTGAATTTCGGCTGACATTATATAGAATGAAGTTAGCGAGAGACGACCACCAGAAACTATGACCGCCGAAATCCAAAACGCGCTGCTGATTCATAACCCGAATGCCGGCAACGGGGGCCGTGAACGCCGCCCTTTGCTTGATGAGGCGCGGCGCATTTTGGCTTCGGGCGGCATTCAGACAGAGCTGGCGGAGACCACCAAGCCGGGCGATGCCACGGAGTTCGCGCAACGCGCCAACACCGAGGGGCGGCAGCTGGTCATCGCGTGCGGCGGGGATGGCACGCTAAATGAAGTCGTGAACGGGCTGGCGGCACAACAAAACGGCCACCGCGTGCCACTGGCGCTTCTTCCTGGCGGGACAGCAAACGTGCTGGCCAAGGAGCTGAGTCTGCCGTGGGACATCCCGAGCGCGGCAAAGCGCTTGATTCAAGGGCATGTTCGGGACATTGCCTTGGGGCTGGCTACTCCGCTGGAAGAACCGGCGCGGAAGAAATATTTTCTAAGCGTGGCGGGCGCCGGGCCGGACGGCATGATTGTGTATTCGATTGATCTGGGGCTGAAAGCGCGCGTCGGCATTCTGGCGTATTGGTGGCAAGGCGCGCGGCAGGCGTTCCGCTACCAGTTCCCTCATTTCCGCGTGAGCTCCAGCGGCAAAACGCTGGACGCTTCCCTGCTGGTGGTCGGGCGCACGAAGAATTATGGCGGTCCCTTCCAGATTACGACCGAAGCGGACCTCTACGAAAACGAGTTCGAGTTGATGGGGCTGACGACACGTAGCGGTCTGCGCTATTTGAGCTACCTGCCGAAGCTCTGGCTCGGGAAGCTGCGCGAGGTCAAAGACACGCACTTCTGGAAGGCCGACCGTGTGCTTTGCGAGCCGCTGGACGGCAAAGAGGTGTACGCGCAGGTGGATGGCGAGCCGCTGGCGCGGCTGCCGGTGGAGTTCAAAATCGTGCCGCACGCCCTGAAGCTGCTCATTCCGGGCAACGACCAGGCGCTGCCCTCGCAGCCAGCAAGCTCCAACAACTAGCCGTGGACCTTGTCACGCATGGATTGGCCTCGTTCGCCTTGGCGCGCGGGTTGTTTCCGCGCGCGGGCAAACTAGCGGCGGCCGCAGCGGTTCTGGCGGGATGCTTGGCCGACGCCGACCGGCTCGCGATGTACTTTGGGCCGTCGGCGGCTTTCACCTGGCGCGGTACGTATTTTCATTCGGTTCTTGCGGCGGTTTTGCTCTCCGCTTTGGTTGCTGTGATTTTTGGCGCCACAAGCCAAGGAAAGCATCTAAATGCTTCGACACCTGCGCCGGGCGAGCCGGAATCCAACAACGCGTTCCCCGCAAAGAAGTCCAGCGCGGCCTTCTTTCTTTTATTTGCCGCACTCGTTGCGGCACTCCTGCATCTGGCGATGGACGTGTGCCAGTCCGACGGCGTGATGTTGCTCTGGCCATTTCGCGCAAAGCAGTTTGCCGCGGATTGGCTGCCGGAAATCGATCCGTGGATTCTGACGATATTAGTCCTGGCGGTGGCCGTGCCAGAGTTGCTCTCTCTGGTGAGCTCCGAGATTGGCGTCAAATCGAAAAAGCCGCGGGGCCAAACGGGGGCGCTGATTGGCCTGGCGCTGGTGGTCATTTATATTGGAGCGCGCGGGACGCTGCACGCGAATGCCGTGGGATTGCTGGAGTCGCGTGTCTTCCATGGGGAGGCGGCGCGGCGCGCTCTGGCGTATCCTGAAGCCCTTTCGCTGACCACCTGGCACGGCGTGGCTGAAACGGAAAGCGCCCTGGACCAGATTGACGTCAATTTCGCCTCTAGCGGCACCTTCGATCCCGATGCGAGTTTGCGGGTGTTCAAGCCGGAGTCTTCCGCAGCTCTCGAGGCCGCGCAAGACACGCCGATAGCAAAGCAATTTTTAGCTGTGGCGCAGATGCCCAAAGCCAGCGTGGAAAAAACGGACGTCGGGAGCGTGGTGATCCTGCGCGACTTGCGCTACGCCGCATCAGGCGAAACGCAACACGAAATCGCCGCGCTCATTGAACTCGATCCGGACAACAAGGTCACCTCCCAAGAGATTGTCTGGGCGCGCGACCTGCGCGGCGCTATGTAACGTCAGTGTGCTCTGCCGCGGCGCCTAAGGCTCTTCGTACTTAACCGGATGGCCTCGGAGAATCACTCGCGAAGCGAGATAGCTGCACGCCACAAATACAGCCGCCAGCAGCGTCACTAGCAGCCAGTGGTCCTTGACGTAAGGCAAGGCATTCTCTCCGTAGCGTACCGAGAGCAACCCTACCAAGAAATACCGCGCCAGCCGCGCCAGCGTGACCGCCGACGTAAACACTACCACCGGCACCTCAAATGCCCCCGCCGCAAACACGAACACCTTGAACGGCATCGGCGGCGGCAACAGCGCGGCAATCAACACCCCGCCAAATCCGTTCCGTTCCACCCAATGCCGAATGGCGTGCGCGCGCACTCCCGCCCGGCGGTGAAAGTACGCTTCCCCTCCCGCCCGCGCGATGTAATACAGGACCACGGAGCCGACCACCGAACCCGTTGCCGCCATCAACGCGTAGAGCGGCATCCGCACCGGATGCTGCATCGACAAGTCCACCAGCAGCAGGTCATTAATGATCGGAAATGACAGCACCGAAGAATCGAGAAACGAAATCAGCAGCAATCCCGGCGCGCCGAGTCCCCTGGCAAACGCCTCAATCTTCTTCGTCCAGCTGCCCAGGCTTAGCGCCAGTCCCAGATGCACCACGGCTCCCTTTGGAGTGCGGGAGCCCAGCTCCCGCTTTTCTTCCAGGCATCGGATTACCCCGTCGACCTCGCCTCGTTCCCGCGTCGCCACTTTCGCGGCAGCGACGTCGCGCCGCCTCCCGCTACTGCGAAAACGCCGCTCGGTCGAAGTGATTCATGAAGATCTGCATCAACGCCGTCCGGTGCAAATTCGGCAGCCGTGGAATTTCTCCAATCACCCGGACGTGGCCGAAGCGCTCGATGGTCTCGCGATTTTCCCGGTTCTGGTCCCCAATCAACACCACGCCGTGCACCGGCAGTTCCGCGGCGTGCAAAGCGGCCAGCGTCAGCAAAGTGTGATTGATCGTCCCCGCTGCGCTGCGCGCCGCAAGAATCACCGGCAGCTTGAACTTCACCATCAAATCCAGCATGAACTGCTTTTGATTGATGGGCACCAGCACGCCGCCCAGCCCTTCCACCACCAGCCAGTCATTCATCAAACTGGTCGGCAGGTTGATGCGATTCAAGTCGATCTCGACGCCCGCCCAGCGCGCCGCCAGGTCCGGCGAAACCGGCGGCACAAATTTGTACACTTCGTCGAGCGTGCGATCCGTGCCGATGCCCGCGAGGCGCATCACCGTGACGCGGTCCGAGCCTTCGAGCGTGCCGGTCTGGATGGGCTTCCAATATACGGCGTCGAGCGCCGCGCAAAGCAGGGCCGAAAGCGTGGTCTTGCCCACGCCCGCATCGGTGCCGGTAATGAAGAAATGATTTCTCACGCGCGCCCCAAAGTATGACCGTGGCGCGCACGATCTGTGCATCGGGCGGGCAGCATGGAATGTATCGCGGCTGCTTTTCTGAGCTTCTTCCCGCGGCGAAGGAGAAGCGGCGCCGCGCATGTTGCCGCAGCCCGAAAAAACGCTCTGCTCATGGACCCCCGTCTAAATCGGGATATTCCTGCGCTAGTAATTCTGGAATGTTACCATCGTTTGCAAGTCTTTCTTGCGTGCGAATCGCCGGTGTAGCCTGCTGCTAACGTCCGCTGGCACGTGAAGCAATGCCACACGGGCGGGCCAGGCCCAGGCCCGCGGCTCAGCACGGCAACTTGCTGGGCCAGTTTCCCATTGCCGCGTTCATCAGGCAGATTACTTCCGAATTGCCCTCACTCGCCCATAGCAAGCAAAGAGAGTGGAAATAGGTTCGCCGGCTCGTAATCTCCGGTTCTACTTGTGTCCCGGTTCTTGCCTGCCTCGAAAGTATGTCTGTGGTGTGATTCCCAGCATCGTCCGGAACATTTCAATAAAGGCACTTACGCTGTCGTAACCGACTGCGATTGCGACCTCCGTGACAGATTTCCTTTGTGCGAGCATCTCAAGGGCAGCAAACAACCGTGCCTGCTGTCGCCAACGGCCAAATGACATACCTACCTCAGCGGAAAACGCACGCATGAAAGTACGGCGGGCCATTCCGGCAACATGCGCCCAAGCGTCCAGCGAGCGGTCATCCCCAACATCTTCCAGCAGAGCATTAGCAACTCTGGCCAGTCTTTCTTCTCTTGGTATGGTCAAACGCAAGGGCTGCTGGTCAGGCTGTCGAATCTCATCACGAAGTATAGCGATTAAGTGCTTTTGCGCCGGGTTGAGCCGTTGGCGCAGGTCCCAACCGAGAATACGATGAACTATGGCGAACAATAGCTCCGATGAGTTGAACATGCAGGGCGTCTTGGGTAGCCCACGGCACA
>Ga0335081_10014038_pt1 | contig 12958 bp, 13 predicted proteins | sample Lox_Sample_35_FD_206713 | JGI IMG/M metagenome (GOLD analysis project Ga0335081, IMG submission 206713) | Soil microbial communities from Loxahatchee National Wildlife Refuge, Florida, United States - Lox_Sample_3.5 | ecosystem: Environmental > Terrestrial > Soil > Wetlands | place: USA...
CGGCAACCGCGGAAGAGAGCGCCGCGGCGGCTGAAGAACTCACCGCGCAGTCGAAGTCCCTGGAGGACTTGGTCTCGCGCTTGACCGAGGTGGTCGGCGCGTAGTACCGCCGGGTTCCGGCCTATTTGGTCGATCCGGTGAGCCTGCCCCCGCTGAGGTGGCGGTAGACCAGTGCGATGGGCAAACCGACCACGTTGAAGTAGCAGCCGTCGATTTTGGGAATGAACCTCGACGCCAGGCCCTGAATCGCATAAGCACCGGCTTTATCCATCGGCTCGCCGCTGGCAACGTACTCCGCGATCTCCCGGTCGTTCAGACGCGCGAACCAGACGGCGGTCACGGCATGGTCGCGCACCAGCCGATCGCCGCGCTTGAGGCAAATGCCGGTCATCACTTCGTGGCGCCGGCCGGAAAGCAGCGCCAACATGCGGCGCGCGTCCGCGGCGTCGGCCGGCTTGGCGAGCATTTCTCCGTCCACCACGACAGTCGTGTCCGCTCCCAGAACGGTGTCGTGCGCCGTGGATGGCACGGCGAGCGCCTTGATCTCCGCTAAACGCCGCACGTACTCCTCGGGCTTCTCGGCAGGCAGAGGGGTTTCGTCGACAGACGCCACCCGAACGGCAAACGGGATGCCCGCCTGGCGAAGAATCTCGGACCGCCGCGGAGACTGGGATGCCAGAATCAGCATTTTTCCAGTGTAGAATCGGCAGCGGCCTGTCGCACGCCGGCAGCGATGATAGAATGGTCGCACCGATCAAGATGGAACGCGCGAGTACGCTGATCCGCGGATTGAAACTGCCCGCCGGGACCCTCAGCAGCGAAGAATTGGCGTGCGCCGCCTGGCCGCAAGCAGTCGGCCGGAGGATCGCTGCCCACACCCGCGCGGCGCGCATGGTCCGCGACCGGCTCATCGTGGAAGTGGAGGATGTCACCTGGCAGCGCCAGCTGTTTGCCCTCAGCCGGCACATCCTGGGGAACCTGGAACGGGCGCTGGGGAGCCGGCTGGTGGAGGATATCGAGTTCCGCATCGTTCCGCGCCGGCGCGAGCCGCAACGGGCGGCGCAATCGATGCCGGCGCGTTGCATCGACGAAGCCGAAGCCATCGCCGATCCCGTCCTTCGCAGCATTTATCGCGCTTCCAGGAAAAAGGCGCAGGCGTGAAGATCACGGAAAACGAAGTCCGGTACGTGGCCGATCTGGCCAACCTCCGGCTCACCGACGCGGAGGTGGGCCGGTTGCGGGCGGACCTGGACGGCATCCTGGAGCATGTGGACAAGCTCAAGGAAATCGACACCAGCAACGTGGAGCCCATGGCCCAGGTGTTGTATGCCGCCGAAGAGACCGCCACGTTGCGCGCGGACGAACCCGTGCCGCCACTGGGCAACCAGGCGGCGATGGCGAACGCGCCGCAGCCGGGCGCCGGATACTTCAAAGTGCCGAAAGTTATCGAACGATGAAACTACCATCTCCGGGCCGTCCATGCCGCGCGGGCAGGGGCACGTGAGCGAGGCCATGGATATACCTTCTCTGAGCATCGACAGCGTGAGGGAGGGACTGCTCTCCCGCCGCTTCAGCGCCACCGAACTGGCAACCGAGGCGCTGAGGTTCGCCGAGGCCGAAAACCCGCGCACCAATGCCTACCTGCACTTTGCGCCGGAACGGGCGCTGGCCGCGGCGCGCCGGGTGGATGAGCAGATCGCAGCGGACGAAGCCATCGGCCCGTTGGCCGGCGTGCCGGTGGCGGTAAAGGACGTCATCGTAACCAAAGGCGTCCGCACCACCTGCGGCTCGAAGCTGCTGGCTTATTACATTCCGCCCTACGACGCCACGGCGGTGGTGCGGCTGGAACAGGCCGGCGCGGTTCTGATCGGCAAGACCAATTGCGATGAGTTCGCCATGGGTTCGTCGAATGAGAATTCAGCTTTCGGCCCCGTGCGCAATCCGGTTGCGCCCGATCGCGTGCCCGGCGGATCCAGCGGCGGCTCCGCGGCGGCTGTGGCGCAGGGTACCGCGGTCGTGGCCCTGGGTTCCGACACCGGAGGCTCTATCCGGCAGCCGGCTTCGTTCTGCGGAGTGGTCGGCGTCACGCCGACCTACGGGCGCGTTTCGCGCTATGGGCTGACCGCTTTTGCCAGCTCCCTCGATCACATCGGCCCATTTGCCCGGTCGGTGAAGGATTCCGCAACGGTACTTCACGTGGTCGCCGGCCATGACCCTTGCGATTCGACCTCCGCCGCCGCGCCGGTGCCGGATTACGCTGCACTGCTCAGCGGCGGAGTAAAAGGGTTGAAGCTTGGACTGCCTCGCGAGTATCTAAAGGAATTGACGAGCGAGACCGGTGAGTTGATCTACGCCGCCGTGGATGCCTTGAAGCACTTGGGCTGCGAAGTCCGCGAAATCAGTTTGCCGGCAACCGATTACGCCATCGCGTGCTATTACATTCTGGCTACAGCCGAAGCCAGCTCCAACCTGGCGCGGTATGATGGCGTCCGATATACGTTCCGCTCGGGCCGTTCCGAGACGCTGGCGGAAATGTATCGAAACACACGCGGCGAGGGATTTGGCGCTGAGTGCAAGCGCCGCATTATGCTGGGTACATATGTGCTCAGTGCGGGATACTATGACGCGTACTATCTGAAGGCGCAAAAAGTGCGGGCACTCATAGCGCGCGATTTCGGCAACGCGTTTCAGGAGGTGGATGCGATCGTGGCCCCGGTTTCGCCTTACCCGGCTTTCCGGCTCGGCGAGAAGGTGGACGACCCGATCTCCATGTACCTCTCGGACATTTACACGATTACCGGCGACCTGGCGGGCATCCCGTGCATGAGCGTACCGTGCGGGAAAACAGCCGAGGGACTGCCGGTGGGAATGCAAATCCTGACGCGCCATTTCGACGAGACTACGATGTTCCGGCTCGCGGACGCGTTGGAACAAGCTCAGAGGAGATAAAGGAGAGCGACATGACTCAGATGAGAACCGAAGGCATCACGCCTTTCACACTACCGCCGTTGCCCTATGCGCCCGATGCGCTGGAACCCTACATCGACAAGATGACCATGGAGATCCACCACGGCAAGCACCACAACGCATACGTGACCAACCTGAACAAGGCGTTGGAATCCGCCCCCAACCTGGGGAACAAAACAGTTGAGGAACTGCTGGCGAACAATTGCGCCATCGTGCCGGAGAACATTCGCACCGCGGTTCGCAATAACGGCGGCGGCCACATCAATCACTCGATGTTCTGGAAGATCATGAAGGGGGGCGGTGGGGGAGCGCCGGTAGGCAACGTTGCGCAGGCGATCACCGGCACGTTCGGCAGCTTCGACGCCTTCAAGGAGAAGTTCAATGGCGCCGCTGCCACGCGCTTCGGTTCGGGCTGGGCTTGGCTGGTGAAGACGGGTGGCAAACTCGATATCTATTCCACCGCGAACCAGGATAGCCCGGTCATGGAAGGCAAATTCCCCGTGATGGGGCTGGACGTGTGGGAGCACGCCTATTACCTCAAGTATCAGAATCGCCGCCCGGACTACATCAACGCCTGGTGGAGCGTAGTAAACTGGGCGGAAATCGAAGAGCGTTTCAACAGCGGAAAGTAATACAGGATCCGGCCGCGAATGAACGCGAATAGACGCGAATAAGAACACCGCACGGTTACGTCGTGTATTATTTGCGTGCATTCGCGGCGGATTAATTCTTTGTGCGCACTTACGACCTGATCGTTATTGGGTCCGGGCCGGCCGGACAACGCGCCGCTATCCAGGCGGCGAAGTGTCATCGCCGGGTGGTGGTGATCGAGCAGCGCGAGATCGTTGGCGGCACCTGCATCAATACCGGCACCATCCCGAGCAAGACCATGCGGGAGGCGGTGCTCTACCTCTCCGGCTTCGAGTACCAGGGAATCTACGGAGTCAATTACCGCGTCAAGGAAAAGATCACCATGGCGGACCTCGGCTTTCGCGTCAACCAGGTGATCCGAACCGAGTCCGACGTTACCCAGATGCAGCTCTCGCGCAACGGGGTGGAGGTGCTGAACGGGCGCGCGAGTTTCATGGACGCCACTCACGTGCGCGTCGATAGTTCCAAGGGTGTCACCGAACTGGAAGGGCCCACCATCGTCATCGCCACCGGCACCAAGCCGGCCACGTCGCCCAAGGTGCCGGTCAACGGCCGCAACATTCTGAATAGCGACCAGCTCCTGCAGATGCCGGATCTGCCCAAGACGCTGATCGTGGTGGGTGGCGGCGTGATCGGCGTGGAGTACACGTGCATGTTCGCCGTCCTGGGCGTGCGCGTCATCCTGGTGGAAAGACGTCCGCGGCTTTTGGAATTCGCCGACTCCGAAATGGTCGAGGCGCTTTCCTATCACCTGCGCGACCGGCGCGTGACCATGCGCCTCAACGAGGAAGTGGCCAGCGTGGAGGAGACCCCGGAAGGCGGCGTGTTGGCCAATCTGCAAAGCAACAAGCGCATCCGGGGCGACGCACTGCTCTACGCGGTGGGACGGCAGGGCAATGTGGACGAGCTGAACCTGGCCGCCGCGGGCCTGGAAGCCGACGCGCGCGGGCGAATAGCAGTGGACGCGGAATATCGCACCAAGGTCCCGTCCATTTATGCCGCTGGCGACGTCATCGGATTCCCCAGCCTCGCCTCGGTCTCCATGGAACAAGGGCGCCTGGCCGCCGCGCACTCCGTTGGTCTCAAAATCACCTCGAATCCCGCCAACTACCCGTACGGCATCTACACCATTCCCGAGATCTCCTTCACCGGCAAAACTGAGGAGCAGCTCACCGACGAGGACGTGCCGTATGAGGTCGGGGTGGCCTATTACCGGGAGACAGCCCGCGGCCAGATCCGCGGCGACACCACCGGCCGCCTGAAGATCATCTTTCACCGCGAGACGCGCGAGGTGCTCGGCGTGCACATCATTGGCGAAGGGGCAACCGAGTTGGTGCACATCGGCCAGGCGGTCATGATCTGCAAGGGCACCGTGGACTACTTCGTGGATACGGTCTTCAACTATCCGACGCTGGCCGAGTGCTACAAGCAGGCGGCTTTCAACGGCCTCAACAAGCTGAAGTAACGTGGGGCGGACCGGGCGGACCATCGCGTTTTGTGGTCCGCCGGAGATCAGCGCCGTAAGACGGACGACGAAAAACGATCGTCCGTCTCACGTCTCGCACTCAAAGCTGGCAGACGATCAGCGCCCAGTTGGCCTTTTGGCGCACCTCGTGAGCCGGCGGCAAGACCGCCTTTACCTGGTCCACTTCGGTTGCTTCCAGGCCCGTCGCCAGCAGCCAGCCGCCCGGCCGCAGCACGCGGACCAGATCGGGCGCGAGCCGCACGATGGTTTCGGGATTGATGTTGGCTACCACCAAGTCCATCGACGCCGCCGACACAGCATCCACGGAGCCTACGAAGCCCTCGCGGGAAATGTCGACTGCCACGGGGTCCGTATCGCACGCATAGACCTTGCCCGCGCCAAGCAGTCTCGCCGCTTCGGTCAGGATGCCGGAGCCGGTGCCCACATCCAGCACGGTCATGCCCGGCCGGACAAACTCCTCCAGCGCCTCCATGCACAGCCGCGTGGTTTCGTGAACGCCGGTGCCGAACGCCATCCCCGGGTTCACGGTAATGCGGAAACGGCCGCGCGGCGTGGGATCGTCGCGCCATTCCGGGACCAGGCAGAATCGTTCTCCCACCTGCATGGGTTGCAGCTGGTCGCGTGCCACCTCCACCCAGTCGCGGTCTTCTTCGATGCGAAGGCTCGCCCCTGGAAAGAGCTGCAGCAGTCCAGCCGAGTCGACGTCGTCCTCGAAGAACGCGCGCACGCTCACTTCGTCCAATTCGACAATGCCGGCCGAACCGTTCTCCCAGAGCTCGGCGATCAACAGATCGCGATCATCCGGATCGCATTCGATTTCGAGAGAGAACATTGTTATCGTAAATTCAGGAGACAGGCAGTCAGAAAGCAGAAGTCGGAATGAGCCGCCCCGATGCGGTCCTCTTCCTGCCGGCTGCGGGCTTCTGATTCCCCGATTCTCCTTCTTGCCATGAAACTACAAGGTATTTTCCCACCAATCACCACGCCGTTCGACCACAAGGGCGACATCTACGCTGCGAAGGTCCAGCATAACGTGGAAAAGTGGAACCGGACGTCGCTTTCCGGCTACGTTGTGATGGGTTCAACGGGCGAGAGCGTGATGCTCACCAGCGAAGAAAAGATCTCGGTCTGGGAACTCGTGGCCAAACACGCCGCGTCCGAAAAACTGCTGATCGCCGGCACCGGCATGGAGAGCGTGCGTGAGACCGTGTGCCTGACCAACCGTGCCGCCGAGTTGGGCTACAAAGCCGCCATGGTGCGAACGCCGCACTATTACAAGAACCTGGTCAGCCGGGCCGAGGCGCAGGTGCTGTACTACCGCGCCGTGGCGGACCAGGCGAAGATCCCCCTGATCATCTATAACTGGCCGCAGGCCACCGGCGTGGACATTCCGGTGGAGGCGGTGGCGGCGATCTCCGAGCACCCTAACGTCATCGCCATCAAGGAAAGCTCGGGCAGCCTGGAGAAAGTGATGCAGATGATCCGCGAGGTGAAGCACGGCTTCCAGGTGCTGGTCGGCTCGGCGCCGACCCTGTGGCCGTCGCTGCTCATGGGCGCCTGCGGCGCCATCCTGGCATACGCCAACGCCGCGCCGTATTCGGTGATTGCGATTTGGGAGGCCTACCGCACGCGCGAGGAAGCCGCCGGCCTGGACTGGCAGAACCGAATCGGCCGCGCGTCGGCTCTGGTCACCACCAAGTACGGCATACCTGGGCTGAAATACGCCATGGACCTGAACGGCTACTACGGCGGCCCGCCGCGCCTGCCTTTGAGCGTGCCGGCCGAAGCCGCCAGGAAAGAGATCGAAGAGGCCTTCCGCGATTTGAAAGGCTAATGCCGTTCCAGAATGCCGGTGTGTGCCGTTCGGCCCGTTGCCCTTCATTCGCAGTTACGGCCGGCTGGTGGGTATAATCAACTCCATAAGGGAGGATTTCCGTGGCAAAGGACAGAAGCCCAAGGAAAGAAGTCAAGAAGCCCAAGAAGAAGAAATAAGCACGGCTGTATCCGCAGTCCGGCGCGGGCGGTCCGTTCCCGAAGGCCCGCCCGCGGCCACAGGAGTCATCATGCGCACAGAGTGGGTAGCAAAACGCAAGGACGACAGGATTCGCACGCAGATGCACTATGCCCGGCAGGGCACAATCACGGAAGAGATGCATTTCGTCGCGCGGCGCGAGAACCTCTCGCCGGAGCTAGTCCGCTCCGAGGTGGCCCGCGGCCGAATGATTATCCCGGCGAACATCCATCACACCAACCTGGAGCCGATGTGCATCGGAGTCGCTTCGAAGTGCAAGATCAATTCGAACATCGGCAACTCTTCGGTCCTGTCCAACATCGATGGTGAACTGGAGAAATTGCAGTACTCAGTGAAGTACGGCGCCGACACGGTGATGGACCTTTCCACCGGCGGCGATATCCCGGCCATCCGCAAGGCCATCATCGCCGCATCGCCGGTGCCCATTGGCACCGTGCCGATTTACGAGGGTTTGTCACGGGTACGTCGCGTGGAGGATCTGAGCCGGCAGGTCATGCTGGAGGTGATCGAAGAGCAGGCCGAGCAGGGCGTGGACTACATGACGATTCACGCCGGCGTGCTGGTGCAGCACATCCCGCTGACCACGCGGCGCATCACCGGGATCGTGAGCCGCGGCGGCTCCATCCTGGCGGAGTGGATGGTCAAGAACCACAAGCAGAACATGTTGTACGAGTGCTTCGAGGATATCTGCAAGATCTTCCAGAAGCATGACGTGAGCTTCTCCCTGGGCGACGGGTTGCGGCCGGGAAGCGTGGCCGATGCCAGCGATGAAGCGCAATTCGCCGAGCTGAAGACCCTGGGCGAGCTCACCAGGAAAGCCTGGGAATACGACGTGCAGGTGATGATCGAAGGCCCCGGCCACATTCCCATGGACCAGATCGAGCTGCAGGTCCAGAAGGAAAACGAAATGTGCGATGAGGCCCCGTTCTACACCCTGGGGCCGCTCGTGACCGATATTGCGCCCGGTTACGACCACATCACCTCGGCCATCGGCGCCGCCATGATCGGCTGGTATGGCGCTTCCATGCTATGCTACGTCACGCCCAAGGAGCACCTGGGATTGCCCAACCGAGACGATGTGAAGGCCGGCATCATCGCCTACAAAATCGCGGCGCACGCGGCCGACCTGGCTCGACATCGGCCCGGCGCGCGCGACCGCGACGACGAACTCTCCCGCGCCCGCTACCGCTTCGACTGGAACCGCCAGTTCGACCTCTCGCTGGACCCGGAGACGGCGCGCTCCATGCACGATGAAACGTTGCCCGAAGACGGCTTCAAGGACGCGCACTTCTGCTCCATGTGCGGGCCCAAGTTCTGCTCGATGAATATCTCGGCCAAAGTGGAGAGCTTCACCGCGGAAGAAGCTGAGGCCGTAGCGAACGGAACGGCGGAGCCTTTCGTGCAGATATCGAGCAACGACTGACTAAGTGCTCGCATTGGGAAGTATGGTGACGTATTCCGGGAGAAGCACTCGCTTACGCTCGTGGCTCCGATCGGAGCCGCGACCGTTAGGGAGCGTTTCCGGAATACGTGACCGAATTTCTGGAATGGCCTACTAGGTGCTCGTGTTGTGCGGCGGGTAGCGAGTCCTTACTGCCTCGGTCCCACCCAATATCCGGGCCGCGTCTGGCAGCGGTAGTTGTGGCCGATCACTTCCACGTTAATTTGGTGGAAACCACCTTCATCCTTGTTATTGGGCGTGTAACTGATGGTGTACTCGCTGTGTAAGTGATCCGAGATTTCTTCGATGGCCGACTCCAGGCTCTTCTGTGTATAGAAACTGAACTGGCTGCCGCCCGTGCCTTTGGTGAACAGCACGGCCGGGCTGGTCTTGAAGATGTTCTTGGCGTCCTTGAAGATCTCCACCATCAGGGGGATGAACTCGGCGCTGGTGCCGTTGGTGCCGTAGGTCTGTTGGATCGTGGTCGGCGTGGCGGGGACGCCTGATGGCAAGGGATGCATGGCGGGCGGCAGGTTGTCAGGGCGCGGATCGGGCGCGGGAGCGGTCAGCGTGCCAAACAGGTGCGACATGTCCAGCCAGTAGGCGACCACGTTAGAGAGTTGCAGACTGATCAGCGTCTCGCGGCTGCGGGCCTCGCTGCCGAAATCACGGGTTTCGCCAATCACGAGCAGGATGCGCCGGCGATCCTTATTGCGCGTTCGCAACAGGCGGGCGCTCTCTTCCACCGCGTCCACCATGCGGCTCGAGATACTGCCCGCGGTAATCGACCTCACCGCCCTGGTAATCTTGTCCGCATCGGAAGTAAAATCCTGCAGCGTGCGAACCCGCGAATCAAAAGCAATGACGGCAGCCTCGCCTTGGTCGCCCAGTACGATCGGCTTCAGGAGATTTCCGATTCTGTTCACCTGGGGCAAAATCTTATCGGCGCGCGCGTTGGCTTGGATCGCTACCACCATCGAAATAGGTGTGAAAGTCACATCCACAGAGTGAATATTCTGTTCCTTGCCGTTATCGAAGATCCGGAATTGGTCGGGTTGAAGTCCATTCACATAATTGCCGCCGCGATCGTACACGGCCACGGAAGCCACTACGTTTTCGACGGTCGTGACGAATTTCTGGTTCGGCTGTTCCTGCTCTTTGGTGGCAGGTTGCTGCGCCATCAGCAAACCGCAGAGAAGCGTCAGAAGAAAAAATCGAGGCATATGTCAATTCCTCTGAGCAGACACGTGTTCCGTTTGCCCTCTGAGCAGTTCGAGCACGTGAGGCACCAATTCCACGATAGCATCCAGGGATTCTATCGCGCCTTTCGGAGAGCCCGGCAGATTGACGATCAGCACATTCCCGCGCGTCCCCGCCACCGCCCGCGAGAGCACTGCCAGGGGCGTGGACTCGCGGCCGCTCGCGCGCATAAGTTCCCCCATACCAGGTATTTCACGGTCGAGTACGGCGCGCGTGGCCTCCGGTGTGACGTCGCGCGCGGCCACGCCGGTCCCCCCGGTCGTAAAAATCGCGGAGACCTGCCCGCCGTCCGCGAGGGTTGCCAGCCGGCCGCTGATCTCGCCGATTTCGTCGGCGATCACTTCCATCACTGAGACGCTCCAGCCCAGTTGTTCCAGCCGTTCACGCACGGCGGGACCGGAACGGTCGGTGCGCGTACCCTCGCTCACCGAATCACTGATGGTCAGAACTGCCGCGTTGATCATGATTTCCTTTTGAATTCCCCGCTCTTGCCCCCGGTCTTTTCGAGCAGGCAAACGTCCTGTATCTCGATGGATTTATCCAGCGCCTTGACCATGTCGTAAACCGTGAGCGCCGCTACCGTGGCCGCCGTTAGCGCTTCCATCTCCACTCCAGTTTGTGCCGTGGTTGCCACACTGGCGACGATGCGCACGCCCTTCTTTTCCACGCCCACCTCCACGTCCGAGTGCGTCAGCATCAGCGGGTGGCAGAGCGGGATGAGGTCGGAAGTGCGCTTGGCGGCGGCGATCCCTGCGATCCTGGCGATCTCAAGGGGGTTCCCTTTGGGGTTCCGGGGAAGCTTCCGCAAAACTCCCGGCGCGATGCGCACGAACGCCTGCGCCCGCGCCGTGCGCCTTGTTTCCGGCTTACCGGAAACGTCCACCATGCGCGGGCTGCCGGCGGAGTCGAAGTGCGAGAGCTTCTTCATTTGAGCAGCACCCGGATCAATTCGCCGCTCGAATATTCGGGGCGGTCGGGATCGGCAACCAGGTAGGCGTTGGCGCGGGTCACCGCCGGAACGTCGCCGGAGCCGTGCCATTTCACCGGCGTCACTGCGGCGCCGTTTTCCGTCAGCAGCGCCGGCAGAAAACGCGTCAGCCCGGCACGGTGTTTGAAATCGCAGGTCAGGCGGGCCAACGGCATGTGCAGCGCGGTCTCTTCCTGCCCCGCCAGCAGTTCCAGGGCAGCCCGAGCGAAGATTTCGAAAGTCACCATGGTGGAAGCCGGATTGCCTGGCAGGCCGAAAAAGAACGTCTCGCCGGCACGCCCGAACACCAGCGGTTGGCCCGGTTGTATGAGCACGCGGTCGAAAAAGAACTGCGCTCCGAAACCGGCCAGCACCGTTTCGACGACGTCGTATTTACCCGCGGAGACGCCGCCGGAAAGCACGACCAGGTCGGCCGCCAGGCCGCGCCCGATCATTTCGCGTGTGTGCTCCACCGTGTCGCGCGCCACCGGCAGAATCCGTGGAAGGCCGCCGGCGCGGGTCACCTGCGCGGCTAGCGAATAGGTGTTGGAATTGCGAATCTGGAACTCGGCCGGTGTTTCGTCGACCTCCACGATTTCGTCGCCCGTCGGGATGATCGCCACCGTCGGGCGGGCATACACTTTTATCCGATTCCGGCCGAATGCCGCCAGGACCGCAACTCCGCTATAGTCCAGCCGCCCGCCGGCTCGCAGCACGGTTTCGCGCGCGGCCGCCTCGCACCCTTGCGGATTGATGAACTGGAGCGGCTCGGCGGTTCGGCTGATGCGAACGCGGCCGTCGGCGCGCTCTGTGTATTCCAGCATCACGACTGTGTCGGCGCCGGCGGGCACAGGCGCGCCGGTCATGATCTCGACGGCCTGGCCGCGGGCTACTTCGCCGGCGAATCGCTCTCCGGCGCGCACTTCTCCGATCACCTGCAGCTCACCAGGAAGATCCGCGGAGTGCACCGCATAGCCATCGCGGACAGACCGGGCCACTGCGGGTATATCGCGGTCAGCGGCCACGTCCTCCGCCAGAACGCGCCCCGCCGAGGCTGCCAACGCGACTTCTTCCACCTCAGGGATCTTGCGCGCGGCGCGCACCTTGGTGAGCACGGTCTCGCGCGCTTCGGGGAACGTCATCGTCGCCACACTCTTATTATGACCGCTCTCCGATGCGCGGCCGGTGCACGTTACACTTGTTTTCGTGCCGCATCGCTCTTCCCTGTGCCTGATGGTCTCGCTGGTTCGCGACGGCGCACTCTCCCCCACGGAGCTTCTTGAGGCCCACCTGCGGGAGATCGAGCGCCGCAACCCATCGCTCAACGCCTTTGTCACCGTTCTGGCTGAAAGCGCCATGGCGGAAGCCCGGGCGCGCGAGTCGTCCGCGGCCCGCGGGGAACCGCTGGGACTGCTGCACGGAGTCCCCGTCACGGTCAAAGACAGTTTCGATATCCAGGGTCTCCCCACGCGGGTGGGCAGCCGCCTGCGCAGCGAACATCGCGCGGCGGAAGATGCCACCGCGGTGGCGCGCCTGCGCAGCCAGGGCGCCATCCTGTTGGGCAAGACCAACACCCCGGAAATGCTGGCCAGCTACGAGACCGACAATTTCATCACCGGCCGCACCAATCACCCCAGCGACCCCGAGCGCACGCCGGGCGGATCGAGCGGCGGAGAAGCTGCGGCTATAGCGGCCTTCTGCTCCCCTGGTGGAATCGCCAGCGACGGCGGCGGCTCCATACGCGTTCCCGCCCACTTCTGCGGCATTGCCGGATTCAAACCTACGCCCGGTCGAATTCCCGGCACGGGGCACTTCCCTTCACTTGGTCATCCTCTGGGGCTTACTACTGCGGCGGGGCCGATGGCCCGCACGGCGCGCGACCTGCGCCTGCTCTTTTCCGTGCTGGCGGGATTTGACGCCCAGGATCCGTTCTCCGCCGCCGTCCCGCTGCGCGAACCTGCGACAGCCGGTATCCGCCTGGGCGTGTGGGAGCAGTTCTACGCCGTGCCGGTGGACGCGGAAATCCGGGCAGCGATTCGAAAGGCTGCGGCCCTGTTCGGGGACATCGGTTTTGCGGTCGAAGAATTCGCGCCGCAAGGGTTGGAGCGCGCGCCCAACCTCTGGGCGTTCCTTTTCAACCAATGGCCGGCAATG
>Ga0335081_10014039_pt1 | contig 12958 bp, 9 predicted proteins | sample Lox_Sample_35_FD_206713 | JGI IMG/M metagenome (GOLD analysis project Ga0335081, IMG submission 206713) | Soil microbial communities from Loxahatchee National Wildlife Refuge, Florida, United States - Lox_Sample_3.5 | ecosystem: Environmental > Terrestrial > Soil > Wetlands | place: USA: Florida...
GAATCGCGAGCAAACGGCGCCAAAGACCTACCAAAATTCTTATTCCTCCACGATTAGTCGTACGTGCTTCAAGCGAGCGTTAGCTTCACGTGGAAGGGGCGCACGCGCTATGCTATGCGCTAAAAGGTTGTCAAGAGTTGCCGAAAATCCTCCTTCGCGTTGCACTCGTCATGACATTGGGGCTTTGCCTGGCGGCACTTGCTGGCCCGGTCTTCGATGTCAAAACATTAGGTGAATTGGACTTTACTCTGCAGAATTCGCCGACGCCTCAAAAGTATCTGATCGAAACCATGCCGGGGGGCGTCGCCCTTCTTGATTACAACAATGATGGATTACTGGATATTTTTCTGGTGAACGGAGGCCGCCTGACCAGCCCGATGCAAGTCCCGGAAAATTTCGACCGCCACGACCCTCGCTACTGGAATCGCCTCTACCGTCAGAATAAAGACGGCAGTTTCACGGACGTTACGGAGAAAGCCGGGTTGGCCAATGCGGGAGACGCAAACTACGGCATGGGAGTTGCCGTCGGAGATTACGACAACGACGGATTTCCCGATCTATATGTCACGAGTTATGGAAAGAACATTCTCTATCACAATAACGGTGACGGCACGTTTACCGATGTGACGGCAAAGGCCGGGGTGGCTGGCGGAGGGTGGTCCGTGTCAGCCGGTTTCTTCGATTACGACAACGATGGCAAGCTGGATTTGTTTGTCACCCGGTACATGGAATGGGACACGAAACACAGCAAAGATTGTGGAGGGAACTATCACACCTATTGCCCTCCGGAAGAATTTCCCGCGACTACCAACATCCTCTACCATAACAATGGCGACGGTACATTCACCGACGTGAGTCAGCGCTCAGGAATTGCGATGAAGAAGGGACGCGCTCTGGGGGTTGCTTTCGCAGACTACGACGGCGATGGCTTTACTGACGTGTTTGTAGCCAATGATGGCATGCAGCAATATTTGTTTCATAACAACGGGAATGGAACCTTCAGCGAAGTTGGGATGGAAGCTGGCGCAGGGCTTTCGGAAGACGGCAGAAGACTCTCGGGGATGGGAGTAGTTTTTCAGGATTATGACAACGACGGTCGTCCTGATGTCATCGTCACCGAACTTCCCCGGGAGATTTACGGCGTTTATCATAATGACGGTAACGGGACATTCAGTTATCGGAGTCTTGAAACGGGACTGGGAGCATTGTCCAGCGGAAGCTCAGGCTGGGGAGTCGGATTAGAGGATTTCGACAACTCGGGCTGGAAAGATCTGTTTGTGGCGCAAGGTCACGTCCTGGACAACGTTGAAGGTATCGATCCGTCACTTCACTACCATGAACTGCCGCTCCTGGCAATCAACCACAATGGACGGTTTGAGCGCGTGGAATCCGGAAGCACCGTTCCGGTAGCCGGCCGCGGTGCAGCATTTGGAGATCTCAATAATGACGGATGGCAAGATGTGGTCATGACCTATCTCGGCGGCCATCCACAAGTCTTTTTCGGTCGTCCCAATGGCAAATCGCATTGGCTGACGATTTCCTTGCGCGGTACACGGAGCAATCGCGATGGATTCGGAGCGAAAGTACAAGTGAATGGGCAAACGCGATTCGCGACCTCGGCAGGCAGCTATCTTTCGGCCAGCGATAAGCGGTTACATTTCGGTTTAGGGACAGTAGAGAAAGCGAAGATCGAGATTGCCTGGCCGTCCGGGATTCACCAGATTTTGAATAATGTTCCCGCCGATCAGTTTCTCGAGGTCCGGGAGCCGGAGAAGCCGTGACCTCCGCCATCCTGCTTCTCTGGCTGGCTGGCCAGGCGCTTTCTCCGGAGGTCGCTCAGCACATGCAGGCCGGAATAGCCGCAGAAAAAGAACGGAAGGCCGCGGTCGCCATCGACGAATTTCGCAAAGTAACCGAACTGGACCCCAATCTGGCAGAAGGCTTCGTGCAGCTGGGTCAAGCCTATATGCAAAACCGCGATTACGGATCTGCGATCGCGCCTCTCAAGCACGCACTCAAAATCGACGAAAACCTAGCCGCCGCCCACCAGTTACTCGGATACGCTTTGTTAACCCAGGGTTACGCGGCCGAGGCGATCCCGCATTTGCAGCGAGTACCCGACAAAACTGCATTAGGTATCGCGCAGATTCAAACGGGGCAGCTCGCAGAAGCTGTTGCGAATTTGCAGGCGGCATTGGCAGCACACCCGAACGATCCCGATGTTCTGTATTATCTGGGCCGCGCCAGTGGCTTACTGTCGAAACAATCGATTGATTCTTTGATGGCGGCTTATCCCGGTTCCGCCAGGTCACATCAGGCGATGGGAGAAAACTACTTTGTGCTGCGGCGCATGGAGGACGCGGAAAAAGAATATCGCGAGGCGCTGCGGTCGCGCCCGGATATCCCGGAAGTTCATCTCGAGTTGGGCGAGGTTTACGCTGGAGGCTTTCAATGGGCCAAAGCGGAAGAGGAATTTCGCGCTCAGACCAAACTGCAACCGGGAAATGCCGAAGCCTTCTATCGCCTCGGCGCCGCGTTACTGGAGCAGGGCAAAGCGCATGAGGCGCGAACCGAGTTGGTTCGCGCCGACAAGCTCATGCCGGATATGCCTGAAACACTTTATTCACTGGGCAAGGCTGCTTCCCTCGATGGGGATCCAGGCGCGGCTGAGAAAGCCTGGACGAAACTGCTTTCCATCGAGAAAGAAACCCCGCTTGTAGCGCAGACACATTTTGCACTGGCTGGACTCTATCGCAAGCAGGGAAAAACAGCCGAAACGCAACATGAGATGCAGGAATTCCAACGGCTGCAACAGACTGGTAAGCCAGCTCAACAAACAGCCAAGCCGGAATCGGCGCACTAGGGCTTCATCGGGGGTGGAAGAGTGAAGCCCTGGAGATCACTCTGTAGTTGCTCGATAGAACGAAACTGGATTGCGTGTATTCCCAATTCACGTGCAGCCTCGATATTGCGCGCGCGGTCATCGACGAAGACAGTTCTCTCCGGTATCGTTCCCAACTTACGCAGCGTGTGCTCGTAAATCGCAGCATCCGGTTTGACCATCCCTAGTTCTGCCGAAAACGTTGTTATGGTGAATCTCTACAACCACTCGAAGGTCTTTACGTGTTCCACGAGATCGGAGTGCATATTCGACAACAGTGCGGTTTTAATCCCCGCATCATTAAGCCGCTGCGACCACCCGACCATAGCAGGATTGATGTTGCTCCACATCGCAACTTCCCATTGCCGCAGGTGCTCGATTTGCTCAGGTGTAATGGAGGTGTTTGCATTACCACCAAACAGCTGCCAATACGCCTCAGGGCTAATATGTCCGCAATCGTAGGCGGGTCGGCTGCGGTCCCAACGGTCACGGAACGATTCTGGAGTTAATCAAAAGATAGTCGCTAATCGGCCAACTTCCTCAAGCGAAGGGCGATAGCACAAAACCTCACCGTAATCGAAGATGACTGTTTCAATCTCTATTGCTGGTCTCTCGTTTACCATACTGACCCAGCTTAAATGATGAACGGCCGACACTGGGTGATGCGATGATTTTTGTCACTTGGTGTGCCGCAGCACTATACTGTGCCAGCCTGAATACCGGTTTATGAAGCTGAATGCATATTTAGCGAAGAGCACAATTGTAGCTTCGCTCGGCGGTCTTTTATTTGGATTCGACACAGCCGTCATCTCAGGCACGACGGGAGCGCTGACGCAAACGTATCACCTCGAGCCGAGGCTCTTGGGCATTACGGTCTCGAGCGCGATTTGGGGAACGGTGATCGGCGCAATGCTCGCCGGATTTCCGGGCGAGCACTATGGGCGGCGCGACAGCTTGCGAGGATTGGCGGTTTTGTATCTCATTTCGGGGTTGGGCTGCGCCGCTGCCTGGAGTTGGTACGCGTTAGTCACGTTTCGTTTCATTGGCGGACTCGGCATTGGCGGCTCCTCAGTTTTGGGACCCATGTACATCGCCGAGATTGCCCCGGCGAAATGGCGAGGCCGTCTCGTTGGTTTGTTTCAGTTCAACGTTGTGTTTGGCATTCTGCTGGCCTATTTCTCAAACTATGTAATCGGTCTGCAACAATTTGGCGTATCGGAGTGGCGCTGGGACCTGGGTGTCACTGCGGTTCCCGCTGCGATCTTTTTTATTATGCTTTTTACCATTCCGCGGAGTCCTCGTTGGTTAGCAAAAAAAGGCCGCGTCGTAGAGGCCAAGTCCGTGCTGCAGCTCACCGGTGACGAAAACTTCGAACATGACCTGCAGGAGATCGTGCAATCGATCACGGTCGAGCAAAAGCAGGCAGCGGAACGATTATTTTCGCGGCGCTACCTCTTTCCCATCTTTCTGGCCGTGACCATCGGCATGTTCAACCAGCTTTCCGGCATCAACGCCATCCTTTACTATCTCAACGACATTTTCAGTCACGCGGGATTCAGTCAGGTTTCGGGCAACATACAAGCCGTAGTAGTTGGGGCTACCAATCTGATCTTCACGGTGCTGGCGATGTCGATCATTGATCGCGTGGGTCGAAAGAAGTTGCTGCTGATCGGATCCGTCGGAACGGCGGCGTGTCTGGCAGGGGTTGCAACCATCTTTTTCACCGGGCAACACCAGAACCGCTTGTTGTGGCTGCTGGTGGGATACATCGCTTTCTTTGGATTTTCCCAAGGGGCTGTGATTTGGGTTTACATCGCTGAGGTCTTTCCAAACAATGTGCGGGCAAAAGGACAGAGCCTGGGCAGCTTCTCGCATTGGTTCATGAATGCCTTGATTTCGCAGGTCTTCCCGTTAATGGCGGCTCGCTCCGGAGCGTATCCGTTCGTTTTCTTCTCGGTCATGATGGTCGTCCAGTTCTTTGTGGTTCTTTTCGTGTACCCGGAGACTAAGGGATTCACGTTGGAAGAAATGCAGAAAAAGATGGCAATCGCATGACGTTTCCAAACAACTCTCGCCTCAACTGAAGGTCAGTGCCGGGGAGTCATTATGAGAACAAGATCTAATCTCTTAAGAATTGTTGCGTCACGTTCTGTTACGTATTTTGTCTTCCTTGTGCTTGCCGCAAGCTTGCTCCAAGCTGCTGAACCGGTTTCGCGACAACTGAATTCCGGCTGGGAGTTTCGTACGCTTGGGGATGCGAATCAGCCCGGAGTAAAACAATGGCACGCAGCGCAAGTTCCGGGCGTGGTGCACACGGATCTGCTGCGAAATGCTCTAATTCCTGAGCCATTCGATCGTGACAACGAATTCCGATTGCAGTGGGTCGGCCTCACCGACTGGGAGTACCAAACCACCTTCCAAGTGGATGCCGCCACGCTCTCACACGCTCACCTTGATCTCGTTTTCGAAGGACTCGACACTTTTGCCGATGTTTACCTGAACGAAAAAGAGATTCTTCGCAGCAATAATATGTTCCGACGCTGGCGAGTTCCCGCGAAATCGTCGCTCTCGGCCGGCGACAACACATTGAGAATCGTGTTTCATTCAGCTGTCACGCACATGCTTCCCTATGCGAAATCTCTGCCCTATCTCTTGCCTTCAATTTCAACCCACAATTTCGGGAACGAAGAGAACATCGCTACGGCTCCTTACACGCGCAAGGCGCCCTATCAATATGGTTGGGACTGGGGGCCGCGATTTCTCACCGAAGGAATCTGGAAGCCAATTCTGCTGGAAAGCTGGGACACACTGCGAATCGACAATTTCCATATCCATCAGCAAAAGGTCACTGCTGACGTCGGCAGCTTGACCGCAGAACTCGCAATAGAGGCCAGCCAAGCGACGACGGCAGTGATTTCTTACGCGCATAGCGAATTATCGGGTCGCCCAAGCAACGATGGATCGCAGACTGTTCAACTCGATCCAGGAATGAATCATGTCTCCTTTGCAGTAAGCATTGCGTCTCCAAAGCGCTGGTATCCGCTCGGGTATGGGGCACAGGATCGTTATCGGTTCTCGACTTCTATTCGGGTTGGCCGCGAAACCACTGGGCATGCCGAACTGACGACTGGATTGCGGTCGGTGGAATTAAGGCGACAACCGGACGAATGGGGTAAGAGCTTCGAATTCGTGGTGAATGGAATCCCTGTTTTTGCGAAAGGCGCCGATGTCATCCCCTTTGACAGTTTTCCTACTCGCGTCACTCCAGAGGTGCATCGCAATATTCTCCAAGCCGCGCGTGATGCGCACATGAACATGATTCGGGAGTGGGGTGGAGGCCATTACGAATCAGACGATTTCTTCGACATTTGCGATGAACTCGGCATCATGGTCTGGCAGGAGTTCATGTTCGGCGGAGACATGATTCCGGGAGACGTTGACTTCCAGGAAAATGTCCGCCAGGAAGCCGTCGATCAGATCACGCGATTGCGCGACCATCCCAGCATTGTGATCTGGTGCGGTAACAATGAAGTGGAAACCGGATGGTATCACTGGGAGGACCGCCAGCAGTTCAAGGAATCCATTTCACCCGAAACGCGTGACCGGGTCTGGCAAGACTACATAATCATGTTCGCCGACATTCTTAAAAGTTCGGTAGCCGAGTTGACCGATCCAACTCCGTACTGGCCGAGCTCTCCCAGCGCCAACTTCGAAGAGATCCCCGATAACCAGCACAACGGCGACATGCACTACTGGGCCGTGTGGCATCAACAAGCGCCAGCGGAAGATTACACAAAACAATTCCCGCGTTTCATGTCGGAATTTGGATTTCAATCGTTTCCGGAAATGCGCACGATTCGCACGTTCGCCAAACCGGAAGATTTCGACATACGTTCCACTATCATGCAAGCGCACCAGAAAAATAAGGGTGGCAATGAACGGATTCTGACCTACATGCTCCGTGAATATCGCGAGCCCAAGGACTTTCCATCATTCGTTTATTTAAGCCAGGTGCAACAGGCAGAGATCATCAAGATCGGCGCGGAGCATCTGCGGCGCCAGCGGCCACGCACCATGGGTTCGCTCTATTGGCAGTTGAATGACTGCTGGCCCGTGGCATCTTGGGCAAGCATCGACTATTACGGACGCTGGAAAGCTCTGCACTATTATGCTCGCCGCTTTTACGATGATGTCCTCGTCTCACCCTATTTACACGACGACAAAGTCGATGTGTATGTCGTTTCGGACAAATTGCAGCCACTTTCCGGAACCATTCACACACGCCTGCTCGATTTCTCAGGGAAAGTTTTGCTCGATCAGACGAAGGACGTCTCGGTGCCGGCGCAGTCCAGTGCAATTTATCTGACCCTGGCTAAACCGGAATTGTCGGCAAAGGCTGACCTTCGACAGAGCTTTCTCGTGTTCGATTTGGATATGGCTGGAAAGAGAGTTTCGCGAAATCTGATTTTCTTTGACGCGATGCACAATCTCGAACTGCCTTCGCCGAGGATGGAAAACAATTTAACAAGCAGCGACGGAGGTTACCGTCTGAAGTTGCAATCGGAAAAGCTAGCCCGGAATGTTGCTATATCGTTTGGGGATCTTGATGTCCAACTCTCAGACAACTATTTTGACCTGCTTCCCGGAGAGCCGGTCACCATTGAGTTGAAGTCTTCTGCGTCACTCGACCAACTGAGAAGCGCGCTGAAGCTCATGTCTCTGACAGAGGCGTTCTTGAGCAATTGAGCGTATCACTCCGGATGCAATTCGACGGCGAGCCAGATGCAATCCGTGTCCGCGTAATAGCGGTGCCAGGGATATTTAAAGCTACGGTCATTTGCGACTGTGAAGAACGGGTCGTGAGTAAAGCCCGGCGGCATGACAACATCTTCGTAGAGTGTTTCTGAATTATTTTCCCGAAACTTTTGCATGTGCCCAGTGCCCAGGATCTGTGTGTGTACTTCCAGAAACTGGTGCCCGGTATGAATTCCGCAATCGGTCTCTTCGGGTGTGTACCAGAGGTTCAGCTTGAGCCGATAGCGGCGTGGCGAAGGCGAGGCTGAAATGTCGCGGGTAAACGCGCTGATCGGATCGAGTTGGACATCGCCGATTTCATCCTGCGATGAGATATAAAGAGGAGTCCTCCGGGGAAACTGCGGATTTCGTGTGCCGTACCACTGCCAAGCCAAGGCGACTCCGCCAAGGTTAGTTCGCTGACGAACGTGAAATAATGCCGCCCTTTCGCCGCTTGCAATCTTGCAATGCCGCAGCATTGTAGATTTCCAGGGAGAGATCGTGTCCTCATCTCCTCCGGCTTGATAGCGCAGGGGAGTTGTTGACAGGTTCACCACGATTGCGTCCTCGACCGGAACATCGTGAAAGTTGGTTAGCAGAACGCTCTCAATCCAGTCATCAGAGAAGGAAAGCGGGCGACACTGGTTTTCTCCTGGCATATCGTTTTCCGCAAACATCCGTGAAGCTAGCCCAGTTACTGCCACTAGCTGGCCGCAACGCGACAAAAACATGCGTCGATTCATCTCTGTGGCAAATGCGAGCAGGATTATACAACTGAAGCTGAGCTTTCTTTGTATCCGCTTTACGCGTTGTCACTATTTGGTTCGAGAGTAGAATGTTGCGGATGAAAGCGCGAGGAGGTTGGTTATGCAGCTCACAGTTGGACAGATTATGGGCAAAGCGCTGAAGGCCTATGGAGTTCCTTATGTCACCGGGCTGCCGGGTCACGGCAACTGGAGCTTGATTGACGCGTTCAATGATCCCGTTTCCAAACTGCGTTTCGTTCAAGTCATGCACGAGCAGAGTGCGGTGCACATGGCCGATGCGCACTATCGCGTGACAGGCCAGCCCATCGCTGCTTGTACGTCGATCGGTCCTGGTGCGACGAACACCATCATTGGACTTGCGACCGCTCACTGCGATTCAACTGCGCTGTTGCTCATCACGGGGAGCGCCGCAACTCACATGCGTGGCCATGGAGTCATGCAAGCACTCGATCGCTTCGCCTCGCCTGATTTTCCGCACATAGTCGAGGCCGTAACGAAGCGCACCTTCGATGTAATCCGGGCGGATGAGGTGCCGTTTGTACTGCATCGTGCGTGGAATGCCATGCTGACTGGGCGCCCTGGGCCGGTGCACATGGAATTGCCGTTGGATGTACAGGTTGAAACCACTGACGTGGATGTTGCGGATATCAATAAGCGTCTGCCAATCGGGAGATCTCGCGGCGACAGTCGAGCTATCGAGGCTGCAATCAAATTGCTTCTTTCCGCCAAACGCCCCTGCATAGTCGCAGGCGGCGGAGCGATCACCTCCGACGCGACTCCGGAACTTACGACTTTGGTTGAGAAGCTCGGAATTCCCGTGGTATTCACCTGGAATGGCAAAGGCGCACTGGCTGAGGATCATGCGATGTGCGCCGGTACGGCAGGCTGGCCGGGATCGCTGCCCGGCAATAAGACTGCCGCGAACGCAGATGTGTTGATGTCGCTCGGCTGCCGGTTCACGGATTGGTCAGCGTCGTCTTATCGCAAGGGCGTGACCTTTTCAATTCCCGACACGAAGCTGATTCAAGTCGACATTGATCCTCGTGAAATCGGCAAAAATTATCCTGCCGAGGTCGGCATTGCTGCGGACTGCCAACTCGTTTTAGCCGACATCCTTGCTGGCATCTCTGAGGAGCAGGCTCGCAAAACGCGCGACAGCAGAGCTTCCTATCTGAGCGATGTGCAGTCTCTGAAAAAACAATGGGAAGAGCAGCTCGAGCGTCGCCGCTCTTACAATGGAATGCCCACGACCATGCTGCGCACCTTGCGGGAACTGCGCACAGTTCTGCCGCGGAACGCGATCGTCACGGTTGGATCAGGTCATCCGCAGAGCACAACCAAGCAGGCCTTTCCAGTTTACGAACCTCGCACCCACATCACTTCTGGTTCGTTTTCCTCGATGGGTTTTGCACTCCCTGCGGCAATTGGAGCAAAGTTAGCGAAACCTGACGTGCCAGTCGTGTGCATCATTGGCGACGGGGACTTCATGATGTCGGTTCAGGAACTCGCGGTGTGCGTGATGTACGACGTCCCGGTCGTTTTCCTGGTGCTAAACAACTCCGGTTATATTTCGATTCGTGATGGCCAGAACCATTTGATGGGCCGGCAAATCGGATCGGAATTCGCTCACCATAACGGAAGAGGCGAAGCCTATTCCGTCGATTTTGCCGCACTCGCCAAATCGTTTGGCTTCAAAGACGCGACGAAGGTGGAAGCGGCGGACGATATCGGTCCCGCAATCAAGCGGGCACTGGACTCGAGAGCGCCGGCATTAGTCGAGGTTCCGATTACCAGAGACGTTTCCATCGCAGCTGCCGAAGTAGTCGGTTGGTGGGATTTTCCGGTTCTGCCGACCGCGTCATCAGCTGTCAAAGCCGATTACAAAGCGGGCTATGCAGCCGAACAGCATCGCCGGGCCACGAGTGATGTTGAACTCAGCGAGCCGGTTTCGGCGACCGGTTAATGGATCAAGGGTCCCATAGCGCCAAAGGAGGGCACCATGGCACGCCATCTAAAAACTGGGCGTACGCCCGACCAGAAATCCGCAGATGCGAAGAAGGTTCGGGAGATCGTCACCGGAATCATCGAAGATATCGAAGCTCGCGGTGAGGCAGCATTGCGTGAAATCTCGGAGAAGTTTGACAAGTGGAACCCGCCAGCATTCCGCATGTCAGAGCAGCAGATTGAAGCGTGTTTGTCTGAGCTGTCGAAGCAGAATATCGAAGACATCAAGTTTGCACAGGAGCAAGTTTGCAACTTTGCGAAGGCGCAACGCGCGGCACTCAAGGACATTGAAGTCGAGACGCTGCCCGGCGTTGTGCTCGGGCACAAAAACATTCCTGTAGAGTCCGTCGGCTGTTATGTTCCCGGAGGCAAATATCCGCTGGTGGCCTCTGCCCACATGAGTGTAGTGACGGCAAAGGTCGCAGGCGTACCGCGCGTGATCGCTGCGTCCCCTCCATACCATGGCAAGGCCAGTCCGGCGGTGGTGGCGGCAATGCATCTGGGGGGAGCAGACGAGATCTACTGCATGGGCGGTGTTCAAGCCATCGCCGCTATGGCGCTGGGGACGAAAAGCATTCAGCCCGTTTCGATGGTCGTAGGTCCCGGGAATGCTTTTGTGGCTGAAGCAAAGCGCCAGCTATTCGGACGCGTCGGTATCGATCTGATCGCCGGTCCCACCGAGACGCTGGTCATCGCCGATGACACAGTTGATGCCGAGATGTGCGCTACAGACCTCTTGGGCCAAGCCGAGCATGGCACCAACACTCCGGCGATACTGCTGACCACCTCAGAGAAGCTAGCCCGCGAAACCATGGTGGAAGTGGAGCGCCTGCTCGCCATTTTACCGACCGCGGAGCTTGCCTCGATCTCCTGGCGCGACTATGGAGAAGTAATCATCTGCGACTCGGATGAAGAGATGGTAGAGGAAGCTGATCGTATCGCATCTGAGCACGTTCAGGTGATGACCCGGGATCCCAACTACTTCCTTAACAACATGAAAAATTACGGCGCGCTGTTTCTTGGGCCGCGCACGAATGTTGCGTATGGTGACAAAGTGATTGGCACCAACCACACCTTGCCAACGGGCAAAGCGGCGCGGTATACGGGTGGGCTGTGGGTCGGCAAGTTCATCAAGACGTGCACTTACCAGAAAGTACTCACGGATGAAGCATCAACGATGGTCGGAGAGTATTGTTCGCGTCTGTGTGTGCTTGAGGGTTTTCTGGCGCATGCGGAGCAGGCGAACATCAGAGTGCGGCGTTACGGTCACCGCAACGTCACTTATGCAGGAGCGGCAGATTAGGGCGCATATCAGATTTTTAAAATCGGGATGGGTTGCGCTGGAAGCAGTGACAGGAGATGCGATGAGAGAGATCGGTATCATCGAACATATTTCGCTGGACGGCGTAATCCGGGCCCCGACTCATGGCCAGATTCGCGAGGCACCTTTGCGAGCTAACCCTTCGACTTCACATAGGGCAGGCACTGGGTCATACATCAACAGCATGCGAAAATCGTAAAGCCGGGGACAGACCGAACGTTCTTTTAGTCGCCGGCAGCAGCGGCCAAGTGGTCAAAGCTTTCTACGTGAGGCTGTTTACGTCGTCCGGCCTGCCAGAGGTCGTACTGGGATTGCATATTCATCCAGAATTCGGGTGAGGTGCGAAATGCTGCCGCCAACCTCAGCGCCATGCTGGCCGAAATTCCTGCTCTCCCGTTCAACAGGCGTGACAGGGTCACGCGCGTGACTCGCAGATGCTTGGCGGCATCGGAAACCGCAACGCCGCAGAGATATTCCCGCAGAACGAGACCGGGATGAGGTGGGTTGTGCATTCTCATAGGCATCTCCCTAGTGATAGTCCTGATAGTCGACCAAAACAGCATCCTCGCCATCGAATCGAAAAGTCAGTCGCCAATTGCCGCTGACGCTGATGGCCCGTGGCCCGCGAGGTTGCCGGTGAGTCGATGCAACTTCCAGCCGGGAGCATTCATGTCTGCCGGCGATTTCGCATTGTCGAGAGCGAACAATTGAAGCCGTAAACGGGTTGCATGTTTGGGCTGAATTCCAGCCTTTGAGCCGCTCGAAAAGAACTTCTCCAGGCCGCGATGGCGGAAGCTCTTGATCACTATGTATAGTGTAACGATACAGTATATAACATTGTCAAGGGGAAACCGGAGACAGACGGGATGTTACCTCGTTTTTCGAGCGAATCGATCGCAGAAACTAACGGATCACGGGGCAATCCGGAAATCACACCCACAGCGCGGGGGATAAGTCTGTCGCTAACTGCCGATCTCCGGCGTGCGCCGGATTCTGGGGTCACGAAACATATCTGCCTCGTCGGTGCTCCGGGTAGAGAACTCGGAAATAACGGCGCCTTGCGCCCCCGCCTGAAACCAATGTGGTGTATCAGGAGGTAAGGTGTACTGATGACCGGGCTCGAGATAAATCTCGTGCCATACGGTGTAATAAGGTTCGGAGCCACCCGGAGGACGGCAGCGCGGAGCCGGC
>Ga0335081_10014041_pt1 | contig 12958 bp, 12 predicted proteins | sample Lox_Sample_35_FD_206713 | JGI IMG/M metagenome (GOLD analysis project Ga0335081, IMG submission 206713) | Soil microbial communities from Loxahatchee National Wildlife Refuge, Florida, United States - Lox_Sample_3.5 | ecosystem: Environmental > Terrestrial > Soil > Wetlands | place: USA...
CGAGCGCCGCGAGCGCGACCCCGCGCTGGATGGTGGTGAACTCGAACGACAGCGCCGCGACCGGATGGGTGAGGCCGGCGAGGACCTGCGCCTCGAAACCCTCGACGTCCACCTTGAGAAACGCCGGCACGCCGTGCCGCGCGACCAGCGCATCGAGGGTGGTCATCGGCACCGTGATCCGTCCGGTCCAGGCCTGGTCGTCCCAGCCGGGCGCGCCGCGCGCGGCGGCGACGAAATCATCCGACGCGGTCGAGACCGTGGGGTTGTCGATATTGAGCTTGAGCTCGACGCTGCCCGCGCGTTCGCCCAGCGCCACCGGCTCGATGGTCACATTCTTATCGCGGCCGTAGAGCAGCCGCAGCGTGCGCACCAGCGCGGGCTGCGGCTCGATCGCGACGACGCGCGCCTCGAGCCGGCGGAAGGCGGCGACGCGATCGCCCACATGGGCGCCGGCGTCGAATACCAGATCACCCGGATGCACGAACCGGGCATAGAGCCGGTCCATGGCGGCGCCGTGACGGCGGTTGCCGTAATAGATGAACAGCGAACGGGCGACGCCGCGCGCCGTGCGCAGGCGCTCGAACATCACGCGGCGGCGGGCGCCGGGCGCGCCGCCGTCACGGCGGGCAGCGCCAGCGCGTCGAGCGCGACCGGCGCCGCGGTCTCCTCCGGCAGGCGGCCGACGCCGAGGCGCAGCAGGACGTCGCCGACCGGGCGCCAGGCGGTGATGACGGCGAGCGGGATCGACAGCGCAAGTCCGGCCGCGAGCGGCAGCGCATAGGGAATCGCGGCCGGGTGCGTCACCGCCAGCACGGCGATCGCGCCGATGCCGACCAGCGTGTGCGGCCACAGCGCCCGGCACGCCAGCGCGAGCGGCACCGCATGGTCGTCGCGCACCTGCGCGGCCCAGCCCACCGTGCGGGTGAACGGCAGGCGGGCGAGAAACAGCGTGTGGCCGAACCACATGATCGGCGCGAGCAGCAGCGAAAACAATGTCTCGCAGGCGGCGCTCACGAGGAAGCGGGCGGTGCCGCCGAACGACCAGCGCTCCTTCGGCCGGGTGAGCACGTCGACGAAGGTGGCGAGCTTGGGCGAGAGCCACATCACCATGGTGGCACAGAACAGCGCGAGGCCGGCATCGGCGCGGATGAAATCGGCCGGAGCCGGCGCCGCCGCCGCCGCGAGCGTGCCGAGCACGAGGAGCGCGATCCAGGCCGGCGAACCCAAGAACATCAGGATCGCGAACACGAGCTGATAGCGGCTCACCGGCCGCAGCCCCGGCAGGCGGAGCAGGTGCAGATACTGCATGTTGCCCTGGCACCAACGCAGATCGCGTCGGATGAACTCGAGCAAGGTGGCCGGGTTCTCCTCCCAGCTGTGGTCCTCGAGCGGCAGCACGCGGACCTCGTAGCCGGCGCGGCGCATCAGCACGGCCTCGATCTGGTCGTGGCTCAGGATCTGCCCGCCGAGCAGGCTGCCGGCCGGCAGCGGCGGCAGCGCGCAATGGGCCATGAAGGGGCCGAGGCGGATCAGCGCATTGTGGCCCCAATAGGGGCCGCAGTCGGCCTGCCACCAGGCGCTGCCGATCGTGTAGGAGCGCATGCCGAGCCGCATGCCGAACTGAAACAGCCGCGCGAACGCGCTGGTCGACGGCAGGCCGACCACCAGGCTCTGCACGATGCCGAGCTTCTGGTCGCTCTGCATGATGCGCACCAGGCGCAGCACCGCGTCGGCCGACATAAAGCTGTCGGCGTCGAGCGTGAGCGCAAAATCGTAGTCGGCGCCCCAGCGGGCGCAGAAATCGTGGATGTTGCCGGCCTTGAACCCGGTGTTCTCGCTGCGCCGCCGGTAGGTCACGGCGAGGCGGTCGCGCCATTCGGCCGCGAACGCGAGGATGCGCGCCTCCTCGGCGGCGGCGTGCGCCGGGTCGGCGGTGTCGCTCAGCACGAAGGCATGGAAGCGGTGGGCGACGCCGGCGGACGCGAGGCCGGAGAGCAGCGGCGCGAGGTTGCGCACCACCCGCTCGGGCGCCTCGTTGCGGATGCAGACCAGGATCGCGGTCCGCGCCGCGATCGCCTCGTTGCCGCGGATGCGGGCGGCGGCCGGGAAGATCGCGGCCAGCGGGTCGCGGGAAAAGCGCATGACGCAGAAGCCGATCAGCGAGATCGAGAAGCCGATGACGAGCCAGGGCAGCGCCACCGCATAGAGCGCGAGCAGCAGGAGATCGATCGCGCCGATCCCGTGCGGCGACAGCGCCAGCACGGCAAGCGCCAGCACGCCCGCGGTCGTAGCAGTGACCAGCGCGGCAAACAGGACCCGCCGGCGCGCGGCCGCGGCGGTCGATTGATCGGGCATCCTACCCCCGGATGTCTTTCGTGCCGGTCCAGGATATAGCCAGGGGGTGGGGTTCAAGTCCAACCGAGATCAGCCAACCGAGATCAGACCATTGTCCGAGGAGACCGCGCAGGCGCTGTGGTATGTGGCCCCCGGCCGGGCCGAGTTCCGGCCGGAAGCCGTGGCGGCGCCGGCGTCCGGCGCGGTGCGCGTGCGTGCCCTGCACGGGGCGCTGAGCCGCGGAACCGAGCGGCTGGTATTTTTCGGCCGGGTGCCGGCGAGCGAGTTCGAGCGCATGCGGGCGCCGCTGATGGGCGGCAAATTCCCGTTCCCGGTCAAGTACGGCTATGCGACGGTCGGCCGGGTGGAGGATGGGCCGGCCGCTCTCGTGGGCCGCACCGTCTTTTCGCTGCACCCGCATCAGAGCCTATTTGCCGTCCCGGCCGAGGCGGTCATCCCGATTCCGGACACCGTGCCGCCGCAACGGGCGGTGCTCGCCGCCAACATGGAGACCGCGCTCAATGCGGTGTGGGACGCGGCGCCCGGACCGGCCGACCGCATCGCCGTGGTCGGCGCCGGCGTGGTCGGCGCGCTGGTCGCCTGGCTGTGCGGCCGGCTGCCCGGCGCCGCGGTGACGCTGATCGACATTGCGCCGGAGCGCGCCAGCCTCGCGGCCGCGCTCGGCGTCGGCCTCGCGGCGCCCGCGGCCGCCCCGCGCGACTGCGATCTCGTCGTGCATGCGAGCGGCAGCGCGGCCGGGCTTAGCACCGCGCTCGCGCTCGCCGGCAACGAGGCGACCGTGCTGGAGATGAGCTGGTACGGCGCCGGCGATATTGCGGCCCCGCTCGGCGCCGCCTTTCACAGCCGCCGGCTCAAGCTCATGTCGAGCCAGGTCGGCCAGGTCGCGCCCTCGCACCGGCCGCGCTGGAGCCATCGCCGCCGGCTCGCCGCCGCGCTCGACCTCTTGGCCGATGCGCGGCTCGACGCGCTGCTCGCGCCCGCGGTCGCCTTCGCCGAGCTTCCGGCACGGCTGCAGGACATTCTCGCGCCCGAGAGCCGCATCCTGTGCCAGCTGATCGACTATCCCGCGAAACGTTGAGGCAAAAAAATGTTTGCTGTCGAAGTCCGCGACCACGTCATGATCGCCCACTCGTTCACCGGCGAGATTTTCGGCCCCGCGCAGGCGCTGCACGGGGCGACCTTCGTGATCGACGCCGCGTTCCTCGCCGAGGCGCTCGATGCGCACGGCATCGTGGTCGACATCGGCCGCGCGCATGAGGCGCTGCGCGCGATCGTGAAAGACATCAACTACCGCAATCTCGACGACCTGCCGGAATTCAAAGGCCACAACACCACGACCGAGTTCCTGACCAGACACATCTTCGACCGGCTCGCCGCGGCGGCGAAGAGCGGCGGCCTCGGCCGCAATGCCGGCGAGCTTTTCGCGATCCGCATCACCATCTCGGAGTCGCACGTGGCGCGCGCCTGGTACGAGGGTCCGTTGCGGTGAAGCAGCTCGTGTTCGCGGTGCCGGGCGCGCTCGATACGCCGACCGGCGGCTACGCGTATGACCGGCACATGGTCGCCGAGCTCGGCGCGCTCGGCTGGCGCGTCGACGTCGCCGATGTCGGCAACACGTTTCCGCGGCCGAGCGCGGAGGTGCTCGCGGGGGCGCGGGCGACCCTGATGGGCGTGGCGAAAGGCACGCCGATCGTGATCGACGGGCTCGCGTTCGGCGTGATGCCGGAGATCGCGGCGGCGCTGCGTTTCGATCATCCGCTGGTCGCGCTGGTGCATCATCCGCTCGCGCTCGAGACCGGCATTCCGACCGACGAGGCCGCGGAGTTTCGCCGGCGCGAGCGCGCCGCGCTGGCGCACGCGCACGGCGTGATCGTGACGAGCCCGTCGACCGCGCAGCGGCTCGCCGCCGATTACGGCGTCGCGCCCGAGCGGATCACGGTGGCGCTGCCGGGCAGCGCGCCGCGGCCGGTCGCGCGCGGCAGCCGCGACGACACGGTGGCGCTGCTTTCGGTCGGCGCCGTGACGCGGCGCAAGGCGTTCGACCTGCTGGTCGCGGCGCTGGCGGCGTGTGTCGACCTGCGCTGGCGGCTCACCATCGTGGGCGACCGGACGCGCTCGCCGGCCGCCGCCGCGGCGCTCGACGCGGCGATCCGCCGGCATGCGCTCGGCGCGCGGATCGCCGTGGCGGGCGCGGTGCCGGACGATCGCCTCGCCGCGCTCTACACCGAGGCCGACCTGTTCGTGCTGCCGTCGCGCTTCGAGGGCTATGGCATGGCGTTCGCCGAGGCGATCGCACACGGGCTGCCGGTGATCGGCACCACGGCGGGCGCGATCCCCGACACGGTGCCGGAGGGCGCCGGGCTGCTGGTGCCGCCGGACGACGTCGCGGCGCTCGCGGACGCGCTGCGACGGCTGATCGCCGACGCGGACGCGCGGCGGCGCTGCGCCGCGACGGCGCGTGCGGCGGCCGCGATGCTGCCGACCTGGCGGCAATCGGCGGAGATCTTTGCCCGCGCGGTCGAGGCGGCGCGATGAGCTTTTCCGCCGACTGGCTGGCGCTGCGCGAGCCGTTCGACGCCAAGGCGCGCAGCGCCGCGGTGCGCGACGCGGCGCTCGCCGCGGTCGCCGATCTCGACCCGGTCGCGATCGTCGATCTCGCCTGCGGCACCGGCTCGACCGTGCGCGCGCTCGCGCCGCTCATCCCGGCGCGGCAGACGTGGCGGCTGTTCGACAACGATCTGAGCCTGCTCGCCCGCGCCGCCGACGCCGCGCGGCCGCCCCGCGCCCAGGTGACGGCGACGCCGGTCGACCTCGCCCACGATCTCGAGGCGGCGCTCGACGGCGCGGTCGATCTCGTCACCACGGCTGCATTGCTCGATCTCGTTTCCGAAGCGTGGCTCGAGCGGCTCACGGTCGAATGCGCGGCGCGCCGGCTGCCGCTCTATGCGGCGCTCTCCTATGACGGCCGCATCGCGTTCGCGCCCGAGGATCCGGGCGATGCCGCGATCGTCGCCGCCGTCAATGCGCATCAGCGCGGCGAGAAGGGATTTGGCCCGGCGCTCGGGCCGACGGCGGCGGCGACCGCGATCGCGCGCTTTTCCACGCTCGGCTATCGCCTGACGCAGGCCACCGCCGACTGGACCATCGGTCCCGCCGACCGCGCCATGCAGGCGGAATTCCTGGCCGGCTGCGCCGGCGCGGCGCGCGAGTTCGGTGCGCCGCTGATCGAGGATATCGCCGCATGGCTGACGCGCCGGCGCGAGCAGCTCGCGGCCGGCCGGTCGTCGATCCGCGTCGGTCACGTCGACTTTTTTGCGCTGCCGATGGCGCGGCGGCGGGCCGAGAGATCGCAGTCGAACAGCACCTCGCCGTCGAGGCGGTGAAGCCGCATCGGCGGGCGCAGCGCCTCGGCGCAGCTCTTGACCGGCGCGAGCGCGACGCCGCCGCGGCCGGCGCCGAGAATGATCGGCGCGACCACGATGTGCAGGCGATCGAGGCAGCCGGCGGCGATGAAGCGCGACACGGTGTGCGATCCGCCCTCGATGAGAATGCGGCGAAAGCCGCGCGCCGCGAGCGCGACGAGGATCTCGGCCGGCGCGATGATGCCGTCGGCGCAGGGCAGGCTCACGTGCTCGACCTCGGCCGGTACGGCCGGCCGCACGCCTTCGCCGGTGAGGATCAGACGGCGTGCGCCGTCCGGCGCAAACAGGCGCGCGTTCTTGCCGATGCGGCCGCGCGGATCGACCACGGCGCGGGCCGGGCAAGGCCCCGCGACGTGACGCACGGTGAGCTGCGGATCATCGGCGATCGCGGTGCCGACGCCGACCACCACCACGTCGACCAGCGCGCGCAGGCGATGCAGATGGGCGAGGCCTTCCGGGCCGTTGATGTAGTGCGAGTGGCCGGTCTCGGTCGCGACCCGGCCGTCGAGCGACTGGCCGAACTGGCCGACCACCACGAGGTCGTCGACCGCGCCGGATCTGAGCGGGCCGAAGCGCTCCTCCCAGGGCGGCGGCAAGGGCCGCAGCGCGCGAAACAGCTGCGGAACGGGCGCCCAGGAATCGGGGGCGCCGGCGCGGTCCGCACCGGCGCGCGCGTCGGCCGAAAAGCCGAAATCCTCTGCCTGAAATTGGCTCATCACGCTCTGTTAACACCGCACGCGAAGGACTTGATCCAGGATCGCAGCTTGGCATGAACGGCGGCTGAATGCGAGTTGGGGCTGGACAGCCAGGCGGGAATCGTAGGGTGGGCAAAGCGAAGCGTGCCCACGCGTGACAATCCACGTGGGCACGGCACGCGCGTTGCGCGCGCCTTTGCCCACCCTACGGCACTGTCCACTCGTCAATACGTCGAGCGCCCGCCGGACAAATCGAACACGGCGCCGGTCGAGAACGAGCATTCCTCGCTGGCGAGCCAAGCGACGAGCGCGGCGATCTCGCGCGTCTCGCCGAACCGGCCGAGCGGAATCTTCGCCAGCATGTAGTCGATGTGATCCTGGCTCATCTGGTCGAACAGCGCGGTGCGCACCGCCCCCGGCGTGATGCAGTTGACGCGGATGTGGGTGTCGGCGAGCTCCTTCGACAGCGACTTGGTGAGCGCCATCACGGCCGCCTTGCTGGCGCTGTAGGCGGCGGCGTTCGGATTGCCTTCCTTGCCGGCGACCGAGGAGATGTTGACGATGCGGCCGTAGCCGCGCGCGCGCATCAGCGGCACCACGGCGCGGCAGCAGTGAAACATGCCGTGCACGTTGACGGCGAAGACGTTCTCCCAGGCCTCGACCGGATAGTCCCACAGCGGCGCGTTGGGGCCGGTGATGCCCGCATTGTTGATCAGGATGTCGATCACGGCGGCGCCGTCCACCGTCTGCGCGACCGCGCGCGCCACCTGCTCGGGGTCGGAGACGTCGACCGTGACGGCGTGGCCGCCGAGCGTCGCGGCGGCCATGCGCGCGGTATCCTCCTTGCGGTCCCAGATGGTGATCTCGGCACCCGAGCCGACCAGGCGCTCGGCGATCGCGAGCCCGATGCCGGATGCGCCGCCCGTCACCACCGCGTGACGGCCCGCAAGATCGATCTCGTTCATCTCTCCTCCCCCCGCCGCGCATGGAACAAGTTGCGGCGTCCGCCCCTTATTGTAAGCGATCCGACTTAACTTAAGCCTGAGTCGGCCGCAAAGCATGTTTCGCGGAGTGCAGCCGGATGACGCAGCGGAAGCTCGCCCGCAAGTCGGCGCGCAAGCCGGCGCGCAAGCCGGCCAGCAATCACGCCCGCAAGGCGCCGCGCCGCTGGTCGGCGGCGGTGACGCGGCGCAGCGACGCGCTCGACCTCAGGCGCGGCGTGTTCACCCTGAATGATCCGAAGCGCATCGCCGGCTCGCTCAAGCGCTCGGCCCTGCGCAGCACGCGGCGCAAGGCCGACCCATACCGCTCGGCCCTGTCGATGCTCACCTTCTACCTCAACCGCGCCGGCAAGAACCTGCCGGCCGCGCGGCGCAAGACGCTCGGCCGCGCCAAGGCCGAGTTGCGCCGGCAGTTCGGGCGGGACGGGCGCAAGGCGCCCAAGCAGGCGCCCAAGCAGGCCCCCAAGCGCGCAGCGAAACGGACGGCGCGCTGATGGTGCGCGAAGGCCCGCCGCAGCCGGCGCCCTACCCGGCCGAGCAGATGCGCCGCGACCAGATGATTCGCCGTCTGCCGCTGCGGCCGGCCGCGATCATCATCGTTGTGGCGCTCGTGGTGATCGCGGGGCTGCTGTTCGCGATCTGGGGATGAGGTCCGGCGACGCCGGCGCGCCCATTGAGATCACTCGATTTTCTCCGTTGGCTTCGTTCTGCCAAGCTCGGGTTTGTTTCTGCCGATTGGGTTTGTTCTGCCGGTTGGGTTCGTTTTGCTTGGCTTTGTTCCGCGCGCCAGACATCTGGACAGCCTTTTGTTCTCGTTATGTTCTGGCACAAGCCGAAACCGCTGGCAAGTCCTGGCGGTCAAATTCCACGCGCATCGCGCCAGCGCGCGAACGGCGGCAGCACGGCAAACACCAGCGCCGCCGCGACCGCCCAGAACACGACGACGGTGGCGATCTCGGCCGGCGTTCCGGCGTCGGCGACACGCAGCGCCACGATCACGCGCGACAGCAGCCAGTTGAACGGAATGACCAGCAGCGGGCCGATCAGCACCGTGTCGCCGAGCGCGCACAGGTCGTCCTCGTCCTGCATCACCGAGAGGATCGCCAGCGCAAAGATGCCCGGCAGCGGGAGCGCGCTCGCCCAGCCGACCCAGCGGGCGCTGTGCCCGAATTCCGCAACGGCGAAGAGCAGGAGGAAGGCGGCGATGAAGCAAGCGATGCGGCCGAGACCGCGCGCATTGTGCCACATCGCCGCGAAGGTCGGGGGCCGCGACGGCATGGTGCGGCGCCAGCGGCCGGCAACGAACACGGCGGCGGCGACGAGCACGATGGCGAACAGCCACGCCGCCGAGGGCAGCTCCTCGCGAAATTCTGCCAGCAGCGCCGCGCCGGCGGCCCACAGCGCGATCCAGACGCCGACGCGCGCGACGATCTTGATCTCCGGATCGACGCCGGCCGCGAGCGGCGGCAGCCAGGCGTAGCGATGCATGGCGACGAGGAAGAGCAGGCAGTTCCAGATGCAGACCAGATAGATGGTGCGGGCGATGCCGTCGGGATCGATGCCGGTGAGCATGGCGATGCCGTTGAGCAGCGGAAAGGTGAGCAGGACGCCGCCGATGCGCTTGTCGCGCGCGCCGAGCCAGCCGACCAGCACGAAGGTGAGGACGCCGAGCAGGAGTTTTATGAGGAAGGCGGCGATGGCGGGCATTGGCGATTACGGGCTCCGGCCTCAACCTCCATCGCCGTCATCGTCCGCGCAAGCGGACGATCCAGTACTCCGCAGCGTATGCGTGGGGCACATCAGAGGCCCAACGCGTCGTTCCGTGGTTGCTGGATTGCCCGCTGTCGCGGGCAATGACCCTGGAGAGATGGCGCAACTCACCTTCCCGCCACCACGCGCACGATCTGGTCCGGCCGCACCGGCGTCGTGTTGAACTCGGCGGCGAAGTCGCGCAGCGCGTCGGAGACGGCGTTGGCGATGACGACGGGGGGCGCGATGGCGCCGCCTTCGCCGACGCCCTTGACGCCGAGCGGGTTGAGCGGCGACGGCGAGTGTTGGTGCACCAAGTGCATCGGCGGCACGTCGGCGGCCGTGGGCAGCAGATAGTCGGCGAGCGTGACGGTGCGCAGCTGGCCGTCGGCATCGTAGGCGAATTCTTCGAGCAGGGCGCCGCCCAGCCCCTGCACGGCGCCGCCGACGATCTGGCCTTCCACCAGCATCGGATTGACCACGGTGCCGCAGTCGTGCGCGATGGCGTAGCGCTCGATCGTCACGCGGCCGAGCTCGACGTCGACCTCGACGATGGCGGCGTGGGTCGCATAGGCCCAGGTGACGGTCTCGGGCACGAAGTAATAGGTGTTCTCGAGCCCGGCATCGACGCCTTGCGGGCGACCGTGGTCCCAGCCGGGCCGCGCGGCCGCCGCGATCTTTGCCAGCGGCACCGACACGCCGGGCACGCCGACCAGGCCGACGCCGCCGTCGCGCAGCTCGAGATCGCCGGGCGCGCATTCGAGCATGTTGGCCGCGATGGCAAACACCTTTTCGCGCAACGGCGCGCTGGCGTGATGGATCGCGGCCGAGAGCGTCACGGTCGAGCGGCTCGCGATGGTGCCGAAGCCGATGGCGATCGCCGCCGTGTCGGCGAGCGCAACGATGACGTTGTCGGGATCGACCTTCCAGGTGTCGGCGACGATCTGGGCAAAGATCGTCTCCATGCCCTGGCCCTGCGGGCAGGCGCCGGAGGCGACGTAGATCTTGCCGGACGGATCGACGCGCACCAGCGCGCTCTCGAACGGGCCGACGCCGGTGCCCTCGACATAGCAGCCGATGCCGAGGCCGAGATGGCGGCCTTGCGCCCGCGCTTGCTTCTGTCGCGCGCGAAACGCCTCGAGCCCGCCGATCGCGGCGAGCGCTTTGGCGAGCCCGCCCGGATAATCGCCGCTGTCGTAGACGATCGGCTCGCCGTCACGATAGGGAATGCCGGCCCGATAGGGCATCTCGGCGGCGGGGATCATGTTCTTCGCGCGCACTGCCGCGGGATCGAGGCCGAGCGCGGCCGCGACCAGATCCATCATGCGCTCGGTCGCGAACGCCGCCTCGGGCCGGCCCGCGCCCCGATAGGGCGCGTTCGGCACCTTGTTGGTCGCCGCGATGCGGGCGCTGACGGAAAAGTTCTCGACCTTGTAGGGCCCGAGCAGGTGCACCGCGGTGTTGTAGGCGATGCCGGCGCCGATCGGGTTCCAGGCGCCGCAGTCGACCAAAAAGCTGTCGCGGAAGGCGAGGATTTTTCCTTGCGTGTCGAAGCCGATCTCGACGTCGTGGGTCTGGTCGCGCGAATGGCAGGCGGAGAGAAGGTGCTCGCGCCGGTCCTCGATCCATTGCACGGGCGCGCCGACCGCGCGGGCGACGAACGGGATCAGCAGGTCCTCCGGATAGACGTGGCCCTTGATGCCGAACCCGCCGCCGACGTCGAGCGCAACGGCGCGGATGCGCGCCTCGGGCAGGCCGAGCACGGCTGTCGCCTCGCGGCGCAGCCAGTGCACCACCTGGGTCGCGGACCAGATGGTGATGGAGTCGGTGCGCCGGTCGTAGTGGGCGACGACGCCGCGGCATTCGAGCGGCGCAGCCGCATAGCGGTGGTGGAAGAAGCGGCGCGTCAGGCGATGCGGCGCGCGGGCGAGCGCCGAGCCGACGTCCCCCTTCCCCACCGTGAAGGCGCCGATCAGGTTGGTGTCGAAGCGATCGTGAATAATGGGCGCGCCAGCGGCGAGCGCGCTTTCCGCATCGACGAGCGCCGGCAGCGGCGCGAGATCGAGCGCGACCAGCGCGGCCGCATCCTCGGCGGCGGCGCGGCTTTCGGCGACGACGATCGCGACCGCCTCGCCGACATGGCGCACCTTGTCGTGGGCGAGCAAGGGCTGCTGCGGATTGAGGAAGCTGTGCTGGACCTGCGCGGTCCACTTCTTCGGCAGCGCAAGCTGGGTGTCCGACACCGGCGGCAGGAGGCGCGCGAGCTCGATGCCGGAGAGCGCATAGACGACGCCGGGCGCCGCCTTGGCGCGGGACAGATCGACCGCGCGGATGCGCGCATGGGCGAGCGGGCTGCGCACGAAGGCGGCATGCAGCATGCCGGGCAGGTCGAGATCGGCGACGTAGAGGCCGCGGCCGGTGAGGAGGCGGGCGTCCTCGCGGCGGCGGAGGGGGCGGCCGACGTAGGGGGGTGTGGGGTGGTGGGTCATTCGGATTGGCCTTCCCTGCGGGTGCCCCGGCCGGCGCAATCGCGCACGACGGACCCGTGATCCTGAGCGACCATCAAGCCGCCTCGAGCCAATGCGCGCAAGTGCTTCCCGAGCGAGCTATCGACGTCAGCCACGGCAGGGAACCAGACAGCCGAACCGCAACAGCCTATTGCATCGTTTTCAGCCCTAACGCGGGCTCACGTGTCGATCGGCTGCACCGCCCCTTCGGGTCATCCCTTGTTATAACCCGCCTCCAAAATATCCCTGTATAACCATAGCCAAACACTCTCAAAAATAGCTTATCTAAACACTTCATTATAGCGGAAAGGATGGATTCTATTCAGCCAGTGCAAAGAACATAAATATCGCCTCTTTTCTCATATGCGATTCCATCATCTTGCGAAACTCTGCGTCGCCCATGACCTTATCGTACCCGGTTTGTATTTTTTGCAAAATACCCTGCTCTTGCGGTCCAGCCTTAAAACCCATGAACCAAAGAGCCACGAATCCCCAGACCATCGATAGACCCAGCAGCCTAATAACATATTCTACGTTCATCTTCCGCAATTTTGGATCCTCCTGCTTCTCCCAACTATGTAGTCCAGCAGCTGCGTCGCGCGACATCTTAAGATATGTATAGAAGCGGACGATTGACTCCACTACGCGCGGATGCAGGTTGCCAATATTTCCACTTACGGAATGAAATGTCTGAAAATAATCCTCATTTCGCGGAGCATCGGCGAATCCCAACGCGCCCCGCTCGGGGTTATCGTGAGCCGCCGCCCAAAACTCGAACATCTCCATGGTGGCCAAGCCATATTGAATTGCGGTTATTTCGGATGAGAAGAGACTGATCAGCGTTTGGCGCATCAGCGTCACTCTGACCGCCGCGCCAATTGAGGCCAAGAGAATTGCTATCCATCCTGCAAATATCGCTCCAACAATCTCCTTCTGAAGCGCGGCATCCTTGAATATCAGGGCCCGAGCAGAGTCCGAGTTAACCAAGAGCGACGCTCCAATAGTTACGCCTATCGCTATAACAACACCAAGTACGAGATCGGCGCGATTCAGCGCCCAGCGCCTGAGCGTTTGCATCTATCGTGCTCCCATCCCAAATCCCGTGCCGCCCACCGCGCTAGCGCGCTTCAAACGCCTTGATCAACGCACCGATCATCCCCATTAGCGTTCCTGCGGCTAGAACGGGCCCTTTCGGATATTCGGCGATCCGGCGTGCGGTGAGTTCGATC
>Ga0335081_10014043_pt1 | contig 12956 bp, 7 predicted proteins | sample Lox_Sample_35_FD_206713 | JGI IMG/M metagenome (GOLD analysis project Ga0335081, IMG submission 206713) | Soil microbial communities from Loxahatchee National Wildlife Refuge, Florida, United States - Lox_Sample_3.5 | ecosystem: Environmental > Terrestrial > Soil > Wetlands | place: USA: Florida...
ACCTGATCGCCCTGACCACCGGCACGGCCACGTTCACCATGACCCGCGACGCCAACAACTCGTTCACGATGCTCATTCAGAAGATGGGTTTCAACGTCGCCGAACTCGGAAACACGGACGGGATCGTAACGCTCCAGATCACCGGAGTGCAACTCTACGACCCCACCAACGGGCTGGTGACCATGACGGTTACGACGCCGCTACAGGGCATCTGCCAATAGGAGTTTTGAATGGAAACCGAAAAGAAAGCGAGCTTCGACGCGTCGAAGCCTTTTGTGGTGCCGATCCTGTCGGGCGGTGAGAAGACTTGCGAGGTGCGGTTCCCTTCGGACGAAGAGTGGTGCGCGTGGGCGCGCGCGCAACGAACCGTACGGCATTTTCTGGGACGCGGAAAGTCGCAGAGCGAGGACGTGGACCTGCCAAAGATCAACGCGGAACTGTTCGCCAAGATCCGCACGGACAAAGACGGTCCCGAGTTCGATGATGCCGAGGCCGGCATGGTAATCGGCCGCATCGAGCGGTGCGCCGTGGCCAGCGTTGAGCGCGAAGGGATCAACTACCGGATCGAGATGAAAGTCCCCGGCGCGCGCGTGGTTCACGTGCTGCGCATGCCGACAGCCAAAGAGATGCAGGACCACGAGCGGGCTTCGACCAGCGTGGTGGCTGCGCGGCGGTCGGTCGAGACGCGAGCATTCCTGGAACCGAGCGGCGTGCTCTACGACAAGCTCCACATCTCGCACGATGGTTATGCCGGGGCCGTGCCGATCGTGCACAAATCGGCCGCAGTGTCCGAGGTCATCGCGCAACTCGCTATCGAGGCCGACGAAGACCCGGAATAACCGCGCCCGGCGACTGGCCGGAAGATCCGGGCGTTCGATTCCTGATCCGGTCGGTGCTGCATCAGGGCGGGCTGTGCGGAGCTGAGGAAGATTGTCCCGACCGCGTCTTCCGCTGCCGGCGATGCGGCTACTCGGCGCAGACAGAATTGGATGGGTGCTCCGCCTGTGGCGCGGATTGGAAGGCCATCGACGTCAGCCACGGCCCCGGCTGTCCGAAGAACCTACTCGAAGAGGCGATGGACACGCCGAACGGTGGTCTTGTCCGGAGATGCTTCCGGATACTGAACGCGAAGAGCATCGGTCTGACGATCACGCTGGCGGATATCACCGAGGAGGAGTTCCGGGTGCTGGAACTGATCGAAGCAGAGCGGCAGGAACAGATCAAATCCGTGGAGGGCGGCCCTTCGAGATCTCGGTGACACCCCATGGCTCGCTTTCAAACCGTTATCAAGCACGCCCGCTTCGTCTATTCGCCCTACACTGCGACCGAGATGCAGGGCTTCGCGCAGGTGCTGGCGGATTCGATCCGGGCCCGTATCCAGAGTGGCCAGAACGTCTACGACCAGGCGGCTGCGCCCCTGAAGCCGGGACTGCCGGGCCGGCGCGGCTACCCGGATTACAAGGCGGCGCGTGGTCTGAATCCCGTCCGTGACTGGACCTGGAGCGGGCACACCCTACGGTGCCTCAAGGTGCTGACTGTCAACGAAAACCGCGCGGCGATTGGGTTTCTTGACGAATCTCTTCCTGGTCGGCGGTTGACGGCTTCACAGATCGCCGCCTTCAACAACCGGCGCGAGGCGCAGTGGGGCGTGTCACCGCGCGACCGCCATGCGGTTCTCGCCGCGTTCCAGGCGCGTCCCTTCGTGATGCTCAAGGCGGCTTGAAATGGCAGACCAGGCAGAGCGTGTAATCCTCGAAGCCGAGGATCAAGTCAGCCCCGTAGTGGACAAGGCCAACGCCGGCCTGGACAGCTTCGAGAAGAAGGCTGAATCCTCGCACAGCAAGGTCATCCGGATCTCGGATCAGACGCGGTCCAGCGTGCAGCGGCTCATCGCCTCCCTCGAAAAGCAGGCCGAGACCTACGGCAAGAGCGGCGTGGACCGACTGATCACCCAGCGGGACCAGCTTCTCCAGCGATACAATCGCGAACCGCAGGCCATCGACGCGATCACCAGGTCCTACGAAAAGATGATCGCCGCAGAAGAGAAGGTCGCGCGTGAAGCCCTCGCAGTCAAGGCGGCCAAGGAAGCCGAAGAAGCCCTGCAGAAGCAGTCCGAATCCATCAAAGCGTTCGGCGAGCGTGTTGGCCAATTCATGGAGAATCCGCTCCAGGGAGCGAAAGGCGCAGTCTCGTCCGTGCTTACGGCTCTTGGCCCCTTTGGTATCGCGGTCGCCTCCGGCGCTGCCGTCCTGGGCACGATTGCCGTTTCCGCATTCGAAGCCGCGAAGAGTCTCGGGGAATATGGCACACGCGTGAAGGACGCGGAACTGCGCACCGGTTTGACCGCAAAGGAAGTCGGGCAGTTTGGCTTCGCTGCGCGCGCGGTCGGACAGGACATCTCGATTGTCGAGCGCCTCATGCGTGGCCTGTCCCAGGCGGCGAATGACAATTCTAACGAAGGCGAAAAAGCGCGGGCCACGTTGCGCGCGATGGGCATCGATTTCCATACTGCGACCGGAGAGATGAAACCCACCTCCGAGATTCTGGTGGAGATCTCCGAGGGCTTGAACAAGCTCCCGGAAGGATTTCAGCGGGATGCCGCCGCCATGGACCTATTTAAGAAGGTTGGCGTCGAGGCGATTCCGTTCATGACGGAACTCAACGAGAACCTGCGCGTCGCCCACGAGCAGGGCTTCGGCCCGACCGAGGAGGACATCCGCCGCTTCTCCGAATACCAGCGCGAAGTGACCGTGCTCGAAACCAAGTGGGATTCGCTGGTCCGCAAATTCAAAGAAGGGCTGGTCGTCACCGTGACCTGGGTCGGGAAGGGCGTCGATTGGTTCCTCAACAACATCTCGACTGCCGGAGACGACGAACGGGAACACCGCGAAGAGATCCAGGCACTTCAGGATGCCGCACAGATCAAGGCGGCTGGTGGTTACGGCGCGAGCATGTCGATCAGCGGCCATCGCAAGGAAGTGGCTGAGCTGGAGCGGCGGGCGCCGGACATCATGAAGAACCGCGATGCCACCTTGAAGCGCATCGAGGATTTACGGGCAGAGCAGCAGCGGTTGACCGGTAACTTCGGTGTTCTACAAGCGATAGCCCCGACTCGCGACGAGGAGGCCCGCGAAAAGCAGGCCAGCGATATCCAGGGGCAGATCCAGCAGTTGCAGAAGATGCTGGAGGATGCCGAGGCGGCCACCAAGCGGAAAGACCTGCATGAAGGCAAGGAAGAGACGGATCGAATTCGTGCTCGCTTCTTCGGTACCCACGACGGCATGGAGAAGGCATACGCTGACGCCAAGAAGGATGTGGAGCGCCTCCAGAAGCAACTGCTCGAACCGGATAAGCCGTTGACGAAGGCTCAGGCGCTGGATCTGGGTCAACAACTCCACACTGCGGAAGCTACGGAAGCGCGCCGGAAGGCGGCACTGGATGCGGTTGCAAAGGGATCGGAACAACTCAAGGATTTCCGTCGCCAGGCGGCCGAGTTCGAGAAGAAGGGCGACGAAGCGGAGCTGGACGCGATCGGCAAAATCTATTATCAGCGGGACAAGCTTCTGAAGCAGGCCGCGCAGGTGAAGGCGTCGGAATCGGAGATCGCGGCGATCCGAAAGGCGGCGGACGAACAGGCAGCGGTCATATCCAAGAAGGCGTGGGAGGAGTTTGAGAAGTACGCCGAGAAGGAAGCTGCCGAGCGGCGAAAGAAGATGCTCGCGCTCATGATGCCGAGCAAAGAGCAGATGAAGGAGTGGGAGGAAGGCTTCGCCGCGCAGGAACGGATCGAGGACATCGGCGTCCAGGCGCAGCGAGATGAATTGCGGCGTCGGGCCGCGCGATCCGGGCGCATGGCGGAACTGACTACCGGGCAGGAAACGCCGATGGCAATGTCTGAGGCCGAAAAGCGGGAACTGGCGGCTCGTAAGGAAGAGGCAGCAGCGCATCAAGCGTACCAGATCAGACTCGATCTGGCCGTCCAGTTGGCTGGCATCGAAGCGGAGCGGATATCGAAAGAAGAAAACGCGGCCAAACGCTCCGTCCTCGCGGCGCAGGCACAGAAGGATCTGTTCACTGAAATCGCGCAGGCGCAGGATCAGTTCGAGGAAAAGCAGGCGCAGCTCCAGCAGAAACGCGAGCAGGAGTTGCAGTCGCAGATCGATGGGCTACAGAAGCAGGCCGAGAAACTGATCGACGTTCTGCTCACCAAGCCGGCGAACTTCGGCAAGGATTTGCTCAACACGATCCACTCTGCTGTGCTCAAGCCGATTACCGAGACCCTGGGCGGCGCGGTGGCGAATGTGCTGCATCCGGTCATCTATGGATCAGACGGGCAGGGCGGAATCAATGGGATGTTACGTGGCACGTCAAAGGATCCGGTACGCGTGTCCACCGACCAGAACACCGCCGCGACGATGCAGAACAGTGCGGTGATGGCGGGGTTGACGGCGATCCTCGCCGCCGGGATGGGGATCGCGGCTCCGCACGCGTCTGGAGGAACCTCCGGTATCCCGATTATCTCGGTTCCATCGATCTCGATGCCCGCGCCGGTATCTGGGTCCGTCGCAGTGAGCATGCCGACCGTGTCGGGATCTGGCGCAGGGACGTCGCTCCCCGGACCAATCGTTACCGCCGGCGCGGCTCCGGCCGCAGGACCGAGCGTGGGCGACCTGATGAATCTTCCGATGAGCGCGCACGCCGCCGGTGCTGGCATGAACCCGCTCGCTACGATTCTGGGCTCCGGCTCCAAGGGCGGCACATCCGGTCTCTACGGGATGTTCAGCAAGGGCGGCTTCTCGAAGTCGCTCTCCAACCTGAAAGGCACATTCTGGAACCAGGACGCATGGAACGCCTCTGATAGCAACTTCTGGGGTGGCGTCCAGGGCGTCGCGAAGTCTCCAGCCGCCGGAGCCGCCGGGATGATGCTCGCAACCAGTGGACTGTTCGGATCACAGCGCGGGACGTGGACGGGCGCTCTTGAAGATGCCGCCGGTGGCGCATTGATCGGCGAGCAGATCGGCGGTCCATGGGGAGCCGCGATTGGAGCGACGGCGGGCTTCACTGCGGGCATGGTCGAGAAGTTGCTCGGGATCGAGTCGCCACAGAGGAAGGCTCACGACGATATCAAGAGCATCTATGGCGTGGACATCCCGCAGAACAGCGGCACCATCAAACAGGTGGTCCAGATCGCGCAGTCCCAGTTCGGCGGCGATATCGCGGTGGCCGTGCGGTCCCCGAGCGTGCGTCAACTCGTGATGCTCTACTCGGAAGCCACAGGCCAGAAGATGCCACTGTCGGCCACGACGCCTTACGCCGGGAGCCTGGTGGAGCAGGGCGGCAAGCTATATCAACAAGCCAGCTACCAGGATGGCCAGGCGCACGTCTACGCATCGAACATCCCAACGCTCGGCGGCATCGCGGCCGGGACCTATCCGACGCCGGGCAACCCGAACACGGCAGGTGGCACCGGCGCGACGTACATGTCGCTGAACATTAGCGGAGCCGATGCAGCGAACTTCATGACCGGACAATTCGTCACGCCGCAGTTCGTGACCGACCAGGCGATGGCGGCCCAGTATTCGAGCTACGGTCGCACACAGCAATCGGCCAATATGCAGCTACCCGGATTGACGGTGGCGTGATTCAAAGTGCCAGGCAATCTCGTTCAAAGCGAACCCAACGGTGTGATGCCGGCCTCGCTGTGCACCGCGTTCACGGAGTTGCGCGAATACGCTCAACTCCAGAACCAGTTTCACGATGGCACAATCCAACGGTCGCAGCTTGCGCAGACTTCGCGCCGGACCTTCCGGCTCAGCAAACGACTGAGCATATCCCTGCTCTCCGCGTTATACAGCTTCTGGGTGTCCCAGAATGCCGGGCTGACCGCGTTCGCCTTCTACAACCCGTTCGATGTAGCGTCAGGCCAGCAGATCGGCAGCAACTACGATCCCACCGGCAACAACACCCAAGGGCGCGTGACCGTCGTGTTCCGTGGCAACTGGGCCCAAGCAACGGACATCGCGCGGACGAACGTGCAGGGCCTCGAACTGGTGGAGGTGGCATAAATGTCAGACACCATCGGCCGCATCACCGTCCCCACGGTGGTCAACTCGGGGCAGACATTTCCGCTCACCACGCAGTACCCTTTCGGATTCTCCGTCGAGCGCCCGGTGATCGTGCATCGTTTCGGCAGCCTTGACGCCAAGCAGGAGCAGCGTTATTACGTCGGCATCGGCCCACGCAAGTTTCAGTTCAAACGGCCGAACCTGGGCTGGACGGAAGCCAACCAGATTAAAGCGTTCTGGGAGTCGATGCAGGGGTCGTGGAAGGCGTTCACCTACACGGTCCCCAATCCCGGCGGCTCGACCACGGGCGTGCTAGTGACCTTCGAGCAGACGCCGATCTCGTTTGAATACCTGCGCAATGCGGTCCAGGTCGGACTGAATCTCATCGAGGTCGTCGATCCGACACAAGCCCCCACCTACGCAGTCAACTCCACCTGCCTCCGGTTCCCCTCGACCGCACTGTCCACGGCGCTCCTTTCCGAAGTCCAGCAGATCATTCCGTTGGTGCATATCCGCGTGCGCGAATCCGCCGTCGCAGACATCTATCTCTCCGACCGGCGCGTCACGGTGGGCGGCCAGCTATACCTGCCCCGGTTGATCGGCATCGGCGAACCCGGCTCCGATGTCCTGATCTCGCAGGACATCAAAGGCACTTCGGACAACGTGCGCTTCACGTTCGGCAACGGCGACCGCGTGATGACGCAGCTTGCCAATGACACCGACCTGAAGTACGCCGAGATCGACCTCTGCCTCTTCCACGTCAACTCCGGGATTCTGCTGCAGCTTTGGAAGGGCGTCATCCAGAATTTCACCAGCGATGGGACGCCGATCTTTCCTGTCACCTGCTCTGACGGCTTCTTCCAGATCATGAATCAGTACCCGGAGCGGCAACTCAGCCGCCAGTGCTGGAAGATCTACAACGATGGCGTGAACTGCCCGTGGGCATCGAAAGGTCGCAGCGCCACTGCGGTGACGGCGGCGGGTGGCGATCCCACGAGTTGCGACTATTACCTCGAATCGGCGAACGGATGCCAGGTCCACGGCATGGCTCCCTATTTCGGTGGGCACCAGGCCGACCCGCAGGGCGTCGTCATCAAGGACGATTCCACCGGCTTCCTCGGCTTCGGCCGCAACACCGTGACGGCAACCTCGATCATCTCCGATACGATCTGGGGCTTGGCGCTCCCGGAGATCTGGTGCAACAGCGGCGGCAATCCGCTCTATGCTTTCTTGGCCAGCGCGTTGATGGTGGACTACCGCGACGAATCGGGATACGCCGACTCGCTCGGCATTCTCAGCGCCGGCCCTCTCGGTGGATTCACCGCGTCGATGGTCGTCACCAACGCGGACGGCTACCGGTACGTCGTCGCGCCGATGGTCGACGGCTACACCTGGCAAGGCCTGAAAGTTGACGGCAACCTGAACATCACGAAGTACCAGCCGGGCATGGGGCTGCGCTACATCACGGGGAGCGACCCGGCGAATGCGAGCACCGACTATTTCTCGCTCGGCCAAGGCTCGCCGCAAGTGTGGGAGCCGAATGTCTACGCGGCGGGTACGGCGGCGTGCGAAATCCGTATCGTCAAATCGACCACGATTCAACCCAGCACGCCCGATCAGCACCAGATGACGGTCCCCATCGACTATGGGATGTGGGGCTGGACGTGGGACCAGAACGGCAACCGCACGGCGGTCAGGGGCCTCATCAATCCGTTCTGGATCGCCGTCAACATGCTGCTGCGCGCGATGGGTTTGTACGGCGATCCGTCCACTGGGTCGAATCCTGCCGGCGGAACCGGCCCGTCGTCGTCCGCGCAACTCGCCACGTTCGTGCTGCCGTCGTTGATCGTGGGCGATGGCAGCGGGGCGGCCGAGATCGCCGCAGACAATGTGGCGGCGATCCTCGGAACCGGCGTCGAGACACAGTTCCAGTTCCAAGGAATCATCAGCAGCCAGAAGCCGTTTCGTGACTGGCTCACCGAGGTGCTCAACTGCTGCCTGGGCTTCTACACCTGGGAATTCGGGAAACTGAAGCTCGGCTGCCGGATCAACGCGAGTGCAGTGGACGCGTACACCATCGCCAACTCTCTGTTTCAAAGCCTGCGCCTGATACCGATCCAAGCTGGTTTCGAGCACCTGGTGCTTTCATTCGCGGATGTCGCCTATCAATATCAGGCGAACACAGCCGAGTACTGCGACAAGAGCCACGCCGCCTACTATGGGCGCGCGGGATCTCCGCTCACGAGCCAGATGCACTCGGTGGGGTGCTCGACGTTGAGCCAGGCGTTGCGCATCGGAGCAACCCGCACACGTGAGGAGATCGGTGGCGTGAAGTACACGGAGTGGCGGGATGCGCGCGCCGCCGCATGGCAGACTACCCTGCTCGGCCTCGGCAACGAAGTCGGGCAGGTGGTCTCGATGACGCACCCGGACATCCCCGGCCTTCATGGAACCTGCAACGTCACCGGCACCTCTGTGACTTGGGTCAGCGGCGACACCTTTGACAAGTCGATGCAGAACAAAGAAGTTGTGATCAACGGCGTGCAGACCGTGATCACGCTGTGCTTCACGGACCCAACCTACACCACGGTGACCGGCTTGCTCCTGGCTTCAGCGCCAGGTGATGGGACGAACCTTCCGTTCCAGATCATCACAATGTCCTTCCGGATTCAGCGCTGGAGTCTGAAGAAGGATTGGTCGGTGCAGATCGAGGGGCAAACGGTCACCGATTCCATGTACGACCTGGACGTCGGGCCGAAGCCGATGGACGTTGTGCCCGCGCCCCTGCCGCCTCTGTTCTATCCGATTCCGCTCGGGCCGGCGTGGGCACCGTACCAAGTGCAGGCGGCGTCGAATGACGCGCTGTTTCCCGGCGAGTGGACCTTCGATACCAACCAATCCTACGCGCAGATGGCTGACGGCAGCATGCTCGCGAACCTGGTGGTGACCGGGAAGCTGCCAGTTAATGAGTTCAGCGCCACCGGCGCGGGCGCGCCCGGAATCGGATCGATCTCGCAGTCCGCGACGGGCGGATCGCTGCCAGCCAACGCGACGCTGCGGGTGGCGATCTGCGCGATAGACTCAGGTGGGCTCCCTTCGGCCCCATCGAATATCGCCATCATCGGCACTTCGTCTTCTGGCACGGACACTTTCACCTTGGAGAGCATCACGTGGCCGGCGGTCGCCGGCCTGGCTTCCTACGTGCTGTTCGTCGCGACCCAGGACGATCTGATCTGTGCGCAGGCCACTGGAACGCTGACAGTGGGTTCGAACAACACTTACACTCCCGGATCGATCACGTTCGCCGGTCCTCTGGTGCGCTCGACGTGGGCCCTGCCTTCTCCGTATGTCAGCAAGGTCCGGCTCAAGGCCAAGCACCTGATCCACGGTGGGGTTATCGGTGGGTCAATCGATAGCGTGTCAGCCGGTACGCTCGTCACTGGATATCTAAAGGGCGCGCCGCCGTCCACGAATCCAACATGGACGCCCGTTGGCCGCATCATCTCGGTCATCGGCAGGCCGGAAGGCGCCACGCCGTACTTCAGCACGAAGGTGACGTCGTGGGACCAGACCACCGGTACTGTCGGCGTCACTCCCGATCCCAACGGAATCGTCCAGGAGGGCGATTGCTTCGTTCTGCGGTTCAATGCCGATGCATCGAATACCGCCACTCCGACCACGATCACAGACTCCGGGAACCAGAACAACGTTTATCCCAACGGGATGACGCCCGGCGCGGAGGTCGGGAACCTGATCCGCGTGATTCAGGGAGTCTCGCGCGGAACACCGCCGCGGAAGATCGTCTCCAACACGGCGACCGCCATCACGTGGGACCTCCCGATGGTCATCAATCCTGGCGATGTGTGGATCATCGAGGAGCCGACGTGGCCCTACTCCTGCGACACGACCTCGCTTGATAATGGCAACCCGCTGGCAGTTACGACGATCAACATGCCCACGAACAATTTCGTGGACGAGACGCTCGTGATCGCGGGCTTCACGGTGGACGTTAACGGCAACGAATCGCCCGACGGCGACGCGCCCATCCGCGAGGACTGGGTCTTCGGCGCGGAAGGGCTCTCGAAGGTAGCGGGCCTGGTGTTCCAGATGCAGGGGACGCTGGGTGTTGAGTCCAACGCAGCTCAGCCTTTGTATTTGAATCGCCCCGTGACGGTCGGCGACGTGAAGGGTTATGTTCAGGCCGCGCCAACTGGCTCTGGAATCACGTTCACGATTTACGTGGGCGGCACCGCGTGGCTGACTCTGACCATACCGGCTGGCCAGACCGTGGTGGTCGCCACGCCGTCTCAGATTAGCGCGCTCTCACAGATCCCCGCGAACACGGCGGTCTCGGTCGGCATCACGGCGGTCGGAACCACGTTTCCGGGCGCTAACCTCTCGGTGTTCATCTACTCGTGATTGCTTTGCCTGCGGACCAAAAAATGAAATCCAGAATCTTCACCTCTGGCAGGCGGCACCCGACAGGAGAGTAGACCGTTTTGAAGAGGTCGGTCAACTCATTCAACGATCCGCTGTCGATGGCGTTTTCGTAAAAAGTGCGGAGTTGACGATAGAAATCGAGGTACTCCTGCAATCGGACATCCCACTGCTTGTAGCTGTAAGGCGTTCGGAACCGGAAGTACTCTGCGACCTGCGCGTCATAAACCGGATAACCCGGATTGACGGTGTGTGCCAGCTTACTGGCAAATGAGAATTGGACGCTCGCCTGCCCTTTCCGGTTTGGGAACGAGCGCAGTTTTGTGACGATGGCCGCAAGATCGAGTTCTGCGCTGCCACGAGCATCTTCCATGCATTGGAAGTACGCCGATTTGAACTCATCAGTCAGCCCCGCACTGTCCAACTGATAGTAGGAGCGGTATACGAACTGAAAAAAACAGTTCTGAGCCACCGAGCCGCGGGCAAACTCATCGGAAAGGAACAGGTAGACCTCGATCGCTTCCCGGCCCACTCCACGCACGACCTCCTGGGCGTTCGCCTTCAGAGCTGAGAGATCGGGGATCGTCACGTTTGCCTAGTTTAGCCGCCCATGGACCAGATCTACAAGCTGCAACCGCATCGCACGATGCACTTGCAGGGCTTTGACGATTACGGCGCATCGGCCGCGCTGTGGGGTGCCTCCGACACCGGATTCACGCTGTCCGGTGTGTTCCGCGACATGGCAGATTTCGCGGTGCTGGTCCTGTTTCAGAAAGACGATCCATTTGGGCATCCACTGTTTTCGTATCTTCCCGACGGCGATCTCACGGGCCTTGTGCTCGACTTTGATGTGACGTGGCAGGGCATCCAATCATGGGAGTCGCTCAAGAATGCCTGGACCGATTGGAACACGCTCGACTACTCCGTCAACGGAGTCGGCTCAACCAGCGCGAAGTGGATGGGCACGAGCGGCATCACCCTCACCTGCAACACGACTGGCCGCACAGACGCGTCGGCCACCTACACGCTCAACCTGAGTAGTCCGCAGCCAGGCGACAAGGTCACGCTGTGGTATCAGAACCAGTCGTTCATCAGCCCAGCGATTTCCGCGGCGCACCCAACAACTGACCAAGCCATGTGGTGGCAGGGCAACGCGGCGTACAACCACTGGGTGAGGATCGGGTCGACGACGTATTCATGTTTGGAGGATTCGCTGAATAGCGCGGGCGTGGCGAACAACGTTGCCGGCCAGATCAACGCCTCCGATCCGAACTGCACGGCCACCACCGGAGGCACGTATGGCAACGAGATTTTCATCACGCTGAAAACTGGGGTGTCCGGGCCGGTGGCGGTTTCGAGTTCGGACGGATCGGCGGCGGATACGCTGACGCAGACTACCGCAGCCTCGATCCTTCAGTCCATTGCGCAGCAGATCAACGCCGTGAATTGGGTGCAGAACGGTCCCGTCGTGATCAACGCTGCTGTGGTGTTGCCGAACCAGTTGGTGATCACAGCCGCGCCCGGTGCCGACGGCAACATGGTCGCGTTCTACCAGACGGACAACAATGGCAGCAGCCGGTTGTACTTCACCGCGAGCAGTTGGAACCTATCTGGCGGCTCATCGGACAACGTATCGTGGCACGTTCACATCGACTTCACGGCGCTCGGCTGGAGCAACGTAGACAAGATCTGGTGGACCATCGCGCCCGCTTTGCCCAACAGCCAGGCATACCAGCCAACCGAATGGCAGATGGTCGTCACCAACTGGGCTGTAACGAGCAGCCCGGCGAGCAAACGATCGCTCAAAGTCGCCGGGCCAGGATCGGTACGCATCGAGGAGGACAGCACCTGGGTCACCACCTCTGGATACTGGGAGGCTGCTCCGGGCAACGACCCCGTGAACGGTGCGTTTGCATTCTGGAGCCAGGGGCGCGCGATCCGCGCGGCGGCTACCGGTGCCAGTGTCACCATTGAGACGCATTGCCAGTACACGCATGCCATTTATGTCGGCACGCGTCTCGATACCACCTGTGGCATTGTGAGTGCAGCACTTGATGGCGGCGCGCCGGTTACGCTCGACTGCTACTATCCCCTGGCCACAACCTCGCAAACGCGGCGTCTGCTTTTCTCTGGCGTCGCGGCAGGGCAGCACACGGTCGTGATCACGCTATCGGGCAACAAAAACCCATCGAGCCAGGGCTGGTACTTTTACTTCGATTTCCTCGAATGCGCGGTACTGAGCGATGTTCCCGATCCGGCGACGACCACCACCAGCGTGGCTGTCGCGACCGACTTCGACACCGACAACACCTACAAGCTGTCGCCCCAGAGGCTGATCTGGAATATTCAGAAGCTCGGTTTGCTGGGCGAGATCGACCACTACTGCGGCGTCTTCTGGTGGAAGCAGTCGATCATGTCGAATCCGTCATACCCGCAATGCACGGTTACCTTCTC
>Ga0335081_10014046_pt1 | contig 12955 bp, 13 predicted proteins | sample Lox_Sample_35_FD_206713 | JGI IMG/M metagenome (GOLD analysis project Ga0335081, IMG submission 206713) | Soil microbial communities from Loxahatchee National Wildlife Refuge, Florida, United States - Lox_Sample_3.5 | ecosystem: Environmental > Terrestrial > Soil > Wetlands | place: USA...
TCATGAAGTCGACCGTCCCGGTGGGCACCGGCGAGAAGGTCCGCACCGGCCTCGAGCAGCGCGGGCTCGAGATCGGCTACGTCTCGAATCCGGAATTCCTCGCCGAGGGCACGGCGGTGCGTGACTTCATGAAGCCCGACCGGATCGTGATCGGTGCCTTCGACCCGGCCGACGGCGACGCGGTCGCGGAGCTCTACGCGTCGCTCGATGCGCCGGTCGTGCGCTGCGACGTCAACTCGGCCGAGATGATCAAGCTCGCCGCGAACGCCGCACTGATGACGCGCATCTCCTTCATCAACGAGATCGCCAACGTCTGCGAGGCGACCGGGGCGGACGTGGTCAAGGTTGCGGAGGGCGTCGGGCTCGACCGCCGCCTCGGGCCGCACTTCCTGCGCGCAGGGATCGGTTACGGTGGGAGTTGCTTCCCGAAGGACTCGCTGGCGTTGAAGCAGCTCGCGTCGAACTCGGGCTATCACTTTCAGCTGCTGGCGGCGGTGATCGAGGTCAACGAGCTGCAGAAGCGCCGGGTGATCGGCAAGCTGCAACGCCATCTCGGCTCGCTTCGCGACCGGAAAGTGGCGCTGCTCGGCCTCGCGTTCAAGCCGAACACCGACGACATGCGCGAGGCGCCCTCGATCGTGCTCGCGGGCCGGCTGCTCGCCGAGGGCGCCGAGGTTCGGGGGTGGGATCCGGTCGCCGACGGCCGCGCACTGCCCGAGGGAGTCGAGATCGTGCGCTCGGTCGTCGACGCCGTTCGCGGGGCCGACGCGGCGGTGATCGTCACCGAATGGCCCGAGCTGCGCGAGCTGGCGAGCGCCGAGACACGCGGGCTGATGGCGAACCCGCTGATCGTCGACGGCCGCAACCTGCTCGATCCCGACACCGTCCGCGAGGCAGGGTTCGTGTACGAGGGCATCGGTCGGCCGGGCGTCGAGACCGGACGCAACGGGGAAGCCGCCGCCTAGTGGAGGCGATCATCCTCTGTGGAGGCAAGGCCGAGCGGCTGGGCGATGCGGCCGGTGGGCGTCCGAAGTCGCTCGTCGAGGTCGGCGGCAAGCCGCTTGCGGCCTACCAGGTCGCGCGTCTCGGTCAGGCGGGGGTCACGCGGGTGATCATGGCGTGCGCGGCCGGGCAGGGCGCGCTCTTCGAGCGCCAGCTATCGGGGCTCGGCCCGGAGGTCGTCGCCGCCGAGGAGCCGGAGCGGCTGGGCCGGGGCGGCGGGATCAGGTTCGCAGCGGAGCGCCGCCGGGAAGGGGGAGACGTATACGCGCTGAACGGCGACGAGCTTGTCGCCGTCGATTTCGGCGCACTGCTCGCCAGGCATCGCGAGGCAGGCGGCGCGGCGACCGTTGCGGTGACCCGACCGCGCTCGCCGTTCGGCGTCGTCGACCTTGCCGACGGAGACGCGATCGTCGGCTTCAGCGAGGGCGGCGCGATCCCCTACTGGGTGAGCTGCGGGATCTACGTGCTCTCGGAGGAGGCCGTCAATCGCTTCCCCGAGCGGGGCGACCACGAGTCGACGACGTTTCCCGAGCTCGCCGCCGAGGGCCGGCTGTTCGCCTATCGCCACGACGGACTCTGGCTGACGGTGAATACGCCGAAGGAGCTGCGCACGGCCTCCGACCACGTCGCGGCCCACCCGGAGTGGCTCGCTTGAGCGCGAATGTCGGATCGCTTGGCCCCTGGGCGTTCGAGACACGGCGCGTCGACAAGCCCTGGGGTCACGAGCTGATCTGGGCGCTTAGCGACGTCTACTGCGGCAAGGTGCTGTTCGTGAAGGCCGGCGAGTCGCTCTCCCTTCAGTACCACGAGCAGAAGGACGAGTCGTGGCTGATCCAGTCGGGGTTGGCGCGGATCGAGCTCGGCGCTGTCGGAGAAGGGTCACTCGCCGAGGAGACCGTCGGCCCGGGCGCGGCGTTCCGCTACCGACCGGGTACCGTCCATCGCATCACGGCCGTCGAGGACACGACGATCCTCGAGGTCTCGACTCCGCAGCTCGATGACGTCGTGCGCCTGGCCGACAGCTACGGGCGCGAGGGCACGTCGGCTCCCTGACGCCCCACCTTCCCGCCGTCACGGAATCGTTCCAGACAGGTCACGGCTTTCCGGCTACGGTTCGGAAAGGGCGCTCGCTCCCCCGTACCGGGGGCGCGGGCCTCGGGCCTGCGTTCGCGTGGACCGTCGTTTCGGGATGTGAGCCGAACATTGACATAAACCTGCTAAGGTTCGCCCGATGGAAGGATTGACCGTCGGTGCAGCCGCTGCCAGGACGAACTGGTCGCCGCGCATGCTCCGCTATCTCGAGCAGCACGGGCTCGTCGTTCCGGGACGGACCCCGGCCGGCTACCGCGTCTACGGCCTCGCCGAGCTGAACCGGCTCAGCGGCCTGCGAGAGCTTCGGCGGGCCTACGGAGTCGGTATCGACGAGCTGGCATTCGCCGGCCGGCTTCGCCGTGAGCCCGAGTTGCGAGCCGTCGTCGACGGCTGGCTAGCCGCCGGGGCCGACTCCGCCTCCTGGATCGACTGGGAGCAGCGCAAGCACGAGCGGCTTCTTGCTGCATGACGACCCGGATCTAGCCCGCCCGACGACTGGAGGCCCAACGCATGTCGACGACGCAACGCCACGACGTGAAGGATCTGTCCCTCGCCCCGGAGGGGCTTCGACGCATCATGTGGGCAGACCGGCAGATGCCGGTCCTGGCTGCGATTCGCGAGCGCTTCTCTGCCGAGCAGCCGCTCGCCGGCTACCGCATCTCCGCCTGCCTGCACGTGACGACCGAGACGGCGAACCTGATGCGGACGCTCAAGGCTGGCGGCGCCGACGTCGTCCTGTGTGCTTCCAATCCGCTTTCCACCCAGGACGATGCGGCTGCGGCGCTGGTCGAGGAGTTCGGAATCTCGGTCTTCGCGATCAAGGGCGAGGACAACGACACCTACTACCAGCACATCGAGGCGGCGGTCGACCACAAGCCCCAGCTGACCATGGACGATGGCGCCGATGTGATCGGCGTTCTCCACACGGCTCGCCGGGAGCAGTTGGGCGACATCATCGCGGGCATGGAGGAGACGACGACCGGGGTGATCCGCCTCAAGGCGATGGAGGCCGACGGTGCGCTCGCCTTCCCGGTGATCGCCGTCAACGACGCACGCACCAAGCACTTCTTCGACAACCGGTACGGCACGGGGCAATCGACGATCGACGGGATCATCCGGTCAACCAACGTGCTGCTCGCCGGAAAGCGGTTCGTCGTCGCCGGCTACGGCTGGGTCGGGCGCGGCGTCGCGCTCCGCGCGCGCGGGATGGGCGCGCACGTGATCGTCTGCGAGGTCGACCCGATGCGCGCGCTCGAGGCGTTGATGGACGGCTACGAGGTGATGCCCATCGGCGAAGCGGCGGCGATCGGCGACATCTTCTGCACCGCTACCGGTGACAAGCACGTCATTGCGGGCGGGCATCTCGCGGCGATGAAGGACGGCGCGATCGTCTGCAACACGGGTCACTTCAACGTCGAGATCGACATTCCGTCGCTGCGGGCGCAGGCCGTCGAGACGCGGGAGGCCCGGCAGTTCGTCGAGGAGTTCACGCTTGCCGACGGACGCCGCATCTACCTGCTCGCCGAAGGCCGCCTGGTCAACATCTCGGCTGCCGAAGGCCACCCGGCGATCGTGATGGACATGTCTTTCGCGAACCAGGCACTCTCGACCGAGTACGCCGTTCAGCACGCGGCGACGCTCGAGCGGCGCGTCTACCCGGTACCGCGCGAAATCGACGAGGAGATCGCGCGCCTCAAACTCGAGACAATGGGGATCTCGATCGACACGCTCACCGACGAGCAGGAGCGCTACCTGGCGTCGTGGGACGAGGGAACCTGAGTCCGGCTCATCAGCCGGTGCTCGAGCCCGAACGGATCCTGCGCGTCGAGGGCGACCGCGTCGTCTTCCTTGATCAGCGCCATCTCCCCGAGGACGAGGTCGAGGTCTCCTGTGGCAGCGCGGCCGAGGTGGCGGAGGCGATCCGCTCGATGGTCGTCCGCGGCGCACCTGCGATCGGGATCGCGGCCGCCTACGGGCTCGCGGTCGCGGCGGCCCTGGGTGAGGACCTCGACGCTGCCGACGCGGTTCTGCGCGCCTCGCGTCCGACCGCTGTGAACCTCGCCTGGGCGCTCGACGAGATGCGCCCCGACCCCTCCCTCGAGCACGCTCGCGCGATCCATCGCGGCGAAGTCGAACGTTGCCGGTCGATGGCCGCCCACGCCGCCGGACTGCTCGAGCCCGGCACGCGTGCTCTCACGCACTGCAACGCCGGCGGGCTTGCGACCGGAGGCTACGGGAGCGCTGTCGGCGCGTTGGTCGCGGCATCCGACCGGGGCCTGCTTGCCCACGTCTGGGTTGACGAGACCCGTCCACTCCTTCAGGGCGCCCGGCTCACTGCCTGGGAACTGGAGCAGGCCGCCATACCGCACTCGGTGATCGTGGATGCGGCGGCTGCGTCTCGTATGGCTGGCGGCGAGGTGGACGTCGTGGTCACCGGCGCGGATCGAATCGCCGCGAACGGGGACACCGCGAACAAGATCGGCACGTACGCTCTCGCGGTGCTCGCCGGCCATCACGCGATTCCGTTCTACGTCGTCGCCCCGAGCTCGACCATCGACCATGCGACACCCGACGGCGGTGCGATCCCGATCGAGGAACGGGATCCTTCAGAGATCACCGAGCGTTTCGCAGCGCGGAACCCTGCCTTCGACGTAACACCCTCCACCCTGATCACGGCGATCGTCACCGAGCACGGTGTGCATCGACCTCCGTTCGCCGACTCCCTCGCCGGCGCCGTCGTCGCCGCATGAAGGCGCTCCTGCTCGCTGCGGGCTACGCCACCCGGCTGCGCCCGCTCACGTACTCGACCGCCAAGCCGCTCCTCCCCGTCGGCGGTAGGCCGATGGCGGACTGGATCCTCGACCGGATCGAAACGGCCGGGGAGATCGACGGTGTCCACGTGGTCACGAACGCCGCGTACGCACCTGCCTTCGAGCAGTGGGCCGCAGCGAACGGGGCGGTCGTTCACGACGACGGCACCAGCAGCAACGACGATCGCCTCGGCGCCCTGGGCGACATCCGCTTTGCGGTCGAGCAGGGCGGTCTCGGCGACGACGGGCTCCTCGTGATCGCAGCCGACAACCTGTTCGAGCTCTCGCTCGCCGACTACATCGCATTCTGGCGGGGCAAGGGCGACGGCAGCGCGATCGCGGTTCGCCGACTCGCCGACCCGGGGCTCGCCCGACTCTACGGCGTGGTCGAGCTCGGCGACGGTGACCGTGTAGTCGGAATGGAGGAGAAGCCCGAGCAGCCGCGGAGCGACCTGATCGCGACTGCGATGTATCTCTTCTCTCGCGCGCATCTCGAGCTGCTCGAGCGGTATCTCGCCGACGGCAACGCGCCCGACCCGCCCGGGAGCTTCTTCGCCTGGCTCTACCGGCGCGAGCCGCTGTACGGCTACCGCTTCAGCGAGGAGTGGCTCGACATCGGCAATCCTGGCCAGTTGCTCGAGGCCGATAACAGGTACCGGCAACTCCAAGGCCTCCCGGTGCGAGACGCCTACTCGCCGGAGTAACGGGTAACCCGGTAACGCGTTACACAATCGTTCCAGTCACGTCACGGTTTTCGCCGTACCGTTGATTGAGTGGCTGCTCGAGCTACTCCTGCCCTCGCGCTGCGCCTCCTGCGGCGTCTCCGGTCCGCTTCTCTGCAGCGGCTGCCGAGGCTCCCTGCTGCCGATCAGGCCCCCGCTCTGCGCCCTCTGCGGCGCGCCGACCGCGTGGCCCGTCGCGCGCTGCCGGGAATGCGCCGGTCGGCGGCTCCCCTTCGACTCCGCCCGGGCCGCGATCACGTACACGGGTCCGGCACGCGCACTCGTCCGGGGGTGGAAGGAGCGCGGGCTCCGCCCGCTCACGTCCGTAGCCGCCGACCTCGTCGTCGAGTACGTCGAGCGGCCGGCGGCAGACCTCATCACCTATATCCCGCCCGACGGCGACCGGAGCCTGCGCCGCGGGCAGCAGCCCGCGCGGGCTCTCGCCCGGGAGCTCGGGCGCCGCTGGGGGATCGAGGTCGGCCCGCTCTTGTCGCGGCGAGGCAAGGTGCGTCGGCAGGCGGGGCTGACGCTCGTCGAGCGCCGGCGGAACATGCGCGGAGCCTTCACGGCAGCTCGTCCGGTGCCTGTCGCGGTGGCCCTCGTCGACGACGTGTATACGACGGGCGCAACGGTGGCCGCAGCAGCTGCGGCATTGAGGACCGGCGGAGCGACGCGAGTCGAGGTGGTCTCCCTGGCCCGGGCCGTGCGGTAACCTCGAAACGGCAGGTGGTCGAGCGGCGGAGGTGCTGCGTGCAGCTTCAACTCAAGACCCGGAACTATGAGCTGAGTCCGGAGATACGTGCTTTTGCCGAGTCGAAGCTGGCACGACTCGACAAGCAACTCGCCGACCAGACGCAGGTAGAGGTCGAGCTGGCGGCGGAGACCAAGCACTCGCAGTTCACCGCGGAAGGGCTCGTATTCGCGAAGGGGCAGACACTGCGTGCGGTCGAGTCGGCCTCGGACATGCGGGCATCGATCGACGCGCTGGTTGCGAACCTCGAGCGCCAGGTCGTCTCCTACCGGGAGAAGCGTCGCCTCGAGCGCCGTCGGCGCGCCGGCCATCACGGCGCGTGAGTCTGTTCCGCAAGCAGGAGCCGTTGCACGTGAAGCTGGCCCGGGAGGGCGGGATCGATCTCGACGGGGCCCAGTCGGGCCCGGTTCCCTGGGACGCATCGGGGATCCACGGCCTGCAGCGTCCCCGCGAGTGGGATGCCGTCACGACGGTCGACGTGCCCGAGCTCGCCGGCGATCGCCTCGAGTTCGTCGCGCTCTCATCCGAGAAGCTCGTCCGGGTCGAAGGTGTGGGCGATCCTGGACCACTCGCCGCTGCGCTCGGACGCGAGCTCTCGCCGCCTTACCGCGCCGAGGCTGTTCGGCGTGGCGGCACCTTGTGGGCCGTCGCGGGGCGCAGGATCGAGATCGCCGACCTGCCCGGAGTGGTAGGAGAGGAGATCGAGCTCGCGGTGCACGGCGAGGAGCGGACGCTTCGCGTGGACGGCGACTGGGTCGAGGGATCGATCCCGGCTCTCGAACGTCCCGATCACGTCGTCCGCGCCCGTCGGATCGCGGGCGAGAGCTGGGAGGTCGAGTCCGCGGCGCTCTGAGCGGCGGTCCGGCCACGGCGTCCCGGTCTGGCCGGGGTCAACGGATACCCTGTGTTCATGCCCGGTGGAGACGGCTTCGAGAAGTTCCTGCGCCTGGGCGAGGGCCGCCGCATGAAGCGGCTTGGCGAGCAGGCCGCCTACATCGCCACGCTTGAGCCCGAGTTCCGCGCCCTCTCCGACGCCGACCTGCGCGCCAAGACCGTCGAGTTTCGGCAGCGCCTCGAGAACGGAGAGGACCTCAACGACCTGTTGTTCGAGGCCTTCGCAGCCGTCCGCGAGGCTCGTCTGCGCGAGTCCGACCAACGGATGTTCGATGTGCAGATGATGGGCGGCATCGTCCTGCACGAGGGCGACGTCGCCGAGATGAAGACCGGCGAGGGCAAGACCTTCGTCGCGAGCCTCGCCCTGTACCTGAACGCGCTGCCGACGACCGCAACCCAGGACGGCCGCGTCCTCGGCCAGGGCGTTCACCTGGTTACCGTCAACGACTACCTCGCCCAGCGCGACGCCGACTGGAACCGGGGCGTCTACGACCGGCTCGGCATCACCGTCGACTACGTCCAGGCCGAGGTCAACCTCGACTTCGCGAAGCGCAAGGCCGCCTACGAGGCAGACATCACCTACGGGACGAACTCGGAGTTTGGCTTCGACTACCTCCGAGACAACATGTCCGTGTCCCTCGAGGGCGTCGTTCAGCGCGGACACCGGTACGCGATCGTCGACGAGGTCGACTCGATCCTGATCGACGAGGCGCGCACGCCGCTGATCATCTCCGGCGAGCCGACCATGGCGGCCAAGGTCTATTACGACATGGCTCGGGTGGCGCGGGGTCTGCGAGGTGTCCAGTCCAAGGGGACGAAGGTCGAGGACGCCGAGCTCCAGCACGAATACGACTACCTCTTCGACGAGAAGCACAAGACCGTCTCGGCGACCGAGTCCGGGATCGAGAAGGTCGAGCGCGCGCTCAAGGTCGAGAACCTCTACGCGCCCGAGAACGTCCAACTCGTCAATCACCTCCAGCAGGCGCTCAAGGCCGAGGCGCTCTTCAAACGCGATATCGACTACGTGGTCGCCGACGGGGAGGTCAAGATCGTCGACGAGTTCACGGGCCGGATCATGGAGGGCCGCCGCTGGTCGGAGGGTCTCCACCAGGCGGTCGAGGCGAAAGAAGGCGTCCAGATCCAGGAGGAGCACCAGACCCTCGCCACGATCACGCTCCAGAACTACTTCCGCCTCTACGACAAGCTCGCCGGTATGACCGGCACCGCCAAGACCGAGGAGAAGGAGTTCGTCGAGATCTACGGGCTCGAGGTCGTGCCGATCCCGACCAACGTCCCGGTGGCGCGGGATGACAAGAACGACCTGATCTTCAAGACGGTCGAGGCGAAGTTCAAGGCGGTCGTCACCGACATCAAGGAGCGCCACGAGAAGGGTCAGCCGGTGCTCGTCGGCACGATCGCGGTCGAGACCTCGGAGCTCCTCAGCGAGTTGCTCAAGCGCCAGGGCGTACCGCACAACGTCCTGAACGCAAAGGAGCACGCGCGCGAGGCCGAGATCATCAAGGACGCCGGTGAGGTCGGCGCCGTGACGATCGCGACCAACATGGCGGGCCGCGGCGTCGACATCAAAATCGACGACCAGGTTCGGGAACTCGGCGGCCTCTATGTCCTCGGCACCGAACGTCACGAGGCGCGCCGCATCGACAACCAGCTCCGCGGCCGCTCAGGTCGCCAGGGCGACCCGGGAGAGACGCGCTTCTACCTCTCCGGGCAGGACGACCTGGTGCGTCTGTTCGCGGGCGACCGGCTCTACAACATCATGGACCGGTTCAAGCTCCCCGACGACCAGCCAATGGATCAGAAGATCCTGACCAACCAGATCGAGAACGCGCAGAAGAAGGTCGAGGAGCAGAACTTCGTCCAGCGCAAGAACGTCCTCAAGTACGACGACGTGATGAATGTGCAGCGCATGGTCATCTACGAGCAGCGCCGCGCGGTGCTCGAGGGGCGGGACCTCTCGGAGTTGATCAAGGAGGAGTGGCTCCCCGAGGTGATCACGAACGTCGTCGACGACTACACGGCCGCCGAGGTGGAGGGCGACTGGGACCTCGGCGAGCTCGTGAACGCGATGGAGACCCTCTACGGCACGGGAGTCACTCCCGAGGAGCTGCAGGGACTCGACCGGGTGTCGATTATCGAGGAGTTCCTCGACGACGCCTCCGATGCTTACGCCGAGCGCGAGAAGGAAATCGAGGGGATCCACGAGGGTCTGATGCGCGACCTGGAGCGGTTCATGTTGCTCCAGGTGGTCGACCTCCGCTGGCGTGAGCACCTCGAGAACATGGACTACATGCGCGAGGGGATCCACCTTCGCGGCATGGCTCAGAAGGACCCGCTCGTCGAGTACCGCAACGAGGGCCACGTGATGTTCCAGGAGCTCAACCGCGCGATCCGGGAAGAGGTGCTCGCGCTCCTCTTCCACGCCCAGATCGAGGCAGGCCCGGGGCCGGAAGCCCAGCTCGCACCAGGCGGTGCGAACGGCCCAGGGGGTCCGAACGGCCGTGCCGCGCTCAGCTACGAGCACGAGACGGTCGCCGGCGCACAGGCGCTCGCCGTCGCCGGCGGCGGTGCCGAAGCGGCCGTCATGGCCGGAAACGGCGCGCCACCGCGCCCGGTCGTCAAGTCGGAGCACGAGAGCCTCGGGCGGAACGATCCCTGCTGGTGCGGCTCGGGCAAGAAGTTCAAGCGCTGCCACGGTGCGTAGCTAGGATCGCCACGATGCCCGACCAGGAAGCACCGCTCGCGCAGCAGCTCGAAGGGATCGGGGCCCAGCTCGCCTGGGTCCGTGATTACCTTTGACCCGGCTCACCTGAAGCAGCGGCAGGCCGAGCTCGAGTCGGCGATGAGCGAGCCCGGTTTCTGGGACGATCAGGCCCGGGCTCAAAAGACGAGCACCGAGCACGCCCGCGTTTCGGAGCGGCTCGAGGCCTACGAACGCCTGACCCGCGAGTTCGAGGACGCGGAGGAGCTCTACGAGCTCGACCCGTCCCTGGAGGCGGAGATCGGGGCCTCGATCGGCCCGCTGCGCCGCGAGCTCGAGCGGCTGGAGGAGGCGGCGCTCTTCAACGGCGAGTACGACTCTGGAGACGCCGTTGTCACGCTCCAATCCGGGACGGGCGGCACCGACGCGCAGGACTGGACCGAGATGATGCTCAGGATGTACGAGCGGTGGGGCGCCGACCGCCGCTTCAGGGTCGACCTGCTCGAGGCGAGCCCCGGTGAGGAGGCGGGCCTCAAGAGCTCGACCTTCACCGTCGAGGGTGAGAACGCCTACGGCATCCTCAAGGCGGAGCGCGGGAAGCACCGTCTCGTCAGACTCTCGCCGTTCGACGCTGCTCACCGCCGTCAGACGTCGTTCGCGACCGTGATCGTAGCGCCGCTCTTGCCCGACGACACCGACGTCGAGATCGACGAGGGGGACTTGAAGATCGACACCTACCGCGCCCAGGGCGCAGGCGGCCAGCACGTGAACAAGACCGACAGCGCGGTGCGGATCACACATATTCCGACAGGCATCGTCGTGCAGTGCCAGAACGAGCGCTCGCAGTCGGCGAACAAGCAGACGGCGATGCGCGTGCTCAGGGCCCGGCTGGTCGAGCGCGCCGAGGAGGAGCGCGAAGCGATGATGGCGAAGGAGAGGGGAGGAGTCGCCGACACCGGATTCGGCGGCGAATGGATCCGCAGCTATGTCCTGCATCCCTACCAGCAGGTCAAGGACGCGCGCACCGGCTACGAGACCGGGAACGCCCAGGGCGTCCTGGACGGGAACCTCGATCCCTTCATCCACGAGTACCTGCTGGCCAAGGCGGCGGGACGGGTCGCATAGGTCCCACCTGGCGTCCGGGGCTCCGTGCGTTATGCTTTTCGGGCTCTTCCTACCCGGCGTGGCGCATGAGTGATGCGCCGACTCGTATCGACGTGCAGGATCGAGACCCCATCACCTCCGAAGCGGCAACGGTCCTGGCGGAACCGCCAGCCGACGAGGCGCGGACCTCGCCGGCGAGCGCCGGCTCGATGATCGTCTTCGAGGGCGTGACGAAGATCTACGAGCCGGATGTCGTCGCGCTCCGCGATGTGACGTTCCACATCGACAAGGGCGAGTTCGTCTTCGTCGTCGGTGCGTCGGGCTCCGGGAAGTCCACGCTCGTCCGCCTGCTCCTCAAGGAGCTCGAGGCGACCAGGGGGAAGATCGTTGTCGGCGGCCGCGACCTTACCCACCTGAAGCGCTCGAAAGTGCCGATGCTCCGCCGGAACATCGGCTGCGTCTTCCAGGACTTCAAGCTGCTGCCAAACCGTACCGCCGCCGAGAATGTCGCCTACGCGCTCAAGGTCCAGGGCGAAGGGCGGAGCGCGATCCGCAAGAAGGTTCCCGAGGTGCTCTCGATGGTCGGGCTCTCGCACCGCATGAACGCGCGGCCCGACGAGCTCTCCGGCGGCGAGCAGCAGCGCGTCTCGATCGCGCGCGCCTTCGTCAACCACCCGCCGCTACTCGTCTGCGACGAGCCGACTGGGAACCTCGACCCCGACACCTCCGTCGGCATCATGCAGCTCCTCTACCGGATCAACATGTCCGGCACGACCATCCTGATGGTCACCCACGACCGCGAGATGGTCGACAAGATGCGAAAGCGCGTGATCCAGCTCGAGGACGGGCGCCTCGCCCGTGACGAGCGTCGCGGCGGCTATACGGGCGAATGAGGATACGCCTGCTCGTTTCCGAGGCCTGGAAGAGCCTCGGGGCCAACCTCTCGACCACCTTCGCCGCGATGGTGACGGTGCTGATCGGGATGTTCTTGCTCGGGCTCGTGATCGCGCTCGGAACCTGGACGCTCTCCTGGTCGAACCACGTCAAGCGCGAGTTGGTGGTCAAGATCGACTTCAAGACCAACTCCGACAAGGGCGGGGCGGCGACCAAGGCCCAGGAGAACGCCGTCGCGCGCGCCCTCGGCGAGAACACGCTCGTCGGAAAGTGGACGTTCACTTCCAAGCGGGAGGCGCTGAAGCAGATGCGAAAGACCGAGCCGGCGCTCGTCAGCGTGATGCCGTGGAACCCCTTCCCGGACGTGATCACGGTCACCCCGGACAAGGGCGAGGACCTGCAGAAGCTCTACAAGAGCCTGTATCCGCTGATGCCGGGGGTGCAGGGCGTCGTGAACGACCGCCACGACTCGAACCGGATCCTTCACTTCGCGGCGGCGGTCGCGATTACGTTCCTGATCGCTGTGATCGTGCTTCTCGTCTCGGCGTCGCTGCTGATCGCGAACACGATCCGCCTCTCGATCTTCTCGCGCCGCCGTGAGATCGAGGTGATGAAGCTCGTCGGCGCCACCAACTGGTTCGTCCGCGGCCCGTTCATGATCGAGGGGCTGCTCTGTGGGGTCGGCGGCGCGCTGCTCGCGGTGCTGCTGCTGGTCATCGGCAGGGAGGTGGCGCTACCGGCCATCCTCCACAACGCGCTCTCGACCGCCTCCGACGTGCACGCGCTCGAGTTCACCTACACGGCTCTGATCCTGATCGGCATGGGCATCGCTCTCGGCGCGATCGGCTCCGGGCTCACGGTCCGGCGCTTCCTGCGGGTCTAGCTGGCTCCCGGTCTCGTCGTCGAGGTCGGCCGACGGGGAAAGCTCGTCGTCGGCGAGCCGTACTTCACCCCAGGCGTGCCGCTC
>Ga0335081_10014047_pt1 | contig 12955 bp, 11 predicted proteins | sample Lox_Sample_35_FD_206713 | JGI IMG/M metagenome (GOLD analysis project Ga0335081, IMG submission 206713) | Soil microbial communities from Loxahatchee National Wildlife Refuge, Florida, United States - Lox_Sample_3.5 | ecosystem: Environmental > Terrestrial > Soil > Wetlands | place: USA...
GCAGGTTCAGCGTAAGAAATCGCCTCTGAGATTTGGCCGGTAAGCCAGTTTTCAGAAGGCGTGTCATTTTGATTGGTTCATCAGTCTGACTAAGGAGAATGTCGGAAGGGCGGATGCTTGGAAAATAATCGTGGTGGATGGGTACTTTTTTCCAGAGGTACCGCCTGATCATCAGAGGTTTACTTTCGTTGAAAGCAATCGAGACGAAATTGTTGACCGCAGATCGCACTGAGAAGCTTCATTGTTATCTTTGTGCAGGGAGCGGTCCGGGTATCTGCAGGCTGGCAGGCTACGAGGAATTTGGAGAATTATGGGTTTGTCCTGCATGCTGGGAAATCCATCCGATTGATGGATGCCAGTCCAAGGAGAGCGAAGATGAAGAATCAAGAGAATCATAAGTGCATCGACCAATTTATTTTTGATTCCGGCCTGAAGGCTCGTGCAACGAAAAGAGGAAATCATGTCTAAAAGGATCATCGGCTATATAGTCATTGTCCTGGGCATAGCGGCGCTGATCCTTTCGCTGGCCGCGGATGCAATCGGAATTGGCGGATCGCCGGGCATCGGTTGGAGGCAACTTACGGGCGCAGCGGTCGGGCTAATCGTGATGATCTACGGGTTTTGGCTGGCCTCGCGCAAAGCAAAGTAGAAGTTAATTTCAACTATCCGGTGCGGTAGATTAAATAATCAAAAAAGCGGTGATGTTGTGGAAAGGCGGCTCGTCATGAACGGATTCAATGAAACTGAAACACTTGATGCTACGGTCGATATCAAGGAATATTTTTATCTGTTCTGGTCGTGGATTTGGCTGATCCTCCTATCTGGAGTGATTGCCGGTGCGGCGGCCTACCTGATCTCCATTCGCACCACGCCGATCTACCAATCCTCCACGCGCTTATTGGTCAGCGATCCGCCCGCGCTCAGCAATGTCAACTACGGCGGAATGGTCAGTTCCCAAAACATGACCAGCACGTACGCGCAAATGATGGTGGATGATCCGGTGTTACAGGGCGTGATTGATCAGCTCAAATTGCATACCACCACCGTAGAACTCAACAAGTCCATTACGGTGGATATCGTTCCCAATACGCAACTGCTGGACGTCAGCGTTAGCGATCCCAATCCCGCGCAAGCCGCCAATATTGCCAACGCCATGGCCTCCGTTTTTACAAATCGCATCATCCAACTTCAATCTCAACGTTATGCCGCTAGTCTCGATGGCCTGCAAAAACAAATTACCGATATGGATCAGCAGATCGCGGCCACCAACACCTCCATTTCCGCCACAAGCGATTCGGCGACACTACTCCAACTCCAGGCTCGCCTGACCCAATATCGCAGTATCTATGCCTCCTTGGTAACCAACTATGAACAAGTGCGCCTGGCCGAAGAACAGACCAGCACCAGTGTGGTGGTCTCGCAACCGGCCGCGGTCCCTACGATCCCGGTCAGTCCCAAGACAACCCGCAATACCCTGCTGGCTGTGCTGGCAGGCATGCTGCTGGCGGCAGGCGCAGTGTTTGCGGTAGACACGCTGGACGACACCATCAAGAATCCCGATGAGATCCGGCGCAAGTTCAACATGCCAATCCTCGGCATGATCGCCCGTCATGAGCAACTTAACGAGAAACCGATCACGCTTGCCGAGCCGCGTTCGCCGACTGCCGAGGCCTTCCGTTCTCTCAGGACCAATCTTACCTTCGCCAGTGTGGATGCGCCTCTGCGCCGCATTATGATCACCAGCCCGACCCCGCAGGACGGAAAGACCACAGTCTCAGCCAACCTGGCAGTGGTCTTTACTCAAGGTGGAAAAAAAGTGATATTGCTTGACGCGGACCTGCGCCGCCCGTTTATTCATCACAAGTTTGGACTATTCAACCGTATCGGTTTGACCAACCTATTCGTAAATTCATTCAATGGCTTTGAGAGTGTGATTCAGTTCAATAGTATGGCCGGTCTGGGGCTGATCACCTCCGGACCTCTGCCGCCTAACCCGGCTGAACTGCTAACCTCGCAAAAAATGATGCAGATTCTGGATCAGTTAATTCAGAGATATGACTTGGTCCTGATTGACACGCCTCCTCTTCTAAGCGTGACAGACGCGGCCGCTCTGGCGCCTGCCACGGACGGGGTGATCTTGGTAGTCAAACCAGGCGTTACTAAGTTAAGCGCTTTGCAGCAGGCGCTGGAACAGTTGCGGGCGGTGGGCGCGCGTGTACTGGGTGTTGTGTTGAACGAAGTTAACCCAGGTTCCCGAAAATACGGCTACTATTACAACCGCTACTATTCGAAATATTCGCATTACTATGAGGAGAAGGGTGGACCAAAACAAGAGAAGGCGAAAGAAACAGCGAAAAGCAAGCCGGCGCTGAAGAGGGTGTCAGAAGCCGAGACGGATAAGATTTTACCCCATGAGAAAATCAGGAAATAAGGACATCAGTCAGCAGCTTGGAAAATCATCAAATTAACATCAATCCCGCTCGTGGCTGGTTCTATCAGTAGTAGCATCCGTGAAATGCTTATCGAAGACGGGCACAGCGCCGCTGGCGTGGGTAACCAAGATGACGTTGCGACATACATCAATCGCTTTATTCGGTGCAAGAAAGATATTGATTAGAGAGTCAATTCTTGGCTGGATTATCTCAATGAATTCATTCATCGTAAACCCTTCCTTCAAAGATAAAGGATAAAGTTACTGGTTTTTGATTATCCGACCGCCGTGTAGCTTGCTCGAATGCAAGTATGCTGTACTAGCGAGGTACCGTTTTGGGGGCATGGAGGTAATTGAAAAAATGCACATTGATACTGATTCACGCATTGAACATCTTCAAGATCGATGGGACCTGGATATTGGGCCCAGTCGTAACCTTTTGGATTTACGTCTGGGTGAGTTGTGGCGGGCGCGCGATTTGATCCTGTTGTTCGTGCGGCGCGACTTCGTCGCGGTCTACAAACAGACCATCCTGGGCCCGCTCTGGTACCTCATCCAGCCGCTGCTGACCACCATTATCTTCACATTCATATTCGGTAGTGTCGCAAAATTGCCCACCGATGGATTGCCCCAGTTCTTATTTTATATGTCGGGCACGGTGATCTGGACCTATTTTGCCTCCTGCCTGACCATGACATCAGACACGTTCATTAGTAATGCGAACTTATTTGGCAAAGTGTATTTTCCACGCCTAGCTGTGCCGGTTTCCATCCTCATTACCAACTTGATTGCATTTGCCATCCAGTTCGCTTTCTTCCTGGCTTTTATGGGGTATTTTGTGTTGCATGGCAGCGTCCTTCATCCTAATGAGTGGATGCTTCTGACACCAGTGTTGATTCTGCTCATGGCCGGGCTGGGATTGGGACTGGGGATTATCGTTTCCTCGCTCACCACCAAATACCGCGACCTGCGCTTCCTGGTGCAATTTGGCGTGACGTTGTTGATGTATGCCACACCAGTAATCCTCCCGATTTCTTCCTTCCCAAAGCGTTTCCTTTGGATCATCCAAGCCAACCCGATGACACCCATTGTGGAGACTTTCCGCTACGCCTTCCTAGGCGCTGGGACGGTGAGTCTCCCTGACTTGGCGTATAGTTTTGGCTTTATGTTGGTGGTGCTTTGCATCGGGACGGTGATTTTCAACCGGGTGGAAGCAACTTTTATGGATACGGTATGAGCAACACAGTCATCTCTATCGAGAACCTTTCCAAAGCCTATCGCCTGGGCCAGATCGGCACTGGCACATTAAGCCGCGATATCAATGTGTGGTGGGCAAAAGCGCGCGGCAAGCCCAATCCCATGCTCAAGATTGGAGAGAAAGAGCATGGCAACCGTGATGGAGAAACCATCTGGGCGCTGAAGGATGTGAATTTCACCGTCGAGCGGGGCAAGGCACTCGGCATCATTGGTCGCAATGGCGCCGGGAAAAGCACCCTGCTCAAGATTCTTTCACGAGTCACCGCCCCCACCAGCGGCCATGCCCGCGTGAAGGGACGGATCGCCAGCCTGCTGGAAGTGGGCACGGGCTTTCATCCCGACCTGACCGGGCGGGAGAACATTTACTTGAACGGTGCCATCCTAGGAATGACCAAGCAGGAAGTTCGCCGCAAGCTGGATGAGATTGTGGCCTTTGCCGAGATAGCGCAGTTCCTTGATACCCCGGTCAAGCGTTATTCAAGCGGGATGTATGTACGCCTGGCTTTTGCGGTGGCAGCGCACCTCGATCCGGAGATCCTGGTTGTAGATGAGGTATTAGCCGTGGGAGATGCGGGTTTTCAAAAAAAGTGCCTGGGTAAAATGGGAGATGTGACCAAAGAAGGAAGAACGGTGCTTTTTGTTAGCCATAATATGGGGGCCATACAGAATCTTTGCTCTAGAGTGTTGTTGTTTGATCGAGGAGAACTTGCTCTTACTGGTGAAACTAGGAATGTCGTCGACCATTATTTAAAAACATCCTATCAAGATCAAACAATAGATCTAAATAACTGTCGTCGTTCAGGGAGCGGCGATCTTCATGTAACATCATTTCACCTGGAATCCTTAGATGGCCAAAAACAGATGAGCGCTGTTAGTGGAGAACCAGTGATATTTGTAATAGGCTATGAAAATTATAGCAAAACGCTAAGAAAGGTTTCTGTTGGTTTTAGCATTCATACCTCTAATGAGGTAAGTCTATCAATCTATTACAGTCATTATTCCAACTTCTATTTTGATGACCTTTCCCCGCATGGGGAATTTCGATGCATGATTCCTGAATTTCCCTTTTCTCCTGGAAACTACCTTGTAGGATTTCGAGTGATTGCAAATGGTATTGAACTCGATTGGCCGAAGGCATTTATTCCACTAACTGTCGTAATGGAAGACTTTTATGGCGTAGGTAATTTTAATAACTTTGTGGTCAACTCTGGACAGATTTTACTCAAAGGAATATGGAACTCTTCAAAGTGAGAGTAGACCAAATGTCGAGATATAAAAAAGCCTCAAAGTGGAGAGTAGCAATAAGAAACTATCTTCATAACTTGAAAGCCGTGAGCATGCTGATTAATGAAACTTATTACAAACTTTCTTTCTCTCAGGAAGGGGAGGATAGACTTTTGTATTGCCTTTTAGGTAATTTGCAAAGTGGATATTATGTTGACGTGGGTGCGCATCATCCAAAGAGATTCTCGAATACGTATCTTTTTTATTTACGAGGTTGGCATGGAATAAACATAGATGCCACGCCCGGAAGCATGAAGGCATTTAATAAAACCAGAAAGCGAGATCTAAATTTGGAAGTGGCGATTGCGAATCGTGAACAGGAGTTACTTTACTATCAGTTTGAGGAACCTGCCCTAAATGGGTTCGACCTTGATACTGTTTTGCGTTATGAAAAAGAAGGTAATGCCGTCAAAGAAAAAAAGATGATGCCTACCTTTCCTTTGCGCCAAATTTTAGACAAACATCTACCTTTAAATCAAACTATTCACTTTCTTAACATTGATGTTGAAGGATTTGACAATGAGGTTCTTGAGTCAAATGATTGGATGAAATATCGTCCGTTATATGTTTTAGTCGAAGATGTACAGACAGTTAATTATGCAAGAACTGAGAAATCGAAGATTGTGAAATTTATGTCCCGGAAAAATTATGATTTAATATGTAAAACCCTTCATACATTGATCTTTCATGATTCTAATATTAACAATGAGCATTAAATTATTGTTGATTTCAAATCTGGATGGCAGAAAGCGATGGGCGATCAGTGGATATCCTCCAAGTTGAGTGCCGCTTTGAATCCATAAGAAATTAAACCAATGCAACCGAACCCAAAAGCTAGCATATCGAACGCTTTTGAAAGAACTTTTTTCTCGATTCCTTTAGAGCTACAGATACACCATTGTGATGCTTATGAACTAACTCCTTTATTTAAAGAATTGTTACCTACGCACCAGCCAATTCTCGAAGCGGGTTCGGGCTCAGGGAGATGGGTTGCCTGGTTTATCAACCAAGGTTGGCGCGCAGTAGGGCTGGATTGGAGTGAAAAGCTGTGTGAAGCTGCACGGGCGCAAATTCTAGGAGGGCGTTTTGAAGCAGGGGATATGGGTGCAATGCCATTTCGTGAGGGCGAATTTGGTTCGATAGTAGCCTTGGGATCTATCGAACATAGCCCGGAAGGGCCTGTGAAAATTCTGAGAGAATTCCGTCGTGTATTAAAGATAGGTGGAATTGCCCTCATCACTGTCCCGTATAACGGACCTATCCGGCGGTTTCTAAATCCAACCAGGATCAAATGGTATGTCCGTTTAAAGCAATCTCCCTTTATGCGCAGTGTCTTCAATAAACATCCCTTGGTGGGGAAAAAATTATCTGAAGCCAAAACAGGCACTAAGAAATCTTGGTCGCCGGTTTTTTCCTATTCCAATCAGGGATGGGATTTCTTCGAATACCGATTTACAAAATCGCAAATGCGGGATTTCATTAGACAAACCAATTTTGAAATAATTCGAGAGTTTGTCGAATTCCATGATGAAGGAATTTTACACAATTTTGGTTTCCTCTCTGGCCGATACGATTTTCAAAAAGCTCAGGTCACCTTCTCGCCATTTGGAAAAATCTTAAAAAAATTGCTGCCCGTCAGTTCCGTTGGCCACATGCTATGTTATATCATCGGTAAAAACGAGAGCTAAATGTCATCGAATCTAGTCTCATCGACGATACCATGTGTCATTTTTGGTTTTAATCGTCCGGATTTTCTGGAACAGGTTCTAGATTCATTGAAAAGACAAAATATATCTAAGTTAATCATTTTTATTGATGGTCCGCGAGACAAAAGCGATATAAATCTGGTGGAGCAAAGTTGTGAAGTCGCGCACCGTGTGGATTGGACTGAAACCGAATTTGTGTTCAAGCAAGAAAATGGTGGGCTTCTGGGAATCGCGGATAATATCACCCGTATCTTAAGCGAGTATCAAGCTGCTGTATTTGTCGAGGACGATTGCTTGCCAATGCCTGCCTTTTATTCTTTTATGTGCGCCGCCCTAAGACAATTCGAACATAATAAACAAGTATTTTCAATTGGGGGATATCAAATCGTTGAACCGGAATTCTTCAAAGATTATTCGTATTCTGTTGTCAGCGGTGCCCGTTTTATGTGTTGGGGCTGGGCTACTTGGAAGGACCGCTGGGAATTGGTTCGCTCATATTCTCAAACGTACACAACTCTATTTGATAATCTAAACAACGTACCCGGTTATGCCGGTTGTGATATTCCCACAACGGCAAGAGCCTGCGCCTTGGGTGCCGAGCAGACATGGGATACCCCTGTTGCTATTACAACCCTGTGGCTAAAACAAGTTCACTTGATTGCTGTTAGAGGACTCATAAAAAACTTAGGAAATTCCGGGACTGGAACTCACGATGGGACTAACTATGCCCATTTCCATGGCCGCAATGTCTGGCAAGCGCCCTTAGAGAATTTAATGTGGCCAGATGATGCTTCTCTGAACAAGGCTTATCTTGATGAAGTAATGAAATTGTTGGATACGATTTTCAAGAATACTCCACCTTCCCTGCTTAGTAGAATTGCTGGAAAAATAAAATCTGTTTTCACCTTAAAGAATTGACATCATGATTAAAGAAATGCAGGATCCATGGCAGGCCAATCAGTTGATTCGAAGAGCATTAAGTAAGTTTCTTGAACATGCCCGGAACTTACAGAATCAAATATTCCCCAAAAAAGTTGCTCCTCTCTTTCTTCCTCCTTTGATGGATTATGACGATGGACAACAATATGCTATATCTGGCTCTAAAAGAGCATTAATGACTTATGTCATCGCTCCTTTTTATCAAAACATACCGCAATCAAGGATATTTCATTCAAACCAGGAACAAACGATTGAAATATATCGCGCATTCCGCCGTTTAGGATATACAGTGGATATCGTTGATTATCGCGATTCAATCTTTATCCCATCCATGAAATACGATGTTTACTTTGGAATGGGTGAGAATGCAGAAAAAATCATAACATACTTGGGGCCAGAAACCATTAAAATCTATTACGGAACTGGGTCTTATTGGGAATATGAAAGGGAATCTGAACAAGCAAGGAGGAATTACCTGCAATTACGCCGCGGGGTTTCTCTCCCCCCATACAACTTTCCATCGAAGAACGATTGGGCGCGAACTGCGGATGCTCTAATTCTCCTCTGTAATCAATATACAGCAGGTACATACCCGAATGTCTTCCAAAAGGTTTATACCATTGACAACTCTTTTGTAAGCGGTATTTCTGCGCCTGATCTAATAGGCAAGAATTTCGCAGATGCCAGAAAGAATTTTCTGTGGATGGGAGGGACGAATTTGCAAATGAGGGGATTGGATCTTGTACTTGAAGCACTAGCTGATCTACCCGATCTACATCTTTGGATATGTGGTCCTCTTCATAGCCAAGATGAACTAGAGTTTCTTAATATCTATCGAAAAGAATTATTTCATACCTCGAATATCCATCCCTTAGGATATATCAATGTTCATTCGGAAACTTTTCAACAAATCACCGATCATTGTCTTGGTTTTATATATGCCTCCTGTACGGAGAGTATGTCCGGAAGTTCCTTGAACTGCATGCGCCGCGGGTTGATTCCACTGGTTACTAGGTCGGTCGGCATAGATATTCGAGAAGATTTTGGTTTTATTTTTGAACATGACACTGTTGAATGTATTCGAGATACAGTGACCCAATTCTCGAGATTAGGCGAAAATCAGGTACGGCAGATGGCCCAATCGGTTCTGGAGGAGATTAATAAAAGATATACCATCGGCACATTTGCGGGCAATGTTGAATCGATATTGTCAGAATTGCTAAAATCCCAATAAGCATTCGTGAATCTCAAGACGAATAAGAGCAAAAAATGAGCACAATAAATCGAGAAAAAATCTCTAGTGGGATTCCAAGAATTTTATTATTAACCGCGAGTATAGGGTTCTCGCAACTGTTAGTTATTTTTATGCTACTGACTGGCAAACAAGCTGCTTTGCCAGCGTTATCTGCGATGGCGCTCATATTTATATTGATATTGATTGATATAGATATTATTAAAGATCATGATTGTTCGAGTTGGTTGTTTCCATTAATATTAGTTGCTCCACCTGCTTATTCGTTCCTGAATCAAAGTGCTAATCTACTAGCTAATATCGCTGGTTGGATAATATTCATTTTTTATTATTTACTTCTTCCCAGAACCTGGAAAGTGAATCTTTGGCGTCGTGTGGTCTCGATGGGTTTGCCTTTGATGTTCTTCTTGATCTGTTTGTTGATCGCTGATGCAATGAATGGAACCTTGCCTTCGTCAAACGATTTATTCAGATCGGATGGAAATACATTGGCAACTTGGCTTGGCGCAGTTGGCTATTATTTAGCCGCCTGCCTGTATTGCAAGGATGGTGCCAATATTCGATCTTTATTATGGTTCATGATGGTAATTGCCTTGTTACAACCCCTGTTTGATTTACAAGCCCTTACTGGATTGCTCTCATTTGTCCCTGGAATGAGTGTACTACGTGTCAGCGGAATAAATTCTCAATATGGGAGTTTTCGTGATTTGGAATTATTGGCTGAGAATATGGTTATTTCCATTATTTGGGTGGCAGCCCACTCGTTTTCAAAAAACAACTGGAAGGCTTATCTAAGTTCGGGTTTTATGTTATTTGCTTTTGGCTTTACCGGCATCATCACGGGGGCACGAAGCTTCGTGGGGTTTACAGTGGCTGGTGTTCTTATGGTTTTCGTATTATCGTTGATGCGTACAAAGAAAGTGAATCGGTCTTTATGGTTTTTGGCAGTAATAATCGTTACTAGTATGGGAGTTTGGGCTATTCTTCCTGGCTGGGTTGGTGATTGGTTTAATTTTCGTATTCAGGAAACACAGACTGAATTTGCGACGGGTAATTATTTCAACAGGGCACCATTATATGCTGCCACAATTTCTATGGCGCAAGACATGCCATTTTTTGGATATGGGGGCAATTCTAATGATAAGTATCATGCTTTCCTCATCAGCGAAACAAATAGTCTTGTTGTCAATCCTAATATAAACAGCCCGCATTCGATGTTTAGTTGGGCATTGCTCACATCTGGATACCCAGGGTTTCTGGCTCTGGTTATTTTGTTTGGAAGCGCGCTGTATTATGGCTACAAGATTTGGAGAACAGGGCGGTATATGAATAAGTCTTTAGGTTTGCTCTCAATTGGACTCATTGTGTCCATCGTAATAATGATTTTGGATGAGATGAAGATCGAGTTTTCTCGGCTGAATATTGCTATGTTTTATTTTGTTGTAATGTTCGGGGTGATATCTGCTTGGTTTTCGCTTCGTCCAAATTACACGGATACCAAATAATTGATTCAGGATTACTGGATCGCATTGATTAGGTGACTTGGTAAACAACATTTACAAAATCTGATTTCTGAGAATAGCTGTTTTGTTCTAAATAGATCCAAGTAAGTTTTTCGGAATCGGCATAGAATCTGGTGGAGCCAGAAAGTAGGTGTCTATGCCAGAAGCGAGGTTTGTTCGGAGTATATCGAAAGCAGAGGAAAAAGCGTTGCGAGAATTATATCGGCAAACGGTGAATGCCGATGTGCGCACACGCTGCCAGATGATTTTGCTGTCTGCCCAGGAATATGCGGTTTCAGAAATTGCGGATTTGACATTGTTCAATGAAGACTCCATTCTTTATTGGTTGGACCGATATGAAAGTCATGGTCTGTCCGGCTTGGAGGACCGCCCTCGGACTGGGCGTCGTCCAAAAAGTGAGTGGCCCATGTGAAGCCGAACTGAAGAAGTTGGTGGAACAAGAACCACGGGATGCTGGGTATGCCTTCTCAACCTGGACCTGTGCCGACTTGTTGCGGGAGCTGGTGAAGAAAGGTTTCGAGAAGGTGAGTTGCGAAACGATCCGCCTTCATTTGCACGCTCTGGGCTATCGGGTGCTGCGGCCGGTGCTCGCGATGGCCAGTCCGGATCCGGACTACCAGCAGAAGGTGAAACAGTTGGAAAAGTACAAGAAACAAGCGAAAAAAGGTGAAATCCTGCTCTATTTTGAAGATGAAATTGATCTCAATCTCCTGCCGGGCATCTTGCGCTGTTGGACTCAGCGCGGCTCGCAACGCAAGGTGATGACACCCGGCGCCAATCAGAAACGGTATGGCTTCGGTGCGGTCAATTACGTTTCCGGGAAAACTTTGCATCGCATCGACGAATACAAAAACAGCGTTGCCTTCTGTGCCTTTGTCAAGCAGTTCATGCAGACCGTTATTCAATCGCCGGAATATCACGGGCAAAAAATCATTTTGCTCGTGGACAACTTCATCATTCATCACAGCCACAAGACCATCCAATTCCTCGAACAATATGCCGATCAACTTGTGCTCTTTGCCTTATCTACTTATGCTCCGTGGCTAAACGTCATCGAGCTACTTTGGAAACACCTCCGTCGAAAAGTTACTCATAACCATTTGTTCGAAACGATTGCCCAACTCGTGGAAGCGGTTTGCTCTTTTCTTAAATCTCTCAACCGAACTCCTCAACGAACGCTTTCGATTATTGGCGCTACCGAATGACTTTCCTGTTTCTATTTAGACCATACCTTTATGAATATATTGCAGATTAGTACCTATGATAATTTGGGCGGAGCAGCACATGTCGCTTTTCGCTTACATCAGTCTTATAAAGCGATGGGTTTAGGGTCTCGCATGATTGTTCGCCAACAAATTACACGTGATAATCAGGTTTTCTCTTCATGTGGGGATGGGATGATCAAGTGGATTGAGAAAAGCGTGACTCGGCTGGAACGATCTTTTGGTTGGCAAGGAGTGCTTTACCCATCTACTTTCTTGTTGCCTTTTCGCCGTCATTATAAATGGGCCGATGTATTACACGTACATAACTTGCACGGAGAATACTTCAACTTATTTGCTTTGCCATTATTATCATTAGATAAGCCAGTTATTTGGACTCTCCATGATATGTGGGCAATCACCGGTCACTGTTCGCATTCTTTTGATTGTGAACGTTGGAAAACTGGCTGTGGCAATTGTCCTTACCTTTCCGCACTTCCTGCTGTAACGCGTGATAGTACTCATCTTATGTACAAAATTAAGAAGAAAGTCTTAACGCGTTCGAATATTTCACTTGTAGCACCATCTCAGTGGTTGAAAGCAAAGTTGGATGCAAGCCTGATTACAACCTCCTGTGCTTGTTACTTGATACCTAATGGAGTAGACATTAATGTGTTTATACCTCATTCAAAATCATTGTTGCGGCAGCTTTATTCTATTCCTCTTGGGCGTCCTGTTATAGCTTTGACGGTTCCTGCCGCTAAAGATTCAAAAACAAAGGGTCTTGAGAAATTGATGGAGGTGATGGAGCAAATATCAAGAAGCGAAGCCCGGCCAGTTTTCCTTGTTTTTGGAGAAACCAACTCTCTTGAGAAATATCATAATCGGTTTCAAATCATTGAATATGGCTGGGTTCAGGATGAAAGACTGATGGCGCAGATTATGGGGGCTGCCGATTTATATCTTATGACATCTTCTGCCGAAAACGCTCCGCTTTCAATCATTGAATCAATGGCTTGTGGTACTCCTGTAGCTGCCTTTGATATCGGAGGCATTGCTGAGATCGTACGCCCTCCAAAGGCAGGTTTTCTTGCTTCGCCTGGAGATCATAAGGGCTTGGCGCAGATTGTTTTTGATTTGATAAGTAGCTTTGGGCTTCGGGAAACAATGGGATTTCAGGCTCGCGAGATTGCTGTGAACGATTATTCGTTGGAGCTACAGGCTGGACGATATCGGGCACTCTATGAGCAAGAGAAAGAGAAATATTGTATAAAAAGATAAGCGCATATGAGATTGAAATGACTTTACCACTTCCCAAGATTTCAATAGTAACACCATCCTATAACCAAGCGGAATATCTT
>Ga0335081_10014048_pt1 | contig 12954 bp, 12 predicted proteins | sample Lox_Sample_35_FD_206713 | JGI IMG/M metagenome (GOLD analysis project Ga0335081, IMG submission 206713) | Soil microbial communities from Loxahatchee National Wildlife Refuge, Florida, United States - Lox_Sample_3.5 | ecosystem: Environmental > Terrestrial > Soil > Wetlands | place: USA...
GACTCAGAGTGACATGGACGATCCCACTCGTTCTGCGCTGGAAGCCACGGCCAAACGCTATTTCGACATGGCCGCCCGCGGCGATATCGCTTCCCTAAGGCAGAACTCGATCGCCAGTCTGGCGGCTGATTTTTCCGGCATCGAGGCCGCGGTAGGAAACAGTCAGGCGAGTTTTGCGGGAGCACAGGCCCAGCCACGCCCTCCCTTCCTGTTGAAGGTCGAAGGCGATAAGCCGCTCGAGCATGCCGAGTTTCTGTGCGGAGTCTTCGGAAAAAACGGACAAACTGCCAACAGCTCTGCATTCGTGATTCCCAACTTGCCGCCGGGAGCGTACGGAATGGTCGCGCTGGAAATCACCGGCACACCAAAGCCACAAACTGTTTCCTTTGTTCTGCAAGAGCAGGGACCAGAGTGGAAAATCGGCGGTTTCTACGTTCACGCCTCCCAGGTTGCGGGACACGACGCAGACTGGTTCGCCGATAAGGCAAATGCCTTCAAGGCCAAACGCGAGAACCGCGATGCTTGGCTCTACTACCTGCAAGCCCGGGAGCTGGCAGTGCCGGTGCCGTTCATGTCTACCCTGGTGACCGACAAGCTTTACGATGAGTCTGAGGCGGTGAAGCCAACCGACCTTCCGACGGATGGAAATAATGTTGACCTGGTTGCCGGAGGCAAAACCTACAAGCTCACCGCCATGTTTCCGGTCGCCGTTGCTCAGGACTTGGATGTGGTGGTGAAATATCAGGCGGCCGACGTCTCCCACACCGCCGAGACTTTCAAGGACAACATGGCCGTGATCCACGCGCTGGTGGCGAAATATCCGGAACTTCGCGACGCCTTCGGCGGAGTCGTCGCCCGCGCCGTCGAGCCTTCCGGCCACGACTACGGTTCGATGCTGCCCATGACAGAGATCAAGTGATGCGGTGGGCGCACCGCCCTTTTGCGTTCTTTGAAAATACAGCCTCGGTTTTTCAAACCCTGAGCAAAGGAACCTGATCGGTCAGCGTGCACTGACTTGGATCTTTATCGTCTCGTAGCCCCATGAACACCGGCGCGCGCAGCTTCATGCCACCCTCGGCGGTTTCGTGCGTCCATTCCGTAAATTTGATCTCGGCAACGCGCTGCGGTTTGAGCCAATGCACATTGGCAGCCTCCACCGGACCGTAAAAGGGCGAGCGCTTCGTCTCCAGAGGCTTGAGGATCTGCCAAATCTCTTTCAGTGTCGCCTGCGTGAACCCAGTTCCCGCCTGACCCACGTGAATCAAGCGGCCGCGCTCGTGGTACAAACCGAGCACCAGCGATCCAAAGTACTGCCGGCTCCCTTCGGGATCCGTATATCCCCCGATCACGCAGTCCACGGTTTGGGTAATCTTGATTTTCAGCCATTCCCGGCTGCGCCGTTCTTCGTAAAGACTTCCACGGTGTTTCGCAAGAATACCTTCCAATCCTTGCTGTTTGGCGGCTTCAAACAGCGCTACGCCTCGCGCTGGAAAATGCTCAGACATGCGGACGACGTCATTCGTCTCCACCAGGCGCACCAATGCCCCCTTGCGTTCCTCCAGTGCGACACGTCGCAAGTCGTACCCATCGGCGTAAAGCAAATCGAAGACGTAGTAGACAATGGGAACCTCCGGCCGCGCAGCCGCGCGCCGGCCTCCACTGCGAATCCCCGTGCGTTGCTGCATCAGGCTGAAGGAGGCCCGGCCCTGTTCGTCCAGGGCGGCGATTTCTCCGTCAAGAATGGCACTCTTGACCTTCACCCATTTCGGCAGATCATGGAGTTCGGAGTATTGCCCGGTAAGATCGTTCTGATTGCGTGAAACCAGGCGAACTTTCCCGTTCTCGACGAACGCGATCGCGCGATATCCGTCCCACTTGATTTCAAACAGCCACTCGGGATCATCAAAAGGCTTGTCGACCGGCGTGGCCAGCATGGGTGTGATCGCAGACGGCATGGAGCGCTTTGCGGCGCTCTTCAAATCTTTGGCTGCGGTCGATGCCGTTCGTTCGGCGGCCGTGGTCTTATCTTTTTTTTTTGCTTTCTCGGCGTCCTCGGCGATCTCTGCGGTGGAAGCTTTTTTCTTCTTCTTGTCCAGCTTGGCCAGCGTCTCCGCCAGCCACGCCGCCTTCACTTTTCCCCGCGACGCCGGGCGGCTGCTCGTCCACTCCGCTGAATCTTTGTCCCCGGCAATTTGCGCGATCGTCTTGCCGCTGAGCACCGATGTGTCGTAGGCCTCAATGTCATACCCCTCAACCGCATACTCGTCCTTTTTCTTGATCAGCAGCCATTCCGTTCCCTTGCTCCCCGGTCGCCGGCCCTTGATGTGAATCAGCGCAAAATCACCTCTTAGCCGTTGGCCGCGCAGACGAAACTTGAAATCACCTTTCTGCAACATCTCCCGCGCTTCGGCCGCGGTTCCGGGAACAAATTTTCCCTTCACCGGCTGCGGTGAAAGCGGCTCCCATGCGCCTACATCCCACACGATGACCGCGCCCGCCCCGTAATTCCCCTCGGGAATCGTGCCTTCAAAATCAAAATAAGAAACGGGGTGGTCCTCCACCTGCATCGCCAGCCGCTTGTCATTCGGATCGAGCGACGGGCCCTTAGGCACCGCCCACGACTTCAGCACTCCCTCCATCTCCAGCCGAAAGTCATAGTGCAGCCGCGTGGCCCGGTGCTTCTGCACGACAAACCGATGCCCAGACTTCTTTTCAACTTTGGGCGGCGGCTCGGGAGTATCCTCGAATCGGCGCTTGCGTTTGTATTCTTCCAGGGCCATCGAGCTATTCTACTGAGAATACATATCTGATTTCTGAGAACTGATTTTTTAGGGGTCCCAGTGATCCTCTGTGCCCCCTGTGGTAAAGATTTGAATCACTATGTCCCGCGAATACCCGGATCAACCACTGGTCGGAGTGGGCGCAATCATAATCGAGGGGAACCGTGTTGTTCTGGTCAAGCGCGGCCATCCGCCGCTGGCCGGCGAGTGGTCCATCCCCGGAGGCGTCCTCGAAGTGGGCGAAACCCTACGCCAGGCCGCTGTCCGCGAAGCTCTGGAAGAGACGGGACTGGCCGTTGAACCCGCCGATCTGCTCGGTGTCTTCGATCGTGTATTGCCCGATGACGCTGGACGCACCAAATATCACTATGTGTTGATTGACTTTCTCTGCCGCCGCATCTCCGGAGAGCCGCATGGGGCAGGCGACGCCCTCGAAGCCCGCTGGTTCACACAAGAAGAAGTTGCGAAGGTAAAGCTCGCGCAAGACACGGCGGAAGTAATTCGATTAGGGTTTGAAAAGTCACAACCTTAACCGCAGGGATCACAGGGATCACAGAGAAACCTGCGCCCCTTTTGTGTACTCCCTCTGGGAGGCGCTTATCTTCCCTGAAAGTGCAGAGTGAATGACGCTCCGGCGCTGGTCGGCTGGTTGTTGCACATGGGCGGCGTAAAGATCCATTTGTGAATGGTCTCGAGGGCTTCCGCGTTCAAATCCGGACGCTCGGAACTCTGCACCACGGCGTCATGAATGCGTCCGTCGGCTGAAATGACGCCGCGCACGACCACATCGACATGAGTTCCACCATTGCCCGGCGTCGGTTGCGGCATTGATTGGCCAAAGGCCCGCCGGAACGAGCGGCAATTCACCCACGGCTGTGCCCCCGGCGGCGCCACCAGCACATCGGGGATGGTTTCCGTCAGCACCGTCATGCTCTGCTGAATCTCCATGCTCGCGGCGGCGGTGGAAGAATATTCGATACGAGCCGGAATCTGCGCCCCTGCAAACTCGAAGAAATCGCTGTATTCAATGTGCTCCTCGTTTACCTGCTCCAGCACAATTGCGCCGGTCGCGGCATCCAGACAAACCTCGTTGGTGCGGTTCTTTTCTCCCACAATGGTCTCGAATTCAATGCATCGAGCCGCTCTGCCGTTCACTTCATGATTGACGATGTCATGAATCACATCTTCGCCATTAAAACTGATGTGATAGAGCGGGGTGATCTTCAGCAAGGTCGCAACCTCCGCCGGGGCAACCCCCTGGGTTTGCATTCTCGAGAGGCCGCCGTTCACGATTACATCTACCTGATGATAATCGCCGAATACAATCTCATCGCGGCGTCCCGTCCCCTGAATCACCACCCGGGTGAATGTTCCCTCGTTAACCGTACTTCCGGAGCCAGAAGACTGGATTGACCGGAACCGGTCCACGCGCTCCAGGTCTGGCAACTTCACCGGCGTGGTAGCCGCATTGCCTCGTTCGAGCAAACGCACGGCCTCTTCGCGGACACGCACGTCCTGGGCATACGACATAATTGACGTCGCAACCGAGATCAGAACGAGCAGGAAATATTTCATAACTCCTCGCGGAAGATTCGCCCCCGGGAAGGAAACCTGCCAGAGAATCCAGGCTATTATAGAGGTTTTTCGACCGTCGATTGTTTCGTGTTCCTCTGTGCCCTCTGTGGTTCGGGCGTTCCTGAAAACCAGCGAATGCAGGTCCCTCAGTGTAAAATGCGCTCTGCCCAGAGGCTCAATATGAAACGCTTCTCGAAGTCCAGTTTTGCCGCCTGTGCCGTCGCCTTAGTCGCAATCTCAATTGTTGTTGCGATCTCGGCTTTATCCTCCTCTGCTTCCCCGGCGCAATCTGCCAAAGTGGCTCACGGCAAGTACATTGTCGAAGCCGTCGGCATGTGCGGCGACTGCCATTCACCCCGCGACGAAAAGGGCGAACTCATCCCCGGCAAGACTCTGCAAGGTGCAGTGCTCGGGTTTAAGCCAACCATGCCCATGCCCGTCTGGGCCGAGAAAAGTCCCAATATCGCCGGACTGCCCGGCTGGACCGACGAGCAGGCGGTCAAGTTCATGATGACCGGAATTGCCTACAATGGCCTGCCCGGCCGCCCGCCCATGCCGCAATACCGCATGAACCAGCAGGACGCGGATGCAGTCGTGGCGTACTTGCGGTCGCTCGCGTCATCGGGAAAATGAACCGCCCAAAAACAGAACGGCCCGCGCATTTCTGCACGGGCCGCCCGGTGGACTGTTTGGGATTGACCAAGAGGTGGTCACTCTACGTGGCCTCTACGGCAACTCCGGGTCCTGCAATCGAACTTCCGGCGCGACCTACGCCGGAATCCAATCAACTCACCGGTTAGTGTGCGGGCTGTAGTCCCCGGCGCGAACGCTCAGGAACCCCGCTTAGAGCAACCAGCTCTAAGTCTCAGCCACCTCACCTGGTCTTAGACTCCCACTACAGTTGCTACAATCAGAACTTGTCATTCGACCACCTCCTTTCCGGTGTACTGGCAGACTAACCGAAAACCCGCGCTGGATCAAATGGCACGAAGGTGGGGACATCGCGAAGGTAACTACGCGTACTCGTCTGCAAACGCTCCTCTCCCGCCCGACTCCGGTCATTGGTCTCTGACGTGAAGGAACTCTGGATCCCGCGTCGTCAGCCACAGCACTCTTTCAGCTTGTCGACGAAATCCCGAAATCCAGGACACTTCTCAGCGATTCTGTCTACGCTTGCTGCCTCTGCGGCGGCACGCACAAACTGTCTGTTGTAGCTCGAGCCATGGTTTTTCAGTACTTGTATGAGATGACGCTTTGCGTCCAGCATGGACTCCGGATCAGCGACACGTGGTATACGAGCCCCGGCGGCGGAGTTTATAGCGTCGGGGTCTGCCAGTAGCCAAGCTTCGACTTGACGCATGATCGCATGGTATTTCGGATTTCCAAATCTGAATTGGCGGTTTCCTACCTTGTCGAATAGGCGCTGTTCTCTCCGAACCGATCCCTCACCATTTGCGTCCACAATCACCATCACGCAATCGAACGGGTTCCAGGTATGCGTTACGTTCAGACCTTGAAGGAGGCCAGGGAGTTCGCCCAGCACGCCAGGCCAATTGCGTCCTAGCCGAACCTCCAGCTCGACGGGCGTACCGAGCACCTTCGGAGCTAGAACCTCGAAGACTACGCGTATGGCCTCATCCTCGTAGACGAGACCTATCCTTGCCAAATCAGACGCCCCCTAGTGCACCGGAGTACCAAAGCTGGCCGAAACTCAGCTCCCCTTCTTCTAATAGTCTTTTGAGATTCTTGCTGTCTGTCACTCTCAAGCATCTCGTCGCTCCGTCGATCTTGTCGACCACGATCACGTCTTCAGGGGCGAGCTTATCAACAAGAAAGGGCGAGTGAGTTGTGACAAACACTTGCGAATTGTGGGGGGCGACCTCGGTGCGCACTCGATCCGCTGTCTCGACTAAGAGTTCCACAAGTCCAGGGTGGAGGTGGTTTTCAGGTTCCTCAATTGCGACCAAACTAGCTCCAAACGGGGAGAATATCACGCTGAGCAATTGCAGGAACTTGATCTCACCCTCTGACGCGTGGAATACCGGGACGGGTGACAGTAGTCCGCGTTCCTTACTTGTTAGAAACGTCGTTCCCGCTTGTGTCACCGGGGTCGCCAAAGACTCGATCTCTGGGAAGGCCTCCTTAGCGGCCTCCACCACGCGGCGAAAAGCTTCGGGAGCGTTAGCATGGAACGTGTGCAGCCAAGAGGAGAGCTGCGCGCCCGACGTATCCAGGAATGGCTGCGCAGAAGACTGCGGAGCACTAAGCCTTGGCAACTCGGGGATGAATCGAAAAAACTGCCACTGCTGTATGTACTTGCGCAGTTCATCCGCTTCCCACCCGGGAATCTCGTAGCTCAGGAATGGCTTATCCGGTGACCCGGGATCCTTAAATACGAGTTCACCGTTCGTTCGGCGAGCAGCGCCGGCCCCCATCCGAGCGCTGATCAGCTCTGCAATTTTTCCAGTTGATGTGTCCGTCACCTCCAATGACTCATCCTTAACAGTTAGAGTGTGGAGGGCATCCAATCCGATAGCGATTGCGTAGTGGAAGCGCCGAGACCCCGCTGCGCCCTTTTGTTGGGGCGGGGTATCGCCCCACATCTCGATGCCTATGTCCCCGTCCTCCACGCCTTTCCAGAGCCAGTTCTGGAATCCGAGTTGCCCCGCAAACACCTTGTTGGCATCACCCTCATTCATCAGACTGGTCAATGCATTTAGAACTTGGAGGATGGAGCTCTTGCCCGACTTGTTCGGGCCGATGAACACGTTACGCTGTCGGAGCGAAAGGTCCACATCCCTCAGGGCCTTAAAATTTGTGATTTTCATCCGCGTGAGCATATAGCTCCTAGAGAGTTCCTTAACTATAATCCTAGAAGATTCGCCGCGAAATCACGAAATCGGTTCCGGGCGTCAGAATCTAACGCCACGCCTTCGCCGCGCGCTTTTCTTTCGGATCTTCGCGAAAAACCTCCGCACCCTCCAACAGCTCGCCGCGATCCGGTAGTTCGGTGCCGTGCTGGATGTCGCCCCGCAGCGCCTCCCACTCATCCTCCCCACTCGCCAGCCCAACAATGTCTCCGATGATTTCGATACTGTCTTTCATCGCCCCAATCCAATCCCCAGCCCTCGGCGAAACCGGATGAATCTCGGCCACTGGCTTCCCACGCCGTGTAATCCGAATCGACTGCTTCGTCTTGCTGACTTCCCCAATCAGCCGAGAGCAACGCGTCCTGAACTCCGATATCGGAATCTCCTTCATAAACAGCCACTTAGCGTTACCATCGGCTCCCAGAGCCGAAATCTCCAAGTCTTTCCCGAAAGCCTTTAGTCTCCCATCCCTTCGTCATCTCGCCCCATAGCTCCCGCGCATCTAAACTGGATATTCCCCCAAAAACCCTGGCCGAACCGTGCAACTGACGGAAAAATCAGCCCTTCCACCGGTAAGCGTTGGGCTGTGGCAACCCTATATGGGCCAGCACCCGGTTGACAAACTCGCGGGCCATGCCATCCAGGCTGGCCGGGCGGTTGTAGAAGGCGGGAATGAGCGGAAAGACTGTGGCCCCGGCATCGGCAGCCCGGTACATGTTGCGGATATGGATTTTGTTGAGCGGCGTCTCGCGCACGCACAGCACCAAAGGACGCTTCTCTTTGAGGCAAACATCAGCAGCGCGCTCGATGAGATGGGAAGCGATTCCGTTGGCAATGCGGGCCAACGTGCCCACGCTGCATGGGATCACGACCATCGCATCCGCCGGATAAGACCCGCTCGCAACATTAGCACCGATATCCGCGTTGGCTTGCTGCTGAATCTTGCGGGCAGCTTTGCCGATGATTTGTTTAACCAGATCGCTGCGGCCGCGCAAGCCAAGCTCCTCGGCCATAACCCGCAGAGCGCCGTCGGAGGCGATGAAATTTACGGTTTGAACGCGCTTGTCGCGCTCCACCGCCAGCAGCAAATGACGCAGGAACACCGCGCCGCTGGCGCCGGTACTGGCCACGGTCAGGTTTTGCGGCAAATGATCGGACAAGCAGGCTCCTTAACCCAGACGAGTTCTGAGCATAGGGAGGGTTGATTAGCGAAGTCAAGGCTGGCGGGCGAGGGCGCCCGCCCCACAGCAAAAACCATGGCCACGACCAACACTCTCGGCGACCGGCGCAACGCAGTGCAGCGGCACGCACTAGCCGGAGTGCAACGCCAGGTGCGTGCGACTGACTCCAGTGGCCGCCGCAAGTATCTGCGCGACTTCAGCCAGGCTTTTCGCTCCTATGATTCCGTCATCGACGCTCGCGAACTCGCCGAGACCGTCAGCGCGGCCGACATTGTTCTTGTGGGCGACTATCACGCCCTGCCGACTGCGCAGCGCTTCGCCGCTTCCCTGCTCGAGCAGCGCGCCCATGCCGGAGACCGCCCGGTTGTTCTCGGAGTCGAAACCATCTTTGCCCGGCACCAACACGTGCTCGAGGAATGGTGGCGGCGCGAGATCGACGAGAACGAATTCCGCGAGCGCATTCGCTTCGATACCGACTGGGGATACGAATGGAGCCCCTTCTACGAGCTGCTGGTCACCGCCCGCGAGCATGGTGACGCCATCTACGGTCTCGATTGCATGCCGCGCGAAGATCTGCGCAAGATTGGTGCCCGCGATCGCCACGCCGTGGATAAAATCGTAGACATCCGCGAGCGCCATCCCCGCGCCGTGATCTTTGTTCTCTTCGGCGAGTCCCACTTCGCGCCCTCACATCTTCCACGCCACTTGCGCGAGCGCCTGCCAGACGAACACGTGCTCACCGTTCTGCAAAATGTGGACGCACTCTACTGGCGGGCCACTGCGGAACGCCAGGACCGCGTGGAAACCGTCCGCGTAAATGACACCGTAGTCTGCGTGTTCAATTCGACCCCGCTGGAGAAATACGAAAGCTACCGGCTCTATCTTTCGCGCTGTCAAGGCGAAGCCGGACAACCGGACCTGGTCCCGACCATCTACAACTTCATCGATAGCTTGCTGTCGTTTCTCGATATCAACCGCTACGCCTCGCACAACCGCACCCAACCGAAGTTTCTGGTGGACTTGCTTCCCGAGGTCTATTGCGGATCGACCGATGGACGCTTGCGCCAGCTCCTGACGCGGGCCACCTACGAACCCAAGCAGATCGAAAACATGCTGCAGCATGTCGAAGCACGTGGCTGCGTGTATTTGCCCTCCATCAACGCATTCTACGTGCGCGAATTCAAAATGCTTCACGCCGCCGAAGAAGCCGCCCGCTTTCTGCATCACGCCTGCCGCGGGCTACCCTTGCGCCGTAACGGCCGCCCGCCAGCCGCTCCCGGACCGTCTGACCGCTTTTACATTCGCGCCATCGAGCACACGCTCGCTTACTTGGGATCGCGCGTGCTGTATCCGGCGCGGCCAGCCGAACTTGCATTCGAGGGTTGGACGCTTTCTCCTCAAACTTGCAGGAAGCTCCTGCACGACGCTCTGCGCGGCGAACGCGCCCAGTTCGATGCCGTTGCCCAAAAGCTCGGCTACGCCATGGGCAGCGAACTTTACGATGCTTATCTCCGCGGATCGGTCAGCCCCGCCGTGCTGCGCCATCTGTTTCTGTCGCACATCGAAGAGCCTGGAAAAGCAGAAAAAACTTGGGGAGAAATCCTGCACAAAGCCCGCTCCACGCGCAAGAAGCCCTGTGGCTGGGCGCGCTGAAGGCAGGCAGCACTCAGCATTCAGCCTTCAGCCCCTTCGGAACTTGCCGGATGCTAAGCTATCCTGTCTTGGCTAGATGCCAATTGCTGAATGCTGACGGCTGAGTGCTGAGTGCTCCCGTGAACTCCGACTCCATTCTCAAACTCTTCCAGCAAGTACGGCGCGGGAAACTCTCTCCCGATGAAGCCGTAGCACGCCTGCGCCACCTGCCGTTTGAAGATCTCGGCTTCGCCAAGCTCGACCACCATCGCTCGCTGCGCGCCGGACTGCCTGAAGTGATCCTCGGCCAGGGCAAAACCCCGGCGCAAATCGCGGAGATTTTTTCCCGCCTCGCTCAACACGGAGGCAACATCCTGGCCACCCGCGCCAGCCGGGAACAATTCGCCGCGGTCAAGAAAAAAGTCCGCAAAGCTGAATACCGCGAACTAGCCCGCGCCATTGTGTTACAGCGAGATCACAAGATGTATGGAAAGGGCATCATTGCCGTCGTGTCCGCCGGCACCAGCGACATTCCCGTCGCCGAGGAAGCCGTGGCCACCGCTGAAGTCATGGGCAACGACGTCGAGCACCTGTACGACGTCGGGGTCGCGGGAATCCATCGCTTGCTGGCCAATCGCGAAACTCTGACCCGCGCCCGCGTCATCATCGTCTGTGCCGGCATGGAAGGCGCGCTGCCCAGCGTAGTCGGCGGACTGGTGGGAGTACCCGTCATTGCCGTTCCCACCAGCGTCGGCTACGGGGCTGCGTTCAAGGGCGTGGCTGCGCTACTGGGTATGATGAACTCCTGCGCTTCGAACGTCAGCGTGGTGAATATCGACAACGGATTCGGGGCGGGATACGTGGCGGCGCTGATTAACCGGCTCTGAATAAGCGATCAACTCTCTCTGCGTCCTCCGCGGCTTCCTCTGCGATCTCTGCGTTCCAAGACTGTGCTTTTGTCTCGCCAAATCCTAAAACGCAGAGGCCGCTGAGAACCACCACAGAGTGCGCGGAGAAACCGCATCGCAGGAAACTGCGCTAAAAAAAGGCGCGGCTTGCGCCGCGCCTCACCTCCGACCCAACCCACCTCTTATGACTTCTTCGCCACTTCCAAATTGTTCTTCACGCTGAACGCTCCAAACACCTGGTTGGCGCGAATGCCGGCCACGTTCTTATCCATCTGCGTGGCCACCACCCCGTCCAGGCTGATGTGGCCATTGTTGACCAGAATCCGAATCGGACGCGCTGGATCAATCGCGTAGCGGCTCAATACCGGATCGCGATAGATGGCTCGCAAAGCCTTCACTCTGATCTGGTCGTCAAAAATTGAGGTCGGCGCGACTCTGATGTCATTGAACACATCCTTTACTCCCGGCATGCGAGCAGCCAGCGCCAACGCAGAGTCGCTCGCCACCTGGGTCCGGGCATCGCCAATCAAGGTCACGTTGCCGTTCTCAACCGACGCCGTAATGTAGTTGAACGCGACGTCATAGCCCACGCGGTCGTAGTACAGCTTGCGATCCAACTGTGCCGCCAGCTCCGCGTCGGAAACGCTCTCGCCTTGAACCGCAATCAGGTTTCGCACGCCTTGCACTTCAGCCGTCTTGCGCGCCTTCTTCGCCGCATCCAGCTTTTGCTGGTACAGCTCCACGCTGCCGCTCAGGGTGACGATTCCGTCTTCCACGGTGGCCTCAACATTGCGGAACTCGTCCTTCGCTGCCAGTTGCTCTGCAACCTTGGTTTGAATGGTCTGGTCATACCGTCCCGCGCCCGCAGTCTGCGCCATCAAACCGGCAGTCAACGCACCAACTGCCAAAAACAATCCCATAACTCGAAACACGGTCTTCATGTCCTTTTTCTCCCCTGATCTATAAACCCCACAGCCGCGAATTAGTTTCATCTAACCATTTGGTTAATTGATTAGATGCATCCCGGCCCCGCCGAATTGTAAACATTTGTGAATTCCCTCACGATTCTTGCTATAACTTGAGTTCACCGCCGCGGATATTCTGAGGAGGCACTCATGAGCAACGGGACCGACCTGCTGCGTTCCTGGGGAATTACTCTGCTGCGCGTTGCCGTCGGCGTGGTGTTTGTGGCGCATGGCGGCCAGAAATTCTTTATGGGATTTCACCAGGTAGCCGAATTCCTGGGTAGCCTGGAGATACCCGAACCGACTGCCGCCGCCATCATCCTGACCGCGGTGGAGTTCTTCGGTGGGCTGGCCATGATCTTCGGCGTCCTGACTCGCTATGTCGCCATCATGCTGGCCTTCGACATGGCCGTGGCCATCATCACTTTTCACTGGCGAAACGGGTTCTTCACTGCGCAGAACGGGATCGAGTTTCCCATGGTGTTGCTGGTCGCGAATTTGACCCTGATACTCACGGGCGGCGGCGAGATAGAACTGTTCACTTTCTGAGGAAGGCCGGACGGCTATCGCGCGGACTTGGCCCGGCGAGCCTTGCCCGCTGTGCGCTCCGGGGTGAACACCCGGGCGAAAATCTTGTCCACGTTCCTGAGCTGGCGTTTTAAATCGAAGGCGCGTTCAATCTGTGCCCGCGGCACCCGGCCGGTGATGGCTTTGTCTTTGAGCACCAGGTCGCGAAAATTCAGCTCTTCCTTCCAGGCGCGCATGGCGTGGGCCTGCACCATGCGATAAGCATCCTCGCGCGAGACCCCGTGCTCCACCAAATCCAGCAAGAGCTGGCCGCTGAACACCAGGCCGCCCGTGCTTTCCAGGTTCGCCAGCATGCGCTCCGGATAAACAAACATGGTATCGATCAGATTGGCAGTCTTGTGCAGCATGTAGTCCACCAGGGTGGTGGAATCGGGAAGGATGACTCGCTCCACCGAGGAATGCGAGATGTCGCGCTCGTGCCACAGCGCAACGTTTTCGAATCCAGCTTGGGCGTT
>Ga0335081_10014050_pt1 | contig 12953 bp, 16 predicted proteins | sample Lox_Sample_35_FD_206713 | JGI IMG/M metagenome (GOLD analysis project Ga0335081, IMG submission 206713) | Soil microbial communities from Loxahatchee National Wildlife Refuge, Florida, United States - Lox_Sample_3.5 | ecosystem: Environmental > Terrestrial > Soil > Wetlands | place: USA...
CCTGGCAGCCCCAGTCCTGGCAGTCGGCCGGGCCGGCGACTTACCGGCCCAGCTCTCAGCCGAATGGCTTGCAGGAACTCGGACCTCCGGATTTGGTCAGCTACGGCTACAAGGCCGATCAGTCAGATGCTCGCTACCGTGCCCCGCAGCAAGGGGTGCCCGCCATGTTGGACGATGCGCGGGCACATCCCGGTTGGGCGGGCCAGCCGGAGACCGATCAGCAAGAGACCGATCAGCCTGAGTTTGCCCTTTACAGGCCGTCCGGAGCCGAGCCGCAGGCGTCGGCTAGACGCGCCCGCCGTAGGGACAGGCACCGAGCGCGCCAGCGCTGGATCCGGCTAAGCATCGCTACGGTGCTCACGGTCGTTGTGGCGACCGTGGCCGCCCTCGGGTTCGTCCGCTCCGCCCGTCCGGCTCACCCGGTCCGGACGGCTGCTATGCCGTCGTATGTACTCGCCGTCCCGAAGCAGATCGGCAGCTATGCCCGTGATCAGCCGGCGGAGCAGCAACTGGGCCTGAGCCACAGCGAGCAATACCTGACTCAGATCGACCCGGGGCACGTCTCCGGCATCGTCGCGGCCATCTACGACGCAGGCGGCCCCGCGAGTTCTCCTGATCGCGTCGCTGTCATCGCTGGAAGGCTCGTGCACAGCCCACCGGCCGACGTGATCAAGAGCTTCACGCAGCAGGAGACCGCGGAAGCCAACGCGCCCGAGGGGACCGCCGCCGGGCCTCTCGGCGGGCAGGCCGCGTGCGCGGGAAAGGGCAGCTCGGGGATTTGCATTTGGGCGGACAGAGACACTGTTGGCGTCCTCGTCTCGGCGACCCTCAACGCCAGTTCGCTGGCGCGGGTGATGCTGATCATCAGGTCTGGCGTCGAGGTTCCCGCGGTCGCGGCTGGTTCCAGTACGAGCCCGAACGGCTGAGGGGATCTTCTTCGGATCCGCGGCCTAGTAGGCCACCGGTTGGGGCGCGGCTGACGTTCCGCGGTCGGGACTCATCCTGGGCCGCAGGCTCATCCTTGGCCAGCGCGCGTCGTTGGTCAGCGGGGATCCTTGGCCGGGGGCGCGTCGTCGCTCGAAGACTGGTCCTTCGCCGGGCCGGCCGCGACGTCCTGGCCGCCCTTGCCCGACCCTGCTCCTTGACCGGCTTCCCCGGCGACCGCGGCGCCGTTCTTCGCGTTTGTCGCGGCCGCGCCCCCGGACTTCCCGCCAGGACCTGCCGCGCCGGCCGCTTTTCTCTTTGTGTCAGCTTTCCTCTTTTTGTCAGCGCTGTCGGCGTTCGCCTTTGTGGCGCCAGCCGCTGGTCGCGGCGTGCGCAGCGTGAACCGGGCGATCACCATGCCAATCCCAGCGCACAACGCGGCGAGCGCGATCAGTTGGGTACCCATGAGCCCCTTGTTGAGCGGACCGAGGTCGGCGGCCGGCGCAGGAGCAGGAACCCCGGAGGCCGCCGCTGGCTGTGCGACCGGGCTTGGGGTGGCCGCGGGGATGGAAGGGAGCAGTGCGCCGACGTTGCCCGCGGGGGTCGACGTGACCTGCCCCCCGGTCACGAGCGGCAGCGATCCGCCCGCCAGGCCGGTCGGGCCTTCGACGGGATAGGTAGTGGTAGTGATATCGCCGCCTGCCGGAATCGAGCTTGAGCTTGAGCTTGAGCTCGAACTCAATTTCGGCCTGGCGGGCATCGCGGCCGTCACGGTCGCCGACGCTGCCACCGTTGCCTTCGGCTTGGACGTCGTCATCTTCGCGTCAAGTTTCACGTGCTCGCCGTTGGTGCTCGACCTCGGCACCAGCACGGCGGCCTGCAGCTCGACGGTCTGGCCGTTGCCGAGCGTGCTGAGCCTGCACGTCGTGGTGTGGCCGCTCGGGCACACCACGAAGTGGGGCGTCGCCCTCGCTGGGCTGCTGGTCAGGGTCACAGTGATGCCGCCCGCGTTCGCGCCTGAGGACGAAAGCCATATCGCGACGTTCGCGGTTCCGCCCGGCTTCACCTTGGCGCTGCCCGAGAAGACGTCGGCGCTCTCGCACAGTTTCACCGACGTGGGCCCTGCGACGATGAACGCGGCGGTCTGGATCGCCGCGCGCTGCAGCGACGAAGCCGGCGTTGAAGAAGCAGACGCCGATGGCGACTTGCTCGGTGCCTGGGTCGTGCCGGAAGGTGCCAACGATGCCTTCGCCGGTGACGGAGACATCTTCGCCGGCGACGGGGTTGTCTTCTTCGGAGCTGGAGTTGTCTTCGCCAGTGCTGGCGTCGTCTTCTTTGGTGCTGGGGTTGTCTTCTTTGGTGCTGGGGTTGTCTTCTTCGGAGCGGGGGTCGTCTTCTTCGGTGACGGAGTTGTCTTCTTGGGTGACGGAGATGCCTTCGATGGCGACGGAGACGACGACTTTGACGGTGACGGTTTGGGAGACGGGCTCGCTGGCATCGTGGCGGTCACACACGGCCGTATTGCCGCGAGCCGTGCCGCGGCCGGCTGTGCCGCCGCCGACTGTGCCGCCGCGGGCCGTGTCCCGGCGAGCGGACCGGATCCGGATGTCGCGGCCGCGCTGAACGAGGTAGCGGTCATGACCGCACCCACCACGCACATGCCCGTCGCCACGCCTGCGAGGGCTGATCCGTGCCTACGGACGCTCACCCGGCTGACCCCATTCCTGCGGTCGTCGGTGAAGGGTTCGTCGTTCACGCGGAGTGCTGCCACATTATGCGCTACCTGTGAGTTGTCCTAGCAGCCTGTGCCTGGTCGTAGAATCATCGCGGTCGTCGCGACCACCGCCCTGGGGCGGCGCGGCGATTGTCGCCGGGGCAAGGACGCCAATGTCCGCGCCGCGCCGTAGCCATGACATGACCCATGTCGTGCCCAGGACGACCCCATGCCATGCACATGATGTTTCTAGGACGTCGCCCATCGGGCCCTTGGTTCCGCCTTGGTCCCTTTGTCCGGCCGGTCAGACCGCGGCGAGGATGGCGGATCCGTGCCCGAACAGCCCCTGGTTGGGATTGAGCCACCCAGTGTGGTGGCGCCACTACGCAGCAGCCGTTTAGCATCGTTTTCCCCGCACAGGCCGAAACAGGCGGCGTTCCGGGCGCCGAGCAGCGGGAACCCGTACTCAAGCGCTTGCTTGGTCTCGGCCGGCCAAACTTGAGCGGGCATTGGCCGCTCCGGAGCGCGCGTGTCGCCTGCGCACGTGCTGACCCGCGCGGTGTGTCACAACAACTGCCCGTTGCCCTGGCCTGCCCGTCGTCATGCAGATCATGAAGCCGCCGTACGGTGGTGACGTGGTGGTAGCGGGAACGGTGCGCCTCGTGCTGGCGGCTCGGCGGGGCCACGCGACGTGCTGACCATGGTCGCGCCACCCCCGGACGCGGTGGTCCGGTACGGAGAGGGCCCGGATCAGGTCGCCGACCTGCGGCTGCCAGATCGTGCACGGCACTCCCTGTCGGCGCGCAATGTCGCGCCAGTAAACCGGGGGCGTCGCCGTGGTCGGACCTGCCGCGGTTAGCGATCTGGCCGGCTGCTGCGCCGAGGACTAGGGGACGGCGCGGCCGTGGCGCTGATCGGTGGCCCGCCTGATCGGTGGCCCGCCTGATCGGTGGCCCGCCTGATCGGTGCAGCCGCCGCCGATCCGGTCCGCTTGCTGCCGCTCGGCGCGGCGGTGTGGCTGGTGCACGGCGCGCAAGACGACAGTGTGCCGCCCCCGATGAGCCGCGGGTTCGCCGCGGGGGCGCGCGCCGCGGGCGACGATGTGGTGCTGCATGAGTTGGGGGGCTGTGAGCATTTCGGGCTGATAGACCCGTTGTCGCAAGCCCGGCAGTAGGTCCTCCGTGCTTTCGCGGCGGCGGCGCGGCGGTGATTATGGTGGCACGCTCAGGGTCACCGCCTCACAACGTGGTGGTCGGCGCGGGCGCAATGGGCACCGCGACCTCATGGTGGCTCGCCCGTGAGGGTCATCAGGTTAGCGCTCGCGCAGAAACTAAAGGGAGTTGTCCGAATAATCTCCTGGTCGTTTGTGGTACGTCGAATGGATGCTGACTGACGCGGAGATAGCCGCCCGGTATGTCAAGATCCGTCCTTATCTCGATGAGCGCCAGCGGCGGCTGTGGCTGGGCGTGGAGGCTCAGCCGCTCGGCAGCGGCGGCGTGGCCGTGATTGCCCGCGCCACCGGCGCGGACGTGAAGACGGTGCGCCGGGGCACGGCCGAGATCGAGTCCGGCGCGGAGCCCGGCGGGAGGGTGCGCGGTCCCGGCGGCGGGCGGCCTGGCCTGGCGGAGCTGGACGCCGGGCTGGTGCCCGCGCTGGAGGCGCTGGTCGATCCGGCAACGCGGGGCGACCCGATGTCACCGCGCTGGACTACCAAGTCAACCGCCAACCTGGCTGCGGAGCTCACCAGGCAGGGCCACCAGGTGACGGCGCGGACGGTGGCCAGCCTCGGCTACTACGGGAAGTTGACGCCGGATCGCGGAATCAAGGTCGGAAAACACACGACCGGCCACGAAGTGGATGCGGGCCGTCCGCGCCCCGGGCCTTCGGCAGCGACGCTCGCGAGGATCGAGGACTACGTTGTCCGGTGGCTGCCCGGCGCCGCGCCGGTCGCGGCGGCCGTTGACACGTGCCTGTACACCTCGCCGCCTGATGGGGAATTCGTGCTCAGGCGCGACGGGCCCGTGGTCATGTGCTCACCGTGTTCCGGTCACGGGTTCAAGTTCACTCCCGCCATCGGCAGGCTCACCGCTGCCCTCGCCATCGGTGAGATAGCCGCGGTCGACGCCGCCACGCGTCCGGTGCCCGATCTGTTCTGGTAATCTCGTCATCTGCGGCCGGGCTTGGTGCCCGTCCTGCCCCCTTAGCTCAGACGGCAGAGCGTCTCCATGGTAAGGAGAAGGTCTACGGTTCGATTCCGTAAGGGGGCTCTGCAGGTCAGAGCGTATTTATTGCTGGTGTATCCGCTGACCGTGTAGCCCGGAAAGTGCCCCTCAGGTGCCCCTGGCGCGTCTCGAGGAGATCTGAATATGGCGGTGACATCCGGACCGGCTGGAGACGGTCTGCAATGGACCCGACGCTGACAAGGTCACCAGCGCGCTGCAAGAACTGATCAACCGACCCGGCGCACGCGACAAAGCTCAGGAAGCAACGCTGGAGGCGGAGGCGGCCTCATGAAATCTCGGCTTCGCGCTGCGGCAGATGCGCCGGTTGGAGGATCAGGGCTCCTGACATAACGGCCCGCTTACAGAGTGTCATAAGCCAGACTTACTGGTCTTTTCCGTGTTTTCCGGCGTGTTGGTCCGTGCCCTCGCGCCGCTGGTCCGCAAAAATAGATGAAAGGTTTACTGCCTGCTGAGCGGGGTGGGATCATGGCCAGGATGCTGACCCAGCTGCCGTTGCCGCTGCTGGCCGGGAACGCGAGGGGGATCGCCCCGGGGGTCGGCGTGGTGGACGGCCCGGACGGCGGCGGGGTGGTCTGGGTGCACGGGCTGGCCACGTTCGCGTGGGACGCGGGGGACGAGGCGGCGCGGCGGCTGGCGGGTGTGCAGCTGTGGCAGCTGAAGGCGGCATCGCAGGCGCAGGTGGCGGCCGGGTTCGGGGTGATCCCGGTGAGCGTGTGGCGGTGGGCGAAGGCGCTGGCCGGCGTGTTTTCGGTGCCAGGTGTGGGCTGCCGCGCGTTTTCCGGACGGGCAATTGGCGGTTAATTCATGCTGCGAGCTGCCCATTCAGGTAATCGTCATGGACCTCTTACGGAGTCCGGTAACCGAGTGCTGAATGAAGACGTGTCCTGTTGTACCGGAGTTCGATGTATCTGGCAATATCGTTCCTTGCTTTCTCCCGCGTCGGGTAAACGGTACGATGGACACGCTCCACCTTCACTGTCGCATTGAACGACTCAGCCAGAGCATTGTCAAAACATATGCCTGTGCGGCCTACGGACTGGCGAATCCGGAGGCGCTTCAAGACGGCAGCGAACTCGGCAGAAGTGTAATTGCTGCCGCGGTCGGAGTGAAACACCGCGCCCTCCGGCAGGTCGAAATTGCGTGCCGCCATCTTGATCGCCGATGCGATCAACGGAGTCTTGTAATTATCATCCATCGCCCAGCCGACCACCTTCCGTGTCGCACAGTCAATCACCGACGCCAGATATAGCCATCCTTCCCAGGTCGGAATATAGGTGATGTCACCGACCATTTTCTCCCCCGGCGCGGCGGCACCGAAGTCCCGGTTCACCAAGTCGGGGATCGGCCCCGCTTCGCCCTGCCGGGTCGTTGATGGCCGCCACGGCCGCGGCTGGCACGCCACCAGGCCCAGCTCCCGCATAAGCTGGCGAACCAGTTCCGGCCCAGCCTGCTCCCCGCCGCGGACCAGGGCGGCTTGGATGCGCCGGTAACCGTAAGTGCCGTCGTTGGCATCGAATAACGCCTTAATCTTCACCTTCAGCAGCTCCCGCCGCTTCGCAGCGGCACTTTCCAGGCGGGATTGCCATTCATAAGAACCCGATCTCGACACTCTCAACCACGTGCACATCTGCGTGATCGTGGGAGCGGCGGCTGTGTCCGCAGCCGTACCGGTGGCGTACTCCGCATCGATGAACTCAAACCTGTCGGTCACCGATGCTCCGCTGCGAAGTACGCCGCCGCTTTTGAAAGAAACTCACACTTCATTTTAAGCTCACGGTTCTCCCGCTCCAGTTCGCGCAGCCGCGCCCGTTCCGGCATTCCCAACGGTGGCTCTTCCTGAGCATGCTTTTCCCGGTACGCCTTCACCCAGTACCCCAGAGTGGCCTCATTCAGCCCGAGCTCGCGGCCGACATCCACAATAGGCCGCGACGTCTCCACCACCATCCGGGCAGCTTCCTCCCGGAACTCAGCAGAATATTTTTTCGGCTTTGCTGTCACTTGATCACGTTCCTTTCCGAGCGGAGATCCTATTGGATCCCCGTCCGGAAAACCTGCGGCACCTCAGTGGCTAGCTTGGCGGCGTGATCGAATCGGGGGAGGAAAAGGCACGGGATCTGTCGGCGCTCGTGGTGTCGCGGGCCGGGCGGCTGGTGGCGACCGGTGATGACCGCGAGCCTTACCGTGTCGTCGGGCCTGACGGCCTGGACACCGAGCCGGTGTCGGTGTTCCTGCGGGACCTGCTGGCGTCCGGGAAGTCTGCGTCGCCTCTGACCGGCCCGACGCCTGCAGGTCCTTCAAGAACTCCGTGACAGGCACGACCGTCCGCCCGTCACCATCCACCAGTCGGTACGGCTCGAAGATGTCTCCCGTCTTTGCCAGCGCCCCGGCTAGCGCTAGCGGCACAAGAAGCCGCGCTGCCAGGTCTCCCCGCGCATCTTTCTCAGCCCCAGCCACGAGGAGGGAATCTAGGCACAAGGCCGCCCGCCGTGACGGCAGTCAGGGCGGCAGGCTCGGCTAGTTCAGTTAACAGGTAGCCAGCGTGCTGCTCCTTCGATCAGGCCGTCGGCGACCGGCCGCCCGGCGGCCAGGAAGGCGGCGCGCTCCGGTAACGCGGGATTGATGTCGATCTGTACCAATCTGCCATCTAAAAAGGAGTCGCACCCCCCCGAATATCGGGCCAGATTGGCCGGAAACCGATAAACCCCACGTCCGTTGCTGGCGTCTTTGTTACAGTGTCCGCGCCAAGATGCGCTTGGCAGCGATTGGTGGAAGCTCCGGCCAGATTGAGCCAGAAACCGGTAAACCTCATGCCCGTTGCTAGCGTCTTTGTTGCAGTGCTCACGCCAAGATGCGCTTGGCTGTGATCGGGTGGCTAATTATCCAGGAGGGGCCATATGAGTAAGACGACCGTTACTTCACCGCCCGGCTCGACAAGATTCGCCACAAGAAACCGAACGCGTTTCTGGGACCGGCCAGTACGGAGCACTCTCATGGCGGCAGCGTCGCTAGTGGTGATCGGGGTTGTCGCGCTGTTTCTGACCGCGTCATCGGGGTCTACCGCTGTCTCGTTCAGCTTAAGCAGCTACTCCATCCCGGGGGGCAACGTCGTCATGTACGGTGCGGTGACCGACGGTTCCCACCACGCTGTCCCGGGCGCACAAGTGGAGGTGTACGAAGTCATCCACGGTCACGCGAGCATTTTGCGGCAGGCGCGCACCAGCCCGCACGGGCTCTACCGGGTGGTGTTGCATCACGCGAAACAGGTGGTGCTGCACGTGATAGTCAGCGAGGGGCTCCACGGCACGCATTATCAGGGATCGACCAGGTTCCCGGTGCGGCCCGGCGGAGACTACCACGTCAGCGCGCAGCTTCAGCATCGCGGCTCGTTGTTCTTCCTGCCGGTCTTCAGCTACTAAACCTGGGCTTCCCAGGTACACGGATGCCGCGCGCGTGGGCGCCGGAGGTGCCCACGTCGTAGCGCGCACCTGATGGAGTCACCAACGGCAATGAAAGGCTGATGCACGCATGCCTGTCGTCAACGTCACGTGGTTGAGTTGGGCCACGTTCTTGGTCGTCGGATATTACGCCGTGCTTCTCGCGGTAATAGCTGTCCGCCGGCCGAGTCGGCGGCACCGACGCATTGCCGTTGATCGGCGTCAGCCATTCATAGTGCTCGTGATCCCAGCGCATAACGAGGAGGCGGTGATCGGCCAGACGCTGAACACGGTGGAAGCGCTGGACTACCCGGATCGGCTCGCGCTGGTGATGGACGATGGCTCGACCGACGCCACTGCGGCGGTCGCATCCATGTTCACCTGGCTCGGGCGCGTGGAGGTCGTAAGCCGAGGCCCGGAAGTGGCCGGTCAGGGCAAGGGCGCGGTGCTCAACCACGCCTTCGCGTTGGTATCCCGAATGGTGGCGGAGCGTGATCGGCGGTTGAGCGGGCGGAGCCCCGACGAGGTGGTGGTCGGGGTGATGGACGCCGACGGTCAGCTTGAGGCGGACGCTCTTGCAAAGGTGGCGCCTTATTTCTCTGGTCGGCGGAATGCCCGAGTGGGCGGGGTCCAGATCGGTGTACGGATCGCGAATGCGACCGCCAACCTGCTCACCCGGATGCAGGACTTCGAGTTCGTGGGCTTCTCAGCCCTGGTGCAGGATTCGCGGAACAGCCTAGGATCGGTCGGGCTGGGCGGAAACGGCCAGTTCGCCCGGCTGTCTGCGTTGCAGGGGCTTCGCCGGGACCCGTGGACAGCTTGTCTGACTGAGGACCTCGACCTGTCGCTTTCGCTTGCGGAGGCCGGCTGGGACATCCGTTATTGTTCGGACACGTTCGTCGCCCAGCAAGGGCTGACCCGCCTCAGGCCGCTGCTGCGTCAGCGCACCCGCTGGATCCAGGGCCACTACCAGTGCTGGCGTCACCTGCCCCCCATCTGGAGAAGCCCGAACCTGTCATGGCGGGCCAAATTCGACCTGTCCGTGTACCTGATGATGATCGTGTTTGTCCTCGTGGTATTCACGGGGCTGGTGATTAGCCTGCTCGGCTGGGTGGGTGCGGTGATCCCGGTTAACACTTCCCTTGCCGCCATTACTAACCCCTACCTTCACAACGTCATGCAGCTTATGCTGTCGGTCGGCCCGCTTGCCGCCTTCATCGCCGTCTACCAGCTTCGAGCCACTACCCCTCTGCGCTGGTGGGAGTTGCCCGCCGTCGGGGCGCTGTTCGCGGTCTACGCTTATCTGTTTGTGCTGTCCCAGGTAAGGGCGTGGTTCCGCGTCCTCACTAGGCGTGGCAGCTGGGCGAAGACCCCCCGGGTGCGTGCACAGATCGCCGTGGAGATGGCCACCTATGGACAGTAGGAGTTACCTACTCGAGACCACCCTCGGCGCAGCCATCGAGCCGCCCCCTACGGACCCGGCAGCTCCAGTCCGCGTCCTGGTCGTCTTCGGCACCCGGCCCGAGGCCATCAAACTTGCGCCTGTCGTCCGGGCGCTCGAAGCCGACCCCAGGTTCGCACCCGTCGTGTGCTCAACTGGCCAGCACAAGGAGATGCTTGAGCAGATGCTCGATGCGATGCAGCTGGTTCCCAACTACCAGCTGGGGCTGATGCGTGACCGACAGGCCCTGTCATCACTCACCAGTCTGGCCGTCAGTGGCCTCGGCGAGGTCATCCAGTTTGAGAGACCCGCGGCGGTCATGGTGCAAGGTGACACCACTACCTGCGTGTGCGGTGCGCTGACCGGCTTCTATGAAGGTGTCCCGGTGGCACATGTGGAGGCGGGTTTGCGTTCCGGATGCCTGGACAACCCGTTCCCCGAAGAGCTGAACCGCCGGCTCGTCGCGCAGATGACCCGCTGGCACTTCGCCCCCACCCAAGGCGCCGCCTCGAACCTGCGTCGGGAAGGCATCGACCCGGCGTCGGTCGCAGTCACCGGGAACACGGGGATCGACAACCTGAACTGGGTGCTCGACCGCGGCCTGGGTATTCCCAGGTTCCGCACCGGGCTTCGCCGCGTCCTGGTGACCTTGCACCGCCGGGAAAACCAGGGGGAGACGATGCGTGGCCTAGCGGGCGCGATCAGTGGACTCGCGGCCCGCGGCGACGTCGAGGTCCTGCTCCCCCTACACAAGAGCCCATCCGTCCGCGACGCCATCGGCCCCGTGCTGGGCGATACGCCGAACGTCACGCTCACCGACCCGCTCGGCTACCTTGAATTCACCGCCAGCCTCGCCCACGCCGACCTCGTTCTCACCGACTCCGGCGGCGTGCAAGAGGAAGCACCCAGCTTGGGCAAGCCCGTGCTTGTGCTGCGCGAAACTACCGAGCGCCCTGAAGCCATCGAGGCGGGCGTCGCCCGCCTCGTGGGCACCAGTGCCGACGCCGTATACCAGGCTGCCGCCCGGCTCCTTGACGACCCAGACGCATACGCGGCAATGGCCCAAGCGGTAAACCCCTTCGGTGACGGCCGCGCAGCGGCACGTATTGTCTCGCGGCTCGCCGCCGACTTGGCTACCTTCGACACGCGGACTAGGCCTGCCTCCTGCGGTGACGGGCATGCATCGGCGCGGCTCGGAGCGAGCGTCGCCCGCGACGCGTAGTCAAACGCGGCGCATAGCCCGCACGCGGCCCGTTTCTCAGGGCAGCTAACCGCCCTCGGTCCCGGCGGCGGAATCGGTGCCGCCCACGCCGCCGCCCCCTCAGGCCGCCCCAGCGGCTGCACGGAGTCCCCAGCCCGCTCGGAGACTGACAAACGACAGGAGCGGTGATGCCCGCTGACAACCGCGAATGGTCTACAGCGTGGCCGATGATTATCGGTTCGAATGATTGACCGAGGCTTTTCGAGTCAGCAGGAGATCGTTCCGAGGGGCACTTTGAGGGGAACCGGTCGGCGTTCCATGGTAAGGAGAAGGTCTACGGTTCGATTCCGTAAGGGGGCTCCCAGAGGTCTTCACGTTTTGATGGGGAACATGTTCAGGTTTGGGTCTCATGTTCCGCGTGGCCGGCCGCTGTGGGCGGGTTCCCGGGTTGCGGCGGGCCTGGCGGGCGCGTTCTGGGCAGGGCCGGCTGGCCTGGGGTCGGGGGTCGGGCTGGTCAGTGTGGGTGGGTTCGCGGGCAAGGTCATGGTGGTGTGCGTGCGGTGGCCAGCTTGATGGGGGTCTTGCGGCGCCGGTGGCGGGTGCGGGGCGGGAGGCTGGCTGCGGCGCGGCGGTCGTTGTCGTGCTGGCGGGCGTCCCTTGCGGTCAGGATGCGCTGGTTGCGGGCGGCCATCAGGCAGGCGAGCCAGAGCGTGAGCGGTGCCAGGCCGATCAGCCGGGTCCAGCCGCGGGCGATGTTGTTGCTGGCGGGGTCCTTGGTGGTGGAGAAGGTCCGCTCGGCGCCGGTGCGCCGGGCGTAGGACCGCCGGTGCGGTGCCGATGGGTAGTCGTGCTTCTGGCGGGTCTTGGCGGCAATCTCCGGGGGTACGGTGAGGGCCTGCCGGTCGCAGCGGTCCGGCGGGTGCTCCGGCGGGGTGAGGATCTGCGGCCGTTGCCGGTCGGAGGTCATGGAGGCCGGGCGCAGGGGGCAGCGGATCTTGCCCATGACGGCGGGGCGCATCACCCGGTGGTAGCCGTCGGTGTCGTCGCTGGTGATTTACTGGGAAGATCTGGTTTCCTCCTTGAGGTTTCCGGCCAAGCTCGTGCGAGTCGACGTCAGGCTGAGTTTCGCGGTAGTTTCGAGCCTGTAATTTGTAGTAAATAGCTGGTTCCTACAAATCTATGACTGAGATTGTTACTCGCGTCCACCACGAGCTACCCGGAGAGACTTCACACGTGGACATCCGGCAGTTGAAGCCCAAGCGCAGGACATGGTGGAACGGATCGAGCAACTCCTTGCCGTACGAGAGGAGTTGCTGGGCGTCGCCCGGGTGAACAGGATCCGTGGCTTCGCGGTGGATATAATTGAGGACCTCATCGGCTACTCCTCGATCACGCCGTCGACGGCTGCGCGGCGGCATGGCGTCCAGTACAAGACCGCCAACGATGCGATCAAGCGGCTGGAAACTCTAGGGATCCTGAGCGAGATCACGGGAGCCACCTACGGCCGCATCTATGTATGCCCTCGCGTCACGGCGATCGTCGTGCGGCCCTGACACACGGCCACGCTTCGCCACTTCGAACGCCTCTACGATGTCGCGAAGGAACTCCTGCCGACACCCTTTGCCCTGCGTCGTCTTCTGATCCCAGTACGCAATCGAACCCCCTGCCGGTCTGGAGACGGCGGGGCGCTCTCCCATACTGGCACACACACAGGCGAACCACCGTGCCCGATGGGCACGTGACCCTCCCCGCAGGCATCGCTCTTACCGCGGCATCCGGTCGAGCCGCTCGGACAGCTCCTTACCTGGCGCTTGATCCAGTCGACCGCAATGTTCGCCCGGTCACGGGCCTGGCGCACCGGGCTTATGGTAAGTATCTGTCGATAAATAACTTTGACTTATCGTAATTTTGGGGCCATGATGTGGTATGGCCATTGCCGTGGAGACCGAGGAGTCGTTGGCGGCGAAGTTTCCGGTCCTGTTGCCGCACCTGGATG